>Ga0209810_1002677_pt1 | contig 20628 bp, 21 predicted proteins | sample Coa_R1_7_FD_187159 | JGI IMG/M metagenome (GOLD analysis project Ga0209810, IMG submission 187159) | Surface soil microbial communities from Centralia Pennsylvania, which are recovering from an underground coalmine fire - Coalmine... | ecosystem: Environmental > Terrestrial > Soil > Unclassified... | reverse complement strand
TTGAGTTCGCCTGGCAGCCGGAGAGTTGGGATGCGGATCAAGATGGGGTGATGGAGGGTCAGCAGCACAATACCTATGACATCGAGTTCTACGGCCCCAACACCATGTGCGGCCTCTTCTACCTGGGAGCCTTATGGGCGGCAGAAGAAATGGCGATCCGGGTAGGCAGCACCTAGCGTTCTCTCCCAAGATAAGCTCGGAGGACTTCTGTTGATTCTTCTCGGCAGGAAGCGGCTGGGGGAGCTTCCGGCAAGAGGAGGGAAAAGAGAGCTACACAGCCCGCTTCGAGCTTGTGTGGGGGCAACTGGCTCTGCAGACAGTAAAACTGCCACTGGGCACGGGCACGAAGCTTACGGTTCAGGTGGACGGAAAGCCGGTGGAGGTTCAAGTATTGCCAGAGGGAGTGCTTAAATTCGCATCGCCGGTGAGGCTGCAAGCTGGGCAAACCCTGGAGGTCAAGGCCATACGTTAAGAGAGGAGAACACAGCATGTAGGGTCGAGCCCCGCTGCACAGCACAAAAAAACGCCTTTTTGAAATTTATTGCCGAAAAACAAGAAAAAATACTGGACAAGCAGGCATCCAAGATGTTATAATGCGACCGGTAGGCTTGCGCACTATACCGGGTTCCGATGCTCGGTAAGGAAGGAAGAAAGGACAGCGTTATGAATGTGAATGACTTTACGCGGCTCGGCCGCGTAACGTCTCTAATGGGGGCAGCGCTAGTCATTTTCGGTCTGGGTTCGGCCCGTGCCGACATTATCGTCAAGGATCCTACGGTTACGCCTAACGGCTCCAACTTCACCTGGACTTATGACGTTACCCTCACCAACGACGAGACGGTCCAAACAAACAACTTCTTCACGATCTATGATTTCAATGGGTTCGTGCCGGGCACCAACTTTCAGCCGGCCGACTGGGTCTTCTCCAGCGCCAATGTGGGCAAGACTCCGTCCAAGGTGAAGCCTCAAGACAACCCGAAGATCCCCAACTTGACGTGGACCTACACGGGCACGGCCACGATCGGTCCCGGCCCGACGGACCTGGGCCTTTTCGGCGCCGACAGCACGATAGGGACCGAGCACGTAGGCACGTTCGCCACGGAGGCGATCAAGTACGCGCCGGGTAAGCCGGGCAACGGCAAGCCGGTGGATAATGTGGGTTCGGTAGGCGTGCCCTACGTTCCGGAGAGCAGTTCTTTGCTGTTGCTGCTGCCCGGGCTGGCGCCGCTGGGCATCCTGCTGCGAAAGCGGCGGGGGTAGTCGTCGCATCCGGTCTTCGGGCCGGGTGAGGACGCAAAAAACAACCCTATAGCGTTTTTCGCCTGACATAGACGCCGCGCAGGATGCGCGGCGTCTTTTCGTTTGGGACTGCGCCCGTAAATTTTTGACCTTCTCCCTGAAGAAAATCGCGAATTTCGCAAGAATCTAGCTAATAACCCGCCGAGACTTACAAGGAGGAGACAATGGCCACGGAGTATGTCCAGCACTTCGGCATGCGAGAGACTCCCTTCGCTCGCAATCACGACCCGAAGTGGCTTTATCTGTCCACACAGCACAAGGAAGCTGTGATCAAGGCCAGATGGACGATCGAGGAGCATGGCGGCCTGGCGCTGATACGAGGGGATGTCGGGCAGGGCAAGTCCTTTCTGATCGAATATCTGATGACGATCTGGCCCAACCAGTTCGGGTGGCGCTGCGCGAAGCTGCAGAATACGGGCACCATCACCACCCCACGCGCCCTGCTGGCGGAAGTGCTCTCGGCGTTCGGGTTGGAGCCGCAGCCCTCCGCGCGAAAAATGGAGATCGCCCTGGAGGCATGGCTGCTGGAACAGGCTTACGAGGAGAACAAGACGGCCGTGCTCTTCATCGATGAAGCCCAGTCGATCGGCTCGCGCGCCTTCCCGGTCCTGCGCGACCTGCTGAATCTGGAGACGCGTGATCGCATTCTGTTGCAGATCGTGCTCTCTGCCCAGCTGAACATCGACCGGAAGCTGGCCTATTTCCCGGCGCTACAGAGCCGGGTAGCCTCGGTATCCACTCTGGAGCCGCTGACGTTATGGGAGACCGATGCGATGCTCCTGCACCGTTTCCGGCGCGCCGAGGCCATGGACCCGTTCCGAATCTGCCCAGCGGATACGATGCGCGCCATCTACCGCTACAGCGGCGGTGTCCCTCGCGACATTCTCGTGGTCGCGGAGGCGGCAATGAAAGAAGCGTTCCTGCGTGATAGCGATCGGGTGCTGCCCAAGCATGTCGAGCAAGCCGTCCATGACCTGGCGGGGCGCCGCCCGATGGTAAAGGCGGCCTGAAATGACCGATCCGCGCGAACAGTCCCTCGACGCCGAAATCCGAAGGCGAAGACTGGATGACCTGTTTGCGGATGAGCCGTACCTGTCCACGACCATGAAGGCCCGGCGTCTGCACGAGAAGCTTCAGGAGCTGCGTGCCCGGGAGCAGGCGGTGCAGGAGCCGCCAACAGATGCCCGTCTTCGCGAGCGGTCGTCCCCTCCGGGGGCTGAGAATTCGGATCCGGCATTGCTGCCGGAGGAGTCCGGCGTGGACGAGCGGTCGCAGGCTGTGGATCGGGTGAGCCTCGTCCGGGCCGCCGAGTATCTGCGCGCCGGAACCAGCCCCGGACAGTTGGAGCCTCCGTATGCCGCGCGCCTGCTGCATTTCCGGGAGCAGGTGCTCATGAAATGGCTGGAGTGCGCCCCGGAGAAAGAGACCTCTTGACCGGCCGGTCAGGAAGTCTGCCTGGCCATTGGAACAGGGTGGGATCGCGATTCTCCCGGAAGGGAGCCGGGAAGACGATCTTAACCTCACGATAAGGAAGGACACATCATGAAAGTTTACGCGATCACCAGCCAGAAGGGTGGAGTTGGAAAGACCACCACCACCGTCAACCTCGGGGCCGCGCTCGCCATCGAGGGCAAGCGCGTGCTGCTGCTGGACATGGATCCTCAGGGAAGCCTGACAGCCGCGGTGGGACGCGCGACGGGCAGCGTCTCTATTGAGGACGTGCTGCGTGACCCGGACAATATCCTGAATGCCATCTATCCTTGTAACGGCGGCATGCACGTCATCACGGCGACGGCGACGCTGGCGGGGGTGTTTTTGGAGCTCGATCACATCGAGTCCCCCGCCTTCCAGTTGAAGCAGGCGCTCCAGAAGGTGCAGGCTTACTACGACTACGCGTTGATCGACTGTCCGCCCTCTCTGGGTCACGCCACCACCAACGCGCTGACCGCCGCCTGTATGGCGCTGGTGCCTCTGCAATGCGAGTTCCTCTCCCTGCGCGGGCTGGCGGACGTGCAGGAAATCGCTGCCGCCATCCAGGAGACGACCAATCCTGGTCTGCGCATGCGGGTAGTCGCCACGATGTACGACAAGCGCACGATTCATGCCCAGGATGTGCTGCGTGAGGCGCGCACGGCCCTGCCGAACCTGGTCTATGAGACGGTCATTCCGCGCACCGTGCGCCTGGCGGAAGCTCCGGCGACCGGCCAAACCATCTTCGACTACGCTCCTGATTCCAACGGCGCCTATGCCTATCGTCTGTTGGCCCAGGAGATACTACAGGAGGACAGCATTTATGGAACGACGAGCCGAAATCCGGGCTGCGATGCACAGCCTGCTATCATCCAACAGGCGGCCTGATCCCAGAACGCCGGTTGGCGGCCCGATTCCAATCACGGTCCCTGCGTCGGCGCCTCCCGCAAACAACCCACTGGCGTTGTCCGAGCCGCAACTGCGCTTGCTGCGCGGCCTGCAGTCGGTGCTGCAGGAGAACGGTATCGAAGCCGAGTTGACAGAGATCATTCATGCGATCATCGTGGTGCTGTCGGCGCGCCCCTCGCTCTGCCGGGGGCTGTTGGCAGCCTACTTATTGGAAGGGTGATTCCCATCTCCCTTCCCGCTCTTATTCATTACAAGGGTAAATGGTCCCATCCTTAGCCCCTGCAAAAGCCTCTCCTCTTCGCCCCTTAGAGGGAGATGGGAAGGGGGTGAGGGGCGTTACAAGGTTTTCGCAGGATGCGAAAGAATCCTAGCGGTCGTGCCGCCAGACCGGCCACATCTGGCGGCGGCGGCTGCGCGAACAGGAGGTGCGCAGGTTGTCCGGCCCAACATTCAGCCGTGGCTTAATCGCCAAACTACTCGCTATTCCGCTGATCGTCGTCTGTCTGGGGATCCTCATTCCCGGCGTCGTCGGCTACAAGCTGCTGGAGCGCCAGGCAGAGCGGGAGACCCATGAGAAAGCCTTGATGCTGCTTTATACGCTTGCGGCGGCCCAGCGCAATGCCGAAAGCGGGGCGACGGGAACGGCGGGTTCCAATACAGGCGGCTTCTCCGCGCGGGAAATAATGCGCGACTACAACGCCAGCCAGAACGAGCTGCCGTATCACTTTCATCAGGTCATGTTCCATCCGACCGGCACCGCCGACCGGGCCGATGCCTACGAGTCTCGTTTGATCGGCGCCTTCTCGGCGGACAAGACCCTCAATCAGGTCGAAGACGAGATCACGACCAAAGACGGCAGCTTCCGGGTGATCGCCATTCCCCTGCGTGCCTCCTCGGCGGAGAAAGGTCCGGCGATCGGCGCTTCGGTCATCTACATCCCCGCCGGCTTCGCGCGCGCGCAGACCAATGAGATCTTCTGGACGGTCTTCCGGCTGATCGCGCTGCTGACGGTGTTCGGCGCGGCCTTGCTCGTCTGGCGGACACAGATCGTGGTCACGCGGCCCGCCCGCCAAATGTTCGAGACCTGCATGGCGATCCAGTGCGGGGAGTGGGGCGCGCGCTTTGTCGTGGGCTGGCCGGATGAGCTGTCGACGCTGGCCGTGGCGTTTCAGCGGACGACTCTCTGGCTGCGCGAGCGGATCGCCACTGAGGAGAAGCTGCGCGCCATGTTCCAGCAGTTCATCCCGGCTTCGGTGGCGGCCCGGGCGCTGGGCAAGGACAGCGATCAGATCTTGGCGGGAACGCGCCATTCCGTCACGGTCATGATCATCAATATCCGCAACTTCAAGCTGCTCATGGAGCACCTGCCGCCGGATCAGACGGTCTCGACGCTCAATGAGTTCTTCAGCGAAGTCAACCGGGTGATCGTGACTCATAAGGGGGTCGTCAGTAAGTACCTGGGCGACACGGTCCTGGCGTTCTTCGGCATGCCGCTGGGCAACGACGACCACCCGCTCAACGCCGTGCGCGCCGCCCTGGCGATCCCGCCGGCCCTGCAGCGACTTTACGTGCGGCTGGACGAGGCTTACGGCTGGGAGCTGGGCGTGGGCATCGGGATCACGACCGGCGAGCCGATCGTCGGCCACTTCGGCTCCTCGGAGCACATGGAGTACACCGTGCTTGGCGACGTGGTCGGCGAGGCGCATAAGCTGGAGGCGATCACCAAGTCGGTACCGGAAGAGGACACCATTATTATCAGCGAGACGACCTACCGGCACATCATGTCTGAGGTTCACGTCTTAGACCTGGGCGAGCGCGGCCAGGAGAGCGCCGAGTCGATCCACGCCTACGTGGTGCAGGGCTTCCGTTCTGAAGCGCGCAAGGTACTGACCGCATAAGACCTGACCCCATAGACCTCACCCCCTAACCCCCTCTCCCTTTAAAGGAGAGGGGGAAGTTCGAGTTTTATGCTTTTCCGCCCGCGAGGGCGGTTCTCCGCGAGGCAGGCGCAAGAGCCGCTCGCTTCGTGTGGCCGCGTAGCGGCCTTTAAGACGGGTCGTTTACGGCCCGGTAACGACGTCGGGGTAAGAAGGAATAGCGCAGACACGGACGGAACACCCTCTGCAGACAGCTTTGGTTTGTGGAGGGAAATGATGAAAGCGATGGTGTTGGATCGGCCGGGACCCGTCGAGAGTCGGCCCCTGCATCTGCGCGATCTGCCCGTGCCGGAGCCGGGCGAGAAAGAAGTCCGAATCCGGGTCGAAGTCTGCGGGGTCTGCCGCACCGACCTGCATGTGGTCGAAGGCGAGCTTCCTCCGCATAAGGCCGAGATCATTCCAGGCCATGAGGTCGTCGGGTGGGTGGAGCGCAACGGCCCCGGCGCCTCCCGCTTCTCGCCGGGAGACCGGGTAGGCGCGGCGTGGCTGCATCGCACGGACGGTATCTGCCCCTACTGCCGTCGTGGGGAGGAAAATCTTTGCGACGCGCCTCTTTTTACGGGCTACGACGTGAACGGCGGCTATGCCGAAACGATGATTGCCCCGGAAGATTTTCTCTATCCTCTGCCGGGAGGCGTCTCTTCGCGCGAGGCCGCTCCCTTTTTGTGCGCGGGCATCATCGGTTACCGGGCGCTGATGCGCAGCGTGCCGGTCCGCGGAGAGCCCCTGGGCCTCTATGGGTTCGGCGCCTCCGCGCACATCGTCATCCAGATCGCCCGCTACTGGGGCTGTGAGGTCTACGTCTGCACGCGGGGAGAAGCGCACCAGGATCTGGCGCGCCGAATGGGGGCCGTCTGGGTCGGTCCGGCGGATGTCGTGCCGCCCCGAAAGCTGCGCAGCAGCATCCTCTTTGCCCCGGCCGGAGAGCTGGTCCCGGTGGCGCTGGAGGCGCTGGACAAAGGCGGGACGCTGGCCCTGGCGGGCATCTACATGACCCCTATCCCTGCCATGGACTACCAGCGGTATCTTTTTGAGGAGCGCAACCTTAAAAGCGTCACGGCCAATACGCGCCGGGACGGTGAGGCGCTGCTGGCCCTGGCGGCGGAAATCCCGCTGCACACCCATACACAGGAGTTTCCCCTGGAGCAGGCCAACGAGGCCCTGCTGGCGCTAAAACAGGACCGTATCAACGGCGCAGCCGTGCTGCGCGTCTCCGCGCCGACCGGGCCGTGAGCGACCCAGACCTCACCCCCTGTCTCACCACGGGCCTTGCGGCCCTTCCTCTCCTTGGTAAGGAGAGGGGAAAGCTCACCCCCTGACCCCCTCTCCTTACCAAAGAGAGGGGGAACTTAAGGAGTTAGGCCAACCGCCCTGGCGGGCGGAAAATTTCAAATGCGATGGCCCTGCCGGCCTCCTGACGGCCTCTTCCTTCCTGGGCGGTTTTTCGACTATACTATTTCAGCGCCGAAGGCGCAGAAGGATGACACGCCTAACACCAGGAAGGGGGGAGCGGTCAGCACGCGTGAGCATCGAAAAAGAGGAGCTGGACTACTGGGCGCAGAGCGCCTTTCGTTTCACGTGCGCTCTTTTGGAGGCGGAGGCTGCCATCCGCCGGCGTAATCCCGAGGCGGCTCTAACGCGCCTGGAAGCAGCGCGAGGGGTGGCCTGGCGCTTGAAGCGGGCAATGGTGCGCGCCGGGGCCGTCGATCCTGTCGAAGCGGCCCTGTGGGAAGCGCGCCGGAAGGTGGCCCAGCAGCGGCCGGAAGGGGAGGAAGCGGAGCTAACGCTGGAAGAAGGCCCCTCGACACTGGCCGGAAAGCGGATCGTGCTGGCCGGCGGCGCCGGCGACCTCCAGGCATCCCTGGACATTATTCTTACGGAGGCGGGGCTGCAGGTCGTCGGGAGGGCCGAAACCCCCGAAGAAGCGGTGGAGCTTACCCTACAGGAACGGCCCGACATCCTGCTCCTGGATACCGATCTGTCCGGCATGAGCAGTCTGGAAGCGGCGCGGCAGGCGCGCAATGTCTATCCGGTGTGCGTAGTCGTCATGACGGCTCACGTGGATCGGGAGCATCGCCAGCAGGCCTGGGAGGCCGATATCTGCGCCTATCTCAGCAAGCCGGTCAGCGAGGACATCTTCCTGCTGCAGTTGGAGCAGGCGTTCGCCGCTTTCGAGTTTGCGAACACGATCGAGGGCCTTGAGGAAGCGGGCAAAAAAAATCCGCAGGAATACGGGGGAGTATTCCTGCGATCAGTTAGTTCTCCGTCAGTCACTCATCTCGTCACAAAGGAGGATTGAACTGCCGTGGTACAGGTTACCATACGGGAGCGCGTATCGCGGAAGTTCCCCGGCGTGTTGGGGCGAGGAAGAGAATTTTCAACCGCTGAAATCCGGAAGGGTTTTGCTCTCGAAAGAGCGTAGTAATGCCTGCTGCCTGTGAGAATGGCGGCGGCATGGTCGCCTTTGCCCGCAGGAGCAGATAGAGAATACCGAAAACGTCGATCCGCGACAGGAGGTGGCATGAGACCCACTCCCAAGCGCCAGCCAGCCCGGACAGACCTGCCCGCGGAGCAAGAAAGCGTCCGGCCGGAAGACCTGGTAGCGGCTCTGGATATGGTGATCACGGCGCTGCAGCAAAGAGATTCTCTGACCGGAGAGGAGCGCGCGCATCTGCATACGCTCCTCCGTCTGTATGACGCGCAGCGCCAGCGCCAGACTCAGGAGCCGCTAGACAAAAACCCAACGTGACCGCACACGGAGGCGAAACGCGCAGAGGCGCAGAAAGGAAAAGGAGACGGACATGTGGGTTTATACCATTTCGCAGCGCCCGCGAGAGATCGTGGCGCTGGAAACAGGCGTTCGTATCTTAAATATGCGCGTTCAAGATGGAACGCATCGGATCTCGCTCAGCAATGGCGGAGAGCATTCTGTCACGCTGGCGGAGGGACTCGCGCCCGAACAGGCGGCGGTGATGATGAACAATCTGGCCTGCATCCTGCACGCCCGGGATATGAAAGATCCCAGCGTTCCGGAGGTCGATCTTAAGAGTATCGGATAGGTCGTAATACCGGCCGCAATCCCCCCCATCCCTGTATAGGCGATAGAATAGGAAACTCAGATCATGGATCCCATCTCTTTTGCAATAGAGCTTGAAATCGGCACCATCTTGCTGGCCACCGTCGGCGCCATCGCCACCTGGATGCAGCACCGGCATCATAAGCAGCATCAGCGCCAGCGCGAGCGCCATTTCCAGGAGATGATGGCCCGCACGGGCAAGGTCGCCCATGAAGAGGTCTCTCTGCTGCGCGATCTCGATAAAAAAGAGACGGCGCCTTCCGCAGCCAGAGGCTCCCGCGCGCGCAACTCCCGAACGAATTCCGCCCGCGCTGCCCGCGCGACGACCCACTCGGCCCGGACTGCCGGCAGCACGGCGCGCAAACCACGAAAAAGCTGAGGGAGTGAAATCTCACCCCTTTCCAATCGCCATCGGTGCGGGGTAACGGCCCCGCACCCCTCCCCGCTCCTTCGTAAGCAGAGGGGGAGATTCTCGCTTCCTCACTCCAGGAGAGAAGCGAAGTTCACCCGGCCCGAAGGGCCGATCACCCACTCACCCGCTTAGTTTTTTATGGAAATTCATCCCGACATCCGCCAGGCCACGACCTTGCCCTCGCGCGTCTACACGGACCCGCAGATTTTTGCGGCAGCCCGAGAGCGCGTCTTTGCGCGCAGTTGGCAGTTCGTGGCTGATACCGAAAAGGTCAAAGTCCCCGGCCAGGTCTATCCCTTCACCTTGCTGGAGGGCTGCCTGGACGAGCCGCTGCTGTTGACGCGCGATACCGGCGACCGGCTGCACTGCCTCTCCAACGTCTGCACGCATCGCGGCAATCTGGTCGTCGAGCACGGCGGCCACGAGCGGTTCCTGCGCTGCCGCTACCACGGGCGCCGCTTCGGCCTGGACGGCACGTTCCAGCAGATGCCCGAGTTCGAAGGGGTCGCCGGATTCCCATCCGAAGCGGACAACCTGCCGCGGGCGCCCTTCGGTTCCTGGGGACCCTTTCTCTTCGCCTCCGTAGATCCCGCTTTTCCTTTAGAGGATTGGATCAGTCCGCTGCAGGAGCGGGTTGGATGGCTGCCGCTGGATGCATTTACCTACGATGCGGCCCGCTCGCGGGACTACCTGGTGCGCGCCAACTGGGCCCTCTACGTGGAAAACTACCTGGACGCCCTGCACATCCCCTTCGTGCATGCGGAGTTGTCCGGAGCGCTCGACTACGAGCAGTACGCCACTCACAACTTTCGCTACGGCAACCTGCAATTAGGTGTTACGGATGGCAACGAGGACACACTTCCTCTGCCGCAAGCCTCGCCCGACTATGGTAAGAAGATCACAGCCTACTACTTCTGGCTCTTCCCCAATACCATGTTGAACTTCTATCCCTGGGGGCTCTCGATCAATGTCGTTCGGCCGCTTGCGGTAGACCTCACCCGCGTTTCTTTCCTGCGCTACGTGTGGCAGTCCACATCCTCTAGCTCGGCGGTGAGCGCCGATGCGGCGGTCGATCGGGTGGAGCGAGAAGACGAGGCTGTCGTCGAATCGGTGCAGAAGGGAGTTCGCTCGCGCTTCTATGACCGTGGTCGCTATTCCCCAACGCGCGAGCAGGGGACCCACCACTTCCACCGCCTTCTGGCCGAGTTCCTGGCGGCAGATTAGGGATTGGGGACTGGGGAAAAGCCTGTGCCGACGGCTGAGACCTCTGCAGCAGACTCCTACCAGTCCCTAAATTCTTACATCGGCTTTGGCACGATCTGATCTATTCCAATTCCAAGCGCCTCCAGAATCTCTTTCGGCTCGCACAGGCAATAGACGGAGAGGATCGACCGGTCGGGGGTGGTATCGGACGGTCCGGCCGCCAGCATTCCCGGCTCCTGGCAGATAGGGCAGGTGGCGCTCACGAAGCCGTTTCTTCCTGGGACCGGGTTGTGCAAACCAGACATCCAGGCATCGAACGAGATTGCTAATAATAGGTCCATAGTCTTCCTGAATAGAAGCCATTTCGGCCCGGTGTCGGACAAGCCGTCCGAGCGAAGAAGGCGGTTTGATATATCGACATCTGTCAACTTTCCATACGCAATAAAAAGGGAAGGAAGTTCGGACGCCGGCTGACTCTGGACACGAGTGGCAGAGGAGATAAAAAAAGACCGGCTCAGGTCGCTCCGGAGAGCGGCTTCGAGCCGGGTCGCACTAGCGCTGTGGACAGAAAGGCGAATATCTCCTTGATTATATCGCGGGACGATTAATATGTCAAGTCCTTTTAGCGGGCAAACGGAAAACTCGGTGATTTTACCGGTATCGGGCCGGCGCCCGGACGGTCACAGCAGGTTGGCGCTGCGGAAAATCGTTGTGCGCTCGCGCGCTCTGCTGACGGCGTAGGCGGGATTTCCCTCTCCCTGCAGGGACCGCTTGCAATGCTTGGTGCCATGCGTCTCGATACCGGCGCTCAACACGACCGGTGTCAGAAGGACCATGAGGAGCACGACGCGCCAGAAGAACATTCGCCAGAGGGGCGTTTGCCCTCTCCGCCCTGGCGGGCTGTTGGTTTCCGGTGGTTGCATCTGTCGACTGCCTTTTCTGGAACCGGCCGGCGGGCGCTACGCGCGGAGGCTCCGGTGTATTTCTATCTCTTAGAAACGTGTGCGATTCCCTTTCGTGACGCTCCCTGCCACTTAATTTGTCTGAATCACGGATGGCCACGGATGTCCCAGAGGACACGGATAAAGCGCGTTATATCTGTGTCCATCCGTGATTCAGACCTCCGTGATCGAAGAGACGGCGCGCACGGTCAACACGCCGCCATCCTCGAGGCGCAGCCGCAGCGCGCCGCTCTCCTCGACACTTTCGGCGATGCCGCGAACGATCGCCCCGTCCTGCTCCGCCTGATAACGGAGACCTTGTGTTCGATCGTAGACGCGCCACCGGTCCAGGACTGCGGTAAAGCCCGCCTGCGCATACAACTCCGCCTGCCGATGTAAGGCATTGGCGATCTCCTGCCCCAGCTCCTGCCAGGAAGCGGAAGGCACGCCCTCCAGCAGCAGCGAGGTGGCCTGCGCGGCGATTTCGGGAGGAAACGCGCGCACGGTCAGGTTGACGCCGACGCCGATCAATGCCGTCCAGGCGTCGTCCGGGGCTTTGAGCATTTCGATGAGAATGCCGGCGACTTTCCTGCCATTAAGAAGCACGTCGTTAGGCCACTTCAAGCCCAGGACAGGCGCGTCCGGTCCTTCTTGCGAAATCCGGCGCTGTAAGGCTTCCGCGACCGCGACGCCGGCCAGCAGCGCGATCGGCCCGGCGTTCGGTGGCGAGGCCATCCCATGCCGGAAATAGTAGGTGGCGCAGAGGCTTTCACCGGGAAGGGAGTGCCAAGTCCGTCCGGACTGGCCGCGCCCTGCGGTCTGGTCCCAGGTGATAACGCCCTGCGGCTCGCTACATCCCGCATTGTCAAATGACACCCGCCCTTGCAGCAGATTCTCGCGGGCGGCATCCATCGTCGAGGGCGTCGATTTCAGAACCTGCATGCTCATTTAAGGGAAAGATAGAAGATGGAAGGGAAAAGGGAAAAGAAGCTTTGCTTCGCTCGGCAGGGAAAAGAGTGAAGATGGAAGGGAAAAGAGGGAATTTTTCTTTTCCCTTTTCCCTTCCATCTTTTCCCTGAGCTTTTACGGGCTGCTGGGCAGAATGTCGACCCGGCAGGCCAGGACGCTATTGGTCGTCGTGTCGAAGACGCCGGTAACGTCCACCCGCTGACCCTTCGACAGATCGTCGAAGCTCAGATTGGTCTTGGCGCCGAACCCGTTGTGCAGGATCGTGTTCTGGTCTGTCGTTATCGTGATCGTCCCGCCGGAAGGCTGGATGTGCACGGCTTCCTCGACGGTGACCGTGAAGGTCTTGTTGGTGGTGTCGATACTGGCAATCGTCCCGGTCAGATGTCCGTGATTGGTGAGGAACGAGTCGATATGCACGAACACCTCGTTGGCCGTGATGGTGCGGGTGGCCGGTTCCAGCGAGCCTTTGACGGCCACGAGGTCGCCATTCGCCAGGGTGGCCGGCGCGCCGCACTGTTCGGCGGGGCTCCAGAGGGCGCTGGCAATTGTGGCAGAGTTGGGCAGGGTGACCGTGAAGGTGGCTCCATGCTTGGTCGTCAGGGTAAACCCGCTCGAAGAGAGGTTGCTGACGGTACCGGCAATGCGCGCCGTATGGGTCATGGTCAGGAAATTCGGCGCGGGAGCCAGGGTGACGTCCGGGGCTACCTGGCCGTTCACCAGTTGGAAGCCGCCCAGATTGAAATCTACCACCAGATCGGAATTCTGATCAGGGGGCACGGTCGTCGGCACGTTGATGGTGATAACCGCCTGACCGTTGGCGATACTGATGTTGGAAGCGGACGCCACGGGCGCGTTAATGGAGGAGCCGCCTCCCTTGGGAACCAGGGTGATATGGTCTCCGATGGTCACCCGCACCTGCGTGTAGGTGCCTGCCGGGATCAGGGCGCTGTCGACCAGCTCAGCCACGCTGGAAAAATGGATCAGGTCCAGCGTCATGCCGTTGGTATCGCTAAAGAGGGTCTGCCAGGTCTTTCCGTCGGTGGTGGCCTGGATCTGATAGAGAGTGACCAGCACCTGGCTGTAGGCGTTGCGGAAGCCGCCGGGGCCGTCTGTAACATAGACGTCCATGGTACTGCGGGTGCCGCCGCCACCGCCACTGCCGCCGGCCGCGCTGGTACTGCTGCCGCCGCTGCCGCAGCCGATCAGCGCGGATACCATCAGGACGGTAGCGGCCAATGCGAGAACATACCGATGTCGTCGTACCACTGTCTTCATCTTGCCTTTCCTTTCCGCCGGAGTGTTGGAGGGTGTCCTCCGGCCACCATGGGAAGTGCGTTATGGGGGGCAGGCGAGAGATTCGGACGGAGTTGGTATCTGCTGTAATGTCCGTAGTGCTCTCAGAGAGTTTGGGAGATTTCCTGCCGGGACGAGATACCAGGGGCGCTAAGGAAGAATCGCAGCAGGCGGATGCGCGTTCTCCTGCGCAACCCTGTGTGAACTTCGCGCGATAGACGAGGTTTCTTGATGGCAGAGTTCCCCAAAATCTGCCGAACATATCCGGCAGATAAGCAGATTATACCTCACGGCAGACGCTGCTGAGTCCTTATGCAGACTTTCGTAACGGCGGCCGGCCGGAATCGTGACGCGCGAGCGCCCGCCGCCCGGCGAATCCACTGGACGGCGGGAGGCTCTTCTTGCGAGTTATTGACACGCTTAGACGCCTATGCGGTCTACACAAGCTTGACAGGGAACCGGCGCGCCGCTATAATGAATAATCGGGAAAAGGGAAAAAGCGTCTCTTCCGCTTTCTTCTTTTCCCTGGTGCCGAAGGCGCCATTACAGGAGGCAACAAAGCCAGATGTCGTCCCTGGATTCTCGAAAAGTCCGTATCCTGCAAGCGATCGTAAATGATTATGTCAAGACGACGCGTCCCGTCGGCTCCGAGCGCCTGATCGAGATCTATCATCTCGGGTGCAAGTCGGCGACCGTTCGCAACGAGATGGCGGAGCTGTCCGAGCTGGGCTACCTGGCGCAGCCTCACACGTCGGCCGGGCGTATTCCCACGGATCGCGGCTACCGCTACTATGTGGATGAGCTGCTGGATCCGCCCTCGGCCCTGTCGCCTGCCGAGGCCCGCCGCGCCAGCAGCGGCGTCCGGCTGGCCGAGCGCGAGACCGAAGAGATCCTTCTTCAGACGTGCCGCATCCTTTCCGGGCTGACCGCGTGCGCCTCGCTGGCGACCGATCCTTCGACCGGCGCCGCGCAGGTACGCCGCATCTACCTGACCAACGCCAGCCCGCATCACGTCCTGCTGGTCCTGCTGCTCTCTACCGGGCACGTCGAGCATCGCCTGGTGGAGATGGAGGCGGCTCCGAACGATAGCGAGCTGATACGGCTGGCCAATTTTATCAACTCCATCGTGGCCGACCGCGATCTGGAAGAAGTCTCCCGCGCCGCCGGCGTTCAGGAAGTGCCGGCGGAGCTGGTCCCCTTTTCCACGTCAATAAATAAAATCTTCGCCGCCTTAGCCCAGCGGGCCGGCGCGCTTTTAGAGCGGCGGATCTTCGTGGAGGGCACGCACCAGTTTCTGCGACAGCCGGAGTTCCAGGACGTGCAGCGCCTGGAAAGCCTGCTCAACGCCCTGGAGCAGCGCAGCGCGCTCTATCGCGTGCTCAGCCGCGCGCTCTCCGGAGAAGATGTGACCGCGATCATCGGCGCGGAGAACGCTTACAAGCCGATGCAGGAGTGCAGCGTCGTCGCCACGGCCTACCGGATCGGCAGCCGCGCAGCGGGGTATCTGGGCGTCGTCGGTCCCACGCGCATGGACTACGATCGCGCGGCGGCAGCGGTCAACCTTATGGCGGAAAACCTATCCCGGATGCTCACGAATTTGAGCCTGTCTTAGTCCTTCCCCTCTATCAGGTACAATAAGCTCGCTATAATCAAAGGACGGTAGGAAGCACCGGGAGATTCGTGAACCTCGGTCCGGCTCCTACCGTCCTACTTTACGGCCCTATCGGTCGCCTCAACGGCCTTATTTCTTGTGAAGGAGTCAATCGCGTTATGCGAAAGAAGATCCAGATCACTACCGACGAGCCTCTCGAATCGGAAGGCGCGCCTCCTGTGGCGCCGGATGCCGCCGCGCCGGAATTCGGCAACCACGTCAATCCTCCGAATAGCCCGGAAGCTTCCGGCGATGGCACGACTGCCGGCACGGCGGAGAACCACGCGCGCCGCGCCCCGGACAGCGGCGCCAGCGCCTATATCACGGCGCTGCAGGCGGAGCTGGAAGAGGCTCGCGCTAAAAGGGAAGAGGCAGAGAAGCAGATCCTCTACCAGCAGGCCGAGTTTCAGAACTTTCGCCGCCGCCAGCGCGAGGAGCAGGCCGAGCTGCAGCGGTTCGCCAACAGCGAGCTGATCCGCGATCTGCTGCCGATCCTGGATAACTTCGAGCGCGCCCTGGCCGCGGCCGAGCAGACCCGCAGCTTCGATGCGCTTATCGGAGGCGTCTCCGGAACCCTCAAGCAACTGCAGGCGTTCCTGCAAAAGGCAGGCGTGCAGCCCATCGAGTCGGTCGGCAAGGAGTTCGACCCGCGCTATCACGAGGCGGTCGGTCACGCGGAGTCGAGCGATCTGCCGGCCAACACGGTCGCCGAGGAGGTCCAGCGCGGCTACCAGATGCACGATCGCGTGCTGCGCCCGGCTCTGGTCAAGGTAGCGTCGGACTCATGAGCAAAGAGCGCCTCTTCGGGACCGATGGCGTCCGCGGCGTTGCCAATAAAGACCTGACGGCGGATCTGGCGATGCATCTGGGCATGGCGGCCGGGCACCGCGTCCGGCAGATGCCTGCCGCTGCCGGCGGCCGTCCGGCGGTGGTCATCGGGCGTGATACGCGGCTGTCGGGCGACATGCTGGAAGCGGCCCTGGCGGCGGGCCTGGCCGCCATGGGCGTGGACGTGACCAACGTAGGCGTCGTGCCCACGCCCGCCGTCGCCCAGATCGTGTTGGCGCGCAACTTCGCCGCCGGCATCGTCATCTCCGCTTCGCACAACCCCTTTGAAGACAACGGCATCAAGTTTTTCGGCGCCAACGGCAAGAAGCTGCCCGACCGCGTGGAGGATGAGATCGAGGCCACTATCGCCGCGCTCGGCACGCTCCCCCGGCCGACCGGCGGCGACATCGGGCGCGTCGTCGAGACGCACGAGCCGGTGACCGAATACGTCTCCCGCGTCATGGCGACCATCGGAGGCACGGAGGCCCGTCCCCTCGGCGGCCTGCGTCTGGTCATGGACTGCGCCAACGGCGCCGCGTTCGAGCTCGGACCCATGATCTTCCACGATCTGGGCGCGGACCTGACCGTGATCCACGCCGAGCCGAATGGCGTCAATATCAATGTCCACTGCGGCTCGACCAAACCGCAGGATATGGCGGCGAAGGTGAAGGAGGCCGGCGCGAGCGCGGGCCTGGCCTTCGACGGGGACGCGGACCGGGTGATTCTGGCCGACGAGCAAGGTGAGATCGTGGACGGCGACCAGATGATGGCGATCATCGCCCTGCACTTGCAGGCTCTGGGAAAACTCCCCGGCAATGTCGTGGTGGCCACGATCATGAGCAACGTCGGGCTGGAACAGGCGCTGGAGGCGCATGGTATCCGGCTGCACCGCACCGACGTCGGCGACCGCTACGTGGCCGAGGCGATGGACGCGCTCGACGCGGCCGTTGGCGGGGAGCAGAGCGGCCATATCCTCCTTCCGGGCCTGACGCCGACGGGCGACGGCCTGGTAACGGCGCTGCAGGTGCTGACGGTCATGCACGAGACGGGCAAGCCGCTCTCGGAGCTGGCGCGGATCGTGCAGCCAGGCCCGCAACTGCTCAAGAACGTGCGCGTGCAGACCCGGCAGGGCTGGCGCGAAGACCCGGACATTCGGGAAGCCATCGCGGCGGGCCAGGCGCGGCTGGGCAGCCCGGAATGGCTCTCCGTGCGTCCCTCCGGCACGGAGCCGTTGATTCGCGTCATGGCGCAGGGCATCGACCGCGAGACCGTCGAATCGGTCGTCCACGACATCTGCGCCGTCATCGAGCGCAAGCTCGGCTGCCCGTAGCCCGACATAAGGATACAATACACGATGGACTACTCGCGTTCTTTTCGCCGTACCCTCGGTCTCTTTTTCTGTCTGATCGCTCTCTGCCTGATGTCCCTTGCCGCCTACGTGAGGCAGCCACAGGTCGAGAAGGACGTCGTCTATGGCACTATCAATGGCACGAAGCTGCTGCTGGACGTCTACCGGCCGCAAGGGTTTACAGGCAAGCGGCCCGGCGTCGTTCTGGTCCACGGCGGCGGCTGGGTGGCGGGCGATAAGGGCTACTACGCGCCGGTGGGCAACCTGCTGGCCTCGCACGGCTACGTCGCCTTCTCCGTCAACTACCGTCTGGCGCCGGTCTTCCACTATCCGGCTCAGGTAGACGACGTGCAGCGGGCCGTCCGCTGGATCCGCGCGCACGCCGCCGATTACGATCTGGATCCTGACCGTCTCGGCGCGCTGGGCGACTCGGCGGGCGGCTATCTGGTGGCGATGCTCGGCACCCGCGACACGCGCGACAACAGCGACAAGGACCTAGCCGGCTACAGCAGCCGCGTGCAGTGCGTGGTCGATCTGTACGGACCGACCGATTTTACCGTGCCTACAACCTCGCCCGGTGTCACTGCGCAGGGCCTTCAGTTCCTGAAAGCCTTCTTCGGCAAGATGCCCGAGGAGGCGCCCGCTCTTTACCGCGAAGGGTCGCCCATCATCTCCGTAAACAAGCAGTCCGCGCCATTTCTCATCTTTCATGGCACGGCAGACCCGCTCGTTCCGGTAGACCAGTCCGAGCGACTCTACAAAGCGCTGAAAGCGGCTGGGGTGGAGACGGCGCTGATTCTGCTCTACGATCAGTCGCATGGGTTCGGAGGGCCGCTGGCGCCCGGCCTCGTGGCCGCGGCGGCGGGCGATTTTTTAAACCACTATCTAAAACCGTAACAGAATCTGTGCGTCTAGGTGTATAAAGAGACGGGAGTTTTAGGCGTTGGAAAGGAAACAGCACATGCGGCGCGGCATCGGGAATCTGGGGATTCTATGCGGGCTGATAGCGATGGCCGGATCGGTCACGATCGGAGCCGGCGGCTTCGGCGCTCCGAAGAACGGCGGCGGGGGAGGCCACAAGGACACGATCGGCCACTTCACCTTCCGCGACATCAACGGCAATACCTATACCCAGCAGCAGGTCACCGCCCACAAGGCGACGGTGTTCGTCTTCCTGTCCTGCCAGTGCCCGGTCTCCAATCTCTATACCCCGAGGCTGGTCTCTCTGGCTGCCGCCTATAGCACGCGGGGCGTGCCGTTCTTCGCCGTCTACTCAGACCGGCAGGAGAGTCTGCCCGACGTGATCGCGCACGCCCGGCAGCACGGCCTCAAGTTCCCGGTGGTGCATGATGACCGCAATGTGATCGCCGACCACCTGGGCGCGAAAGTCACCCCGGAAGCCATTATCGTAGATGATACCGGCACCGTGCGCTATCGCGGCCGGATCGACGACAATGCCGTTACGACCCGCGTGACCGCGCACGATCTGCAGGAGGCGCTGGATGCCGTGCTGACAGATCAGCCGGTGGTCCATCCGGATGTTCCCGCCTTCGGCTGCGTGATCCGCCGCGTAGCCGTGCCGGTCGCCGTTCTCCCGCCGGGCGTGCCCACCTATGCCCATGACGTGGCGCCCATCCTGCGCGCCAGATGCGAAGGCTGCCACCGGCCCGGCGAGGTCGCCCCGTTCTCCCTGCAGACCTACCAGCAGGCCAGCGCCTGGGCGAACGACATCAAGCGCTACACGCAGAACCGCCAGATGCCGCCCTGGAAGCCCGCCCCCGGCTACGACGCGTTTACGGACGAGGCCTCCCGCTATCTGACGGAGAAACAGATCGCGACGCTGGCGAAGTGGGCCGATGCGGGCGCGCCGCTCGGCGATCCCCATCAGGTCCCGCCGCCGCGCAAATTCACGCAGGGCTGGCAGTTGGGGGAGCCGGATGTGATTCTGACGCCGACCCAGGACTATCATCTGGCCGCCGACGGCGACGACGTCTATCGCAACTTCATCCTCCCCGCGAATTTCACGACGGACCGCTATCTCAGCGCGGTCGAGGTGCGGCCCGGCAATCACGCGGTGGTGCATCACGTGCTCATCTACATCGATGGCCTGCACGCCGCCGATAAGCTCGAAGGCAAAGACCACGATGGCGAGCCGGGATGGACGAGCTTCGGAGGACCGGGCTTCGTGCCGACCGGCCTGCTGGGAGGCTGGGCGCCCGGCAACGACCCGCACTTTCTGCCGCCCGGCGTGGGGAATCTGCTGCCCAAAGGCGCCAACCTGGTCCTGCAGGTCCACTATCATAAGGACGGCAAGCCGGAGACGGACCGCACTCGCGTCGGCCTGCACTTCGCCCGCGGTCCTATCGACAAGCGGTTAAGCGGCACGATGGTTTTGAACTTCTGGTTCAAGATTCCACAGGGCGATCCGCATTATAAAGTCGAGGCCGTCACGCCGGTCCGCGACGATGTCCACGTTCTGGCTGTCACTCCGCACATGCACTGGCTCGGACGCGAGATGAAGCTGTGGGCCACTCTGCCCGACGGCACGGCAAAGCCGCTGGTCTGGATCAAGGACTGGGATTTCAACTGGCAGGCGTCCTACTTCCTCCAGCATCCGCTGGCGCTGCCGAAGGGGTCTAAAGTCCACCTGCTGGCCTACTACGACAACTCGGCCAACAACCCGCGCAACCCCAATCGCAAGAACCTGCGCCAGGTCACCTGGGGCGAGCAGACCACGGACGAGATGTGCGTCGCGTTCGTCAGCTTCACCCGCGACCACGAGCATCTGGCTCATAAGTCCGTGCCGGGCGTCAAGAAGTCGATTGCCTCCGGGCAGTGAAAGGTCTACGTGCGCCATGGACAGAGAAACACCCCTAAATGGGAAACAGTCCCTGCTGCCAGCCGAAGAAAGATTCTATTTTGCGGAGCGTCTGATACAAAAAGCCGAGGTTTTCGAGCAGCATCAGCGATTAGAACACTTTCATCGGTTGGATGCTTTAAAAATCGCCAACAGGCTACGCCAACTGGCATATGAGATTCAGGAGGGTTAGAAGGCCGAGCTATTGGCTCGGCCAACCGCCGAAGCCCCTTCCGATACCGGGCCGATAAACGACCCGGCTGCAAAGACTCACCGTCCTACCGGACGGAAAAGCTTGGAACCGATTGGCGTCCGTGAGATACTGTGTTGTCAAGCAGCGGCTTGCTCGGCTGGCACACAGAATTTCTTACGGCTCTTGAGGACGCCATAGGCGATCATCAACAGCTTGCGCATGGCCGCTCCCAGAGCCGCTTT
>Ga0209810_1002676_pt1 | contig 20645 bp, 28 predicted proteins | sample Coa_R1_7_FD_187159 | JGI IMG/M metagenome (GOLD analysis project Ga0209810, IMG submission 187159) | Surface soil microbial communities from Centralia Pennsylvania, which are recovering from an underground coalmine fire - Coalmine... | ecosystem: Environmental > Terrestrial > Soil > Unclassified... | reverse complement strand
TTGTGGTCGTACCCGCCGAAGTTGAGCAGGACATGCTGTGCTTGGCGCGCGAGAAGGTCAGCAAAGAAAATATGTCCCGCAAGGAGCTGCTGGCGCGAAAGACGCTTCGCGAGGTTTACCAAAAATATGGTGTTCTCTGAGACGCTTTCAATGATATGCCCATTCCAGGCGGGAGGTTCTTTGGACGCGATTTCTATCCGCCCGGTGGCTCTCCTCATAAGCGCTAACCTCATTGTTAACTTCGGGGCTGTTGCTGGCTATGCTTTGGGCATGGACAACGCGGCTGACGAGAATTGGCAAGTGTGGGTATCCCTATTTCCAGTTGACTGAGGGGAGCAAGCCGGAAGAACCCGCGCCATCGGGGTGCAGCGGGGGATTACCGATCCTGCGACCTTGCTGCGAACCTTCTTGCTGCATGTCGCCAGGGGTTACTCGCTACTGGAGACCACCGTCCGGGCCCAGGAGGCGGGGTTGGCCGCCATCTCCGACGTGGGGTTGCTGAAGCGGTTGCGGCGCTCGGAGCTCTGGCTCCGCCGCTTATGCATGGAGTTGCGGGCCGAGAATGGCGTTCGGATGCCGGCCGAACGCTGGGCGAGGGAGCGTGCGGATCGTGGACGGAACGATCGTGAAAGAGCCCGGCAAAACAGGCAGCCAGTGGAGGATTCTTTATAGTGTTCGGCTTCCGGAATTGTGTTGCGATTTCTTTGACCTCACGCCGACGGTGGGTGAAGGGAAGGGAGAATCTTTCGCTCGCGTGCCGGTGGGGGCAGGAGATCTGTTGCTGGGCGATGCCGGGTATTGCCTCGCCTTCGGGATTGAATCGGTGGTCGCACGCCAGGGTGATGTGCTGGTGCGCATCAATCCGCAGGCCCTCGTTCTCGAGGACCGCCGGGGTAGAAGCTTCTCTCTGCTGCGCAAATTACAGGCGCTGAAGGAGGCCGAGCGGATCAGGGAATGGCCGGTGAGGATAGCCGACACGGCGGTGAGCGGCAGGGTCTGCGCGGTGCGGAAGAGCGAGCTGGCGATTCGCCGAGCCCACCCCCGCCGTGAGCAGCGGACCAGCAAGAAACAGAGCCAGACCAAGCCGGAGACTTGGGAATACGCCAAATATGTAGCGGTCTTCACCACGGAGGAAACCTCGCCAACCGAACGGATTCTGGATTGGTACCGAGTACGCTGGCAAGTGGACCTGGTGTTCAAGCGGCTGAAGAGCTTGGTGCAGGTGGGACACCCGCCGAAATACGACGAGCGGAGTTTGCGGGCGTGGCTCTACGGCAAGCTGTTCGTCGCCTTGCTGACGCAAAGATTGATTCGCCTCGGGCGGGATATTTCCCCTGGGGGTACGAACTGGCCGAAGGGAGTGCAGCGAAGCGAGTGGCGCGAGTTTTCCATCAAGTGCAAAATGTTGTGGAGCCGGAATTGGCGATGGCGGAGGTCCTGTCCAAATGGAACCGGCTCGCGTACGCCCTGTCCGCACGCCGGAAGAAGCCGGAGAAAAAGAGGGCCAAGCTTTCGGCCGCCCTGCCGATGATCGTCGCGGTTCTGGAAGGAGACCGGCGGGCGTCGCGCAAGCAACGGCACACGGCACGGCGGATTTATCGGCGGATTCGAGCCGAGTTGCTGGGATGCGAGGGGGGAATCGACGGTGCGGGAATCTGTGCGGCAGCGGAAGCAGCAGTTGGGATTAACCCAAATTCGTAAGTTGAAGTGCATTTTCGGGGGGAGGAATTGGATCATGAGAGTCTCCGGTCAGCCTGCGGTTTTGGGTTGAAGGTCCAACTTGCGCGAAGTTGGAATTTCATAGTGTAAGAGTTTGTCAAACAACGGGTTGCGCTTTTAGAGACCGCCCCAAGCGGAGGAAAGATGGAGCACGGTGCGATGTCCAGCCCGGCCCGGAATCGCCCCACACAGGAAGACCTGCACCCGCCAGCTGGCTGGCTGGCGATAGCCGCTCAGGCCCGCCGCGCGCTGGAATTCCGCCAGCAGGTTGAACATCATCAGAATGCTCAGGAAGGCCGCCTCGGTGGCATAGAACTGTTTCAGGCAGAAATCATCCGCCGCCCGGTCCGATTTCAACTCTAATGTGTTGCTCGATCGAAGCCCACTGAGTGTAGTCGCGCCAGATCTTCTCCGGCGGATCGGCTCGATGGGTCACGAAAATCCGGCGTCAGCCCGCACCACCCGAATCCATCCGAGGCTGGGCAGCTTGGCCAGCGCCTCTTTCAGAAACTCCACCGCCCCGCGCCCCGCCGTCGTGTTCCCGCTCCGCAACCAGCCGTGCAGGATGAAATGCGCTTCGCCCAACACCGCCAGCCACGGATGGTGCGATGCCCGCCCATGTTTCCGAGGGTTGTAGCCCTTGCGCGCGCCTTCCTGCTTCCCGTAACGCTCGAATACCGTTGAGTCCAGGTCCAGGCTGTAACCCTCTTCGCGCTTCGGCAACCTTGCCACCTGCCAGGCCCACAGCGGCTCGTACATCCGCACCACCATCCCTTGCGTGAAACGCTTGAACAGGTTGCGAATCGTTCCGTCGGTTGGAAAACGCTTGATCCCCAACAGAGCCCCCAGCGCGCGGTCGGCCCGCAACATCGAACTGTGCGCCAAGCGCCGCGCCCCCGCCACCACCGAGATCACAAACGCCGTGAAGGTCTCTTCGGCCGGAAGGGCATTCGGTGAGCTCAAACAAAACGGCAGATCCCGACGCACTTGCTCCGGAAAACCGATCGGTTTCAAAAACTCGATGAAGACGCTCAGCCCCCCGGACGGTGTCACCGCCCGCGGCGTCTGGCGCAAAATCACTTTCTTTCTGCCCCGAGGTGAGCTAACTTTTCTTTGCACCGTTCTGTGCCTCCGCAGATTTTGTCTAATCAACTTCAATCTAACGGATTACGCTCGGAACAGTGCCTCACAATCTACGAATTCGGGTTTAAACGGCGCAATCGCAAAGTCGTCCAACAGCAGAATGTCGATGCGCGAGAGCTTCAGCAGTATACGCCCAAGAACTGCTGTCGGCGTGGGCTACGGCTAGATCGCGGAACAGTTCGGAGGTGCGCTTGTGCAACACCGTGAAGCCGTCGCGCCACGCTTTGTGCGCCAGCGCACAAGACAACCATGACTTCCCAATCCCTGTGGGTCCTATAAAGATGTTGTGGTGTTGCCGCACCCACTCGCTGGTCACCAACGATCGCATCAGCTTGCGATCGAGCTGGCGTGGGTGTTGATAGTTGATGTCTTCGATGACGCCGCGTTCCTTGAGTTTCGCAGTACGCAGCCGCCGTGCGAGGGACGACAGCGACGCGGCTTTCCAGATGGCCTTCGCAAGGCCAAAATGCGGCCACGTGCCAAAGCGAATTCCAATTCGTGGCGGCAACCGCGATGTGACGCGGCCCACGCAGTAATGCGGCGCATTTCGGTCGCAGAATGCATTGCCGAGACGCAAACGGCTGCCGACGGGCAACCCGTGGCAGCGAGGTGTTCGCCCTGGTCGAAACGAGGAACTATGAAAAAACCAAGGCAGCTTTCAAACCCCAAAAACGCAATCGAGATTCACAAGCCGCACACCGTCCGGCCCGAGATGTTCGTGATCGAGGTTGGGCGACCGGAGGGCACTCGCCCGCAGCGGAGCCGACACTCCCAGGACCGGCGCGAGGCGGAATTCATCGCGCGACCTCTTAGCCGCAAGAGGTGTTGACGGCGGTTGGACTCGACAACGTGTAGTGAGGCGTGCGCCCGAACGATGCGGGAGACGCGCATCCGTTAATTCAAGCCGTAGCCGACGGTTGGAAGCCAGGTTCTGAACGCCCTAATTCCCCGCCTTGCAGGATTGTTTCTTCCCATCAAGGTCGGTATACGTTGCATCGGGATGCTGTTGACAATATGTCTCTTGTGCCGACACCCAATCTGATTTGGCTTCGATATTGTAGGGATGGAGACGTATATCCTTTCTGGCACCTGCCATTATCACCAGAGAGAAATCGGAACTGGAAGCATCGGGCGCGCTTGGACTAATAATCCCCTCGCCTTCGGCACCTGTATTGACTGCCGTCGTCTCGTGCGTTCTCCAGTCCTTGCACGAATAGCTGTAGCCGTCCGTCGTAGTGTAGCGGTGGTGCCGGTGCTGTGAGCAGAACTGATTGATTTTGCTTGCGCGCATCGGAGTTAGATCGGGCGGTATGCCCCGCGCGTGTCGCGGATGTGTGACTTTCCGATCCGAGCACGCTATCGTGTGGCCGTCCTCGAACTTCCAGCCTTCCGCTCCCTGGTCGAAGCAAGCCTTGTTAATGGCATGTCGTAAGCGGGCTGCATAGATCATGCGGCCCAAAGCAGCACCAATAGCTTGACCGGATTCATAATACTCTCGCTGCTGCTCGGCATAGACATCTGTGTTCGAGGACGGAGCGGGAGGCGTCTCGATTATATGCTGCTCGGATTCTTCTTCACCCTGCTGCGGCGTCGGCGAGCTAGGGAAGTGAATTTCAGTCTTCTGGATCGGGGGCAGCGGAGTGGGCTTAAATTTCGGAATTTTGACCGGCGTTGGCTGAGGATACGTGCCGTTCCATATCGCCTTTTGTTCTGGTGTCCAATCTTGATGTGGAGTGAAAGATGGCGACTTAGTGTTGACAATTTTGCCGTGGTCAACACAAGCGACGTTATCCGGTACGCCTTGTGATCCACAAGGCAAGACCGGAGGCCACGGCGCACCGCTGGGATAACCGGGAGGCGGACCCTGCTGTGCCAATGCCAGCGCCGTTGTCAGAATCATCGGTACCATCAGAAGAATCGCTTTGCGCATTTTCGGCTCCCTTGCTGTTTCTGCGGCTAATTAGCCCGCTTGCCGAAGGCTACAAAGATAACATCGGGTGGTTGAGGGTCAAGCTTGAGGCAAGTCTGATAATTGGCACGCGGACCAGCCCGATCATCCCGTCTGGCTTCCATCCGATAACCGGGTGAGCCAGCCCTCTGCAAGCCGGACACTCACCGGCAAAATACCGCCCGGCCCTGACCCGGATTGCACACAAATAGGGCATATATGTAGACGTTCTACTGCAGGGAAAATGGCAGGGACTATTGCTGCCTACGGCTTGCTATTATATAATACTAATTACTATAAAAAATCTACTAAGTCTTTTTATTGCATCGTAAAGTACCAATTATGAACATCATGCGAAAACACGGCAAACGGATTTTAAGTTCGCGATTTCGTGACGCGGTTGGGGACGCTGCGTCTGCGGGTGGCGCGCTCGCGCGACCGAAGCTTTCGGCCGCCGGGCCTGGAGCGATTTCAACGGCGGGCGGCGGAAGTGATGCTGCTGATTCGGGAGGCGTTCTTGCACGGCATCTCGACGCGGCAGGTGGGGCGGGTGGTAGCGATCCTGACGGGCGAGGTCGTGAGCGCGCAGACGGTCTCGAAGCTGAGCCGCCATCTGGACCGTTTGGTGAAGGCGTTTCAGCAGGCGCCTTTGAAAGACGAATGGGCGTACCTGTTCTTGGATGGCGTGAGCCTGCGGGTGCGGCGGCCGGGCGGTCGAAAGCGCGTGCAGATGCTGGTGGCCTACGGGGTGCGGGCGGATGGGACGCGCCAGTTGTTGGCCTTTCAGCGCAGCCAGGGCGAGAGCCAGGCGGCCTGGGAAGGCTTTTTGAACAATCTGTATGGGCGCGGCTTGAGCGGCAGGAACCTGCTGCTGATCGTGACCGACGGTTGCCCGGGCCTGGCCGCCGCGCTTCAGACCGTCTATCCGCAGGTGAAGCATCAGCGCTGCTGGGTGCATAAGATGCGAAACATCTTAGAGCAAGTTCGCCGGCGCGACTACGAGGCGGTGAAAGCCGACGCCCAGGCGATCTATCGGGCGGAGAGTCGGCGCGAAGCGGAGCGGGCGTTTCGCCGTTTTCGAGCTCGCTGGCAGAATGCTTATCCGACGATGGTCAAGCAGCTCGAACGCGATTTACCCGAGCTGCTCACCTTCTTCGACTTCCCCCGGCCTCTCTGGCGCAAGCTGCGCACCACCAACGTCATTGAGCGATGCTTCGTGGAAGTTCGTCGCCGCACGCGACCTATGGTGTGCTTCGTCAACGTTGCCAGCGTGGATCGAATCATCTATGCCATCTTCAATGGTTACAATGAAAAACACGAATGGCGGAACCGTACCCTCCGCCTTTCTACACAAGCAGCTTGACATCACCAAAAGCGACAACGCCCTTGACACCGGGTTGTAGGCAGTGTAAGCTTACAATTGGTGATGGCGAAGACGTTGGGCAACCGAATTCGTGAACTGCGGGAAGGTGGGGATCTTTCGCTGCGTGAATTCGCTCGGAAGCTCGGGGACGTTTCTGCGGCCCATGTGTCTGACATCGAACTGGGCCGGCGCTTCCCCTCCGACGACCTGCTGGCCAAGATGGCGTTCGTGCTCGGCGTGCCTTTCGCCGAACTAAAAAGCTACGATCCTCGTCCGCCGGTGGAAGACCTGAAGCGCATTGCGGAGGCCGATCCCGCGTTCGGCTTCGCCCTGCGCAAACTGGTCGATAAAAAGGTGAGTGCGGAGGAGATTATTGAGCTGGCCAAGACAAAGCCAAACCGGGAGAAACCGGAATGAAGCACCTCCGTACCAGTCGGGGCCCGTTTGCAGAACGGCCCTACTACACTGACAAAGAAATCGAAACCATCTGTACGGACGAGTTGCTGACGGTCAAACTGCTGCCTGACCGACCGGAAGCGATTCGCATCGAGCGTTTCATTGAGAAACGCTTCGGCGTCACGCCGGAGTATGCCGATCTGCCCGAAGGGATTTTGGGCATGACCCAGTTCTCTGCGCGCGGCGTCCAGGCGGTGATTGTTGCCCGTGCATTGGAAGACGAGGGATCGGAAACCGCAGAGCGGCGCATAAGGTCGACCTTCGCGCACGAAGGCGGCCACGGCCTCCTGCACTCCCACCTCTTCGCGCTTGGAGTGGAAGAGCCGCCGCTATTTGCCGATACCACTGATCCGGAGAAACCCAAGGTGCTCTGCCGCGGCGAAGGCGGTGCGCACTCCAGCTACTCCGGAGAGTGGTGGGAATTCCAGGCCAACCGTGCGATGGGGGCACTGCTGATGCCGCAGGCTCTGGTGGATATGGCGGTCGAGCGCTTCTTGGTTCCCACAGGGTCCTTTGGGCTGCTGCACTCGATCGGAGCCGGTTTGATGAGACCGTGCGCTCCTTGGCCAAAATTTTTGAAGTCAATCCCGCAGTCGCCCGCATTCGTTTGAACACGCTCTATCCGGAATCGGACACCATGCAGTTGAAGCTCTAAATTTTTTTGCCCTATGTGTACGCACCGTAAGCTTACGAAGCCAATTAACCGCGGCGGCAGCCGCAGAAAGGAGGTTTGACTTATGGAACAGGTCAAACCAGAAGAAAAGGCCCCGGATCACCCGCAGCCGGGGCCAGATGTCACAGTCACCGTCGACAACATCGTCAAAACGGTCCACCGGGGTCACTACACGGTCGCTGCTTTCAAGCAAGCCGTTGGAGTCGATCCGAGTAAGGAGCTTGATGAGATTGTCAACGGTGAAATCAAGCCCCTCGATGACAATGGAACCCTTGTGATCAAGGGCGGTGAGATATTCATCAGCCATGCGCGCTCGGGAGGTTCGTCCTAATGCCCCCGGCTGAGGCGCTCTCCGAGATCCAGGCGATCTGCCCGGGCACAACGCCGATGCAGGAGGCCGGGTTGGAGTACATCTTCCTGCCCGGTCTCAAGCTTCCGCCCGGTCGAACACCTGCAGCCTGCGACGCGCTGCTCTGCCTGTCGCCGCGCGAAGGCTACCCGACACGATTGTTTCTGTCAGCGCAGCTCTATGACCGTGGAAACAACTGGAACACCTTCCACATACTAGGTCGAACTTGGTATAGCTGGTCGTGGAACTACGTGCCTTCCTCGGAACGTCCGGCGCTGGTCCTCGCACAGCACCTGAGGGCATTGCGGTGACCATCACCTTCAAGATTACCCGCCGCCTGTTTGCCGCTGTCCAGACCGATCTGCTCCGCCGTCACGCTTTTGCGGCAGAGCGGGTCGGCTGGCTCATCTGCCGCGTGGGCGACGCCTTCGATGGTAATCTGATCGTGCTCGCCCACGAATACGAGCCGGTAGCGGATGCCGACTATCTGGATGACCCGAGTGTTGGGGCAATGATGGGCCCAGCGGCGATCCGAAAAGCTCTGCAGATTGCTTTGTCGCAACGGGCCTCCATGTTCCACGTTCACCTGCACGATCATTGCAGCTTCCCTCGCTTTTCCGCCACCGACGTGCGCGAGACTTCCAAGTTCGTGCCCGACTTCTGGAACGTCCGGCCAGAACTGCCGCATGGGGCCGTTGTCCTAAGCCGTGACGCCGCCTGCGGGCGCTGCTGGTACCCTGGCCGCGGCCAGCAGGCGATAGGAGAGTTCGTCATTGTTGGCGCACCCCAGGTGCGCGTTTCGGAGGCCTATGAAAAACAGACTCGCTCGCCAAAGCTTTCTCAAGCCTGAGAGCGACGCCTTACTGGGAGCCGCCAAGGTGGCGCTTGTCGGCTTAGGCGGCGGTGGCTCGCACATTGCGCAGCTGTTGGCACATGTCGGAGTCCGCAACTTTGTTTTGATCGACCCGGACGTAGTCGAGGACACCAACCTCAACCGCTTAGTCGGAGCAACGGCCGCCGACGTTGCACGCGCGACTCGGAAAACAGACGTAGCGGAGCGTCTGATAAAGGGCATCAATCCCAAAGCGCGTGTCATCAACGTATCAGAGCGATGGCAAGAGCGCGCCGAGCTCCTTCGTGATTGCACCGCAATCTTTGGCTGTGTTGACACTTTTGCCGACCGTGCGCAGCTTGAAGTGGCGGCGCGGCGCTACCTAATCCCTTACCTTGACCTCGGGATGGACGTTCACAGGCTCGGCGACGATTACTGCATCGCCGGGCAAGTGATCCTCTCCTCGCCTGGTGAATTATGCCTACGGTGCCTGGGCTTCATCACGGACGAATTACTTGCGCGCGAAGCAGCACGGTATGGGGCAGCTGGTGGCAGACCACAGGTCGTCTGGCCAAACGGCCTGTTGGCCTCCGCGGCAGTGGGGCTTTTCATCCAGCTCGTCACACCTTGGTCCCGCAACCCGGTCGCCACGGCTTACCTGGAATATGACGGCAACAGCCATACCGTGAAGGAATGTTCCCGTTTAACAATCATGCGCGAACGCGTTTGCCATCACTTCGACAGCCTTGATAATGTCGGCGATCCCTTCTGGCGCTCCAGAAGCAAGACTCCTCCTAAGCCCGCGCCTTCGCACCTTCGCCGCCTGCTTTCGTATTTCCATGTACGCCTTCTGTAGCTGAACTACAAGTCAGCTGTGTTGAGAGTAGACGGCTAATGAGTCAGTAACCAACGCAGCTTTCCGGCCTGCCGAACTAATGCTCAACACCACGCGACGTGCTCATGGTCGCGTCCCCCATGACGACAAACAAACCGCGCCACCGCCGAGATCAGCCAAGGCGACCCGACAGCGCGCGAGTACTCGTTGTCCTTTGCACCCCGGTAAAGGGGCAACCAGCGATCGAGTCGCTCCGCGCCATCCCAAGTGAGCGATTCCAGATATGCTCGGACTGGATGGAAGGGATGATCCCGCGCCGCCGTTTGCACGGCTTGGCCGGCGATCGACCGGTTGAGCTGGTCGAGACCAGATGCTGGACGCAAAATCTGGCGGTCCCCCGGGCTGTGACTGCACCGCTTAACGACGGTCGTTGTCCACCCTCATTAGACGCCCTTTCAACGCTCACAGCTACCCTTCGCTTCTTTTCGGCAGATATGCCGGCCGGAACCGTCACACGCGTAATGGCATCACTCCGTTATGGTAGATCTACTCTATGCTCCCAGCCCAGCTGACCGTTGCCAACGTCTGGCTCAGGGGCGCAACACACTATGATCTCCGAATTTTTGGGTTTTGTGTCGGACTGAATCCCGCGGCGTTACCGCTTCTGCCGATTCCCTGATCTCATTGCAATCCCTCCCCGCACCGATGCCCGAAGGCACAGAATCCCGGCACGTGCCAGATCTCGCCGTCGGCCTCGTCGAAAAAGTTGGCATTGAGCTTCCGCGCGTGCAGCAGCCGGCCACAACCTGCGCACAGGTTGTTGTTATCGCAAGTGCAATGGACGCTCATCACCTTATTTTTGAAGCTGGGAGAGGGGTCGAGGCACTCGCCTTTCCATTCACCGCATTGGGAGCACCGCACCAGCCCGGCCGGAACTCCATTCTTCTGCTTTCCGGCGAGCCTTCGAAGCTCGTCTTCGGATGCGGCGCGTCCTCCTTTGGTGAGATCACCGAAGAGGAACCCCCCGCTTTGCTTGCCAAAACTGGAAAGCGCTTCACGGCGCGCCCTCAACTCGGGTGTGACCGGAAATTCCCGGAAAGCTCTGAGCCGACCATAAACCAGGAAACCGCCGCTCGGAGGATGGGCGGATTTTGTTGGCGCGGCGCTGCCGGTGTAGTAGTAGCACAAGTCATGGTCTAGGACTAAGCACGTCGGCAACTGGTTGAGATGGGCTTGGCAGCCAGCCGCAGCCTGGCAAAGCTCCAGGGACTTGCTTCGGGGCAGAAGAATAATGTGGTAAAGAGTGGGGCTCATCCGGGTCGCCAGGTAGGGGAAACCGCCGAAGACTAGCAATTCCGGCGAAACCTGCCGAACCGCAAAAACGTCAATCACTTCCGTACTCATCGATGCATGCTCCTCCTCCGCTGACATGCATCAGGAGCCCGAAAATAAAAAAACCGCCCAAACATCAGGGCGGTCACCTTCCGGGGAGACTCGCATTCGGAACCTCAGTTCCGCGCATCGAGCGTTTTCTCCGCTCAAGGCACCGTGGCGTCTCCCAGCCCGGTTGCCGGATTCAGCTTGTAAGCTGAACCACTCCTGATGCTCAATGAAACTATCGGCAAATCCGTGGATAAAGTCAAATCAAATTTCTTTAAGGTGATGTCAAGCTGCTTGTGTAAAAAGGCGGAGGGTACGGTTCCGCCATTCGTGCTGCTCGTTGTAACCATTGAAGATGGCATAGATGATCCGGTCCACGCTGGCGACGTTCACCAAGCAAACCATCGGCCGAGTTCTTCGGCGCACCTCGACAAAGCAGCGCTGGATCACGTTGGTGGGACGCTACCAGGCCGACGGGACGACTCTGCACCCGGCGCGGCGGAAAGCGCGTCACCGGAAGCCGGCGGCTCGAAAGCGCCGCCTTGCCGCTAACCTCAGTCGCCCTACGGGCTCCTTCGGTTAGCGGCAAAGAAAAACCAAAACCGGACAGATCATGTGCTATAAAAGACTGTAGGAGACCGTGGGTCCTGATCGACTCGGCTAATTCCGCCGGGGCCGTTTCGTTCATCCGCCGGCCCGGGTTCCCCTTCGCACACGATGCCTCTGGGAGACCGCGAAATCGACGCACAGGAGTTCGAAGCAGAAGAGCAGCCCATACACGCCGCGCAAGAATAACCAAATGACCTACCAGCAGCATCGGGAAGGTTTTTTTACGACGCGTTGAGAGCTAAAATCCCATGCGCGAAGAGCAACGTATGTTCGAAGATGAGTTCAGGAAGCTGTACACCCAGCTTGGCTTCATTGCCGAGAACGGCAACCATTTACCCCTATTTGAGGTTTGTAATCATGCGGAACGCTGCTGGAACCGAGTTGGTGACGAACGTCGCCCCCTACAGAACGAATCGGGTATCTCAGCACCTTGGGTGGGCCGCAAGTACAACGAACTTGGCCTTTTGGTCATAGGGATCAACACGAACGACGCGGGGGGAGAGGGCGCTCTCACAAACCTTGTCGAGCGAGCCAGGGAGAAACTTCTCGACGATCCATTACGCCGGCTGGTTTTCGCTGACCGACAGCATGGTTATCGGGGATCACTTTTCTACCACCGCGCAGGTTCCTGCGCTTTCGAATTCGCCAAGTCGGCTAAGCTCCTGGAGGAGCCATCCGAAATGTCCCCGGACGGTTTCCCTTGTAATGGCGACATCGCCCACGCGTACGACTATGTGACTTACACGAACCACATTAAATGCACGCTGCGCGGAGACAGGGGTAGGCCAACCCACCAGATGTGGGAGATGTGTGGTGGGCACGTCTTGGCCCGCGAAGTCTCAATTCTTCAACCGCGCTACATCCTGATCCTAGGAATGGCCGACAACTGGTGGTACTTTTACCAGAAGGTGCTGAATGGTCGAGCGCTGCCACCAGCACAAGGCAATGGGGAAGTTCGCCAGGACGAGGTCGAGATGTACGGCAAGGCCGTGAGGATACTTCTTGTGCCCCACCCGATACGCATGGGACCAAACGTTTTTACGATCATCCGCCAGGCAACCCACGAACTCGTCACCCAAACGTGATAGCGAATCCCATGCTTTCCCAAGTCATGACGCCACCTCGCGGCTCACGCTGGACTTTGCCACCCCCACTGTCTCGGCCATCTCCGACAGCACCTCCCGCTCTTGCCGCGTCGAAACGCCCCCAGCAAAATCTCCAGCATCGCTCACCTAACAGCTCTTCGCGCCGCATCGCTTCGTAGGCCGGAATGGGAAGCTCGCCCTGGACCTTCTTCCGGAGTCGAGGCCGCTCGACGCGCAGCTTCCGTTCTCTCAGGTAGATCGTGCCGCGCTCGTGTCCATGCCAGCCGATCGCATCGCCTTTCTTGCCCGGATGTGGCGGGCCGGCCAGCCCTTCGGCCGACAACCGCAGCACCGCTTCGATCTGCGCCCGCCCCAGCACGACGATCAATTCATCCACCACCAACTTCGACGGCTCGACCAACTCGACCATGGGCAGCAGCGCCTGGCCGTTCTGGGTCAGCCACTTCGCCAATTTGGGGTGTCTTCCTTCTCCGCGATGTGATACGATTTTTCCACAACGGTTCTCTTTTTTGAGATTTTCTCCACCCGATTCTATCCGAACCAGGCCGAAGAACCGTCGCTCAACCTCCAACGGAAATCGGGACACCCTCCGGGAAGAATACTTCTGATGCAAGGTGCCGATATACTGGAACTCCGAGAAAAACGCCAACTTCACCCCGAGGCTGAGGCACGAATCAAATACTTGCTCGGGAGGATTCCCGTCCAAAACTACGGTCTCGCTGAGGGTTGGGGCGTAACGAGCGGGAGAACTGATGTCTCTGTTTATCTTCGGCAGAGGCGCGTGATTCACTTTGAAATTTTCGGTTCTGAGAGCACCGTGTTTAGGGATGTCAACAATCTGCATATGTCGCGGGCGGACGTGAAGGTTGCCGTGATTATAGACGAAGAGGCAGATCCCTCGGTAGCGGAAGCCTACTTCCGTGCCGTTTCCGACAACCGCTTTCCGTGGTATCGCTTATCGTTGTTTCTCGACCCCGAAAGGGAGACGGATGCGATCCAAGCGTTGACGGAATTAATTGACCTGGCTATTAAGTCTGGCGGCCCGTTGACCGGGCCTGTGGCTACAATCACACCGCACAGCGGCACACCATTCGTGAGGGCCCGACTCCGCGTCTCCGGGTTTCACCCCTACAGCAACTTCAATGCTTTTTGGGAGCCACACGGCCAGACCTGTGTGGTAGGCGGCGGTATCGAATTGGACCAAAATGGCTCCGGGGAGTGCGACGTTTTCATTCCGGACGGCCGGATTGCAACCGTAGGACCTCACACGATCAGGGTAGTCGATTCCGTTGGGAATGTCGCGACAACAATGTTCGAGATCACCGAGGCCTGGCCAGGACCATACCTGCGGGCTATGCCCTCAACCGCGAAGCCTGGTGAGCAAATAACGGTGATCGGAGGCGGGGCGCCCAAGAACAGCAAGATTGCGGTCCATTTTTGGAATGGGAATCAGGGTGACGGCCGACCAGCGATCGATACTGACGATCAGGGGAATTTTCAGTGTGCATTTGAATTGCCGTGGCTCGTTGGCGTGGAACTAGTCAAGCCCGGCAGGCACCGAATTTCTGCTGATGCGGCAAGGGCGGGCTGCCCCTCTTACCGCGTAAATGCGTTCGTGGAGGTGCCGGAATACATGCCTCCGGGCTCTTTACAATGGAAATCGGGACGCTCGCAGTTGACTGATGGTATATGCGTTTTGCAACCGGAGTTCACTCTTCAGTCGGACTTGGTTACTATACGCTTTCGGATCAGAAACGAGCGAACATCTGCGATACAACTTCTCCCTGGCAGCGGTCCAGTGCTCTTCGAGTCAGATAAGGATCTGAGGTACTCCGAGTACAGGTTCGAACCGGTCTTCATTCAACCCAAGCCCGTTGGCCCTGGACAAGAGACGGAGGTGGTAACTCAATTTCGTCGCTGCTTTCCGTTTCTCCCGAAGCCTCTTCTGTTCCAGGCGCGGAGTTTCGTACTCGTTTTACTTTTCGCGACGGCGGACGGACAAACGATAAGATTTTTGTTCCACGACAACTGGCCCGCAGAGGTGTGGGCGGAGCCGTCAAATCACCAGCCCCCTACGTGAAATCGTTCATCGGGCTGGTTTGACGAGAACCGTAACTGCGTCGCCGGTTACTCGACGCGATTTCATAGTTTGCGGAAAAGTGCGATGGAGCCGGGACCGTTCGCGGCGTAGTGGTTATTGTGATACCCCTAGACGATCTCGCCACGGTGGAGGAATTGACGGACGTAGCGGACCCAGACTTGGGTTTCGCGCTCGTGGTTGATGATGATTTTGTCCCATGTCTTCGTTTGCTTCTCGATTCCTTTCCGGTCGCCGCTCCAGCGGATGTAAGTGAAATCGACCGCCAACACGTCCAGCTTCTTGGCGAGTTACGTGATCGTCGGCATCCAGACTTGATCGACCAGGGCAAGCCCGACGCCGTGCTTGCGGAGAAGATCGAGGAGCGGCTGTGCGAGCCAATTCTTGTTGCGGACCTCGACGGCGTAGCGGTGGGTGCTCGGCAGACGCTCAAGATATCGCGCGAGCCGCTCCAGGAACGCATCGCTATTCGGCATGGCTTCCTGGCTGAGGCAAGGGAACTGCAGCAATAGCGGCCCCAGCTTTTCGCCGAGCAGCCCCATTACGCTCAGGAACTCGTCGGTTTCGCGCTCGCAATCGACAAGCAGCTTCTTGTGGGTTATTTCGCCGGGGAATTTTGCGGCAAAGATGAAGCCGGGCGGCGTGCGATCTCGCCAGCCCTGGACCATTTTGCGCGACGGGATGCGGTAGTAGGTGGAATCAATTTCGACCGTTCTGAATTGCGTGGCGTAAAATGGCAGAAAGTCAGCAGGCGGCGTGCCCGGCGGGTAGAATGGCCCTACCCAACTCTCCGCGCTCCAACTCGACGTGCCGAGATACAGGTTAGGGATCGAATCGATCTCCACGTACCAGACTCTCCGTGCGATGCTTCGATTAAACCTTGGGAGATCGGCCCCCGATTGGGACACTCACCGCAGCAGCCGCCGTTGAAAACCAGCCAGCCTATCTCGCAACGCGGCCTTGATGATAACAGAACCTGTGATCCGCTGAACGCAACGAGTTCGGCCACCCCAACAGTCGCGGCCGTGCAGTATACGGGGCATGGCGGGTGAAAACCGGCCGCGAGCGAGCTTTGCTCGACGCGATTGATGCCGGAACGTTGGGTGGCGGCTCGGTTCATATTACGCGACCTCCTGCTGAGCTAACACTCCCTTCTGATCCAAGGCCGCTTTGAGCATCCACAGGTCGCGGTAACCTATGATCTTACGAAAGTTTTGTTCGGTCATGAGCAGCACAGCGGCGGAATCGCCGATGATTTCCAAGGTCCCAGGCGGTCGAATTGAAAGGTCCAGGCAACGCAATTGCTGGTCGAACGAGGAAAGATGTAAAGCGCCATGTCTCTAAAATGCTGAGAGGCAAGCGGTGTGACCGCACGGCCAATGTTTAGGGAGGTTCTCGCGATTGAAACTCTTGGCGCAGGGACGGTGTTTCGCGGCTAATTTTGCTCGGCGAGCTGAAGGTTCGCGACCAGTTCCCGGTGACGGTTCCGGACTTTGGGTACCATGGGGCACAAAGCGTCATGCGACTGTTTGAAAAAGTCTAAAATTTCCGACGCTTGGTTAACCGCGCCTGTGAACCTATCGATGGGGCGTCTCCGGCAGAGGAATATTCCGGCTCCGTCCTGGGAGTGTTTGACCTCAAATTCGGATGCGCTGGGTAGCTGAGTCCTCAATTCTTCCAAGAACTCCTTGATTCGGGGTTCGCCCCAGCACCCCAGGAACACGGCACACTCTGGCTGGCCAGATTGCAGAAGCGGAGGCTGCCATTCCAGGTCACTATATCTGAACCCCAGGAAGTACCAGAAAGTGTCTTGCAGACCGCCCGGCGGAACGTCATGCATGTTCCAAACGAGTCCTCGATAGTGGAGAGCTTGCTTGGTGCCCTCGTTTGGAAACCCGTTGTGTCGTCGCAGGTCACACTCATCTGGCCATTCCGGGTCAACAATCTCGTCGATCAATCGCGTTAGAATACCGTCTCTGTTTTCTACGAATTTCCGCCACAACCTTGGCGCGCCTAACTGCTCGATTGTAAAACCATCGACCGGACCCATCTCATACCTCCTCATGAACTCAAGTACCCCCTCAATGAGGTTGGTGCATTTGAACTGCGCCTTGCTCTGTGCCCACTTGTCAGCAACTTCCCACCAGAGGGTCTCTCTTAGAAACCGAGAGTGATTCGGCAGTTCACGAACCGCCTCTTGGGGAGCTTTCGTAACGACCGCTAACCATCGGCGGTTACGCTCTAGGGCGTAATCAAGATAGTTGCGCAGTTGTTGCCGAGTCAATTCATCGCCGACCTTGTTCTCAATAATTAACTCAGATTCCCCACATGCCAAGACTATGTCGAGGAACAAGCCATTTAGCCTGGGGTTGCGACTTTCACTGAAGCACTGGGTGCGGATGTCTATCGTTCCATCGAGGAATTGTTCGGCCTGCTCTCTCGCCACCAGGCGCACAAACGTTTCCCGCGCAACACACTCTTCCCGGAGGAGATATGCGACCAATTCCGTGAGAAAGTTCTCGGTCTGTGTCCTCTCGCCGGTCGCACAGTATTTTTCCAACCTGATGAACAGATCGTTTGGCATAATTCCTCGTCCCGTACCCATGGCTTCACGGCTGGCGCCGACACAAAGCACGACACTCGCTGAAGATCTCTTCAGCCAATTCGCGAGGCCGGAGTTCCTCCGCGTCAGGCCCGAAGCCGATGAGCCAGCGTTTGACTTCCCACAAATCCGCGACCTGAAGCGTCAGAATTATACTCCCGTCCGGCTCGTCTTCAATCTTCTGGCTGGGATGCCAGGTGCGCTCGCGGATGTAGGGAGCCTGAGGGGGCGAAAAGCGGATTTTGACCTCCTGCGGTTCGCCCCAGATCAAATTGAATGCCGTCTTTTTGAATTCCTCGAAATTGAAGTCGGGCGGAATCTCAAAACGCCGATTGGTAATGCTTACGGACTGAATCCGCTCCACTGCAAAAACCCGAAGGTCGTTCTTTAAGTGATCGTGCCCGACCATGTACAACCCGTTGTTTACGTACCAGAACCGGTAAGGATCAACTTCACGCTCAATGGCCCGTTCGTGATGCACGGCTCGGTGCGCGATGCGCGCCGTCAACTTATTGAATACGGCCCGTGTGAGCGCCTCGATCACCTGCTTCGAGTGGCTGTAGTCTTTGAGCCCGAAACTCGATGCGGAAATCCCCTGGTCAAGGCCGCGCAAAAACCTAAAGCTCTGCGGCGGAAGCTGCGACCCGATCTTCTGGATCGCAGCTTCCAGGGACTCATAGATTGGAGTCCCCTGCAAAGGCTTGAACAATCCTTTGCTGAAGTAGAGCGCCATCTGTTCCGAAAGCGTGAGCGCGACGGGCGCCCCGGCATGGAACCCTTCCATGAAATGCCAGAAGACGGTTCCGTTGCGCATCTCCGAGGTGACGGGAAAGCCGGCTGCCGTGAGGACCTCAAGATCACGCTGGACGGTACGCTTTGTGACGCCCAACTCGCTGCTGAGTTGGGCCAGAGTCCTCCCCAGGCGTCCCGAAAGCAACTGGACGAGCTTCCATTGCCGTGTCAGTTGATCACCACGAGGCACGGTCGCCTATTTTATCGCTTGCAAACGCGCGGCGGCAGCCGGTTGGGCAGCGAACTGACCGGCCCTCAAGTCACTGCTGCTTGGCGGGTTATCTGAATGTACATCGCGTCCGAATCAATTCCCGCCTTGAAAAGGTACCACCGGTATGGCCACGGGAGCCGACCCAGCTTTGAGATATAGACTTGCGCGAGCTCGCGCGCCCTGCTTTTGTTGCCGAGTGCCGTCGCTACCAGCATTCTATTCAGCGTGGCTTCGGCCTCGATGTGCATGAGGAGATACTCTTCCGGCGTGTGTTTTGGCGTGTGCCTGTGCCTGAGCGGCAGAAGTTCCGGCGTTCGCTCGAACCACTCGGCCGCCTCCCGATACCGGCCATTCCGGTAATGGTACCTCCCGATGCGAGACCAAAGCCCGGCATTGTCCTTTGTCAACAACTCGTGTTTGCGGCTGAGGATTTGACGATAGTGTGTTTCGGCCTCATCGTATCGGCCCAGGCGTTGCAACAGGTCGGCCAGATCAAGTTGCTTGCTCAAGCTGGTCGGGTCGGTTCGCATTTCCTCACGGACTCGTGTCAGTCGCGATTCATCTTTGAAGAGAGCCTCTCGTACATCCGAGATCATCTCAAGAACATCGGCCTGTGTTTCGACGTCGAGGCGAGCCGCGAAGTGGGCCGCCTTTTGGAACATTTGCAGTGCTCGATGGTTTTCGGAAAAAGAAAAGGCCAAATGGCCCTCACGCCAAAGTTCGGAGAATTGTTCCTTCGGGCTACCGGACGCGCCCGGCGAACTGAACGGTAAGATCCACTTCGGTATCACAAGCGCAGCAACGCCCGCCGCCGACTTGGCGAGGGCCTCCCTTCGTTCCATTTCGTCACCTCCTGGTTTTCAAAGATCGGGGTATAGGGCGCCCTTTTCAGGGCAACTGTCGTGCCAAACCAGAATAAAACACGGGTATGACAGGGGTGGTCATCCGTTGGTGGAAGGCTCCGCCTTTGAGGAGTTAGAACCGTGGGTTGAGCACACCCGGCACATCGCTCAACACAGCAAAGTCACCTTCGTCATCACCAACAATCACGCCCGGGGGAAGGCCGTCGCCAATGCCCTTCAGCTTATCGCCTTGCTGAGCGGCCAGCCGGTACCGGTCCCGAAGTCTCTCATTGAAAATTATCCAGACCTCGCCAATATTGCAGCGCCTTCCAGGACGTTGCCACCCCAGCCCCAATTGCCATTCTAAAGGACCCTCCTGCAGGCCCTTTTTGACTCGTTTTCGCTCGGTCTCAAGATTGGGCGCGCTCGGTCAGGCCTCCTTTTCGCTCCTGTTCTCGCGGGCATGGCAGGCGAGTGAAGACCCCTCCGCCCTGCCGACGCAGGCTCTGCCCCAGCTTCGCCGCCCTCCGGGTGACGGTCCCCCCGAAAAAATCAACCGAAACACGCGAGATTTTTTGCGGCTCCCCCGTCAGGGCAGCGGCGGGAAGAGGCACTCCCTGCCTCTGGTGATGCCCCGCGAGAAGCAGGGCGGAAAAGGAGAACAAAACAACATGACCGAGCAAAACCAAATTCGACAGACCGAAAACCAAAGCGCAGAGCCGCAGGTCCACACAGTGGGGGCGCGCTGGGGCGCTGAGAGAGAAGAGAGAACCAACAGCAAGCCCATGATCTCATGGGCGGCTTTGCTGGATGAGGCCGTCTCGAAACCCGGCTTCATTCATCACGCTTACCGCCGCTTCTGGAACTACTCCCTGGGCAATCAACTTCTGGCACTGTTTCAGTGTTTCGAGAGAGGAATCACGCCCGGCCCTCTTGCCTCATTCGGGAAGTGGAAGCAACTGGGAAGGCGCGTCAAGAAGGGCGAAAAGGCGCTGATCCTTTGCATGCCCCTTTCCTGCCAGAGGACCCGGACCGTCAAGAAAGACGACGGGACCGAGCAGGAAGAGGAATTCACCTATACCCATTTCACTTACAAGAGCAACTGGTTTGTTCTCTCGCAGACCGAAGGTAAGGAGTATCAGCCTCCGGTTATTCCCGAATGGAACGAGCAGAAGGCGCTTGCGGCTCTGAAGATCGAGCGCATCCCGTTCGAGGACCTCAACGGCAATTGCCAGGGATACGCCCGGCGCGGCGGCAAGATCGCCATCAATCCACTGGCAGCCCTGCCCTTCAAAACCCTCTTTCATGAGCTGGCCCATTCAATTCTTCACTGCGCCGATGGAGACATGGCCGACACCGACCAGACACCGCGCAGTGTGGCGGAGGTTGAAGCCGAGGCCGTGGCCCTGCTTTGCTGCGAATCGCTCGGATTGCCCGGCGCGGAGTTTAGCCGCGGATATATTCAGTCTTACGCAAAGGGCGAGGCGATCAGCGAACGCTCCGCCCAGCGCATCTTTCATGCCGCCGACCGGATTCTGAAAGCCGGTTACGCGGACAAACCAACCACCGAGGCCCCGTGAGGGCCTCGGTTCATTCCTTTTCTCAAAACCAACATCAACTCAAATTCGAAAGGAGAAATCCGGTGGGTCAGTATCACTGCGTAGTGAACCTTCATCGTAAGGAAGTT
>Ga0209810_1002675_pt1 | contig 20647 bp, 15 predicted proteins | sample Coa_R1_7_FD_187159 | JGI IMG/M metagenome (GOLD analysis project Ga0209810, IMG submission 187159) | Surface soil microbial communities from Centralia Pennsylvania, which are recovering from an underground coalmine fire - Coalmine... | ecosystem: Environmental > Terrestrial > Soil > Unclassified... | reverse complement strand
TGCGTCCCAGCCCTTCGCGCAGGTCGACGCGGCCGGCCTGGCCGAAGGAGGGAACGGGCTTGCCGGAGCGGGCGTCGATGGCATAAAGGTTATGCCCGGCGACGAAGAAGATACGCTCGTCCCGGCCGTCGCTCCAATAGGTCACGCCACGATTGGGTGTCAGCGCGAGCGAGCGCAGGTTTTCAAGCTCGTTCGGGTCCTGCTCGGGGGTAAAGCTCCAGATCAGCCTGCCCGTAGCGGCATTGAGTGCGATCAGGCGAAGGCCGGGCGTTGTAGCATAGAGGACGCCGTTGACGATAATGGGATTGCACTCCATGTGCGAGCCCTTTGAGGCGTCTCCGGTGTCATATTCCCACGCGATTTTCAACCGCCCGACATTGCTTCGGTTGATCTGAGTCAGCGTGGAATAATGGATGTTGTCCGGTGCGCCGCCGGCAACCTGCCACGTGGAATAGGGCCCGGCGGGCTGGACCTGCCGGGTCGAGCATCCCGGCAAAAACACGGCGGACAGAAGCAGCAGCGCGATTTGAAATGACCACAGCGTGCCCTTATGATGAGATTTCAATTGTCGCAGCGCGGGGAAGCGTCGTCTGATCTGGACCATTCTTTTGTTCCTTCGCCCGGGTCCCGTTTCCGGGGCACATTCCAGTTCCTGTGAACCTGCTCAAATGATGCGCGGCCCAATTTACCAAAGATGTCCGGGCAATGGATAGTATTTTCTCATCCCAGGCTACTCTGCGTCGCGGCGACGGTTGGCGCCGGCTCGGCGATTATGCAATCCGCGAAATGCATTTCTGCATCTAAAATCAGGAATGCGGCGCGGTACGACCAGTTATGCCCCGCAATTCAGCAAATACTGACGGCAGTGATATCAGCATAGGAGTGCAAGGAACAGCAAAGATGAAATTCAACGGACCCGAAACCTGGAAAAATAAAACCGACCAGCGTGCAAACCCCATGATCAAGGCTTGTGAAGCAAGAGGATTTTTAGTTGCTGTGCTCTTAACAATCGCATTGCTGGTTGCCGCGCCTCCGCGCGCCAATGGAGCTGACAGCGAGAACGTTCTGCGGGCTACGCTTCCGAACGGCCTCCGCGTTGTGATTGTTCGCAACACTCTGGCGCCAGTTGCCACTACGGTAATGAATTACAGAGTTGGCTCGGACGAGGCCCCCGAAGGTTTTCCCGGCATGGCCCATGCGCAGGAGCACATGATGTTCCGTGGCAGTCCCGGACTTTCTGCAGACCAGTTGGCGGATATATCGGCGGCCATGGGCGGCGAATTTGACGCCGACACCCAGCAGACGGTTACGCAGTATTTCTTCACCGTGCCGGTCGCGGATCTTGACGTGGCGTTGCACGTCGAATCGATTCGCATGAGGGGCGTGCTGGACACGGACGAACTGTGGAGCAAGGAGCGCGGCGCCATCGAGCAGGAAGTGGCCCAGGACCTTTCGAATCCCGAATACGTTTTTTACACCAAGCTGCTGGCCGCGATGTTTCGGGGGACGCCCTATCAGCACGACGCGCTCGGCACGCGTCCGTCCTTTGATAAAACGACGGGGCAGATGCTGCAAAAGTTTCATGACACATGGTACGCACCCAATAACGCCATTCTCGTAATCGTAGGCGATGTTGATCCGCAGGCGACGCTGGCGGAGGTCCGGAGACTGTTCGGTCCTATTCCTTCCAAAAATCTTCCACCCAGGCCGGAATTTACGTTCCAGCCGGTCAGCGCGGAGACGCTCAACCTGGAAACGGACCTGCCTTACGGCCTTGCTGTAATTTCATTTCGCATGCCCGGCTCCAGCAGTCCCGACTTCGCTGCCGCGGAAGTACTGGCCGACGTGCTCAGCAGTCAGCGTGGGAACCTTTATGCTCTGGTTCCTGAAGGAAAGGCGCTTTACGCAGGTTTTTCGCTCGAGTCATTGCCCCGCGCGAGCCTTGGCTATGCGCTGGGGGCCTTCCCCAAAGGAAGCGATGGGACGCAACTGCTGGATGAAATCCGGAAAGTGCTGGAACAGGATGTCAAGGACGGAGTGCCCGCTGACCTTGTTGCCGCAGCCAAGAGGCATGAACTCGCCGGCGTTGAGTTCGAGAAGAACTCTGTTTCGGGACTGGCCATGGCATGGTCTAATGCGCTTGCCGTGGAGGGACGCCGGTCGCCGGAAGATGATGCAGAGGCCATCCAGAAGGTTACGGTGGCCGATGTTAACCGCGTGGCGCGTGAGTACCTCGCGGAATCGAAAGCGATCATGGCCATCCTGACGCCGCAGGCGTCGGGGAAGCCGATATCTTCGAAGTCGTTTGGTGGCCGCGAATCCTTTGCCCCGGAACACACCAAGTCCGTCAAGCTGCCGGCCTGGGCTGAAAAAGCTCTGAACAAGTTGAGCATCCCGCAGTTGACGATCCATCCCGTCGTCCAGACCCTGCCAAACGGCCTGAAGCTGATCGTTCAGCCGGAATCCATCAGTGATACGGTCAGCATTTTCGGACATATTAAGAACAACCCCGATCTCGAAACGCCGAAGGGGCAGGACGGCGTTGCCGACGAACTGGAACGACTCTTTTCTTACGGAAGCACGACGCTCGACCGGATCGCGTTCCAGAAGGCGCTGGACGATATTGGCGCTGATGAATCCGCAGGAACAGATTTCTCGCTGCAGGTTTTGGCTAAGGACCTGGACCGCGGAGTCGAATTGCTGGCGCAGAACGAATTGAGTCCTGCGCTGCCGGAGCAGGCATTTAGGATTACGAAGCCGCAACTGGCAAAGGCCGTTGCAGGGCAACTCCAGAGCCCGGATTATCTGACCTCGCGCGCACTGCACATTTCGCTTTTTCCGAAGACCGATCCCACGTTGCGGGAGGCAACGCCGGCAACGGTCTCTTCGCTGACGCTCGATGAAGTGAAGGCGTACTACCACCGTGTCTTCCGGCCGGACCTGACGACAATCGTGGTTATCGGTAAGGTCACGCCTTCGGAGGCCCGGGCAGTGATCGAGAAATATTTCGGCGGATGGAAAGCCACAGGTCCCAAACCTCCTACGGACCTTCCGCCGGTGCCTGACAACCGCCCGGCCGCCACGGTTGTCCCGGACAAGAGCCGCGTCCAGGACAGCGTGGCGCTTGCGGAAACCTTGAAGCTCACCCGCTTCAGCCCTGATTACTACCCGCTCGAGCTTGGCAACCACGTGCTCGGCGGCGGCTTCTACGCCACGCGCCTCTATCGTGACCTTCGTGAGAACGCGGGCCTTGTCTATTATGTTGGCTCCTCATTCAATTTTGGAAAAACGCGCACGGTTTACGAGGTCAGTTACGCCTGCGACCCGCCAAAGGTTTCCCAGGCGCGCGCCATCATAGTCCGCGACCTGAAGGAAATGCAAAGCAGGCCCGTCTCTCCGGACGAATTGCTTCAGGCCAAAACGATGCTGCTGCGCGAAATTCCGCTTTCCGAATCGAGCGTGGGCAGGATTGCGCATGGCCTGATCTATCGGTCCAGCATGGGACTTCCGCTCGATGAGCCGGTCGAATCGGCACGCAAATTCGTAAAGATCACGGCAGCGGAAGTCCAGGCGGCATTTGCAAAGTGGCTCCGGCCGGATGACCTTGTGCAGGTCACTGAAGGCCCGGACCCGCAATAGCCCTGTGTCATTTCGCCGGCGCCCCTGCCGCAATATTGCAATGCGGGCCGTGGGGCATTGTTCATGTCAAGGCCGACTCGAAAACTCGAGAGCGCATATCCGGAGCGGGAAGGCCGTGACCGTGAGGGCTGGGCCGGATTGAAAGGGGAACCTCCGGTCATTTACACCATCGGTCATTCGACCCGCAGTCTCCCTGAATTCATCGAGCTTTTGAAGGGCCACGGCGTCACACAGCTTGTGGATGTGCGCACCATCCCTCGCTCGCGCAGAAACCCTCAATACAATGCCGAAACACTCCCTGCCGAGCTTCTGGCGAAAGGGGTCCGCTATGTCCATCTTGCGGCGCTTGGAGGTTTGCGGCATGCGGCGCGCGATTCTGTGAATCTCGGATGGCGCAACGCTTCCTTCCGCGGGTTTGCGGACTACATGCAGACTCGGGAATTCGGGAAAGGAATTGAGCGCCTGATCAAACTCGCTTCGTCACACACGTGCGCCATCATGTGCGCGGAAGCCCTGCCGTGGCGCTGCCACCGCTCGCTTATTGCTGACGCTCTTATGGTGCGTGGCATCAAGGTGTTCCATATCTTCGCCACAGGTCGTGCGCAGGAACACACTCTGACGCCCTTCGCGCAAGTGGACGGCCTGGCCATTACATATCCCGACAAAGAAAGAGGAAAACTCGCACCAAACCGTTCATGATTTTACGTGCGGCCTGATGGAAGACAGGAATCCTTCGGTGAGGAAAGGTCATGGGCGTTCCGTCGGATTTTACTTGACTACGCTACAAGAGTGTGCTATCCTGCGTCTGTTTGCTTGTGCCGGGAAGCGCAAAGCCCGCGGACCGGTGCGGCAGGGAATTCGAGCCGAAGAGGCACAGGGGAAATTCTGGCCCTTTGCAATACCTCGGGCTTGCCCGGAGGAGAAAATGGGAGTTGGTACTGCGTTTGGAGTCGCGCGACAGGAAAGCGAAGCTCGCGGTCAGCGGCCGGCATACAGTCCTGGCCATCCAGCAGCCCTGAAGGGGGGCTTGAGTGGGACAAAAAATCGCATTTTTGCAAAAACGAACCGGAGAAGTTATTGAAAATAAAGGATCGGGTTGTGGAAATGGGACAAAACGAAGCTAAAAACGAAGTGGAGAAGGTGTTGAAAATCAACGGCCGTGGAAAAAACGAACCGGAGCGCTGCCGACACCGAAGCTGGCCAACTTATTGATAATGCGTGACCGGCAGAAACGGTGCAACCACGCAGGAAAGGCTACATGCGTCTCCCCTCCCGGCGAAAAATTCTGAATTTTCCCCCTGCAATCTTCCGCCTTGGGTGCGGCACTGCGGCGATCTCCCGCCGTCTCGGAACCCAGCCGGTGCTTTGGCGGTCTTCGGCACGAACTATAATGGAAACCTGTTTATTAAATGAAGAGGGAGGGAATCTCATGGGCAGGCGGAAGCGGTCACGCTTCGCCTGGGAGGTTATCTATGACATTTCCTCCTTGTTTCACTCGGAATTGGAAAGCCACGTCGACGGTGATATTCCCTCGTCATCCTTTGCCGGCAGTCTTCCTGGTCCTTACTGTATTTATGGCGGGCTGCGGCGGTTCTAACAACCAAACGGGAACTGCTCCGACTGCGCCCCGGAACCCTATTCAGCTCGAAAACGCAAAGCCCGGCACGACGGATTGGAAATTGACGAACCCTGCGACGAATCATGAAATCGAAGGCTATGCTTCAGCGACAAGTGTGAATCGCGGCGGGCAGATTCAGTTCTTCGTGAATACGGTGGACCCGACGTACACGCTTCAGGTCTACCGTCTCGGCTGGTACAACGGTCTGGGCGGGCGGCAGATGACGGACCCGGTAACGTTGCAGGGAACGCAGCAGGAAGTCCCGAGTCCCGATCCAACCACCGGGATCGTGGAATGTCACTGGAAGAACCCTTACACGCTGACGATACCAAATTCAAGCGATCCCACGGATTGGACGAGCGGTGTTTACGTCGCCAAGTTGACGTCTGGATCGAGCGGGAAGCAGAGTTACATCATTTTTGTTGTGCGGGACGATGCGCGCCATTCGGATTTTCTCTATCAGCAGAGCGTCAGCACTTACGAGGCGTACAACAACTGGGGCGGCAAGTCGCTCTATGACTGGAACAGCACAGGCGGCGCGGCGATGAAGGTTTCGTTCGACCGTCCCTACGCGATGGGGAATCAATCAATTTCCGCGCCGGCGGTCGGTTCGGGCGAATTTCTGATCACCGTGCAGCCGCCGCAGGAAGGGCCGCCGGGCGGCTTCGAATTTCCCTTCGTGCGTTTTCTTGAGCGCGAAGGGTATGACGTGACGTACTCGACGGACGTTGATACAGCGGAAGATCCGGCGGCGTTGCTGAACCACAAAGCGCTCCTGATCGTAGGCCATGACGAATACTGGAACTGGGCCCAGCGGGCGAATGTGATCGCCGCGCGCGACGCAGGCGTGAGCCTCGGGTTTTTCTCATCGAACACGATGTACTGGCAAATCCGCTACGAGCCGGACTCGAGTGGGACTCCCGATCGCACGATTGTCTGCTACAAGACGCTGGCCACGACGGAAGATCCCGATTACCTGAGCGGTGATCCCAACCTGATGAAATACACGACGGTTCAGTGGCGGCAGCCGCCCGTGAACCTTCCGGAAGACGCTGTGATTGGGGTGATGTACTACACCAACCCGGTGCAGGGCGATATTGTCGTGGATGATGCCTCAAGCTGGGTTTATAACGGCACGGGCCTTACCCAGGGAAGCCACCTGAAAGGCTTGCTTGGTTATGAGGTGGATCAGATGTATGGCCACGCGCCCGCAGGAACGGACCGCATTGCGCACTCCGTTTTTGGGACCGGAGCACAGGACTTCTCTGACGCGACGGTCTATACGGCTCCAAGCGGCGCCATCGTATTTGCTACCGGGTCGATGGAATGGAGTTGGGGTCTCGATGACTACGGCGTGCCTGACGTGCGCCCCTCGTACCTCAATCCTGACGCACAACAGGTCACTCGAAATGTCCTGGCGCGGTTTACTGCTGCGCAGTGAGAGGAGGCAGGAATTCAGGTTAAGAGTTTTGATGCCCGGCCAGCAGAAAAGGGCCTCTGTGAAAGGGGACTGCACTCAACGGGCGACCGCAGCTCCGATGGCGCGCAACATCTCCTCATTCGTTGAGAACTTGAATTCCGGCAGCCCAAGCGCAGCCGCCTGCTGGGCTTCCACCTGGCTCAGCCTCGTGACATCATCTTTGGTGACAGCTTCGATTCCGCTTCTGCGCATTTCGCGAAGAAGTTCAGCAGTGGTCGGCGTGGGAGCCTTCTCTGCTCGTTCAAGGTACTTGAGGACGAAATCGACGCCGTGTTCGGCGTCAAACCGGGCCTTGCCCACAAGTCCCTCGCTGGCCTTGCGCGCCCATCCCACCACGAACATGCCTTCAAGCACTCGTCCCGATGCCGGATCGAAGACTTCATAGGCGGCGCGGTCGGGATCCGATGGATCGGAATTGGTGACGTAGGAATTCTTGTTGTAAGGCAGGCCGAGCGCGGGGTCCGCCAGATCGCCGATGGCAAAGATGAGCGTATCTACGTCGAGTGAAACTTCCCTGTCCGTTGCCTTGGCACGGGTGCCGTCACCGTCGGCGACGAGGACGTTTTCGACAACGCGCAGGCGCTGGACGCGGCCGTCGGGGCCGGGCTCGATCGCAATGGGTGATGAGAGGAAGCGGAAAGTCAGCTTTGATGGCCCGGGTTTTTCAGGCTGCGTGTTGAGCCAGGGGAAAGTCGTGTCCTTCACCTGGTCGACATCCTGTCCCACGGCGCGGCAGGCTTCCGCTACGCGCTTCAGTTCTTCCTGGAACAGTTTGCGGTCGAGGAAGGCCTCGATCTCGTCAAACTCCTTATTGTCAAACTTGACTTCAAACGGGCCGCGTCGCGCAATGACGATGACCTCATTGGGTTTTTCTCCCGGCTGGTCGATCATCAGCCAGCGCGCGATGTCCACCATCACGTTTCCCATGCCGACGATGGCGACGCGGCGACCGGTGGAAAAATCCTGCGTGGCAAAAGGAGGCAGCAGGTTGTAGTGATAGACAAAATCCTTGGCTGAATAGACGCCCTTGGAATCTTCGCCGGGGATGCCCAGCTTCTTGGTTCCCTGTGCACCCACGGCAATGACGATGGCGGCGGGTTGCCATTCCTTCAATGCGTTGATCGTCAGGCGCTCGTCCGAGCGCACGCGGGCGTTGCCGATATAGTCGATGTTGGGCATCGACAGGATCCTGGCAAACTGCTTGCGCAGGCCGTTCTTCATATGGAATTTCTTGGGATAAATCCCGTATTCGGCAAGGCCGCCAGGCTTGATGTCCCGGTTAAGGATGATGACGTGATGTCTGGCATTGGCGATTTTGCGTGCGGCGAACAAGCCGGCCGGGCCGGCGCCAACCACGTAAACAGTTGCTTGATCCATGAGTAACCTCGTCGCCTTTCAACATAACTGTCCCACTCCTGGCGCGCCGCCCATCGGCCCGTGTGGGGCCTGCTCAGAAGCACGGCCGTGCAGATTCGGCGATCATGCTTCAGTTGGATTCTAGCAAAATTATGACGCATCGCACAACTTTCCGCGTGACGGCCATCACATCCTGATGTGACTTGTGCACGCCGGCGGCCCGGCCCGGCGGACGCATGTTCAGGAAGAAGAAAACTATCAGAAAGTTACGCGTCGCCATTCGGATAACAGGTGTATGATGGATGGCTTAAGATTACAGCGCAGTTTTTGCCGCAGTTGTCCCCTGATGTTCATGCTGCTGATTTCATATCGCTTCATCCCGAGCGGTCATTCACAACAGCGCCGGCGCCGCTCCCTGAACAAGGAGATGCCCGTTCACGGCTTCCCACCCGCAACGGAGGTGAATTGATGGCAATGATGAACCGCAGAAAGTTCGTGCAGGTATCCGCTGCTTCATTTCTTGCTGAAGGGCTGCTGGTTGATGGGTCGGCTGCTCCTCTCCTTGCGCAGATTTTCCCGCGAGGGAGGCGACGTCCGTTCGAGAACAATCCCTTCGGCGCAACGCTCGAACGGCTGGAAGCAATGATCACTCAGCCGCTTGCCGACTGGAAAACCCACGCCGACAATTTGCCGCATCCCGAGGACCCTGCGCTCGACGATTCAGACTGGACAACCGTCCACGTGCGGCAGCGAGTGAACCAGCGTCCCGTGTGGTTCCGGCGAGTTGTCGATATTCCGAAGTCCATGGGCGGCTATGACATTACGGGCAGGCGCATCACGCTGGCGCTGCGGCTCGGATACCCGGGCCACGGGCGGCTGCGGGTGTTCTTCAATGGCTCGATGGTAGAGATGACGCCCGAAAACACGCAGCAGCCGATTCTGATGACTGAAAGCGCAAAGCCCGGAGAAAAGTTCGTGGTTGCCGCCTGTGCACCCGCCGGCGAAGGCGGTGCAGAGATCTTCGATGCGCGGCTCGAGGTCGATTACCCGCCCGAGGAGCCAAACCCGCTGACGATGTCCCAGCAGATTCTCGCCGTGCAAGCTGCATCAAAAGGCTTTCCTGAAGGGCAATCGCAGCGCGAAGCCCAACTGAGCGCGGCCGTTAAGGCGATCGACTTTGGAGCGCTCGACCGCGGCGACCAGCGGGCATTCGATCAGTCGCTCGCTGCAGCCGATGCGAAGATGCAGCCGCTCGCGGATTGGATGAAGCAATTTACCATCATGGTCGTTGGCAATGCGCATATTGACCTTGCCTGGCTCTGGCCGTGGACTGAAACGGTGGAAGTCGTCCGCGATACATTCGGCACCGCCATCGAGTTGATGGACGAATATCCGCAGTTTATCTACGCGCAATCCAGCGCGCAGGATTTCCTCTGGCTCGAAGAGAAATACCCGCAACTGTTCGAGGCCATTCAGAAAAGAGTTAAGGAAGGGCGCTGGGAGCTGGTGGGCGGCATGTGGTGCGAGCCGGACCTGAACATTCCAAGCGGTGAATCCCTGGTGCGGCAACTGCTTACCGGCAAGCGCTATTTCCAGCAGAAATTCGGCGTTGATGTAAAGATCGGCTGGAACCCGGATTCATTCGGCTACAGCCGCCAGCTTCCGCAGATTTATAAGCGGTCGGGTGTTGATTACTTTGTTACTCAGAAGATGTCATGGAATGACACGACTCCTTTGCCTTACAAACTCTTTCATTGGGAAGCCCCTGACGGCAGCCGCGTCCTGACCTATTTCCCGCATGGCTATGGGAATGGCATCAATCCCGTCGAGTGCTCTCAGTTCATTGCCGAAGACACTTCGCTCTGCTCAAATGTGCGCACTCAGATGCTTCTCTACGGAGTGGGCGACCACGGAGGCGGGCCGACTCGGCAGATGCTCGATGCCGCCGTACGCTGGCAGAAGTCCCCCAAAGCGGCGTTCCCGAACTTCAAGTTCAGCACCGCGCAGGAATTTTTCAACGCGGTCGAGAAGGAACTGCCCAATCTCAAGCTGCCTGTCTGGAACAATGAACTCTACCTCCAGTATCATCGCGGGGTTTATACCACTCAGTCGGACAGCAAGCGGCGGATGCGCAGGATGGAAGAGTTGCTGGTCAATGCGGAGAAATTCTCATCGCTGGCGATGCTGCGAGGGCGGCAGTATCCGCAGGACCAGTTCCTGGACTGCTGGCGTCGCGTATTGTTTAATCAATTTCACGATCTGATGGCCGGCTCCGGCATTCATATCATCTACAAAGACGAAGCGGAAAGCATAGAGTTCGTCAAGCTCACTGCCGAACCGATCCTTGAGGACTCCTTGAAAGCGCATGTTGCGCGCATCGATACGCGCGGCCCGGGAGTGCCCGTTGTCGTGTTCAATCCGCTCAGTTGGGAGCGGACGGACGTGACCGAAACGGCCGTCCAATTCCCGGCACGGGTTGCTCAGGTTGAGGTCCGCGATCCGGAGGGCCATGCGGTACCGTCGTCCGTGATCTCGCGTGACGATTCCACCAACAGCGTAAGAGTGCGTTTCCTGGCGCGCGGTGTGCCGGCGACGGGATATCGGGTGTTTCGCGTAGTGTCTGTCAGCGGTCCGAGCGCGGCGCATTCAACGCTCCAGGTGAGCGGCCTTCACATGGAAAACGAATATCTCAGCCTTGATGTTGATCCGCAAACGGGGTGTGTGAAGAGCCTTGTGTGCAAGAAAGACGGAAGGAACATCCTGAGTGCCGAGGGCAGGGGCAATCTCCTGGAGACTTTTGTGGACAAGCCTCGCCACTACGACGCGTGGAACATCAACCTGAATTACGAAAAGCAGAAAACAGAGTTGCTGAACGCGGAAGAAGTCAAGCTTGTCGAGAACACGCCGGTTCGCGCCGTCATTCGCGTCCGGAAGCGCCATGGGAATTCTTCCTTTATTCAAGAAATCTGCATGTATCCCGAAATTCCCCGCGCCGATGTTCACATGCACGTCGAATGGCACGAGCAGCATGTGATGTTGAAGGTCGCCTTCCCGCTGGACATCAAGCCCCTTACGGCGAGCTACGATGTCCCTTATGGGACCATCGAGCGCCCGGCGATTCCTCATGTTCCCGGCAAGCCGCCGCTGCCATTCACGGAGGCACAGGGGATCCAGGAAAGACACCAGAAATATGACCCGCTGCTGGCGCAGGCGGCGGAGTTCGAGGTCTGCGCGCAGCACTGGGGCGACCTGTCGGAAAACGGCCGAGGGTTCAGTCTGCTGAACAGGGAGAAATATGGTTACGATACGGTCGAACCAGGGACGATCCGGCTGACGCTCCTGCGTTCGCCCACAGATCCCGACCCGCACGCCGATCAGGGCCCGCACCACTTCACCTATGCGATGTACCCGCATACGGGCGGCTGGCTCGAGGCGGACACCGAGTTGCGTGGCTATGAATTGAACTACCAACTCCTGCCCGTCGTCGCAGAAGCGCATGAAGGATCGCTGCCAGCATCACATTCTTTCGTGCAAATCGAGCCGAAAAACGTCATCCTCTCCGCCATGAAGAAGGCGGAAGACGATAACGGTGTCATATTTCGGTTCTACGAATTTCAGGGCAAGCCGGCACAGGTCCGGCTCCGGCTGCCGGAACCTGCAACCGAAGCCGTGCAGACGAACCTGATGGAAAAAGAGGAGAAGACGCTTTCGCTCGCAGCCGACGGAAGAGAAATTGTCGTGCCCATCGGCCGCTATGAAATCGCGACCGTCAAGGCCATGTTCCGGGGAAGCGCCGGGCCGGCGCCGCCTCCATATCATGTCTGACGCACAGCGGGAACTTCGGCAAGCGCCTGTTGAGAAGTTTTTGACGAAGCGCAAACGAAAGCGGATGCAAATTCACGGGACGGTGCAGGGGGTCGGCTTTCGTCCTTTTGTTTATCAGCTTGCGCAGCGACTTCATCTCGCGGGCTTTGTGCTCAATACCACGGACGGGGTCCTGATTGAGGCGGAAGGGACGGATGCTGCCTTGGCTGCTTTTCTGCACGACCTTGTCAATAACCCGCCGCCTCTGGCCGAAGTTGCCGGTGTTTCGGTCAACGAGGTGAATGTCCAGGAGGAAACCGGGTTCGTCATTCGCGACAGCGTCGAGCAGGAATTTGAAGGCGTGCTCGTTTCGCCGGATGTTGCGACATGCGACGATTGCCGGCGCGAAGTGCTGGATCCAGCCAACCGTCGCTACGGCTATCCATTTACGAACTGCACCAACTGCGGCCCTCGATACAGCATTATCGAGGCTGTTCCCTATGACCGTCCCAGGACGACCATGCGTGACTTCCACATGTGCGCTGATTGCCAGACGGAATACGACGATCCCGCCAACCGCCGCTTTCATGCGCAACCAAACGCTTGTCCGAATTGCGGCCCGCGACTGACTCTGGTTGAACGCAATGGGGCTGCGATCACAGTCCCGGCAAGCGATCCGGGGAAACAGACAAATGATCTCGATGTAATTCGGGAAGTGCGCCGACGGCTTCGCGAGGGGGAAATCGTTGCGATCAAGGGCCTCGGAGGATTTCATCTGGCGTGCGATGCTGAAAATGACGAGGCCGTGTTCCGGCTGCGAAATGGCAAGCGGCGCAGCGACAAGCCGTTCGCCTTGATGGCGGCCGATCTTCGCGCGGTCGAGAGCTTCTGTCATGTGTCAGATGAAGACCGCGAAGTCCTGCTCAACGCGCGCCATCCCATCGTAATTCTTCCCCGTCGTCCGGGCTCACGCATTTCTCCGGCGGTAGCCCCGGGCAACAACACGCTGGGCGTGATGCTGCCCTACACGCCGCTGCATACGCTGCTCTTTATCGATAGCACTGAAATGCCTTCAGTGTTCACGGCTCTTGTGATGACCAGCGGCAATCTGAGCGAAGAGCCTATTGTCACGTCGAATGAAGAAGCGCTGTTGCGCCTTGGCAAAGTGGCGGATGCATTCCTTCTGCACGACAGGCGGATCCACATGCGCGTGGATGACTCCGTCGTGCGCGTGGCCCAGGGCAAACCGCGCGTTTTGCGGCGAGCGCGCGGTTATGTTCCTGCCGTTGTCAATCTCGCGCGGCCGGCTGCTGAAATTCTTGCCTGCGGCCCGGAGCTTAAAAACACTTTCTGCCTCACGCGAGGCCGGCAGGCGGTGCTGAGTCAGCACATCGGCGACATGGAAAATTATGAAACGCTGTTGTTCTTCGAAGAGACGCTCGCCAACCTCAAGACGCTTTTCCGGATTGAACCGCGTGCGATCGCCTGTGATCTTCACCCAGGTTATCTGAGCACACATTACGCACTCAAGCAGGTCGGTCTGCCGAAGCTCAGCGTGCAACACCATCACGCACACATTGCGAGTTGCATGGCGGAAAACGGTCTGGATGGGAAGGTCATTGGTGTGGCCTTTGACGGGACGGGTTACGGCACGGACGGCAAAATCTGGGGCGGGGAATTCCTGGTCGCCGATTTCGACAAGTTCGAGCGGCGGGCTCACTTGAAATATATTCCGCTCGCCGGGGGTGATGCAGCCGTCCGCCAGCCGTGGCGCGCTGCCTTGGCTTACCTGCTGGAAACTTATGGCAACGATCTGCCGGACCATCTGTCCCTGTGGAAAGAGGTAAACGCAAAAGAGCTTGCGCTGGTCCGCAAGATGATTGAGCGTGGAATCAACACGGTTGCGACTTCATCGTGTGGAAGGCTGTTTGACGCTGTAGCTTCCATCCTGGGCTTGCGGCACGAAATTAACTTTGAAGGACAGGCGGCCATCGAGCTCGAAATGGCGGCGCAGGAAGGAATCGAGGACTTTTATCCATTTCAGATCGATCCTGATGAACCTTGGGAGATCGACGTGCGCCCGGTGATAGAATCAACAGTGATCGACTTGGAGCAAGGCGAGCCGAAAGGAACCATCGCCGCCCGTTTCCACAACACTCTCTCCGTGATCGTGGCGGAAGTCTGTCGCAAGCTGCGCGAGAGGGAGAATTTGAACAGGGTCTGCCTCAGCGGAGGTTCGTTCCAGAACATGCTTCTCCTGAACCGCACCTTTTCTGCCCTCACCGAAAACGGATTTGAAGTTTACTTGCATCAGCGCGTGCCGCCCAACGACGGCGGGATTGCGCTGGGCCAGGCTGTTGTTGCTGACGCTTTGCTGAAACGCGGAGCTTGAGGATGTGCCTTGGAATTCCGGGACAGGTCGTATCGCTTGTGGATGCCGGCGGACTGCGCATGGGCAAGGTGAAATTCGGCGGAATCATTCGCGAGGCATGCCTCGAATACGTTTCAGAAATTGCGGTGGGCGATTACGTGATCGTCCACGCGGGCTTTGCCATCAGCAAGGTCAATGAAGAGGAGGCCGCGCGCACGTATCAGCTTCTTGAAGAAATGGGCCAACTGGCTGAGCTTCAGCAGTCAGATGACGAAGGAGGGCCGCCATCGCAGGGGCCTGAGGAACCGGAGCAACGTGCGCTATGAAGCGGGCAGCTTCGTACCATGCCGATGAAATACCTCGACGAATACCGGGACGCAGGGCTCGCACAAAAGCTGCTCGATGAAATTCGCCGTGTGCAAAAGCGGCCGTGGGTGCTGATGGAAGTCTGTGGCGGCCAGACGCACTCAATCGTCAAGTTTGGGATTGACGAGTTGCTGCCGAGAGACGTCGAACTCGTGCACGGACCCGGCTGTCCGGTCTGCGTCACGCCACTCGAATTGATCGATAAGGCGCATGCCATTGCATCACGGCCCGATGTTATTTTCTGCTCTTTCGGCGACATGCTGCGCGTGCCCGGTTCGGAGTGCGACTTGCTGACAGTGAAATCTCGAGGGGCGGACGTTCGCGTGGTTTATTCACCGCTCGATTGCCTGAAGATCGCCCGCAAACATCCCGCGAAGCAGGTGGTGTTCTTTGCGATCGGGTTCGAGACGACAGCCCCGGCCAACGCCATGCTCGTATGGCGGGCGAAGGAGGAAGGAATCCGCAACATTTCCATCCTCGTGTCGCATGTGCTTGTGCCTCCCGCACTCGAAGCCATTCTTGATTCTCCATGGAACCGCGTGCAGGGGTTCCTGGGACCCGGTCATGTCTGCGCCGTCATGGGCTACCGCGAATATGAGGAGATCAGCGCGCGTTACAAGGTCCCCATCGTGATCACCGGGTTTGAACCCGTCGATCTTCTGGAGGGAGTATTGATGACGCTGCGTCAGCTTGAAGAAGGCCGTGCGGAAGTCGAGAACCAGTACGTCCGGGCGGTGACGCGGGAAGGGAATACGGCCGCCCAGAAGCTTGTCTTCAGTGTGTTTGAAATCTGCGCGCGCAAATGGCGCGGCGTGGGCTCAATTCCACAGAGCGGCTACCGCCTGCGCGAGGATTTCCGGGACTTCGATGCGGAGCAGCGGTTTGATGTCCGGAGGATCGATACACAGGAACCTTCCGTCTGCATCAGCGGGGAAGTATTGAAGGGTGTGAAGAAACCGCACGATTGCCCCGCGTTTGGCGAAGCGTGCACGCCCGCGCATCCGCTGGGCGCGACCATGGTTTCATCGGAAGGCGCATGCGCCGCGTATTATCTCTACGGCAGGCATTTGAAGCCGGGGCACAAACCCGGGTTGGGGCCTGAATCTGCCGTCCCGCGCGAGCCTTAGTGTTCCGGTTTATTCTTTGCACGTCGGCCCAGGAGGAAATTGAGTGTCAAAGACCGAAAATCGCCGGATGGTGCCTGGCGAAGCGTGTCCGGTGCCGAATCTTGAGCATCAGCAGATTATGCTGGGTCACGGCAGCGGCGGGAAGCTGACTCAGGAACTGATCGAAAAGCTGTTCTTGCCAAGTTTCAATAACAGTTACCTGGCGCAGCTGAATGATCAGGCTCTGTTGAATGTGGATGGTGTGCGTATAGCATTCACGACGGATTCGTTTGTCGTCACTCCGATCTTCTTCCCCGGCGGCGACATCGGCCGTCTGGCGATCAACGGCACGGTGAACGATCTGGCGATGAGCGGTGCCACGCCGCGATTCATTGCTGCGGCGTTCATTCTGGAAGAAGGCCTTGCAAGCGATGACCTCGCGCGCGTCGTGGAGTCGATGCGTCAGGCGGCGCTGGAGGCGGGAGTCCAGCTTGTGACGGGCGACACCAAGGTCGTGAATCGTGGCAAGGGTGATCAGGTGTTTATCACGACAACGGGATTGGGAATTCTGGAGCGGCCGGTCACCATCTCTGCTGACCGGGCACGGCCGGGCGACAAAATCATTCTGAGCGGGACTATCGGTGACCACGGCATGGCTATCATGTCGCAGCGCGAAGGGCTTGAATTTGAAGGCGCGATCGAGAGCGACACGGCCGCCCTCCACGGCCTTGTGGCGGCCATGCTGGATGCGAGCACAGAGATCCATTGCATGCGCGATCCGACCCGCGGAGGGGTTGCAACCATTTTGAACGAAATCGCAGAACGCTCGCAAGTGGGGATGGAGCTTCATGAAAAAAGCATACCTGTGCGTGAGAGTGTCAGAGGCGCCTGCGAAATCCTTGGGCTTGATCCGCTTTACGTGGCGAATGAGGGGAAACTGGTTGCGGCTGTGGCGCCGGAGGCTGCCGAAAACGTACTCGATGCGATGCTCAATCACCCGCTTGGGCGTGAGGCACGGTGTATTGGAGAAGTGGTTGCGGAGCATCCGCGGCGCGTGCTCGTGAAGACGGAAATCGGTGGCAGCCGCGTGCTCGATGTGATGCTGGGCGAGCCGTTGCCGCGCATCTGCTAGCGCAGCCATTTATTCAGCGACCTCGACGCTTTCGAGCAGGATGTCCTGTGCGTGCGGGTCGCTGGTATCCGACATGACTTCGATGTCTAACAATGCGCCCTCGGCCGGCGTTCCTTTTGATGCGGCCGCAAAGTGCTCGCGAAAGTGGCTGGCCGACATGTGTGAGAGCGCTCCAAGCTTGACACAGACGCCTGTAATCCGGCGTGCATTCTGTTCGCGAGCGATCTCTTCGAGTTTTCGCACCAGATCTTTCATCAGCGAAGCTTCATGCATAGCGGGCAGCCTCCTTATTGCGGCGCGGATTGACGGGCATTTACTTCATTCGCGACCATCCTTGCAACCTCCGTAATCGCATCACGCACTTCGCGCGAGATTTCCGAGCCCGCCTGAAAGTTTCGGCCCTCGATTCCAAAGACCTGCAGGGCCGGCGGCAACTCGTTCAGAGCGCGCGCAAGTTCAATCGCATCAGGAAGACTGAAGGCGTGCGTGGAGGCGTGAAACATCTCCGTGGGCAGGGGATTGCTGATTGGTTCAAGCCGGTGAATCGTGCCGGGCACGGCGCGGGAACTCACGGCATCAATCAGAATGACCGCTTGCGCACCTTTCCATGTTTCCAGCAATGAAGTCCCTTCGCCGGAATGCTCAATGATTGTTGCCGAATCAAGTTGCATCTCTTTCAGTCGCCGCGCGGCCAGCAGTCCGGCGGCGTCATCGCCACGGTAAGGATTCCCGATGCCGATAATGAGCACCTGCGGATTTCGCACTTTCTCCACGGGGAACGCCCTCACGCACGCTCAATATCGAGCTTGAGAAAATGTGTTGCACAGGATATGCACGGATCATAATTGCGGATGGCCTGCTCGCATTGCCATCGGAGTTGGTCATGGTTTTCGTGCAGATGGCTCGGAATATACTGCCAAAGGTCCTGCTCGATCCGCTTCTGATTCTGCGAAGTGGGCGGAACGATTTTAGCGTCGCGGATAATTCCGCCTTCGTCGATGCGGTAGCGATGGTAAAGCGTCCCGCGCGGGGCTTCGGTGCAGGCGTATCCGCGTGCAGCGTGCGGGTGGACGGGAACGCTCGGCGAATCGGGCCGCTCATAGCGCTCGATCAAACGCAGCGCCTCATCGCATGCGTGGAGGATTTCGATGCTCCGGACAATGATGCTCTTGAACGGGTTGCGGCACTGCGGTCCAAGCCCTGCAGCGCGCGCGGCCTCCTGTGCGACGGGCGAGAGCCGGTCGAAATTCAGGTTGTAGCGCGCCATCGGTCCGAGGAAGTACGGCTCGCCGGATTTCAACACAGAGTGCAAGGCGTTCGAATGCGCCACGTGCTCTTCGACGAAGTTATCGTCATAATCGTGAACGGAAATGTTGAGACCGCGGTTTGATACCAGGCGACCTTCATTAAACGGATATTCATCAGGGTGCTGCAATGAAACAAAAATGTAATCCTGTTCAAAGTCGGGGAAGGGGAACTGCGCCACCCACTTGACCGTTTCAAGGGCCGCATCACGCGCCCACTTCAGCCGCTCGGCAAGCGGAGCCAGTTCGCTTCGCGTCGGCACTCGATAAAATCCGCCGACGCAGACGTTAATGGGGTGAATTTCGCGGCCTCCGAGGACCGAAACAATTTCATTACCGGCTTTCTTGAGTTGAAGGCCGCGCTGCACAATGTGCGGCTGTTCCCGAGCCAGTTGAATTGCATCGGGGAAGCCGAGAAAATCCGGTGCATGGAGCATATAAACATGCAACGCATGACTCTCAATCCACTCGCCACAATAGACCAGTCTGCGCAGGTTACGGAGCGGGCCTTCGACCTTGACACCGAATGCGTCCTCCATGGCGTGGACGGCGCTCATCTGATAGGCGATCGGGCAAATGCCGCAGATGCGAGCAGTGATGTCCGGGGCCTCGTTGTAGCGCCGGCCGCGAAGGAAAGCTTCAAACAGGCGTGGCGGCTCGAAAATCTTCAGCTTGACGTCCGCCAGCTTGTCGCCCTGGATCTTGACGTAAAGGGACCCCTCGCCTTCTACGCGCGCCAGGTAGTCCACCTTGATCGTCCTACTTTTCATGGGACTCACTTTCCTTCCTGAAAGAATCGGCGTAGGCGTTGAAGCCGCGGAATGCGAGAACAAGGTCGGTTTCCTTCGCCCCAAGCCGGAGCCATCCATGGCTGAGCGATTTCGTATTCGGCGATTCCATCGGGCCGAAGCAGCCGTAGCAGCCGCGGTTGTATGCGGGGCAGATGGCGCCACAGCCGGCGTGCGTTACAGGTCCAAGACAAGGCGTTCCGTGGGCCACCATCACGCAGACGGTCCCTCGCAATTTGCACTCAACGCAAACGCTGTGCGGCGGCGTGTTGGGCTTGCGACGGTTCAGAAAGGCGCTGATGACTTCCAGAAGCTGGCTTTTATTGATTGGGCAGCCGCGCAGTTCAAAATCGACCGGAACGTGTTCGCTGATCGGAGTTGATTTGCTCAGAGTTTCAATATAAGCAGGAGTCGCGTACACGATGGACATGAATTTCCTGACGTCCATGAAGTTGCGCAGAGCCTGAATTCCACCGGCCGTTGCGCAGGCGCCGATTGTCACCAGAAATTTGGACACGCGCCGGACCTGGTGGATCCTCTCGGCATCGTGGGGCGTTGTGATGGAACCTTCAACCAGCGAAAGATCGTACGGGCCTTTGACCACTGCGCGCGAGGCTTCCGGAAAGTTCGCGATTTCAATTTCACCTGCAACTTCCAGCAACTCGTCTTCGCAATCAAGAAGCGACAACTGGCAGCCGTCGCACGAAGCGAATTTCCAGACTGCAAGTTTGGGCTTTCTGACGTGCGGCATTTCAAATCTCCCGGATTTCGAAGAACGGCTGGATCCTGTCATATCGGAACACCGGCCCGTCTTTGCAAATGAACGCAGGTCCAAGCTGGCAGTGGCCGCATAAGCCGATGGCGCATTTCATGTTTCGCTCAGTCGAGATATAGATCTGGTCCAGCCGCACATCCCGCTTCTCAAATTCAGCAATCGTAAATCGCATCATGATCTCCGGACCGCAGACCAATATGATCGCGTTGCGCGGATCGAAGCGGGCACGGGGAATGATCGTCGTTACGACTCCGACCGACCCGCGCCATTCCGCCATCGCACGGTCTACCGTGACGTGCACGCTGAGGTCGAGGCGTGCGCGCCATCGTTCCAGTTCCTTTCTGAAAAGAATGTCCTCCGGCGTTCGCGTGCCATACATCAGCACAACCCGAGCATATTTCTGACGATTGGCCAAAATGGCATACAGGGCAGGCCGCAGCGGGGCAAGGCCAATGCCGCCTGCGACGATCACCACGTCGTGGCCCATGGCCTCTTTGGCCGGCCAGGCACTCCCGAACGGACCACGTATTCCAAGGACCGCGCCTGCCTTCAATTCCCGCATGGCACGCGTGACCGTGCCGACTTCACGGATGGTATGGATCAGGCTATTCGGCTTTGCAGGGTCACCGCTGATAGAGACCGGTACTTCACCAGCCCCAAAGGCATAGAGCATGTTGAACTGGCCCGGTGCAAAGCGAAAGCCGTCCGCGCCATCGGGCGGTGATAGCTCGAGAGTATACGTATCCCGGGTTTCGCGCCGTGTTCTTAAGACACGGCACATTCGCGGAGTCATAGGACCCGGCACTCCAGCAGTTGTGGCGGCTTCAGGCGCGGACTTCATAAATATTCAGTATTTGCAGCCTTGCGGCGTCCAGGTTTTCCTGGACGATGGTCGCAAAGCGCTTCAG
>Ga0209810_1002674_pt1 | contig 20649 bp, 22 predicted proteins | sample Coa_R1_7_FD_187159 | JGI IMG/M metagenome (GOLD analysis project Ga0209810, IMG submission 187159) | Surface soil microbial communities from Centralia Pennsylvania, which are recovering from an underground coalmine fire - Coalmine... | ecosystem: Environmental > Terrestrial > Soil > Unclassified... | reverse complement strand
CTTCGAGGGTATCGCGATCTCTACGAAATCGGTGCGAAACCTGTTGCGATGAAGCGCGCTGCATGATATTCTATCGCCACGCGATTACGCTGCCGTAAACATTTCCCCGCAAATTGAAACGGCCTCCGTACAACGCGTGCCAATCGTAGCTGTGCCTGCAACCCCAAAGTCGCAGCGTGAAGAGTCGAAACGCGCTCGAGCAGGCCGGCGTATTTGTTGTTGAGCGCAGATTCAAATTCCGCGCTCGGTCGCTTACGCATCCTTGTAACATCCATTTACGATGAAGTATCCCGCTTCCGCGTGCTTAATTGCGGCGGATATTTGTTTTTCGTGATTTGCTCTGAGCGCAGCGCCTGACGGGCGAATGCGAAAATCTCGGGCAGCACTTTCGGCGTGATTTGCGGGTAGTTCTCCAGCACGTCCTTTTCCGTCCAACCATTCTCAAGCAGTTCCAACACGAAGTCGACCGAAAGACGAGTGCCTCTGATTCTTACCGAACCTGCTTAAAGTCTCGGGGTCCCGCTCGAGATATTGCCCAACGTTCATTTGCTTCTGCCTCCCATTCGCGTACAGTTCAGTGGCCCGTGGCGGATGCAAGTAACTGACGTATTCGAACCTCTACGGACGCAGAGTAACGTCCTGCGCGAAGGAATTTCGCAATCTCGCGCCGAGCCTCGTCATAACGGCCAAGTATAGCTAACGTGAAAGCCCACGCGATTAGGTATTGGACGAAACTATCGTAGGGAAAGCCGCCGTAAAGATCGTAGAAACGCTTTGCCTGTTCAAATGCTTTAGGCAAGTCTCGAACCGAAGTCGCAGTCGCCCATAAGTCGTTTGCCAGCAAACACGCTGATTCTAACACTCTAGGCGCGTGCTCCAAAAGGCGCTTTTCGCCGTAAAAATACGTGAGCAACATGCTTGCATTTTGCATCTCCACGCACAAATCTAGTATTGCGGACTTTGGAGTTCTATGCCATCGAACTTGGGAGCCCGAGACGTGAGGCACAAAGTCGAGCGACAAGCCAAATTGCGTGCAAAGGAAAGCGCCTTTCAATTGCTGCAGTTGGAATACCTGGCGTATCGGCGCATCGGTACTCCGGACCCAAACTAGCCTCCGGTGCGACTCAAAGCCCAGCGGCCCCAGGAGACGCGACAAGATCGGCTCCAAGGCAACGTGTATACGCTCCTTGTTGAGCAAGTCGATCTCTTTTAGGCTTATCCTGTCGGCAAACATGTGGGACCACATACGTTTTGCTCAGTTTACCACTCCCTGCCCAAACCGCAAAACCTAGCCCGCTTGATCTCCAGCTCATTTCCTTAATTGCGCGATTGCTGAACGCCGCAATTTCAGCAGTCGTCCATCTCATAAAGATCGGAAGTAATGTAACGGTTAGGCCGGTATCGCAGAGTGGAATTATAGCGGTGAGCCGCGGCCATTTGCGGAGTTCCTGAGCCGCCGGTCCACAACAGAACGGGCAAACTCTGGAACACGTCCGCTTGGACGCAGACATCAACGTAATCCGGGAAATACCGCAAGTCGCCGTCAACCTCTAGAACGAGCGGGCCGGTCGGTAAACTCATGAACGTGAAATAGCCGTTCTTGTCCGTCGTAGTCCACGAGAGTTCGGGGCCGGGCAGGTAGTATGTGCCGTGCGCATCATGCATTTCAATGAAGGGCCAACGAACCGTAACGCGCTCGTTTTTGAGTCGCGTAATGACGCTCCCGTTTCGTCCGGACACCGAACCGCGTATGCCGCCCATGTTTCCGGCGCGAACGATGCCCGTGGTTAGCGCGGCAGCCAGAAACAACGCGAACAGATAGCGCATACAAATACTATCGTCTCCCGTTGAGAAACGTGACGCGGGCGCGCGTCGAGTCCGTGACGAGCGGGGCGCCTGGAGCGGCTGTCGTAGCCAGGAATACGCGTCCTCATTGTACTAGGAGGGTGTATGTCAAAGCTTGCAATCAAATCCGTCGGCTTTACCGCTTATCCGGTGAGCGATATGGAGCGCGCGACTGCATTTTACCGCGATGCCGTGGGACTGGGCGATCCGATCATGCTGCACGACCGCTGGGCCGAATTTTATTTAAACGATACTACGTTCGCCGTCGTGACGGGAGGTGAGGAGATGGGCATTGCTCCCGGAAGCGCGTTTGCCGTGGCGTTTGAGGCGGATGACTACGGCGCGGCCGTGGAGCAATTGCGCGCGCACGGGGTCGAAATTGACAACGAATACGACGGACCGACGTGTCGCGCGATCTTCGCTCGCGATCCCGACGGCAATCGATTCAGCGTGCATAAACTGAAAGCTTAAACCGCGTCACATCGCGTCGTGCTGCGCTGTTATGCGCACATGAACGCTGCATCGAATGGACGGGTCCTTCGCGTCGCGCTGGCAGCTTCGCTGGCGGTGCATCTTGTCGTGGCCGCAATCGTGTATTCGCATCCGGTCACCGCTGCGCCGGAGCAGCGAGCGCATCGTATCGAGGTCGTTCGAATTCAGCTTCCGAAGCCGACGCCTCCCCCGCCCAAGCCCGCGCTGCCGCATCCGCAGCATCAATCGCGCGCGGTGCGTCCTGCGATGCACCCCGTGCACTTGGCGCAGAATCACGGCGAACATCGGGGCGCGATCGTCGCGCCGCCGGTAGAACCCACCGGCGAGCCGAATCCCGGCCCCGTTGAAACGGCAGGGCCGCCCGAGGCGCCGACCGCAGCTCCCGTCGTGGTCGCGACGTCAACGCCCAAACCGGCGTGCAGCGCGCCCGACGTGCCGGCGAGAGCCATCGTCACGCAGTCGCCGCAAGTTCCCGAGGACGATCGCAACGGTTTTACGGGAACGGCGAAGGTCAAAGTCGTGCTGGACGGCTCCGGCAACGTCGTCGGTGCGCAAATGTACGAGTCGACCGGTTCCATGCAACTGGACCGGGCGGCAATCGCGGCCGCCCGCGAAAGCCGGTACGCGCCGGAGGAGCGCGATTGTAAAAATGTCGGGGGCGCCTACCTCTTCACCGTCGATTTTCAGTAAAATGAAGGGACGAGGTGAATGCATGTACGGTCAGGATCCGCGCGACCTCGGGTTGGGGCCGCAGTGGTCGGACGAACAGCGCGACGCTCGCGCGAAAAGTGACGAAGAAGACGCGACCGATACCAACCGCCCGCGCATGACGTTATATAACGAAGGTACGAACGAGGAGTAGTCCCTTGCAATAGCGCGTCCCAATGAAGCCGCCGCGCCGTTTGCCGGCGGCTTCACATTTGGGCGCATGCTCGCGCGCATTGAATCGCAAGGGGAGGAAGGCCGCGCAGCGAACCCAGGGCGGTCGCCGTGCCAAGGTAGCTCAGTCGGTAGAGCACGCGCCTGAAAAGCGCGGTGTCGGCAGTTCGATTCTGCCCCTTGGCACCACGGCTCAAAAACGGAGTCCCGCTTTGCACGGGACTCCGTTTCTTCGATTATACGAAGTGATTTTAGCGGATGGCCTGGCGGCGTACCGTGCGCAGCGAAACGCGCACCGCCGAGCCGGCGGGCACCGTGACGTTCGTGCGGTTGTTTCTCGCGATGAGATACCCGCCGACCGCACCGAGAAATCCGCCGATGCCCGTTGCCGCGTGAAAGATCGTTTTGCCGATGATGTTGCCGACGATCATGCCCGCGATGGCACCGCCGGCCTCTTTGAGGGCGTTGTTTTTCGTTTGGGCCTGCATGCCCGTTACGACGCCGTCGATCGCGTACGTGGCGCCGCTGGGCAGCACCAGTTTGGTGAACGTCATTTGCAGCTGCGCGGGCTGCCCTTGCCCCGGCTTGATGACGCGCGTAACCGTGCCGTACATGCGCGCACCGGCGACAGAGCCGTCTTCCGCGGTAACGCGTGTGAGGGTGACCGGTTCGCCCACGTAGGCGTTCGACGTGCTAACCGATGTGGTGATGAAGCCGGCGTATTGTGCGCCTGCGTGCGGGGCGGCGCTGGCGGCTTGAGTCACGAGGACCATCGACAGCAACGCGGCGGCAGGCGCGAAGAGATGACGCATTTGAATTTTAGCCTCCTGGTTCTTGAATGAAGCGGCTAAGAGTGAGCTTACCCGCCTTTGGCGGGTTCCCACGCAGAGAGGAGTTTGCCGGCAGCGGCCTGGCCGCCGGCAATGCAGTCCGGGATACCCACGCCGCGATAAGCAGAGCCGGCAAGCGCAAGCCCGCCAAGTGCCGCCGCCCGCCGTTCGAGCGTGTCCACCAGCCGCAAGTGCCCGACCGCGTATTCCGGGAGCAGGCGGTCCCATCGCCGCACCACGGCCATCTGCGGCTGCGCCGAAACGTGCAGCAACACTCGCAATTCCGCTCGCGCGATGCGTTCCGGCTCCTCATCGGAAAACGCGAGCAGTTCCGGTTGAAGCGCGCCGCCGATGAACGCGCGCAGCAGCACGCGTTCGGCGGGTGCCCGCTGCGGATATTTTTGCGTCGCGATCGTCGCTGCGGTGATGCGGCGCTGCTCGATCGCCGGAACGACGAACCCGGTCGCCGGCGGAAGGGACGGCAGCTCGGCCGCGTCATACGCGAGGTTGACCGTTGTGATTGAGTTGTACCGAATTTGCTCGAGCATCTGCGCGAGCTCCGAATCGATCGCGGGCAAGAGTTGCGCGGCGGTATACGCGGGCAGCGCGCACACGACTGCATCGGCACGCGCCGAGGCACCATCGGCAAAGTGCAACGTCCATCCTTGCGCATCGCGTTGCAAGCCGGTGACTTCGGCGCGCGTTTTCACCGCCGAACCAAGACGCTGCACGAGCGCCTCGACCAGCGTTTGCAATCCGCCGCGCAAACTCATCAGCTGCGCGCGCGAACCGTTGCGGCGGCCTGCGTGCGATCTGTCCGCAGCCATCGCGCGAAGCACGCTTCCGTGCCGGCCCTCCATCTCGACAAACTGCGGCAGCGTAGCCTGCATGCTCAAACGCTGCGGATCGCCGGAATAGATGCCGCCGATCAGCGGCTGCGCGAGGCGGTCGAGCACTTCGCGGCCGAAGCGCCGCGTGACGAACGATGCCAAACTCTCGTCGTCGTCCGATGAACGCGGCGGGATGAACGGCTCGAGCGCTGCGCGGGCGATGCCGCGCGCGCTGAAGATCCCGCTTGTCAGCAGCGCCGCAAGCGACGTAGGCGCGAACAGCTGAAAATCGCCCGGAATCGGGCGCAGGCGCCCACGATGCAGGATGCGCGCACCGCGGTATTGCGGCGGCGTGCCGACGAGCTCGCTTTCTAACTGTAAACGGCGCAGCAACTCTCGAGCGGCAGGCTTGTCCGCGAGCAGCGAGTCCGCGCCGAGTTCCATCGTGAAACCTTGCGTCTGTAGCGTTTCGATGCAGCCGCCGGCGCGCTCGGAGGCTTCGAACACGGTGAACTCGACGTCCACTCCCGCCGCGCGCGCTTCGTGCAGCGAAAACGCCGCGGCAAGTCCGCTGATGCCGCCGCCCAAAATCGCTACGCGCCGCACTGTTGCACCAAATCCGCCAGCATCCGGATGAAGACCGGATGATCGTTGAGCGCGACGGCTCGCTGCATTCGCACGCCGGCTTCGCGCGCGGCCGCGGCGGCATCTACGTCCAAGTCGTACAAAATTTCTACGTGATCGCACAAAAACCCGATCGGCGCGACCACAGCCTCGCGCGCGCCGCGCGCTGGCAGCTCGCGCAACGCATCGCGTACGTCCGGCCCGAGCCACGGCTCGTGCGGCGATCCGCTGCGGCTTTGATACGCGATGCGCCACGTGCGCGCTCCCACTTGCGCGGCTATCAATTCGGCAGTGCGCTGCAGCTGCCCCACGTATGGACTTACGTTCGCCATCGCCTGCGGAATGCTGTGCGCGGTGAAGATGAGTTCCGTGCCGTCGAATGAGCCTTTTCCCAATCGCTGAAGAGCATCCAGCACGCGCTCGGCGTGCGCGGCGATGAAAAGCGGATGATCGAAATACGGCGGAACGTAGGCTGCATCCGGAATGAGGCCGGCGTATTTGTCCCAACTTGCGGGACTTTGATGCGCCGCGAGAACGATCGCTATCGGACGCGCGCCGTTTTGTTCGCGCAACTCTGCTGCCACGTCTTTGGCGAACGGCGCAGCATTGAGATAGGCAGCTCTCACCGACGCATCGACGCCGCGCTCGCCGAGTTCGCGCTCAAGCGCATTCGCCTGCCCCTGCGTGAGTTCGTTGAACGGCGACTTGCCGCCGATTTGCATGTAGTGAGATACTACGGCCTCGTACCGCTGCGGCGGGACGCGCCGGCCCGCGAGCACGCGATCGAGAAACGGTCGAATCTCTTCGGGGCCGGACGGCCCACCGAAGCCGAGCAGGACGACGGTACGGCTCATGCGCTCAATTCGTGCACTGCGTCGATGAGCGCGAGCACGTTGTCGACCGGCGTTTCCGGCAGAATACCGTGCCCGAGGTTGAAGATGTGTCCGGGACTCCCGCCGGCGCGGCGAAGAATGTCGGACGCTGCCGCGCGAATCGTGCGCCGATCCGAAAACAACAGTGCGGGATCGAGGTTGCCTTGCACGCCGACACCGCTTCCCAGGCGCTGCCACGCCTCGTCGAGTTCGACGCGCCAATCCAAACCGATGACGTCGCCGCCCGCATCGCGCATCGCTTCGAGCAACGTGCCGGTCATCGTGCCGAAATGAATCACGGGCGTGCCTTTGCGCAGCGCCGCGATGACTTTTCGCGAATACGGCTGCACGAACGTCCGGTAATCGTGCGGCGAAAGCACGCCGGCCCAGCTGTCGAAGAGCTGCACGGCGTGCGCGCCCGCATCGATCTGCATGTTCAGATAGTGCGCGGTGACGTCCGCCACCAAATCCATGAATCGATGCCACGCCGGCGCGTCGTTATACATGAGCGCTTTCGTCGCGACGTAGGTTCGCGAGCCGCCGCCTTCGATGGCGTAAGACGCCACGGTGAACGGCGCGCCGGCAAAGCCGATCACGGGGACTTCGTTTTCCAGCTCTCTGCGAACCAGGCGCACCGTCTGCGCGACGAACGCGAGCGATTCTTCCACGCTTACGGGATGCAGCTGCTCGACGTCGCGCATGCTTCGAACGGTACGCGCGATGCGCGGCCCGTCGCCCTTTTCGTAGGTCAGGCCCGCGCCCATCGGAACGAGCGGAAGAAGAATGTCGGCAAAGACGATCGCCGCGTCGACGCCCAGACGGCGCACCGTATCCACCGTGACCTGCGCCGCCGCGCTCGAGTCGCGACAAAGTTCCAAGAACGAATAGCGAGCGCGCACGCGCCGGTATTCCGGCAGATAGCGGCCGGCCTGACGCATGAGCCAAATGGGCGTGTAGTCCGCAGCTTCGCGCCGGCAGGCGCGCATGAAGGGATGATCGGTCAACGTGGCGGGCATGCTCCCACGTTTCGGCACGCTAACGTGGCCGCCCCGGCGAGCCGATACCTACCCAGTCAGGAGGTCGCCATGAAACGCGCGTTTGTTCCGCTTTTGCTTTTGCTCTTCGCGCTCGCCCCTTCCGCCCGTGCCGCCGCGACGCAAAACCTGCGCGTGGGTTCCGACATCTCCTATGCGCCGCTGGAGTATTACGCACGTCCTTCCAAACGCGTTGAAGGCTTCGACTACGATTTGGCGCAAGCGATGGCGGCGAAGCTCGGTTCGCGGCTCTCGTTCGAAAACCACGACTTCAACGATTTGCTGAAGGCGCTGAACCGCGGCACGTTCGATTTGGTGATCTCCGCGATGAACGACACGCGCGAGCGCTCGCGGCAAGCGGATTTCATCGACTACTTTCTCGCCGGCAGCGGCATCCTCGTTCCGGCCGATAATCCGCATCACATTTTCAATCTTGCAAGCTTATGCGGGATGACGGTCGACCTGCAGCGCGGCACCTCGCAAGAACTAGCCGTCAAAGCGCAATCCGAGCGGTGTACCGCGGTCGGTCTGCATCCGATTACCACGCTCGTGTACACCACCGACGACGAAGCGCTCAAGCAATTCCTCGCGGGAAAATCGATGGCGCACGTCTCCGATTACCCGGTCGTCTCGCACTTGGCGCGCACGCTCGGAGGCGGCAAAAAGTACCGCATTGCCGGCCAGCAATTCGGTGTCGTGCCCTACGGCATCGCGGTACCCAAGAAGGACGCGGCTTTGCGCGATCGCCTTCAAAACGCGCTCAAAGCCGTCATCGCCGACGGCACCTACGACGCGCTCCTCAAAAAGTGGGGCTTGGAACAGGGCGCGATGCGCTCCGCTCCGATCAACGCCGGCACCAAATTCCAGTAACTCGAGCTAGCGCAGCGTGTTGTTCCAAAAGCGTACGGCGCGCTCCCAAGCTTCGTGTGCCGCTTGCGCGTTGTAGTGTCCTAAACCCGATTGACCGAGCGGATTCGGATTGCAGAAGCCGTGCTCGGCGTCGTACCAGTACACCTCGTGCGGAACTTTGCCGTCTTGCAAGCGCTGTTCGATCTGCGAGGCGGCCTGCGCGGTGAAAAACTCGTCGTGCTTGGCGAAATGGCACTGGAGCGGAATCTCGATGGTGCCGGGATCGCCGGCCTCCGATGGCGGAAAACCGTAAAAACACACCGCCGCGTCCGCCTCCTTGACGTGCATTGCGGTGAGCAACGTGAGCGCGCCGCCCATGCAATACCCGGTCACGCCTGCTTTCTTGCCGTTCTGCTTGAGATACTGCAGCGCGCCGCGCACGTCTTGTGAAAACGCGTCTTGAAAGTTCAAGCCTTCCATCAAATGATTGGCCTCGTCACCGACTGCTGCGGTTCGGCCGCGGTAGAGATCGGGAACGAGCGCGCGATAGCCGAGCGCCGCGTAGTCGTCGGCGATTTTTTTCATCGACGGCGTGACGCCCCACCATTCCTCGATAACGACGATGCCTGGAGCTTTATCGTCGGTTCCGGCAAGATACCCCGGCGCGGTTTTACCGTCGGGACGAGCAAATTCGATCGTTGTGCCCATCAGGCGATTTTTTCCGCGGCGCCTTCCTCGGCGTCCTGCCGCTCGAGGTTTTCGATTTTTTCGGTGACCAGCCACCGGTTCGCAGCCTCGATCTGCTCGGGCGTCGTGCGCTCGCGCAGCCATCGCAGGATCGCATCGTCCGTCGCGTGCGTTTGGATCGCCGCCGTGAATTGCTCGGGCGAAATACCCCAGCGCTGCATCACCCCTCGATCCATCGGGCACGGATAGATGTAATCGTGAATCGTGCCGTTGGCCGCGGCGCGCGCTTTGTCGAAGACGCGCGCGAGCCAGAGGATGTTGCCGCCCAGCGGGTCGCGCCCGCGGCGCGGGAATGTTTTTCCGTCACGAAAATCGGTTGCCATATCGCGCAAAACCCGCGCACGCAGCCGCGGGATGCAAACGGCCGCGAGCTTGCGAATGAGGCGGCATGCATATGACTGTCCACGACGAGCCGCGCTGGCACGCCGGGCTCGCCGTCATCGCGGCGCTCGCGCTCTACGTGACGTTGCCGCCCAAAGTGGTCGCCGGCCCGGTTTGGGTGCTCCCCCTGGTTTTGCTGGTAATTCTGGTGCCGCTGATGATCGTCTCGCCGCGCCGGCACGAGGAGGCAGGCTGGCAGCGTATAGCGTCGGTCGTGCACATCGCGATCCTCAACGGATTCAACATCGCGACGATCGTGCTGCTCTTCAGCTGGCAACTGTCCGAACATCATGCCAAGCGCCTGACCGGCGAACAATTGCTGCTGGCCGCCGTGCAAATTTGGCTCACGAACGTCATCGTTTACGCGCTCTGGTTTTGGGAACTGGATGGGCGCGGCCCGGAAAAACGCCTTCACACCACGACGCAAGTCATGCAGGCGCGCCGCGCGGATTTTCTCTTTCCACAGATGGCGCTCCAGCCCGACATTCGCGACCAACTGAACTGGAAACCGCGCTTTCTCGACTACGTGTTTCTCTCGTTCACCAATGCGACGGCTTTCAGCCCCACCGACACGTTTCCGCTGACGCGTTTTGCAAAACTGTTGATGATGGCCGAAGCACTCACCTCGCTGGTCACGATAGCGATCATCGCGGGCCGCGCGGTGAATATCCTGGGAAGCTAACGAGTCGTTCTACGAGCCGTTGACGACGCCGTGCAGCGCGTTCATCACGTGGATGAACGAATACGGATCGACGGCGATGTCGCCGCGGAAGGGGAAGTCCAATTCGGCGATCAGCGTGAAGATGAGCGTGATGACGGCAGTTTCGGCCACCACCATGACGTATTGCGCGCGGGGGTGCTCGACGCGGAAGTAAAAGGAGAAAAGCACCGTCGCCGCGCCCGTGAACAGCATCGTCGCCCACAGGACGAACGGAATGCCGACGCGGTTTGCCAAGATGCGATCGCGGCGTTTGTCCAAGAACGCGCCGGCATAATTTTCTCCGCGTACCTGGAGCGCTTGATCCGTGGAATTGGAAGGACGCCAAGCAGTGACGATGCGTTGGATGCGATACGCGGTATCGTGCGCCGCCAAAGATTCGCCGCCGTGCCGCATCGCGGGCCATTCTTCGTTTACGACGAGCGCGATGTAGCTGTCGATTGCTTCCTGCAATTGCGTACGGATCGGGTCCGGATACGCATCGGCAAGATGGTGCAAATCCGACAGGGCGCTGGCTTCGCCTTGCGCGATTTCGGAGGCGCTGTCGTACTCTTGCCACACGCCCACCACCATGAACGACATCATTACTGCAAGCACGGTGCCGATGAGCGTGAGAATCGGACCCGCGACGTCGTTGTGCCGAATCTCCTCGCTGCGAGTGATCCATGCTCGGCTCAGCGCGAGAAGGCCGCACGCCAGCGCGCACGCTACGATGACGCACGCGGGCATGAAAATCCATGCCGGAATGGCGTAGATCCACGTCACGCAGGTCGCTTCGCTGCCGCAACCAACCGCTCCGGCTGGGAGTTATGCGCCGGTGACGGCAGCGGAGGGCGAGCCCCCCGCAGGGGAGAACGCTGGGCCTCGCCCGGATGGGCGGGTGTGATGTAATGGCAGCCTGCGACCTTCCCAAGGTTGACGTGCGGGTTCGATTCCCGCCACCCGCTGTTGACGGCGACGTAGCCAAGTGGTAAGGCAGAGCTCTGCAAAAGCTCCATTCGGCAGTTCGAATCTGCCCGTCGCCTTTTTATTTTGAAAGTAGCGGTTTTCGGCGCCGGCGCCATCGGCGGTTTCATCGCCGCCGCCTTAGCGCGCAGCGGCGTCGAGGCCTGCGTCGTGGCGCGCGGCGCGCATCTGGAAGCAATCCGCGCTCGAGGCTTACGCGTAAGCAGCGAGCTCGGTGATTTTACCGTGGACGTTCGCGCGTCGGATGATTTGCGCGAATTCCGGAATCTCGACTACGTTCTGCTCACGTTTAAATCGCACCAGTGGACCGGCGTGCTCCCGCAGTTCGAACGCGCGCTCGCCGACGGTTCCGTATTCGTCACGCTGCAAAACGGGTTGCCGTTTTGGTATTTGCGCGATCGGCCGCTGCAAAGCGTCGATCCCGGCGGTGAGATTTTGCGGACGATTCCGTACGATCGCATCATCGGCGGCGTCGTTCATGCGTCCGGGCATCTCGCGCAGCCCGGATACGTCCGCCAAAGCGGCGGCATGCTGTATCCCCTCGGCGAACTCGACGGCTCGACGACGGGCCGCATCGCGCGGCTGTCACAGGCGTTTTCGAACGCGGGCATGTCGGCGCCGATCGAGCCGGACATCCGTCGCAACATCTGGCGTAAACTCGTCAACAACATGGCGCTGAACCCCGTGAGCGCCCTCACGCGCGCTACCGTACGGGCAATGCTGCGCGACGAGCCGGTGCGAGAACTTCTGCGCGCCGTCATCGAGGAGGGACTTACCATTGCGCGCGCATCGGGCGTCGATCCGGCGGTTGATGCCGAGGAGCGGCTCAAGTGGGCGGAGCACATCGCGGATGTGAAAACTTCGATGCTGCAGGATTTGGAAGCCGGCCGGCCGCTGGAACTCGAACCGATCGTCGGCGCGGCACTGGAACTCGCGCGCGCGCACGGCCTCGCGGCCCCGCACACACAAACGGTTTATGGACTTACGAAGCTGCTCGAGCGCGGTGCAGCCGGCAATTGAGTGCCGCGCCGGGCACGCGTCCGACTATCCCGCCGCTGCCGCGCTGCGGCAGGAAATGGCGCTCGAGATGGGCAGCGATTTCGACGAGAAGTCCGGGCAGTGGCGGACCAAATTTTCGGCCTATTTTTTCGGAAAACAGTCGAGCGGAAACGCGCAGCTCTTTTTGGCATACGATTCGGGCGTGCCGGTCGGGTGCGCGATCGTTTCGATCCTCGACGATTACCGGCGCTATTGCTTCGGCATAAGGACCGCGCACGTCAACGCGGTGTACGTGCGGCCGTCGTACCGCCGTCGCGGCATCGGAAAGCGGCTCGTGGAGTTGGCGGTTTCCTGGGCGCGCGAACGCGGGTGCGCGCGCGTGCGATTGCGCGCGAGCGATGAAGGGCGGCCGTTATACGAGCAGCTGGGTTTCGCGCCCGGACGCGAGATGGAACTGGAACTGTAATGCTGGTCCGGCGCATCGTGCCGTGCTTGGACATCAAGGATGGACGCGTCGTCAAGGGCATTCGGTTCGCGCAGCTGCGCGACGCCGGTGATCCGGTGGAACTGGCGCGCACGTACGAGCAATCCGGCGCCGACGAGCTCGTGTTTCTCGACGTCACCGCGACGCTGGAGGGGCGCAAGGCGACGCGCGAGGTTGTACGCGCGGTTGCCGAACAGCTGACGATTCCGTTCACCGTGGGGGGCGGCGCGAGCAGCGTCGACGACGTTCGCGCGCTGCTGCGCGCGGGATGCGACAAGGTGTCGCTCAACAGCGCAGCCGTGCGCGCACCGGACGTGCTGCAGCATGCGGCGGCGGAGTTCGGCTGCCAGTGCATAGTACTCGCAATCGATGCGCGGAGCCATACGGACGCGGCGACTTCGTGGGAAGTCGTCATCGACGGCGGCCGCACGCCGACCGGGCTCGACGCGATTGCATGGGCGCACCGCGGCGCAGCTCTGGGCGCGGGCGAGATTTTACTGACGAGCATGGATCGCGACGGCACGAAGAGCGGCTTCGATCTGGAGTTGACGCGCGCGCTGCGCGAGGCCGTGGGAGTTCCGGTCATCGCCTCGGGCGGCGCCGGCACGGCTGCACATTTCGCCGAGGTGTTCGAAACGGGCGGGGCCGACGCGGCGCTGGCCGCGTCGCTCTTTCACTTCGGCGAACTGGCGATTCCGCATTTAAAGGAAGCCTTGAGCGCGCGGGGGATTCCCGTAAGACCGTGGATCTCGACGCATTGAAATGGAACGGCGACGGCTTGCTGCCGGTCGTCGTGGTGGACGCGCGCACGAACGACGTGCTGACGCTCGCCTACGCAAATCGCGAGGCGCTTCAACGCACGCTTGAAGAGCGTTCGACGTATCTCTACAGCCGCTCGCGCAAGATGCTCTGGCATAAGGGCGAGCAGTCCGGACGCACGCAAGAAGTAGTCGCGGTCGCGTATGACTGCGATGCGGACGCGCTGCTTTACCGGGTGCTCCCAAGCGGTCCCGCATGCCACACCGGCGCGCAATCGTGTTTTTACCGTACGATTTTCAACTCGCCGCAGCGTACCGGCGCCGCGCGGCCGCTTCATGCCTTTACCGAGGCCGTCGGTCATCTCGATAACGTACTCGAACAGCGCAAAACGGCGGATCCGCAGTCGTCATATGTTGCCAACCTTTATGCGGGCGGTATCGACAAGATCGGCAAGAAGATCGGCGAGGAGTCCACGGAAGTAGTGATCGCCGCAAAGAACGCTTCGCACGACGAACTGGTATGGGAGGCGGCCGATCTGTTCTTTCATTTGCTCGTGCTGCTCAAAGCTTCGAACGTGAAGCTCGACGATGTCGGCGAGGAATTGCTACGGCGCGCGAAGTAGCCGCACGCAGCGCAGCACCGGCGCGCATCGAAGATTTGGCCGGCGTGGGAAGCGAAACGGCGGAGCGTTTCGCCGAACTCGGCATCCGCACGCCGCTGGATTTGCTCAACGATTTTCCCTACCGGTACGAGGACCTGCGTTTTCCGACGCCGGCGGCCAAACTCGGCTCGAGCGAATCGGAAGTGAACGCGGTCGGGCGCATCGTGTGGGTTCGGGAACGGCGAGCGCGCCATTTGGCGATCGTCGAAGCGGAGTTGCAAGACGAGAGCGGCACGTTCGTCGCTACCTGGTTCGGCCGAACCTATTTGATGGGCGCGCTGAAGAAGGGCATGCGGCTGTTCGTGCGCGGGCGCGTGCAGCGCACGCTTGCGGGCGCGAAGATGAACGTGAGCACCCATCGCGTGCTGGGTGAAAACGAAACTTACCACGGCGAGATGGTGCCGGTGTATTCCGCGAGCAAAACACTGACGTCTCGCAAAATCCGGCAAGTCGTCACGCGCAACTTGCCGGCTTTGCTGGCGCTTGCAGGCGAAGAACCGCTTCCCGCCGCGGCGCTGCGCGAGCGAGGATATCCGCCGATGCAGCAGGCTTATCGCGCGCTGCATGCGCCGCAAACGCCGGAAGAAGCGCTTCGCGCACGCGAACGCTTCATCTTTACGGAATTTCTAGCGCTTGCCCTTGCCGCGCAGCTCAAACGCCGCCGGCGCATCTGCGAACACACCGCGGAGAAGCTGCGCGCGGCGCCGACGCTGCTGACCGAATTCGAACGCGAATTGCCTTTTCCGCTTACCGCCGCGCAGCGGCGCGTCATCGGTGAGATTTGGGCCGACATGGCGCAAGACGCGCCGATGAACCGTCTGCTGCAGGGCGACGTCGGCAGCGGCAAAACGCTCGTCGCAGCTGCGGCGATCGTGCTCGCCGCGCGCAGCGGCGTGCAGTCGGCGCTGATGGCGCCGACCGAAATTCTCGCGGCGCAGCATGCCGCGAAGCTCGCGCCGCTGCTGCTGCCGTTCGGCATCGCGGTCGAGGCGGTGTTCGGCAGTCAGGGCGCAAAGGCTCGTGCAGCTGCGGTCGGCAAACTCGCCGGCGGCGAAGCGCTGGTCGCGGTCGGCACGCACGCGCTGCTGACCGAGGGCGTCGATTTCAAGCGCCTGGGCCTTGCCGTCATCGACGAGCAGCACCGCTTCGGCGTGCAGCAGCGCGCGCGTTTGCGTGCCAAAGGCGCCGCACCGCACACGCTGCACATGACCGCCACGCCGATTCCGCGTACGCTGGCGCAGTCGATTTACGCCGATCTCGACGTATCGATCATCGACGAACTTCCGCCGGGACGAACGCCGATTGAAACGTACGCGGTGCGCGCGAGCCGGCTGCACCTTGCCTACGACTTCGTCGCAAAGAACGTGGCCCGCGGACATCAAGCCTACATCGTTGCGCCGGCCATCGACGAAACGGAAAGCGAATTCACCAGCGTGACCGCCGAAGCGGAGCGCCTGAAGAACGACGTTTTTCCCAATCTCAACCTGGCGCTGCTGCATGGCCGCATGCCGGCACGGGAAAAGGAAGAGGTCATGCGACGGTTTGAGCGCAACGAAGTGCAAGTGCTCGTGTCGACGACGGTCGTCGAAGTGGGCGTGGACGTTCCAAACGCGAGCGTCATGGTCATCCTCGACGCGCACCGCTACGGGCTCGCGCAGTTGCATCAGCTTCGAGGGCGCGTCGGTCGCGGCGCGGCGAAGTCCTACTGCCTGCTTATCGCGCCCGACGAAGCCGGCGAAGTGGAACGCCTGCAGATTCTGACCGAATCCACGGACGGCTTTCGTATTGCCGAGGAAGATCTGCAGCTGCGCGGCGCCGGAGAGTTTGCCGGCACGGCGCAATCCGGCCGTACGGATTTCCGCTTCGGCGACATCGTACGCGACTTCGCCCTCTACAAGGAAGCCAGTACGCTCGCCGCGCGCATCGCTTCCGACGATCCCGAGCTGGAACGCCCAACCAACGCGCGACTTCGCGCGCTGATCGAGGGAGAGCCGAGCGCTCGCGCTATGCTGCTTTCTTCATGAGAAACGATTCCGGCGGCCCTTCCCCAGCGTTTTCGCAAGCGGAGCGTATGAGCGCGAGCAGAGCTCTCATGCAATTCGCGCACCGCCGGGAGTTCGCGGCAGTTCGAGAAGCACTTTTGGAGCGCATCGGTGCCGGCGAGTCCGATATTCTCGAACATCAATGGCTGGACATCGGATTTACGACGCTTTGGCTGTTCGACGCGCCGGTGAATAAGCGTGGACGCACACTGGTTGACGTGTTTTTGGAGCGCCGGGGCGCAAGACTAAGCAGCGGGGAACGACGTTATTTGCAACGGATGCGCGCCAGCCGCATGCGACTGTATGAGGTGCGTGACGTCAAATACGACGAGGGCATGCTGCTGCGCGATCTTATCGACGGTAAAGAGATTTGGGTGGAGGAACGGTTAGGAACGCACGACGCCGTAGTTCATTTGACGTTGTGCGTGCGCCTGATGGAAGGACCGCGCGGGGTCACACAAATGGACGGAGCCGTCGTGACGATCGAGCCGACCCATGCGCAGCACCTCGTCAAAACCTTGGCGCGCCTTTCGGATCATGACGCAGGAGTGCTCATCCTACGCGAGCTCCTTGAACGAGCCAAGGCGCCGTTGCCCGAACTAACGACGACGGAAGGAGACCGCGTCGAAGTGTGCCAGGCGATCTTCGACGTGCTGAACCCGCAGGAGTTGCTGAAAGCCCTGGAACGGTCCGACGCATTCGATAAGGTCGACGACGGCCTCTTCGTATGGCTCGATAAAGCCGGAACCCTGCTCAGCGTCCCGCAGTCGCGGCGAGAACTGGGAGTGCTGCACCTTGCGGGCTCGCGCCTAACCGCAGAGGTGATGTCTCAATCGCGCGCGCAACGAATTCGCGAGCTGTTAGAAAAAATTTCGCCCGACAGCGTTCGCTTCCGCCTGACTTCCGTGCAATCCCTCGAAAGCGCGATGAAAGAGCATCGTCAGTCAGGCATCGATTCCGCTCCAAGCGATCCCGAGCTTAGCTCGCTCGAGCGGCAATGGAAGGAGCAATACTATCGCGATTGGCTCGACATTCCCGTACCAGCGCTTGGGAACCGAACGCCACGTTACGCCGCTCGCCTTAAAACGGTTCGCCCGAAACTGATTGCGCTAATCAAGGAAATGCAGCTGCATGAGGACCGCGCGAGTCGCGACTCGGCAAGCCGTTACGATTTTTCTTGGATGTTCGACGAACTTGGCTTGACGCTGTGAGAGGTTCCACGTAGCGGTTAGCCGGCGAAGTCTTCGACCACGAGCAGCTCGCCGTCAGCCGAAATCATCGCTGCGATTCCGACGCGCGTGTAGTTTTCGGACAAACTGTTCGCGCGGTGCGGCGGACTCTTGAATAGCGCGTGATCGGCTTGCGCGGCGCTTTGCGCCAGGGCGATGTTTTCGCCCGCGAACGAAAAGCGGCAATTGCGCGCCTTCATGCGATCCCACGGAGTGATTCCTTCGGGCGAAACGTGACCGAAGTACTGCAGACGCGCCATGTCGATGACGCGATCGAACGCGGCGCCGTTGAGCGACGGATCGAGCCGCAGCGGCGGCAAACCGTGCGCGCGGCGCTCGCGATTGAGTGAGGCGTATAATGCCGTCGCCGCTCGCGCTTCACGCACGATTGCATCGTGCGCCGGCGCGAGCGCGGCGGCCGTCAGCACAATGGGTAGCAACATACCTTAGGTATCGGCGGCACGTTGCGGGATGCTGAGAGCGAGCAGGCGAACGTGCCGCGCCATGAACAGAGCAGTACGCGTTGGATTCGCTCTCGCGCTGGCGGTAGGCGCAGGCCTGCTTGCGCAGGTCCCCGCCCGGGCGCAATCCCTTCAAGTCACGCGCGCGACGTTGAAAAACGGGCTGCAGGTCGTGGTGGTGCGCGACCCGCTCGCGCCGGTAGTGACCAGCGTGCTCAATTACCGCGCGGGATCCAACGAGCAGCAGGTGCCGGGTGAAGCGCATGCCCTCGAACACATGATGTTTCGCGGGACGCAGGACGTCTCGCAAACGCAGCTCTTCGAAATCAGTCAGCTCATGGGCGGCGACTACGACGCGGACACCCAATCCGAGATCACGCAATACTTCTTTCAAGTTCCCGCGCAATATCTCGACGTCGCGCTGCGCATAGAATCGGACCGCGCCAAGCATCTTTTGCTGGCGCCTTCCGGGTGGGAAGCGGAAAGCGGCGCGATCAAGCAGGAAGTCACGCAAGACGACAGCGTTCCCATCGAAAAGTTGTTCGTGCGAACGATTTTACCGTCGATCTTCAAAGGTACGCCGTACGCGAAGGACACGCTGGGAACGATTGCGTCCTTCGATCACCAAGTCAACGCGACTCTCCTTCGCAGATTCTACGAGACATGGTACCATCCGAACAACGCGGTGTACGTGATCGCGGGCAACGTCGACGGCCCCGCCACGATAAAGATGGTGCAGAAGTATTTCGGCGACGTTCCGGCGGCAAAACTTCCGACGCGGCCGAAGGTCGTGCTGCAGCCGATGAAAGCGGCGACCTACCACGTCGACAGCGATCAGCCGTACTCCGTGGTCGCGATGGCTTTCCGCCTTCCGGGATGGAAAGACAAAGATTACGCGGCGGCGCAGATTCTCGAATCAGTCCTCAATAACCAGCGCGCGGATCTGTACGGGCTCGTGGCTTCCGGAAAAACGCTGTTTGCCGGCTTCCAGGATATTCAAACGCACGCGTACGGAACCGCAAGCGCGGCGATATCGGTCGTTCCGGTTACCACGAAGGCGGAGAGCGCGGCCGCGGATCTGAGTGCGGTCCTCGATGCGTATCGTAAGAACGGACTGCCGCCCGACCTGGTCCAAGTCGCGAAAGAACGCGCGATAGCGGATGCGGAATTCCGCGGAAACTCCATTCAAGGGCTCGCGTTCGAATGGAGCGACGCGGTAGCGGCGCAAGGCGAGAGTTCGCCCGATGAAATCCTCGCCGCGATGAAAAGCGTTACCGTCGACGACGTCAACCGCGTGCTGCGTAAGTACGTCAATCCCGCAAAGGCAATCGTCGCGTACGCGGTGCCGAAGAATCTCGGAAAGGTCACCGCAGGCGCGTCGGGACCTGCAAAAGAGAACAACACGCTCACGCCGCAAAAGCCGCAGCCGCTGCCCGCGTGGGCGCAAGCCGCCTTCGCGAACGTTCACGTGCCGGCCCAGACCGTTCAGCCGGTGGACATGAGGCTTTCCAACGGGATGCGGCTCATCGTCGTGCCGGAACACGTGACGAAAACCGTCGAAGTGCACGGCTCGATCCTCTCGAACGAAGCCATCCAGGCGCCCCCGGACAAACTGGGCGTTGCGGACATCGTTGCCGGACTCTTCCAGTTCGGCACGACGACGTACAATCGCATCCAACTGCGCGAACAACTCGATCGGATCGCCGCGGAAGCGCAAGCGGGAACCGATTTTTCGTTGCGCGTGCTTAGCGACAAATTCGACCGCGGCGTCCAGCTTCTCGCCGACGAAGAGCTGCATCCCGCATTTCCGGACGCGGCGTTCCAGATCGTGAAGTCGCAGTCGGTCGGAGCGCTCACCGGCGCGATGACCTCGCCGGATCATCTCACGGACGTCGCGTTGAACAAGGCCCTCTTTCCGCCGAGCGATCCGATGCAAAAGTTCGCGACGCCGCAAACCGCCGGTTCGGTGACGATGAACGACGTGAAGTCGTACTATGAGTCGGCGTACCGGCCGGATATGGCCAGCGTGGTCGTGATCGGCGACGTAACGCCGGCGCAGGCCAAAGCGGTGTTCGAGAAATACTTCGGTTCGTGGAGCGCGCAGGGACCCAAACCGGACGTCACGCTGCCGCAGGTGCCGAAGAACACGGCGGCCAGCGTCGTCGTTCCCGACGTCGGGCGCGTGCAGTCGGAAGTGGAGCTCGCGCAAGTGCTCGATCTGAAGCGCGCCGATCCCGACTGGGCACTCATGACCGTGGCGAACAACATTCTCGGAGGCGGCGGCTTCGGTTCGATGCTCATGGACGACCTTCGCGTGAAACACGGCTACGTGTACAACGCGTATTCGGCGCTGAATTCCAACCGCAACCGCGCGACGTTCACGATCGGCTACGCCTGCGATCCCGACAAAATCGTTCCCGCGCAGCAGCTTGCGATTGCGGATTTGCAGGCGCTGCAACGCGGAATGATTTCGGCGGATCGTTTGCGGCGCAGCAAGGCAATGTTGATGAGCGACGTCCCTTTGCGCACGGCGAGCTTCGACGGCGTGGCAACGCAGTTGCTGCGGTTTGTTTCCTTGAATTTGCCGCTCGATCAGGCGAGCATCGACGCCCAACGCGAACTTTCCGCCTCCTCATCGTCGGTGAAAGCTGCCGTTTCGAAATGGATCGCACCGGGCGCGTTCGTTCGCGTCGTTAAAGGGCCCGGTCCCAAGTAAGGGTGGCGCATTCGAGCCCGCGGCGTATTCGAGCCGTGGGTTTCGACTTCGATCACACGCTCGGGATTGACAACAAGCTCGAGCGTGTGGCGTTTCTGCGGCTGCTGGAGGATGCGTGCGCGCGCGGAGGCCGCTGCATCGGCACGCTCGCCGAGGAGATCGTTCGCATCGACGGCCTGCTCGCCGAGCAGCGCTCGGGCGCATTTACGATCGAGCAAGCCGTCGAACGAT
>Ga0209810_1002673_pt1 | contig 20653 bp, 10 predicted proteins | sample Coa_R1_7_FD_187159 | JGI IMG/M metagenome (GOLD analysis project Ga0209810, IMG submission 187159) | Surface soil microbial communities from Centralia Pennsylvania, which are recovering from an underground coalmine fire - Coalmine... | ecosystem: Environmental > Terrestrial > Soil > Unclassified... | reverse complement strand
ACGTGGATGTTCTGCGGCTGCAGTTCGCGCGCCAGGCTTTGCGCCAGGCCGCGCAATGCGAACTTGCCCATCGCGAACGAGGACGAGCGCGGGTAGCCCTTGACGCTGGCGCTGGCGCCGGTGAACAGGATCGTGCCGTGGCCCTGCCTGACCATGCGCTGGGCGGCGCCGCGCGCGACCAGAAAGCCGCCGAAGCCGGTGACCCGGATCGCCTGCTCGACCGCAGCGGGATCGAGCTCGACGATCGGTCCGCGGGCGCGGCCGCTGGCATTGTAGACGACGAGGTCGAGACGGTCGCCGCCGGCATCGACCTCGCGGTAGAGCCGGTCGACCGCCGCGGCGTCGCCGGCATCGCAGGCGACGCATGCCGCGCCGATCTCGCCGGCAAGGCCGGCGAGCTTGCCGATGTCGCGCGCGGCCAGCACCACCGCCATCCCCTCCGCGGCGCAACGCCGCGCGATCGCCGCGCTGAGCCCCGACCCCGCCCCGACGATCAATGCCCTCTCGCCTGCTGCCATGACCCGCTCCCCTCCTCGCCGTATCGCCTCGAAGCCGCCGTTATCGCGCAAACCCGGCGGCGGCACCATGCCCGTCGCCGTCACGAGGATGCGACGGCGGCGGCGCCGCGCGACCACATCCCCCGGTTGATCAAGAAATCACCGGGCGCCGGCAGGGGAAGCCCCGCCGCCCCGATGTATAGCGCGGCGGCCTGCCCCGGGAGCTACAGGTATCTTTCCCGGATCAAGAACAACAGCAGCGGTTTATTTGCCCGGTTTGTATTCGCTAGTATTCGCCTCTGGGTAATTCTGTAGTGACGCGGCCTTGCCGGCAGCGGCGCGTTTCCTGGTTGTCGGTTGACATCGAGGGATCGACCTTATTAAGCTGAGGCGTCAGTCCCCCGTCGCACCCGGGCGCCCCCCCAATGACCCGGGAAGACACCCCAGCGGCAACCGGTGCTTCGACCCGTACCGTCCCGTGCCGTCGCAGCGGCATGCGGCGCCGCGAGAAATCTGGAGCTTTGTGCCGATGCGGTTGCGGCAGACCATCGGGTTCTCCCTGGCGTTGCTGGTCATGTCCGGCGGGGCGATGACCGGCGCCGCGGCGGCGGACCTGCCGGAGCAGCACCGCCAGGGCGCCAAGAAACCCGCCGCCGAACAGCGCCACCGCGCCGCCCGCCACGTCGCGCGCGGCGCCGCCCACCGGCGCGACCAGGGCCGCCGCCAGTTCGCCGAGGACAGCCCCGTCGCGGTGCGGCCGACCGGCAAGCGCGAGGTCGGCACCGCCGCCTGGTATGGCGGGCGGCATCTCGGCCGGCGCACCGCCAGCGGCGAGACGCTCGACGCCGTGCACCCGACCGCGGCGCACCGCACCCTGCCGCTGCATTCGCTGGTGCGGGTCACCAACCTCAACAACGGCCGCTCCGCCGTGGTCAGGATCAACGACCGCGGCCCGGCCAGCCATGCCCTGCTGATCGACCTGTCGCCGGCCGCCGCCGCCGAACTGGACATGAAGCGCGACGGGCTGGTCCCGGTCGCGATCGAGCCGGTGACAACCGTCGCCGAGGCGGGCCAATAGGCGCGGCCTCGCTGCCGCTGAGCGCAAATCCGCTTTTTAAACCAGTGGTTTCAGAAGCTGTCGCCGTTTTGCCACTGTTGCCGAAACGGCACAGAGCGCGCGGAAACGCCGGAAGCCGTTCCGGGCTTAATTGACTCGTAATCATCGCATGATTGTATTGTTCGCGTCGAGCGTCGGCGATGTACTGTATCCACCCGAAATCGAAGAGTAGTCGGCAACAATTCGCGTATACGGTTAGTCAGGAACGGCAGGCGCGCGCATGACGACGGGGAATCCGGCCCGCCCGGGCAGGGCAAAACTTAGCGGGGGCGAAGGGGTCAACGTGTCCGACAACACCAACATCGTACCTTTTCCTGCGGCGGTAAGGCGGGTGCTGGCCGGCGGCGAGACGCGGTCGCTGCCGGCCCCCCGCCGGTACGAGTTCACCGAGAGCGAACTGGCGGCGCTGTGCCGATGGTTCTCGGCGATGAAGTACGCCTTTCCCGGCACCGAGGGCGTGATGATCGTCAGCCATCAGGACAGCTACTCCGCGGTCGGGCTTTACAATTCCGAAGGCGGGGCGCCCAACTGCCTGGTGGCGAAGCACGAGGTCGGCGGCTTTCCCCGCTTCTTCTGGTCGACCGAGGTCGACCCGCCGCGCGAGATCGCGCATCTGTCCGAAATCACCGACGCCCATATCCGCGCGATCCACCCGCCGCGCAACGAGCAGGGCTGGCTCGACCCGGTCGGGTGGATGGGAATCTACGCCTCGCGGATGATCGCTACGGCATTACAGGTCGTTTGACCGGCAACCTCTAATCCTGCACGTTAGGCCCGGCCGCGATGCCCTTGGCGTCGCGGCTATCCTCCTTGGGGGCGGGGGTCGTGGCGATGAGAGTTTCGGCGGTGGTCGCGGTGCTGGCGGGCGGCCTGGTCTGCGCTTGCGGCACCTTGCCCACCGCCGGTCCGACGACCAGCGACGTGCTGCACCAGGAGGTGCAGAACAACCAGACCCGGTTCGACCTGGTCGACGTCAACGACAACGTGGTCAGCGCGCTTCTCGCCGAGCCGAAGGAGAGCTTTCACGCCCGCTTCAAGAAATACGGCCGGCCGCCGGAGCCGAAGATCGGCATCGGCGACAGCGTCATCGTGTCGATCTGGGAGGCGGCGGGCGGCGGGCTGTTCACCGCCTCGCCGACCGACCACATCTCGACCGGCTCGCGCAGCGTGACGATCCCCGAGCAGGTGGTCGGGCGCGACGGCTCGATCAGCGTGCCGTTCGCCGGGCGCATCCCGGTCGCCGGCAAGCTGCCGGTGCAGGTCCAGCACGAGATCGAAAAGCGGCTGGCCGACAAGGCGATCGAGCCGCAGGTCATCGTCACCATCTCGAAAAGCCTGACCAACAGCGTCACCGTGACCGGCGAGGTGGTCAACGGCGCGCGCGTGCCGCTATCGCTGAAAGGCGACCGGCTGCTCGACCTGATCGCCGCGGCGGGCGGGGCGAAATCGCCGGTCTACGAGACCTTTGTGCGGCTGTCGCGCGACGGCGTCACCGCGACGATCCCGATGGAGGCGCTGGTCTCCAACCCGGAAGAGAACATCTACGCCCAGCCCGGCGACGTGCTGACCCTGGTGCGCCGGCCGCAGACCTATACCGTATTCGGGGCGACCGGGGCGAACGCCCAGCTGCCGTTTTCCAGCGACCGGATGACCCTGGTCGAGGCGCTGGCCCGCGCCGGCGGGCTGCAGGACATGCGCTCGGACCCGGCCGGGGTGTTCCTGTTCCGCTACGAGCCGCCGCCGGTGGTCAAGGCGCTCGGCCGGCCGCAGCTCGGCACCGGCCCGGAGGGCAGCTCGCCGGTGGTCTATCGCCTGGACCTGAGCGATGCGCGGGCGTACTTCCTGGCGCAGCGCTTTCCGATCGAGGACAAGGACATTATCTACGTGGCCAATGCCGACCTGAACGAGCTGCAAAAGTTCTTCACCCTGCTCAACACGCTGACCGGCCCGGTGATCACCGGGATCGTGGTCAAATCCCAGACCCAGTAGCCGGCCGGCGTCCGGCCGCCCGCGTCTTTGCCTGATGGACCGGGCCAGCCCCGCCATTGCCCTCGACGTGTCGCGGCTGCTGTCGCGCGCCGGGCGCGAGACCGCGACCGGGATCGACCGGGTCGAGCTCGCTTATGCCCAGCGCCTGCTGGGGGCCGGGCGGCCGGTGCACGGCGCCGCCTTTGCCGGGCCGCGCGGCATCGGCCCGGCGGCGCCGCGGCAGGCGGCCGAGTTCGCCGCCGGGCTGGCGGCGCTGTGGCGCGGCGAGGTCGCGGCGCCGGCGGCCCTGCACCGGCTCAAGCTGCTCGCCCTGCGGCTGCGGCTCGGCGCCTGGCAGGGCGGCGCGCGCGCCCTGGCGGCAAGGCTGCGCGGCGGCCGGGCGCCGGTCTATCTGCTGGTCTCGCACCACCACCTCGAACGGCGCGGCGCCATCGCCCGGCTCAAGGCCGCGGCCGGCGCGCGCTTCGTCTGCCTGATCCACGACCTGATCCCGGTGCAGTACCCGGAATACGCCAAGCCGGGCCAGGCCGCCCACCACCTGCGCCGGATCGAGACCGCGGCGGCGCTGGCCGACGCGCTGATCGTCAACTCGGCGGTCACGCGCGAGGCGCTGCTGCCGCACCTGGAGCGGGCCGGGCGCCGCCCGCCGGTGGTGGTGGCGCCGTTCGGCACCGACCTGCCGCCGGCGCCGCGCGACGACGGGCCGCCGCCGGCGCAGCCCTATTTCGTCTATGTCAGCACGATCGAGGCGCGCAAGAACCACATCCTGCTGCTCAACCTGTGGCGCGACCTGGCCGAACGGCTCGGGCCGGCGGCGCCGCGGCTGGTGCTGGTCGGTCAGCGCGGCTGGGAGACCGAGAACGTCGTCGACATGCTCGAGCGCTGCCCGGGCCTGCGCGAGGTGGTCAGCGAATTCAACACCCTGCCCGATGCCGACATGGTACGGCTGCTGCGCGGCGCACGGGCGCTGCTGCTGCCGTCCTTTGCCGAGGGGTTCGGCTTTCCGCTGGCCGAAGGGCTGGCGCTCGGGGTTCCCGCCTTGTGCAGCGACATCCCGGCGCTGCGCGAGACCGGCGGCGACGTGCCGGAATATTTCCACCCGCTCGACGGGCTCGGCTGGCGCGACGCGGTGCTCGACTATGCCCGGCCGCAGGCGCCGCGGCGCGACGCCCAGCTCGCCCGCCTCGCGCAGTGGCGGCCGGCGAGCTGGGACGACCACTTTGCCGCATTCGAGCGGCTGCTCGAAGAGCTCTAACCCGAGGCGGCGCCGCGGCGGCCGAGATGCCGCGCCACCGCGGCGAGGTCGGTCGGGTCGGCGGCGATCTTGCGGTATTCCTCGGCGAGGATGGCGACCGCCTCGCGGATCTGCGCCTCGCTATGCGCCGCGGTCAGAAAGAAGCGCAGCCGGGCGGCCCGCTCCGGCACCGCCGGATAGAGGATCGGCTGGACGTTGATGCCGCGCTCGAACAGCGCATGCGCCAGGCGCCCGGCGCGGATCGAGCTGCCGGTGACGATCGGCACGATCGCCGCGCCGATCGAGCCGCCGGTGTCGAACCCGCCGGCCCGCGCCAGCTCGAGGAACAGCGCGGCGTTGCGGTTGAGCCGGGCGACCCGCTCCGGCTCGGCTTCGAGCACGGCGAGCGCGGCCAGCGCGGCGGCGGCGACCGGCGGCGCCATGCCGACGGAAAAGACAAAGCCGGGCGCCATGTGCTTCAGATACTCGACCAGATCGCGGCGGCCGGCGATGTAGCCGCCGCACGACACCAGGCTCTTGCTCAGCGTGCCCATCCAGATGTCGACCTCGCCGGGGTCGATGCCGGCGTGCTCGGCCGAACCGAAGCCGCGCCGGCCGAGCACGCCCAGCGCATGCGCCTCGTCGACCATCAGCCAGGCGCGGTGGCGGCGCGCCACTGCGGCGAACGCGGCGAGGTCGGGCACGTCGCCGTCCATGCTGTAATGCCCCTCGACGACGAGCAGCGCATGGGTATGGCGCGCCCGCGCCTGGGCGAGCGCCTGGTCCGCCGCGTCGGGGTCGAGATGCGCGAACGGCACGCGCCGCGCGCCGGACAGCAGGGCGCCCTGCACGATGCTGTTGTGGATCAGCGCGTCGTGGACGATCAGGTCGTTGCGGCCGAGCAGGTGGCCGATCACGGTGACGTTGGTGGAATGACCGCCGACCAGGGCGATGCAATCCTCGGCGCCGTGGACGCGCGCCAGCGCCGCCTCCAGCTCGCGGTGGATCGGCCGCTCGCCCGAAACCGGCCGGCTGGCCGAGACCGAGGTGCCGTAGCGGTCGATCGCCGCCTTGGCCGCCGCGGCGATGCGCGGGTCGCCGTTGACGCCGAGATAGTTGTACGAGGCGAAATTGAGATAGGTCCGGCCGGCGATCACCGTCTCGGCGCCGGCGATGCCCTCGTGCAGCCGGAAGTATGGGTTGGCGATGCCGAGGAACTCCCCCACCTCGCCGATGACGCGCAGGTCGCGATAGCCTTCGAGCGCCGACACGTCGAGCCGCGCCGCGGCGGGCTCGCCCCGCGGCGGCGCCGTCCGGGCCGCGCGCGGCGCCGCGGCAGAGAGCTTTTCCAGCAGCCGCGCCTTGGCCTGCGCGGTCAGTCCGAACAGGTTGCCGCCGCCTTGCACCCCCTCCCCCACCGCTCAGTCGGCCGCGGCAAGCCCCTCGGCCACCGCCGCGACCCCGGCATCCTCGGCCACTTCGTAGCGGGCGGCAAGCCCGACCAGGTCGTCGGCCTGGGGCCGCGCCGAAAGGGCACCGGCGAGCCGGGCGGCGATCGAGGCGACGCTGGTGCCCTCGGCGAGCGAAACCAGGGGCAGGTCGATGCGCAGCCGGTTTTCCAGCGCCAGGCGCAACTCCACCGCCATCAGCGAATCCATCCCCAGCTCAGACAGCGGGCGCTGCGGCTCGATGCCGGCAGCGGGCAACCGCAGGATCGTCGCGGCCTCCTCGGCGACGACGCTCTTCAGCAGCGCCAGCGCCTCGTCGGGATCGGCCTCGGCGAGCCGCAGCAGCAGCGAATCGTCGGACGGCAAGGCGCCGCCCTCGGCGCGCATCTCGGCGAACAGCGGGGTCGCCAGGATCGGCAGGAAGCGGCGCGCCTCGCTCCAGCTCGTCTCGGCCAGGGCGACCACCGGCAGGCCGCTGGCCGCCGCAGCGTCGAGCCCGGCCAGCGCCTCGGCGGCGGCAAGCGGCCTGGCGCCGAGGCGACGCGCCAGCGCCTCGCGAGTCTCCGGCCGATCGGCGAGATAGCCGGCGTCCTCGATCGGCCCCCAGGCCACTGCGAGCGCCGGCAGGCCCTCGGCGCGGCGGCGGCGGGCCAGCGCTTCGAGCGCGTGGTTGGCAGCGACGTAGACGCCCTGACCCGGCGCGCCGAGCAGCGTCGTCGCCGACGAGAACAGCAGGAACAACTCGATCGGATCGGTCCGGGTCAGCGCGTCGAGCGCCAGCGCCCCGCCGAGCTTCGGCCGCAGGATCTCGGCGGCCGCCGCCGCCTCGATCTCGGCGGCGAACCCGTCGGCGATCGCCGAGGCGGCATGGACGACGCCGCACAGCGGCGGCAGCTCGGCGCGGATGCGTTCGAGCACGGCGCCGAGCGAGTCGCGATCGGCGACGTCGCCGGCATAGAGCCGCACCGTGGCGCCTGACGCCGCCAGCTCGGCAACCCGCTCGTCCGCGCCCGGGGTGTCGGCGCCGCGCCGTCCGAGCAGCGCCAGCGAGCGCGCGCCCCGGCCGACGAGCCAGCGCGCGGCGGCGAAGCCGAACCCGGCAATCCCGCCGGTGACGAGATAGGTACGGTCGCCGCGCACCGGCAGCGGCGGCGGCCGGCGCAGCCGCACCGCCCGGTTGCCGTCCGGCACCAGCACCAGCTTGCCGATATGCCCGGCCCCCTGCATCAGCCGGAACGCCTCGTCGACCTCGGCAAAGGCGAAGACGCGGTGCGCCAGCGGCCGGATCGCACCCCCGGCGAGGGCGGCGGACAGTTCGCCGAGCAGGGCGCGGGCCAGCTCGGGACGGCGCACCGGGAGCTGATCGACGTCGATCGCGAAATAGGAGACGTTCTGGCGCAGCGGGCGCAGATGCAGGCGGCGATTGAGATAGAAATCGCGCTTGCCGAGCTCGAGGAAGCGGCCGAACGGCTTGAGCACGGCGATGCTGGCCTCCATCGCCTCGCCGCTCAGCGAATTGAGCACGACATCGACCCCGGCGCCGCCGGTGATCGCGCGCACCGCGTCGGCGAAGCCGAGGTCGCGCGAATCGAGCACGTGGTCGGCCCCGGCCAGGCGCAGGAAGCTGCGCTTCAATTCGGATCCGGCGGTGGCGATGACGACGGCGCCGCGATGCCTTGCGTACTGGATCGCGGCGAGTCCGACCCCGCCGGCGGCGGCATGGATCAGCACCGTTTCACCGGCCGCAAGCTGGCCCAGCGTGCCGAGCGCGTAGATCGCGGTGACGAAGGCGACCGGCAGCGTCGCGGCGGCGGCGAAATCGAGCTCCGGCGGAATCCGCGTCACCGCATGCGCCGCCGTCGTCACCCGCGACGCCAGCGCCGCCGGAGCGAAGCCGGCGACCCGGTCGCCGACCGCGAGACCCTCGACCCCGCCCCCGACCGCGCGCACCGTGCCGGCGCATTCGAGCCCGAAATCCGCCCCGGCAAACCCGTCGATCAGCGCCTCTTCGGGCAGCAGCCCCATCGCCCACATCAGGTCGCGGAAGTTGAGGCCCGCCGCGGCGACCTCGATCTCGACCTCGCCGGGGCCGGGCGGGCGCGGCGCGGCAGGGCTCCAGCCGAGCGCGTCGAGCGCGCCCGGACGGTCGCTGCCGAGGGCGACGGCATCGCCGGGCGCCGCCCAGCGCGGCGGCAGGCCGCGATGCAGCCGCAGCACGTGCCGGCCGGCCCCGGTCCACACGACCTCCGTCTCCTCGCCGGCGGCGGCGAGCTCGGCGGCGACGATGGCGGCGCGCTCGGCCAACCCGGCGGCGGGCGGCAGATCGACCAGATGCAGCGCGAGGCGCGGCATCGTCTCGTTGACCAGGACGCGGGCGAAGCCCCAGACCGCGGCGCCGACGGGGTCCTGCCGCGCCCCGGCGGTGACGACATAGAGCCGCTGCCGCCGCCCGGCGGCCGCCGGCGCGACGCGGGCGAGCCGGGCCAGCGCCGGGGCGGCGTCGCCGGCCGCGTCGGCGAGGAAGACGACGGCGCCGTCCTCTCCCGCCGGGTGACCGGCCGCGGCGAGCGCGTCTTGCCAGCGCGCGGCGTGGCGCGGATCGTCGGCGACGACGGCGACGGCGAGCGGCAGCGGCGGCTTTGCCGTCGCCGCCGGCGCCGCCGGGGCGGTCGCCCACCAGGCGGCGAGCGGCCACGGCCCCGGCGCCAGCAGCGCCGAACCCGGCGTCTCGAAGCCGGCCGCCGCCAGCTCGCCGCACCAGTCCTCGCCGCGACGCAGCGGCGCGCCCCGCTCCCACCACCAGGCATAGCGGCCGAACACCAGCTCCCACAGCGAGTTGGGCTCGGGCTCGACGGCGAGGATCAGCCCGCCCGGGGCCAGCAGCTCGCGCAGCCGGGACAGCGCGGCGCGGTCGATCGCCAGCTGCGCCCCGGCATTGACCGCGAGCACGACATCGAAGCCGGCGGGGTCGAAGCCGCCGCCGTCGTCGCCCGGCGACCAGCACAGCGCCGCGGCGCCGCCCGCCCCGGCGGTGACGAAAGCGAGCCGCGCCGCGGTCTCGGCATCGGGGCTGGTCGCGACGTAGGAAAAGGCGGCCTCGCCGGCCGCGAGGCGGTCGAGCAGCGCCCGCGTCGCCGGGCCGCCGGCGCCGATTTCGAGGATGCGCAGCGGCCGCCCGGCCGGCCAGCGCCGGGCCAGGCCGGCGAGCGCCTCGCCGACGAAGGCGATGCCGCGCGCCGCCGCCGGCGAGGCGTAGAGCAGGTGCTCGACAATCGGCGATTTCTGCGCCTCGGGCGGGCGCGGCCCGCTGCGGATGAGGTCCGGCAATTCCTCGGCGGCGAGCGCCACGAGCGCCAGCTCGGCCACCAGTCGCGGCGCCTCGGAGAGCAGCAGCCGCCACAGATCGGCGACCGCGGGAAGCCCGGCGGAGGTGAGGCGCCATTCGCCGTCCTGCTCGGCCGCCGCGCCGAACCGCGCCAGCAGGTTCAGCGCTTCGTCGAGCCAGGGGGCGGCTTCCGGCGCCAGGCGGTTCGCGGCGATCAGCGCCTCGACGGCAAACGGCGCGTCCGAGTCGACGAGGCCGCTCACCGCACGCTCGACCACCGCGGCGACCAGCGCCTCGAGCAGCAGCGCCTGCTCGGCGGCGGTCGAGGCGTCGGCACCGTCTGCCGCGGCGGCGAGCGCCGGCAGGTCGTCGGCGAGGCCGACGAGCGGCGGCCGGACGAGCGGCGCCGGCACCAGGCCGATATGCAGCGCCCGCTCCTCGGCCGCGGCGGCGCCGCGCAGCTCCACCCGGCGAAAGCCGCACTCGAACAGTTCGGCGACGACGGCGCCCGACTCGTCGTAAAGCGCGATATCGGCCAGCGCCGAACGGGCGCCGAGCCGGGTCACCCGCAGATGCGCGCGCCGCGGCAGCCGGCCGAACGGCGCGGCGAGGCGGACCCGGCCGAAGCGCCACGGCAGGAAGCTGATACCCTGCAGCTCCGGGCGGTCGGCGGCGAGCAGCGCCAGCAGGCCCTGAAAGGCGCCGTCGAGCAGCGCCGGATGGAGCAGGTACAGCTCGGGCGGGTCGGCCAGAGGCGACGGGTCGAGCTCGACCACCGCCTCGCGGTCGCCGTGGACGGCAATGCCGGCGACGGTGCGGAACGCGGGCCCGTAATCGAGGCCGAGCCGCGCCGCCAGTCGGTACAGCTCGCCGGCCGCGACGCTGCGCCGCCCCCGCCCCGCCGGCACTTGCGGCGGCGCCGCATGCGCCTCGCCGGCGGTGGCGATGCGCGCCAGGGCGTGCAGGGTCGGCGGCTCGGGCGACAGGCGCGGCCGGCTCAGCAACTCCCAATCGCCGTCCTCGTCGACCAGCACGCTGCGCAATTCGCGCGAGCGGCCCTTGTCGAAGGGCAGCGGCCGGCGCAACTCGACATCGACGAGCTCGAGCGCCCGCGCCTCGGGCCGCCTCGCCCGCGCCGCGGCCAGCGCGGTTTCGAGCACCGCGGCGGCCGGCAGCACCGGCACGCCCTCGATCGCATGATCGGCGAGCCACGGCAGGGCCGCCGGATCGAGATGGTTGAACCAGCCGGTCTCCGCCCCGCCCTGGCGGAAGCCGAGCAGCGGGTGGACGAACTGCGGATTGGCCAGGTCCGGGCCTTCGACCGTGGACTCGAACCAGAAACGTTGGCGCTGCCAGGGATAGAGCGGCAGCCCGGCGGGGTCGCTCGCCCCGTCGAACCACGCCAGCCCGGAAATGTCGTAGCCGGCGACATGGCACTGCGCCGCGATCGCCGGAAACGGGTCGCCGTCGCCGTCGCGGCGGCTCAGCGTGGCGAGAACGCGACCCTCGGCCTGGCCGGCGCGCAGGGCATCGTGCAGATAGGATTGCAGGATCGGGTTGGGGCCGATCTCGACCAGGATGCGATGGCCGGCGGCGACCAGCCCGGCCATCGCCTCGACGAAGCGCACCGGGCTGCGCACGTTGCGCCACCAGTAATCGGCGTCGAGCTCGCCGGCGCCGACCGGCCCGCCGGTCACCGTCGAGACCAGCAGCGATTGCGGCGCCTGCGAGGCCAGCCCGGCAAGATCGTCGAGCAGGCCGGCGCGGATCGGCTCCATCGCGGCGGAATGGAAGGCGAAGTCGAGATCGAGCGGGCGGCAGGCGACGCCGCGGCGCCGCGCCTCGTCGACCAGCCGCTCGATTGCCGCGCTTGCGCCCGAGACGGTCACCGACTGGCTCGCGTTGATCGCGCCGATCTCCAGCCCGGCGCCGAGCTCGTCGAGCAGGCCGCGCGCCGCCTCGGCGCCGAGCGCCAGCGCCGCCATGCGGCCGATGCCGCGGGTGCGCTCCTGGTTGCGGCTGCGGGCGACGACGACGCGCACCGCCTCGGCCAGCGGCAAGGCGCCGGCTGCCCAGGCGGCGGCGATCTCCCCGACGCTGTGCCCGACATGGCCGGAAGCGGCGATGCCGAGCCCGCGCAGAACGCCGACGATGCCGACCTGAACCGCGAACAGCAGCGGCTGGGCGATATCGGCGCGGGCGAGCCGCTCGGCCTCGACGCCATTGGCAATCGCGGCGGCGACCGACCAGCCGAGCAGCGGCGACAGCAGCGCGTCGGCCTCGCCCACCGCGTCGCGGAACGCGGCGCTGGCGCGATAGGCGAGCCGGCCCATGCCCGGCCACTGCGCGCCGTTGCCGGCATAGACGAAGGCGAGCCGGCCCTCGCGCAGCGCCGTGCCGCAGACCGCCGACCCGGCCTCGCCGGCGACGAAGCCGTCGAGCGCCGCGGCCAGCGCGCCGGCATCCTCGGCGAAGGCGACGAGGCGATGCGCATGCTGGTCGCGCCGACGTGCCGCCGCCCGCAGCCGCGCCGGCAGCGCCGCCGGCGGCAGCGCGGAAAGCCGCCCGCGCCATTCCTGCGCCAGCGCGCGCAGCGCCGCCTCGCTGCGCGCCGACAGCAGCAGCGGCGGCAGGCGCTCCGCCGCCGGCGCGCGGGCCCGCTTGCGCTGCGGCGGCGCCGCCAGGACGGCGTGCGCGTTGGTGCCGCCGAAGCCGAACGAGTTGACCCCGGCGCGATGTTTGCGGCCGGGCGGCAGGCTCTCGCCGCGCTGCAGCAACCGAAGATTGAGCGCGTCGAACGGAATTTTCGGGTTCGGCGTCGCGCTGTGCAGCGACGCCGGCACGACCCCGCGCTCCAGCGCCAGCGCCGCCTTGATCAGCCCGGCCATGCCGGACGCCGGTTCGAGATGGCCGATATTGGTCTTCACCGAGCCGATCGGCAGCTTGCTGCTGCGGGCGCGGCCGAGCGCATTCCCCACCGCCGCCGCCTCGATCGGATCGCCGGCCGGCGTGCCGGTGCCGTGCATCTCAAAGAACGACAGCTCGTCCGGCGCGACCTCCGCGCGGGCGTAGACCTCGCGCAGGAGCGCGGTCTGTGCCGCCTCGTTCGGCAGCGACAGGCCGATCGTGCGGCCGTCGGAATTGACCCCGGTGCCGAGGATCACCGCGCGCACCGGGTCGCCGTCGGCGAGCGCCCGGGCGAGGCGCTTGACGATAACGACGCCGCCGCCTTCGCCGCGGACATAGCCGTCGGCGCGCTCGTCGAAGGCGAAACAGCGCCCCTTCGGCGACAGCATCGCGGCGCGGCAGAAGCCGATGAACGGATAGGGCGACAGCAGCAGGTTGACGCCGCCGACGACGGCGCAGTCGATGCGCCCGGCGCGGATCGCCTCGCACGCCTCGTGCAGCGCCACCAGCGAAGACGAGCACGCGGTATCGACGGCAAAGCTCGGGCCGCGCAGGTCGAAGATGTAGGAAATGCGGTTGGCGAGGATGCTGAGCGTCCCGCCGGTCATGCTGTAGCTGTCGGTGCTGGCCGGGTCGCCGAGGCGCAGGTCGCGGTAATCGGTGGTCGAGGCGCCGATATAGACGCCGGCGCCGCTGCCGGCGAGGCGCGCGGCCGGGATGCCGGCATCCTCGGCGGCGTGCCAAACGAGCTCCAGCAGCAGCCGCTGCTGCGGGTCCATCTGCGCCGCTTCGCGCGGCGAAATGCCGAAAAACGCCGGCTCGAACAGGTCGACGCCGGAGATCAGCCCGGCCGACCAGGTATAGCTCTTGCCCGGCTCGCTGCGCGACGGGTGGTGATAGAAGCGGGTGGACCAGCGCGTCGCATCGACCTCGCTCACCGCGTCGCGGCCGGCGCGCAGCAGCTCCCAGAACGCGTCGAGCGAATCCGCCCCGGGAAACCGGCACGCCGCCCCGACGATCGCGATGGCGGCGCCGCTCATGGCACGACGCTGCGGTTCACGAGCGGCCGCGATCCGCTGCGGCCGGGCGGGATGCCGGAAGCGACATGGCGATCACCGTCTCACCCACTTGAACCGCAGAGCCCCCCGGCTGCTTCCCCCGGCTTCGTCGCGATCGCCACGAAACGCCCGCGCACGCTATCGGACGCCGCCGGCGAATTCAACAATGGGATGCCGCGCCGCCGGCACCGCGAACCCGCCGCGCCTGGCGCTGCAGGGCGCCCCGCACCGCCGCCGCCAGCGCCTCGCGGCGATAGGGTTTTTCGAGCAGGTCGAAGGCCTCGTCGGCGACGGCGGCGTTATGCTCGCTGTAGCCGGTGACCAGCAGGACCGGCAGGTCCGGGCGGTCCTCGCGCAAGGCCCGCGCGAGGTCGAGGCCGCTTGCCGCGCCCGGCATGACGATGTCGGAAATCACCAGCCCGATATCCGGGGCGCCGGCGAGCGCGGCAAGGGCGGCGGCAGCGTCGGGCACGTGAATCGCCCGGTAGCCGATGTCTTCGAGCATGGCCATGGTCAGCTCGGCGATTTCCGCCTCGTCCTCGACGACGAGGATCGTCAGCGGCGCCGACGGCGCGGCGCTCGGCGCGCGCGCGGGCACGGCGCCGGCGGCGAGGGCGCGCGGCAGGAACAGGGTGATCGAGGTGCCGGCGCCCGGCGCGCTCTCGATCACCGCCGTGCCGCCGCTCTGCGAGGCGAAGCCGTAGACCTGCGACAGGCCGAGCCCAGAGCCGTCGCCGACCGGCTTGGTAGTGAAATAGGGCTCGAAGGCGCGGGCCAGCACCTCGGGCGCCATCCCCGCGCCGGTGTCGGACAGAGTGAGTGCGACAAAGTCGCCGGCGAGACCGTCGGCGACATCGTCGCCGGGGGCGATCGTGCGGTTTTCCGCAGCGATGCGGAAGCGGCCGCCGTTCGGCATCGCGTCGCGGGCGTTGACCGCGATGTTGAGCACCGCCAGCTCGAACTCGGCCGGATCGACGGTCACCGGCCACAGATCGTCCGGCATCGCCACCACGACCTCGATGTTCGAGCGCATCGAGCGCTCCAGCATCTCGCCCATCTCGGCGGTGCGCCGGCGCAGATCGACCCGCTCCGGGCGCAGCATCTGGCGCCGCGAATAGGCGAGGAGCTGCCGGGTCAGCCGTTCGCCGCGTTCGGCCGCGCGCAGGATGCCGCCCGAGCGGCGGCGCGACGCCTCGTCCGTCGCGTCGCGCCGGATCAATTCGGCGTTGGCCCCGATCACGGTCAGCAAGTTATTGAAATCGTGGGCGATGCCGCCAGTAAGCTGACCGATCGCCTCCATCCGCTGGGCATGGCGCAACGCCGCCTCCGCCGCCCGGCGCTCGTCGATCTCGACGCGCAGCCGGCGGTTGACCGCGGCGAGATCGCCGGTGCGCGCCTCGACCTGACGCTCGATGCGGCTGGCATAGCCGGTTCCGAGCATCAGCAGCGTGCCGAGAAGGCCGGTGCCGAACACCCCGGCGGCGAGCAGCGCCCAGCTCTCCCAGCCGCGATGCCCGGCCAGGTAGGAAGCCGAGGGCACCGTTTCGACCTCGTAGCGGCGGCCGCCGAACGCCAGGGTCTGGCGGTAGACCGGCTCGGTCTCGGCCGAGGGAAACCCGTCGAACAGGGGCTGCCGGGCGGCGAGGTCGACGAGCCGGAGGTCGAGGCTCGCGCCGGTGCCGCCGAGCACCCCGCGGACGAAATCGCCGACCCGCAGCACCGCCAGCAACAGGCCGCTGCCGTTGGCGCCGTCGCGCACCGCCAGCAGCAGATCGATCACCCGCTCGCCGCCGCGTTGCAGCGGCTCGGTGGCGGCGACCCCGCCGTTGTCCCGAGCGTAGCGGTGGGCGGCGGCGCGCGCGGGATCGGCGACGAGGTTGAGGCCGATGAGGGCGGCGGCGCCCTCGCTCGGCACGACAAAGGCGACCGGATAGGCGGCCGGCCCCGGCGCCGCCTCGACCCGCGGCGCCCAGGCGACCGCGCGCAACGCCGAAAACCGCTGCAAGGCTCCGGCCGCCAGCCGGATGAAATCGTCCTCGGTCAGCGCCGGGCCGCGGCTGAACGAGCGCGCCAGCTGTTCGAGAAAAATCTCCTGCTCTTCGAGGCGGGTGCGCACGCGATCGACCGTCTCCTGCGAGCGCAGGCGGAATTCGAGCAGGAGCTGGTCGTCCTCCCAGGCGCTGACGCGGACGAAGACGGCGACGAAGAAGCCGAAGAACAGCAGCATCGGCAGGGCCACCGGCAGCGCCCGGCTGCGCCACAGCGGACGCGGCTCGCCGGCGACGACCAGCATCAGCGGCAGGACGACAAGAACGCCGAGCGTGTCGCCGACCCACCAGGTCGCCAGGCTCGCCGGCAGCGTGCGGGCCGGGACGAGGCCGAGCGCCCACAATCCGCTCAGCGAGATCACCGCGCTGGTCACGCAGCACACCGGCGCCAGACAGACGAAGCGCAATAAATCGTGACCGTTGTCGAGCGCCATCGGGTAGCCGATCGCGCGGCGCAGCGCGGTGGCGACCACCACCGCCTGGACGACCGAGGCGACGGCGATGAGCAGCGCGCCGGCCAGCACCGCCGGCGGAAACCCGGCGCCGATCAGGCGGCCGATCCAGACATTCAGCACAAGCGCGCCGAGGAACACCCAGGGCAGCGCCATCCGCCCGTAGATCAGCACCGCGGCGGCGGCGATCCCCGCCGGCGGGAACACGGCGCTGGCATAGCCCGGCGGCACCGCGACGAGCAGCCCGAGCCGCCCGGTCACCACATAGGCGAGGCTCAGCAGTGCAAACAGCGCGAGCGGAGCCGCCCCGCCGGCAGCGGGCCGATAAGGCAGGGCATCGCTTTCGCTCTCGGGCACGTTCCAACTATACAGGCGCCTTCCCGCCCCGCGCGAGAGGCGCCGGCGGAACTAGCGCACCACCAGGAAATCGCAGGCGATCACCGCCGCCAGCTCGCGCAGGCGGGCGATCCGCGCCTCGCTCGACCCCCCGTCGACGACGAGCAGCCGGCAATCGAGCGCGATGCACAATTCGACGAACCGCGCCGGATCGGCCGGTGCCAGCTCGACCTGGACGCGCAGCCGGTGCGGCGCCAGCCGTTCGCCGAGCCAGGCGGAAAAACCCTCCGCCGCGGCCAGCTCGGGGGCGCAGACGACGCTCAGCACTCCGGAATCGTCGGCCGCCCATTCGGCGGCGGCGTCGAGCATGCGCAGCGAGGCCGGATCGCGGCCGAGCAGCAGGGCGACGACCGAGCCCGGCGCCCCCCATTCGCGCCGCGCGAGGTAGCACGACACCTCGACCAGCTCGACGGTCTGCCACCAGCGGCACTCGACCTGGAAATGTGCGCCGATCGGCCGGGTCAGCATGCCGGCGACGAGAAAATCGCGGCTCGCCGCGACGGCGAGCGGGGCATGGCCGCCGCGCACCACCTCGAACGACCACTCGACGCCGTGGCGCAAGGCGGCGCCGGCGAGCTCGCGCCGCGCCGCCTCGGCGAAGGCGCGCAGCTGGCGCTCGATATGCGCTGCGGTCAGCCGCTCGACGATGCCGCCGAGGATGACCTGGCGGGCAAAGGGCAGGCCGGCGAAGCCCAGCAGCTCTTCGTCCTCGACAAAGATGCCGTGGAGCCGGGCGCGCCAGCGCCGGGCGAGGCGGGCGGCGCTGTCGATCACGGCGCGCTGCTCCGACGCCGCGTCGAGCGGCACGACGACGCGCTCGACCGCCTCGCTCATGACGGCGGCGTCCCCGGCGCCGCGGCCCGCGCCAGCGCCGCGGCCTGTGCGGCAAAGCGGTCGAGCCGGGCGGCGACGCGCTGGTTGAGGCTGCCGGCGGGATACTGCCCCTCGGCGTCGGCCTCGCCGGCGGGGATGCCGGTCAGCAGTTCGAGCCCCTGGTCGACCGTCTCGATCGGGTAGATCGCGAACTGCCCGGCGGCGACGGCGGCGACGACGTCGTGGCGCAGCATCAGGTGCTTGACGTTGCTGGCCGGGATCAGCACGCCCTGGTAGCCGGTCAGCCCGGTCAGGCGGCAGAGGTCGAAAAACCCCTCGATCTTCTCGTTGACGCCGCCGATCGCCTGGATGCGGCCGTGCTGGTCGACCGAGCCGGTGACCGCGAAGCATTGCTGGATCGGCGCCTCGGCCAGCGCCGACAGCAGCGCGAACAGCTCCGCCGCCGAGGCGCTGTCGCCGTCGATGCCGCCGTAGGACTGCTCGAACACCAGGCTGGCGTTCAGCGACAGCGGCCGGGTCGTGCCGTAGCGGCCGCCGAGAAAGCCGGCGAGGATCAGCACGCCCTTGGAATGCAGCGGCCCGCCCAACTGGACCTCGCGCTCGATATCGACGACCTCGCCGCGGCCGAGCCGCACCTGGGCGGTGATCCGGCTCGGGTTGCCGAAGGCAAGCCCGCCCATCGAAATGACGGACAGGCCGTTGATCTGCCCGATCCTGGCGCCGTCGGTCTCGACCCGGATGGTGCCGCGGGCGATCTCTTCCTGGAGCCGGCGGTAGAGCCGGTCGCCGCGGCGGAACTGGGCGTCGATCGCCGCCTGCACCTCGTCGGCGCCGGCAATCTCCTTGCCGCGGTCGGCGGCGATCTGGTCGGCCTCCTGCAGCAGCGCATCGATCGCCCGGAGGCTGGTGCTCAGCCGCGCCGAATCGCCGGCCAGCCGGGCGGCATGCTCGATGATGCGCGCCACCGCGGCGTTGTCGAAGCAGCGCAGTTTGTGTCGCCGCACCATCGCCGCCACCAGCCGGGCATAGAGCAGGGTGTTTTCGCCGTTGCGCTCGACGCGGTCCTCGAAATCGGCGGCGATCTTGAACAGCTCGGGGAATTCCTCGTCCTGCGCGCTCAGCAGGTAGTAGAGCAGCGGCGGGCCGACGATGACAACCTTGACGTCGAGCGGGATCGGCTGCGGCTCGAGCGACACTGTCGTCGCCATGCTGAGCAGCTGCTCGAAGCTTTCGATGCGGATCTCGCCGGCATTGAGCGCCCGCTTCAGCGAGGCCCAGCCGAAACTGCCGGTCAGCAATTTGGCCGCGTCGAGGATCAGGTAGCCGCCATTGGCGCGGTGCAGCGCCCCGGGGGTGAGCAGGTTGAAATCGGTGACCAGCGCGCCGAAGCGGACGAAATGCTCGACCCGGCCGACCAGCGTCTGGTGCGTCGGGTTGTCCTCGTAGACGACCGGCGCGCCCTCCCGCCCGCCATTGTCGACGATCAGGTTGGCCTGGTAGCGGCGGAACTTGGAGTCCTGCGCCGCGGCGGCGATCGCCGGCGGCACCGGCGCATCGGGCTGCTGCTGCGGCGCCGCCTGAGGCAGGAAATCGTCGACATTCTCCTTGATGTCGCGCTCGACCGCGTCGAGATGCTCGATCACCGCCGGCATCTCGCGATAGCCGGCGCGCAATTCGTTGAGCAGATGGGCGATGGCGAGCCCGGTGGTGTCGCGCGCCAGTTCGCGCAAGGCGTCGCGGTGCTCGCGCTCCCATTGCGGCACCTGCCGCATCACCGCTTCGAGCTCGCTCTGGGTCGCCTCGATCTCGCGCTGGATCGCGGCGCGCTCCTCCTCCGGCAGCGCCTCGAACACGTCCGGGGTCATCACCTTGCCGTCGCGCTTGGGGGCCACGGCCAGCCCCATCGGCGAACGCAGCAGGACGATGTTGCGGCTCTCGGCGCGCTGCTGCAGGGCGCCGAACGCCTCTTCGTTGCGCTGCTTGAACTGCTGGTCGATGATGTCGCGGCGGGCGCGGTACTCGTCGCGCTCGAACGCCGCCGGCAAGGCGACGCGCAGTTCCTCGATCAGCCGCTTCATCGCCGCGGCGAAACCGGCGCCGGTGCCGGGCGGAAACGACAGCCAGCGCGGCTTTTGCGGCTCGGCGAAGTTGTTGACGTAGCACCAATCGGGCGGGGTCGGCTGCTTTGCCGCCTGGTCGCGCAGCAACTGCTCGACCAGCGCGTGGCGGCCGGTGCCGCTGGCGCCGAGGGCATAGACGTTATAGCCCTTGGACCGCATGCGCATGGCGAAGCGGATCGCCTCGGCGGCGCGGTCCTGGCCGACGAAACCCGGCGCGTCGGGCAATTCGCTGCACAGGTCGAACGGCAGGTCGGCCGGGTCGCAGCGCCGGTAGAGCAGATCCGGCGGCAGCTTCTTCGCCGGCTCGAAGACCGGGTCGGCGCCGTGGCGCGACGCCGTCGGGCGTTCGGGCATCGCGCCGCCTAACCGCGCCGGACGTAGCGCCGGCAGTCGGCGCGGAAGTAGTCGCGGAAATGCGGGCGCATCTTTTCCGTCCAAGGCGTGTTGGCCGCGCTTTTCCACGCCGCCGACTCGGTAACGCCTTCGCGGGCGAAATGGTACACGGCGGCATAGCGCTGCACCGCGCCGCTGCCGCGGTAGCGCCGCGCCGACAGCACGCCCGGCACGCCGGCCAGCGCGTCGAGGTGCTCCTCGTTGTACCAGGCGTTGAACTCCGCCTCGTGCTCGGGCGCGACGTTCATCGAGATCAGCAGGATCGCCGCCGCGTCGCCGACCGGGGCGAGCCTGTCGCCCGGCTTGATCTGCTCCCCTTCGAGGCGGAGCAGGTGCTTGACCCGGCCGGTGATCCGCTTGGTCCACGGGCTGCCGTTGGCGCCGCCGACCTTGCGGTACGGCTCGCTGTGCAGGACGCCGACCTCGTCGAGGTCGTAAAGCGCGACCGAGAGCTTCGGGTTGGAGATGCCGATCCAGCGCTCGGCATTGAGGAAGCCGGGCACGGCGAGCCGTTCGGGGATGTGCTCGGTATCGTACCAATCGTGGAACTCGTCCTCGGCGACGGGCGAGAAATCCATCGCCGCGATCAAGAGACCCTTGGCCATCGCTTGCTCCTCTCAGTTCGCGGCAGCCGCCACCTTGGCCGTGCGGAAGGCCGGCATCACCTCCTTGGCGAAGCGGTCGAGGTCTTCGAGCTGGACGTCGAGCGGGGTGCCGAGCGGCGTCGCACAGATCACCCGGTCGAGGCCGGGATAACGCTTCTCGACCGCCTTGAGCTGCTCGACGATGTCCTCCGGCCGGCCGGCGAGGAAGCCGCCGGCCTTCACCGCATCCT
>Ga0209810_1002672_pt1 | contig 20662 bp, 13 predicted proteins | sample Coa_R1_7_FD_187159 | JGI IMG/M metagenome (GOLD analysis project Ga0209810, IMG submission 187159) | Surface soil microbial communities from Centralia Pennsylvania, which are recovering from an underground coalmine fire - Coalmine... | ecosystem: Environmental > Terrestrial > Soil > Unclassified... | reverse complement strand
TGAGCGACGAAGCCGTGGCGCAGCACGTCCGTTTCGGCGCAGCCCTTCCCACCATGCATTGCACGATGCATCTCTACCCGATCGACGGCGCCGCGTCGCGCGTCGGCAAAACCGATACCGCCTGGAACTATCGCCGCGCCAGGTGGGCTCAGGTGATGGTCGGCGTCGATCCCGATCCGGCCAACAACGAAAAAATCATCTCCTGGAGCAAAAGCTACTACAACGCTCTGCACCCCTATTCGGCAGGCGCCGCATACGTGAACTTTCTTATGAACGACGAGGGCCAGGAACGAGTGAAGAAAACTTACGGCGATAATTACCGGCGCCTGGTCGAGATCAAAAAGAAATACGACCCGGAAAATTTCTTCCGAGTGAACCAGAACATTCAGCCGAACTAGGCGGTGCCGGCCGCGACGCGGATTGAAACCGCAACCAAAAGCTTGACTCCGACCCCTCTGGAAGGGAAAGCAATAGACAATGACTGCCGATGAGCTAAGAGCGTTGCAGGCGCCATTGAAAGCGCAATATCGCCAGCGCCCGGATACGGCGCTGGTCACCCTGCGCGCAGAAGGGCGGCTCGGCGAAAATGTCACCTGCAAAATCGAGACCGGGAAAGCCCGCGTGACAGCCGGCCTGCATCCCGCCACCGGCGGCGACGGCCAGAGCGCCTGCTCGGCCGACATGTTGCTCGAAGCTCTGGTTGGCTGCGCAGGCGTGACGCTGAACGCCGTGGCCACCGCTCTGAACATTCCGCTGCGCAACGCTGTCATCCGCGCCGAGGGCGATCTCGATTTTCGCGGCACACTCGGCGTTGCCAAAGACGCGCCGGTCGGTTTCCGGCAAATCCGGTTGACGTTCGAGCTCGACACCGACGCTGGCGAAGAGCAGATCGCCACGTTGCTGCGCCTCACGGAACGCTACTGCGTTGTTTACCAAACATTCTGTGAACCGCCCAAAATCGCTGTTTCCCATCGCGTGGGATCGCGTTAGACTGGTTTCGCTCATGCCGCTGTACATGGATATTCACCATCTTCCTGAGGGAACCACCATGGAAGATATCGCCAGCGCGCACGCGCGAGATGTCGAGACGCAGCGCAAGTACGGCGTGGAGTACCGCAAATACTGGGTGAACGACAAGGCCAACAAACTGTTTTGCCTCTGTCACGCGCCCAGCGCCGAAGCGGCGGAGTGCGTGCACCGCGAAGCCCACGGGCTGCAGGCAGAGAAGATCATTGAAATTCAACCCGAGCTCGCAGAAGGCTTCCTGGGCAACGTGGAAACCAACGCCGCAGGCGCTGCCCTTCTGCCGGGCGGCGGCGCCGAGGCGCGCGACCCGGGGATTCGCACCATTTTGTTCACCGATATTGTCGATTCCACCACCCTCACGCAATCGCTCGGGGACGAAGCGGCGCTGGCCGTGTTGAGCGTGCACGATGCCATCGTGCGCGACGCCTTATCCGCGCTGGGCGGGCGCGAAGTCAAACACACCGGCGACGGCATCATGGCCTCGTTTATTTCGGCGGCCAATGCCGTGCGCTGCGCCATCCAGATCCAGCGGGAGCTGGCTAAACAGCAGGAGGCAGATCCCGGACGCGCGCTCAAGGTGCGCGTTGGCGCAGCTGCCGGCGAACCGGTGGAACAGAACAACGATCTGTTTGGCTCCACCGTTCAACTGGCTTCGCGTTTGTGCGCGCACGCAAAGCCCGGGCAAATCCTGGTATCCAACGCCATCGCCGAGCTATGCCTCGGCAAGGGTCTCCAGTTCGAAGACCTTGGCGAACTGACTTTCAAAGGCTTCGCCTGCCCGGTGCGCGCCCATGCCGCGTCGTGGGCACAGTGAGATCGTCTGGCAACCGTGCCACGAGGCTGACTACGCCCGGCCTGACCAAAGCCAGGTCTTGACATTCCCGTCCCTTCAGCCGCAAAAAACATTCGCCACCATGTGTCCATCGCTGCTGCCTGATCCTGGCTTCTGTTGCGGCGAAATTTTCGACGAAAAGATGCAACGGCTCATCGTTAAGAAGCTGAACGAACTTGCAGTATGGGCGCGTAAGCAACTTGACATAACACTCGATCAATCCGCAGGCAGCACTGGCTCGCTTCTGACTGGTATTGAGTTGAATTCAGTGCTACAACCCACAGGCAAAAACCGCTGCGCCCGACGGCGACTGAGCTTACTCTCAGCGGACGCCCTTGAACCGCAGCGGTGTGAAGACCGGATTGAGGTAACCCTTGGCCAGGCGAAAAGACAACGCGACGATGCGGACCGCCACCTCCGCCAACCTCGGCTGCGAAGCGAAGCTTTGGCAAATGGCCGACACGCTACGCGGCTCGATGGACGTCGCAGAGTACAAACACGTCGTGCTGGGTTTGATCTTTCTCAAGTACATCTCCGACGCCTTCGAGGAGCACCGCGCCCGCCTCGAGGCCGAGCGCGCGCAAGGCGCCGATCCCGAAGACCCGGACGAGTACCGCGCGCAGAACATCTTCTGGGTCCCGCCCGAGGCCCGCTGGCCGCACCTCAAAGCGCAGGCCAAGCAACCCACCATCGGCCAGCTCGTGGACGATGCCATGGCCGGCATCGAGCGCGACAATCCGGCCTTGAAGGGAGTGCTCCCCAAGGACTACGCCCGCCCCGCCCTCGACAAGCAGCGCCTCGGCCAGCTCATCGATCTCATCAGCAACATCAAGGTCGGCGACGAGGCCAGCCGCGCCAAGGACGTGCTCGGGCGCGTCTACCTCTCGCAGTTCGCGAGCGCGGAGGGCAAGAAGGGCGGCGAGTTCTACACGCCGCGCTGCGTGGTCAAGCTCTTGGTCGAGATGCTCGAGCCCTACCGCGGCCGCGTGTACGACCCCTGCTGCGGCTCATCCGGGATGTTCGTGCAGTCGGTGGAGTTCATCCGCGCGCACGCCAAGGGCAACGTCAACGGGGGCAAGGCCAAGGCTGACATCTCGATCTACGGCCAGGAGTCGAACTACACCACCTGGCGGCTGGCTAAGATGAACCTGGCCATCCGCGGCATCGAGGGCCAGATCGCCCACGGCGACACCTTCCACAACGACCGCTTCCCCGACCTCAAGGCCGACTTCATCCTGGCCAATCCCCCCTTCAACGTCTCCGACTGGGGCGGGGAGCGCCTGCGCGATGACAAGCGCTGGAAGTACGGCGTGCCGCCCGCCAGCAACGCCAACTTCGCCTGGGTGCTGCAGATAATATTCCGCAACAGTGATAAACGATGAGCACCGCCTATCACGCCAAATATGTTGCGCATGAGCTGACCCGCATCGGCGGGGCGGGAGTGGAGCGTCTTTCCCGGTCGCTCTTCGACGCGTGCGTTGATCTGAATCCGCACCAAATCGAGGCGGCCCTCTTCGCCTTCCGATCCCCTATTTCCAAAGGCGTCCTCCTCGCCGACGAGGTCGGCCTCGGCAAGACCATCGAGGCCGGCCTGGTCCTCTGCCAGCTCTGGGCCGAAAGGCGGCGCCGGCTTCTCGTCATCTGCCCGGCATCCATCCGCAAGCAGTGGGCGCTTGAGCTGGCCGAGAAGTTCAACCTACCGACATTGATTCTTGACGCGCAGGAATATCAGGCTCGACAGGCTCGAGGGATTCCGAACACGTTCGAAGCGGACGAGATCGTTATTACCTCGATGCACTTTGCGAGTACTCGCGCAGCCGACATTCGGCCGGTCCAGTGGGACCTGGTCGTCATCGACGAGGCTCACAAGCTGCGTAACGCCTACCGGCCGTCGAATCGCATGGGTCAGAACATCCGGTGGGCACTTGAAGACCGGCGCAAGGTACTGCTGACGGCGACGCCGCTGCAGAACTCTTTGTTGGAACTCTACGGAATCTCCACTCTCATCGACGACCACCTCTTCGGAGACCTTCTGTCCTTCCGAAGCCAGTTCGTCAATGCGGGCGGCAACCTTGAGGATCTGCGGAACCGGCTTCGCACCTTTTCCATTCGCACCCTCCGGCGGCAGGTCGTCGAGTACATCCAGTACACCAAGCGCCGTCTCATCACGCGGCCCTTCAAGCCGACGGAGCAGGAGCACAAGCTCTATGAGGCGGTGTCGGCGTTTCTTCAGCGCCCAGACACCTACGCGCTTCCCCATCGGCAACGGCACCTGACGGTCCTGATCGTCCGCAAACTTCTCGCCTCTTCGCCTCAAGCCGTGGCGGCCACGCTCGAAGCCATGCGCGACCGCCTGATCGCCATTCGTGACACGCTGCCGGCTCCCGAAGACTTCGTCGAACGCCTCATCGCTGAGGAGGAAATCGAAGACGAATTGTTGGACGAGATTCTCGACTCGCCTCCGCAACTTTCCGGCGATGAGGATTCGGAGGACCAACCCCAGGCGCCCGAAGCAGAACCAGCGGAACCCGCTGTTGACCGCCAGAAGCTGCTCGCGGAGATCGAGGAACTCACCCGCTATGCCCAGTGGGCAAGAAGCATCGGAATTGATACCAAGAGCCGCGCCCTCATCAAAGCGCTGGAGATCGGCTTCGAGAAGATGGCCGAGATGGGAGCAGCGCAGCGGGCCGTGATCTTCACGGAATCGCGGAGAACGCAAGCCTACTTGAAGGACTTTCTGGAGGCGAACGGCTACGCAGGACGCGTCATCACGTTCAATGGGACGAACACGGAGCCAGACACAACCGCGATCTACGAGCGCTGGCTGGAAGCTAACAGGGATAGTGGCCGGGCAACGGGGTCCCGACCTGTGGACGTCCGCACGGCCATCATCGAGCACTTCCGCGACTACGGGCAGATCCTGATCGCCACGGAAGCCGGGGCGGAAGGGCTCAACCTGCAATTCTGCTCGCTGGTGATCAACTACGACCTTCCGTGGAATCCCCAGCGGATCGAGCAGCGAATCGGGCGCTGCCATCGCTACGGGCAGAAGCACGATGTCGTTGTTATCAACTTCCTCAACGAGAAGAACGAGGCCGACCGGCGCGTCCACGAACTCCTGGAACAGAAGTTCAGCCTCTTCAGCGGTGTGTTCGGCGCCTCGGACGAAGTCCTCGGGACCATCGAGTCCGGCGTGGACTTCGAACGGCGGGTGCTCGACATCTACCAACAATGCCGCACGCCGGAGGAAATCGAAGCGGCCTTTGCGCAGCTCCGTCAGGAGCTCGACGAAAAAATTCAGGCGCGCATGGCCGAGACCCGGCAGAAGCTTCTCGAACACTTCGACGAGGACGTCCACGCGCGTCTGCGTGTCAACCTGGAAGGAGCGCGGCAACAGCTTGACCGCGTCGGGATGATGTTCTGGCGGCTCACCCGGTTCGTTCTGGACGGGCGGGCGAAGTTCGACGAGGCAACGCTGACCTTCGATCTGGAAAAGCCTCCCCACGAGGGCATCCTGCCGGGGCATTACCGCCTCATCTCCAAAGAACACGAAAACGTTCCCGGGGCCTTCCTCTACCGGCTCTCCCATCCTCTTGGTGAGTATGTGGTAGAGACGGGGAAGGCGCTGGCTACAACGATTGCCCACGTGACCTTCGACATCAGCGGCCGCCCGACGCGCATCGCTCTGGTGGAGGCGCTCAAGGGTCGCTCCGGCTGGCTGCACCTGCAGCGGCTCATTATCGATTCGTTCGAGCGGGAAGAGTACCTGCGCTTCTCCGGTTTCGACGACGAGGGCCGGTCGCTCGATCAGGAAACGCTGGAGAAGCTCTTCCACTGTGAGGCCAAGGCTGAACCGCTTTCATCGCTTCCCACCGACATTGAGGCCCGGCTTGCCGCAGAGGCCGATCGGCATGCCAAAGCCACGATCAGCCGCTCGCTGGAGACCAACAACCGGCACTTCCAGGAAGCACGGGAAAAGCTGGAAAAATGGGCCGATGACATGGTGCTCGCCGCCGAAAAGGAGCTCAAGGACACCAAGGAGCGCATCAAGGCGCTCACCCGCCAGGCACGCCTGGCTACGACCATCGAAGAACAGCACGCGCTGCAGAAGCAGATTCAGGAACTGGAAAAGCAGAAACGCCGCCAGCGCCAGCGTATCTTTGAGGTTGAGGACGAGATCATGGCCAAGCGCGACGAACTGATTGCCAAACTAGAAAAACGGATGCACCAGCGGACGAGTGTGGAGCTACTCTTCACCATTCGCTGGACAGTCGTATAAGGTAGGAGCCTATGTCCAGGAACCTAGAAAAACTGAAGTCTCTGCTCGCCGAACTCTTCCAGCTCGACCAGGCCGAGCTGGACTTCGGCATGTACCGCATCATGAACGCCAAGCGGGACGAGATTACCCGCTTTCTAGAAAACGACCTGCTGCCGCAAGTCCACCAGGCCCTGGGCGAACTGAAGCAGTCTGACCGCGCGGCCATTGAGGCCGAACTAGCCACGGCTATCGAGCAGGCGAAGGAGCTCGGCGTTGATCCCGAGGCAACCCAGAAGGTCAAGGAGCTGCGTCAGCGGCTTGCACAGACAGTCGGCCTGGAAGCCCTGGAAAGTGAAGTTTTCTCGCATCTCTACAACTTCTTCCGCCGCTACTACAGCGAGGGCGATTTCATCTCCCTGCGCCGCTACAAGGAGGGCGTCTACGCCATTCCCTACGAGGGCGAGGAGGTCAAGCTCCACTGGGCGAACCGCGACCAGTACTACATCAAGACCAGCGAGTACCTGCGCGACTACACCTTCAAGCTGCCCGACGGCAAGCGCGTCCACTTCAAACTGGTCGAGGCGGACACGGAGAAGGACAACAACCGCCCCGCCAACGGCAACGAGCGGCGCTTCATCTTGTCGACCGAGCAGCCGCTTGCCGAGGAGAACGGGGAATTGGTGGTCCGGTTCGAGTACCGGCCCGACCCCGAAAAGCGCAAACAGGCGGACCTCAACGCGGCGGCGGTGGACCGTATCCTGAAGCAGACCAGGGGATTCGACGTGTGGCGGCAGGAACTAGCGTCCCTTCGGCCAACGGAGAAGAACCCGAACCGCACGTTGCTGGAGAAACACCTTGCGGACTACACGGCACGGAACACCTTCGACTACTTCATCCACAAGGACCTCGGTGGCTTCCTGCGGCGGGAACTCGACTTCTACATCAAGAACGAGGTGATGCACCTCGACGACATCGAGAGCGAGTCGGCCCCACGCGTGGAGCAGTACCTCTCGAAGATCAAGGCCATCCGCCGCATTGCCCACAAGATCATCGACTTCCTGGCGCAGATCGAAAACTTTCAGAAGAAGCTCTGGCTCAAGAAGAAGTTCGTGGTGGAGACGCAGTATTGCGTCACGCTCGACCGCGTACCGGAGGAACTGTACGCCGAGATCGCCGCCAACGATGCGCAGCGGGACGAATGGGTCCGGCTCTTCGCCATCGACGAGATCGAGGGCAGCCTGGCGAATCCGGGCTACTCAACGCCGCTCACGGTGGACTTCCTCAGGGCCAATCTCCACCTGGTGCTCGACACGCGCCACTTCGGCGAGGACTTCAAGCAGCGGCTGCTGGCATCCTTCGATGACCTCGACGAGCAGACCGACGGGCTCCTCATCCACAGCGAGAACTTTCAGGCGCTGAACCTGCTGCTGGAGCGGTACAAGGGGCAGGTGAAGTGCATTTACATTGACCCGCCATATAACACCGGTAACGACGGTTTCCCGTATCGGGATAAATACCAGCACTCTTCTTGGCTCAGCTTTCTGTTTGATCGCATATCGCAGGCCTCAAGACTGCTATCGCCAGTTGGGGCTATGAGTGTGAGTATCGATGACACTGAATTGGCTCGGCTGTGCGTAGCGTTGGATATATTTGGTCCCCTCGCAGCAGCCGAGAAGATCATTTGGAAAAAGAGAACCACGCCACCGAATGATAAGATCCTTGGCGCGCAGCACGAATACGCCTTGGTGTACGTGGCGTCCGACGCAGATAAGTGCCTTAATCTAAGGCGTCGGTCACCTGAACAACTCGCGCGCTATCGAAACCCGGACAATCACCCGAAGGGACCGTGGATGCCTGGCGACCTCATGGCAAATGTAAAGGGGGGCCGTTACGTTGCGTCCCTCTACTTCCCGATCCGAAACCCGAATACCGGTGAAGAGCACTACCCCTCTCCAGGTGGAAACTGGCGGTATAGCCAAGAGACGATCCAACACCTCTTGGACAATGACGAGATTTACTTCGGAGAGGACGGCCGCGGCCGGCCGAAGTTAAAGAGGTTTCTTTGCGACGTTAAGAAAGGCATAACTTGGACTACTTTATGGGACTTCGTTCCCCTAAACACGCAGGGTTCCTCCGAGATGGCAAACATCCTTGGGAGCATGACAGCCTTTGAGAATCCAAAGCCCGTTGGGTACATCACGGACCTTATTCGGCTAACAGGTATGGACAACACATGGGCACTCGACTTCTTCGCGGGCTCCGGCACCACGGCCCATGCGGTCATCAACTTAAACCGCGAGGATGGCGGCCGGCGCAAGTACATCCTGGTGGAGATGGGCGAGTACTTCGATTCGGTGCTGGTCCCCCGCATCAAGAAGGTGGTCTATTCCAAGGACTGGAAGGATGGCAAGCCCGTCTCCCGCGGGGGCGTCAGCCACATGTTCAAGTACATCCGTCTCGAATCCTACGAGGACACGCTCAACAATCTGGAACTCAAACAGACCGAAGTCCGGCAGTCACTTCTGGAGCAGCACCGCGACTTTCGCGAAGACTACATGCTCCGCTACATGCTGGAATTGGAAAGCCGCGGGAGCGCCTCGCTCCTGAACCTCGACCGCTTCGAGGATCCCTTCAGCTACACGCTCGAGATCGCTACCGGCACCGCCGGCGAGACGAAGCCCACGGTCGTGGACCTCGTCGAGACCTTCAACTACCTGATCGGCCTGCGGGTGAAGACCATCGACCACATCCGCGGCGTGCGCGTTGTCACGGGCACGAACCCGCAGGGCGAGCGCGTGCTCATCCTCTGGCGCAACACGAAAGAGATGGACAACGATAAGCTGGATGAGTGGTTCAAGAGTCAGGGCTACAACACCAAGGACCAGGAGTTCGATGTCATCTACGTGAACGGGGACAACAACCTGGAAAACCTCCGCCGCCCGGATCAGACCTGGAAGGTCCGGCTCATTGAGGAGGACTTCAGGCGGCTGATGTTTGACGTGCAGGACGTGTAGGAGGCGGTTCCATGCAATCGGCTGGCATTTACAAGACAGCGGACCGTGCCCATGTTAACGGCTGGTATTCATATGGACGGGCGCAGGGTCCATGTTAACGGCAGGGATTAACATGAACGGCGAGGGTGGCCATGGTAAAGGCTGGAGTCAATATGGAAGCCCCTAATGCCAAAGGCGCCGGCCGCGCGGGCCGGTACGTCCAGCAGCCGACCGGCTACCGGGCCTTCCTGCCGGCGCCTCTTCCCCCCAACCCGCCGCTGCGGATGGATGACCTCCAGGCCCCGCTTGCGGAAGCGAGCCTCGCCCTGGGCCGGCTCGATGGCGCGGTGCTGACCTTGCCCGACCCGGATCTCTTTGTGCTGATGTACGTGCGGAAAGAAGCGGTACTCTCCAGCCAGATCGAAGGCACCCAAAGCTCGCTTCAAGACCTGCTGGAGGCCGAGGCGCGTATCTTTTCGCCGGAGCGTCCTGCCGACGTGCGCGAGGTCATCAACTACGTCCACGCGATGAACTACGGGCTGGAGCGGCTGGCCACGCTCCCGGTGTCGGTCCGGCTCATTCGCGAAATCCACGAGCGCCTGCTCAAGGGCGTTCGTGGCCACAAGCTCACACCCGGTGAGTTGCGCCGAAGTCAGAACTGGATCGGGCCCGGCGGCTGCACCTTGAACGAGGCGACGTTCGTGCCCCCGCCGCCGGATGCCGTCCCGCAGGCTCTGGGTGACCTCGAACGCTTCCTGCACGAGAAGGACGATCTTCCGGTCCTGGTCAAGGTCGGGCTTGCCCATGCCCAATTCGAGACCATCCACCCGTTTCTCGACGGCAACGGGCGGGTGGGACGCTTGCTCATCACGTTCCTGCTCTGCGAACGCGGCGTCCTGCACAAGCCCGTGCTGTATCTTTCGCACTACTTCAAGCGCCACCGGCAGGAGTACTACGACCGGCTGCAAGCCGTGCGCGATGCCGGCGATTGGGAGGGTTGGCTCGGTTTCTTTCTGCGCGGCATGACTGACGTCAGCGCGCAGGCTACCGAGACGGCGCGACGTATCCTGGCGCTTCGCGAGATGCGGCGCGAGCAAATCACGCAATCGTTCGGCCGGGCAGCGGGTAACGGCCTCAAGGTCCTGGAACAGCTCTTCCGGACACCGATCATCAGCGTCAAGAAGGTTCAAACGATCACGAAGACCGAGTTTCCGGCGGCGAATCAGTTAGTGCAACGCCTGGTCCAGCTTGGCGTCCTGAAAGAAATCACCGGACAAGCCAGGAACCGCCAGTTTCGCTTTGAGGAGTACGTGCAACTCTTTGCAGAGGGTACCGAGATACCTCGGGAGACGGGAAAGTGACCATGCCGCCCCGAACGAGACCACATCGAGGGGCAAACGCCGAAACCGCGGCACAACCGCTGCGCTTCGAGCAGCGCCTGGTGCTCCACCAGTGGCTGCTCGGCCTGTTCGGCGTGTCGAGCTTCGAGCGCCTCGCCGCCAACCTGAAGGCCCCGGAGTTGGAGGGATTCGACGAAAACAACGTCACCTGTTTCCATCATCAACTGCGACTGCTCTTCGACCGGCCGGAGCTGCCCCACGACCTGCTTTTGGCCTACGACCAGAACATCGTGCGCCATTGGAAGCGGATCACCGAGCGGCGCAATCACGTGGGGCCGTTCCTCTATCCGAAGTACTTCCAGTATCTGGCATTGCTTTTCGCCGAGGTCTATCTCGACCGCTACTTCCGCGACGCGGAAAAGCTGCTCGCCGAGCTCAACGCCCACGTGGAAGCCTTCAACGCCGCCGCGCCCGCGCCAAGCCGCATCGAGCCGTACACCAAGCAGGACCTCAACAAGGTGGCCTTCTGGATGGCGACCGGAAGCGGCAAGACGCTCCTCATGCACATCAACATCCTCCAGTACCAGCACTACCTGAACCTGCACGGGGGCAGGCCCGTGAACCGGGTCATCCTGCTCACGCCGAACGAGGGACTCTCGCACCAGCATCTGGAGGAGTTCCAGCTTTCGGGGATCAAGGCCGAGCTCTTCTCGAAGGAGGGTCGGGGCCTCTTTACCGGCCGCGCCGTGGAGATCCTCGACATCCACAAGCTGCGCGAGGAGATGGGCGAGAAGACCGTGGCCGTGGACGCCTTCGAGGGAAACAACCTGGTCCTCGTGGACGAGGGGCATCGCGGCACCAGCGGTGCCGAGACCGGCGCCTGGATGCAGAAGCGCAATCAACTCTGCGAGAACGGCTTCTCGTTCGAGTACTCCGCGACGTTTGGACAGGCGATGAAGGCCAGCGGCAACCGCGCTCTGGAGCAGACCTACGCCAAGTGCATCCTCTTCGACTACTCCTACAAGTATTTCTACGGCGACGGCTACGGCAAGGACTACCGCATTCTCAACCTGGCGGACGACTCGGACGAAGGCATCCGCCGCCGGTATCTCACCGCCTGCCTCCTCTCGTTCTATCAGCAGCTCAAGCTCTACCGGGAGCAGACCGGCGCGTTCCGGCCGTTTTTGATCGAGCGGCCGCTCTGGATCTTCGTAGGCGGCAGCGTCAACGCGGTCCGCACGCAGAACAAACGCAAAGTCTCCGACGTCGTGGACATTCTTCTGTCGCTGGCGACTTTCGTGCGGGACCGCGAAGAAAGCATCACAGCTATCGAGCGGTTGCTCGCAGGGCGCTCGGGCCTGCTGGACGCCAAGGGGCGGGAGCTCTTCCAGGGGACATACCGGTATCTGAATACGCTTGGCCTCTCGCCCGATCAGGTCTTCGACGACATCCTGCGCGTGCTCTTCAATGCCCCCACGACAGCCGCGTTACACGTGGAGAATCTCAAGGGCACCGATGGCGAGGTCGCGCTTCGGCTGGGTGACAACGACGCCTTCGGCGTGATCAACGTCGGCGACGCCTCGGCGCTCTGCAAGCTGTGCGAGGAACAGAACGAGCTGGTCGTCACGGAGAAGGAGTTCTCGGGCTCCCTCTTCCGCGCCCTCAATGACGAGGCGTCCACGATCAACATCCTGATCGGGTCCAAGAAGTTCACCGAAGGCTGGTCGAGCTGGCGGGTCAGCACCATGGGCCTGATGAACATCGGGCGCAACGAGGGCCCGCAGATCATTCAGCTCTTCGGGCGCGGCGTCCGGCTCAAGGGCAAGGGCTTCTCGCTCAAGCGCAGCCGGAGGCTGGAGCGACAGCCCGCGCCCAAAAACATCGAGACGCTGGAGACGCTCAACATCTTCGGCATCCGCGCCGACTACATGCGCCAGTTCAAGGAGTACCTCGAGGACGAGGGCCTGCCGGCGAACGAAGACCGCATCGAGTTCGTGCTTCCGGTGATCAAGAACCTGGGGAGCAAAAAGCTCAAGATGGTCCGCCTACGGGAAGGCATCGACTTCAAGAAGGACGGCCCGAAGCCAGCCCTGAACCATCCGCCCGAGTATCTCGTCCGGCATCCTGTCGTCGTGGACTGGTATCCCAAGCTGCAGGCCATGGCCAGCGGCGCCGGTCGGACGAACGGCCAGGCCGCGAAGCGGGATCGCTGCTACTTCGAAGAATCGCATCTCGCCTTTCTCGATTTCGACGCCATCTACTTCGAGCTTCAGCGGTTCAAGAACGAGCGCGCCTGGCACAACCTCAACCTGTCGCGCGGCAACCTGGCGACTCTCCTGGCACGGAAAGACTGGTACGTGCTCCTCATTCCCAAGGAGGAGATGCATTTCCGGTCGTTCCAGCAGGTTCTCCGCTGGCAGGAGATCGCGGCTGCCCTCTTCAAGAAGTACCTGGACCGCTACTACAAGTTCAGGAAGCAGGAATTCGAGGGCGGCCACCTGGAGTACCGCGAGCTCTCCGAGGACGATCCCAACTTCATTAACGAGTACCTCCTCCTCATCGAGCAGTCGCGCGAGGACATCGTCCAGAAGCTGGAGGAGATCAAGAAGTTGATCGAAAGCGGAAGTCTCAAAGAAGCAGAGTTCTCTAGGTTGGCTTTTGAACAGGACTCATTGAAGGCAATCGCTTTTGCTGGTCATCTCTACCAGCCGCTCATCTACGTGGCCGACAATCTCATCGAGGTCAAGCCCGTAGTGCTGGAGAACGAGGGCGAACGCGATTTTGTTCTGGATCTTCAGAAGTTCTGCGAATCGAGTGATGGCAAGAACTTCCTCAAAGGCAAGGAGCTGTACCTCCTCCGCAACCTGAGTCGCGGGCGCGGCATCGGCTTCTTCGAGGCGGGCAACTTCTATCCCGACTTTATCCTCTGGCTTCTCGTCAACGGCAAACAGTATGTGAGTTTCATCGACCCCAAGGGGCTGCGGAATCTGGAAGGCCCGGAAGATCCTAAGATCCAGTTCCACCAAACGATCAAGTGCCTAGAGCGGCAGTTGGGCGATCTGGCGGTCATCCTGAACTCGTTCATCGTCTCCAGCACGCGCGTTCCCCAAGTCGCGTGGTGGGACGACGGGATGACGAAGGACAAATTCGACGCGCGGAATGTCCTCTTTCAGCGGGAGGACCGGGGCACCTACATCAAGAAGCTCCTCAAGAAGGTGCTGGCTACCCGCCAGAAAAGCAAGAGAAGGCCACGCAGACAGTGCTGGAGCAGGCGGAGGGGCTAAGAACCGGTTGCAAACAAGGTTTCGCTCGCACACCGCAAGGCGTTAGAGGACGCGCGCGACGGCGTCGCTCACACGTTCCAGCTCTTCGTGGCAAAAGTCGCGAAGCGCAATGCGAAACCGCGGCCACAGAACCGATCGGGTTCGCGCGGAGCGCGCTGCTGGCTTTCATTCGCATTTGTACTCGACGCGGTCTGCTGGCCAGGCCTCTCGGGATTGGCGACGCCTTCAGGCTCGTGGAAGCTTGGTTAAGCGCACACAATTCAGTGGTCGTCCATCCGGGTGAAGATCACGCGGAAATTTTGCGAGGCCTTCTGGAGCCGCCTGGCACTGCTGAAAATCTAACCGGTGACGCGCACCTGGCAGCGCTGGCGATCGACCATGGCGCGAAGCTCGTTTCCTTCGATCGCGATTTTAACCGGTTTGAAGGCTTGCGCACGTCCATGCTCAAAGCGTAGGTGTATTTTGCCATGCAGCTCGAAGGAATTGATCACGTGGCGCTGGGGGTGCGCGACATCGAGCGCTCAGCGCAATTTTACATCGACGTTCTCGGGCTTGAGCGACTCTACGCGGGCATGTGGAATGGCGTGCCGACCTTTATCGGAAAAGGCAACACCGGCATTGCGTTGTTCCCAGCAGACGCGGACGCAAAACCACCTTCATCGAGTCATCGCGAGCTGCGGATGCTGCACCTGGCGTTCCGCGCGGACCGGGAAAACTTTCTGGCCGCGCAACGCGAACTGGAAAAGCGCGGGATCGCGTTTGAATTCGAAGATCACGAGATTTCGCACTCGATTTATTTTCGCGATCCGGACGGCCATTTGCTGGAGATCACGACGTACGAGGTTCATTAGCCCAACCCCGGGGTGAGGTCCCAGTGCGGATTGACCAGCCTCCGGACTCGCGATCAGGCGACACCGAAGGTTTCAATCAGCCGACGCACACCCTTGCATCGAGCCGTTTCCGGACGCCCGGGCACATGGTTGTAAATCAGTCCCGAATGCTTTCGGGGTTGATTTTCAGCTACCATCTGGCGAGGCTACCGCCATGCTCGCCCGGCACGCCGCTACCCCCCTGCGCACCGCCCTCGCCGACCGCCCAGTCGTGCTGTTGCATGGCGCGCGGCAGACGGGCAAGACCACTCTGGTGCGCGCCGTCGCGAAGGAGATTGAAGCGCAGTATGTGACGCTCGATGACCTGACGATGCTGGCCGCGGCGCACGGCGATCCGGCGGGCTTCAAGCAGCCCCTGCTGTTTGTATAACACGCCCGATTTTCGCTATCGTGCGGAGTCGTTCACCATCCTGGCGAGATTCGGGACGTGCTCATGCGAGTCAAAAACACAAAAGCCAAACCGAAACTGACAATCAGCCGATGAGCTACCTCGCTACGCCCGGTACGCTACTACGCTCCCATCCGGCATCGAAATGAACTGTCTCATGGCCACGGTCGAGGAAGAGATACAGGCGATGGTTAACGCCGAGACTGCCGCGTGGAACGCACGCGATGCCGAAGCCCTTGCCAACCTTTTCCATCCAGACACAGTGTGGCCCTGGCCACCCCACTCGGCGGCACACGATCCGATGACCTGGATCATGCCTTTGGGACGCTTTGATCGCGAGCGCTGGAAACGCTCCTGGCAAGAGCTCTTCGAAACGCATGATCTGGTTCATAATGATCGCAAGATACGGCGCATTGCAGTCTCTGAGCAGGGCGATGGGGCTTTTGCCGTCGTAGATGTGGACACACTTTGGATCAATCGAACCACGGGGCAGCCCTTCCATTGGAAGGGCCGTGCCTGCAAGGTTTACACCAGGGTGGGCGAGCGTTGGTTTTTCATCTTCCAGACCGGCCTACTCGACTACGGTAGTGAATAGACGCCGGCCTCCGCATTGCCGCGGACGAGCTGGACAGACGGCGGCCTGCATGTTCAACCAAGATTTCAAGAGCATGGCCAGATCTCAGCACTGCCCCGAAGAACACCTCGCCCGCATCGCTGCTCCTTCACTCGCTCGAGTGTTCTCGGGATTGTCACGCCACGCGGCCGCAGCAGTTCTTGTATTTCTTGCCACTGCCGCAGGGGCAGGGTTCGTTGCGACCGACCTTTGGCATTGACCGGCGCACAGGCAGGTCGATGGAAATTTCGCCTGCGCCTTCGCCGTCTCCAGCTACCGCAGCCACGGCGCCGGCAGGCTGCGGCTGGCGGACTTGGGCGCTGCCGGACGTTCCGGCGGGGGCGGCTGCCAAATCTTCGCGCATGAGGAATTGCGGAAGAGTGGCCAGGAAATTCTCGAATGCCTGAAGATTGGAAGTGCTGCGGAAGAGGTTGTTGAGCACTTCGTTCTTAATGTTTGCCATGAGCTCGACAAACATGTCGTAAGCTTCGGTCTTGTACTCGATGAGGGGATCCTTTTGTGCGTAACCGCGCAGGTACACGCCCTCGCGCAGCGCGTCCATCGCGTAGAGATGCTCCTGCCAGAGCCGATCGATGGCATTCAAAATGATGTAGCGCTCGAGGCTTTTGACCGCAGTCGGATCTTCGTGGCTCGATTTGCGTTCGTACGCCGTCTTGATTTTCTCCAACAGGAACTGCGTGTTCTCCTCGACCGAGCGCGTTTCAAACTGTGCTTTCTCCCGTGTAAGGCCCAGGGGGAAGGTGGTGTTCACCCAGTGCAGCAGGCCGGTGTAATTGGGCTCGTCGGAGCCGAGGTATTCCTTCACCTTGGCCGGCACGGCTTCGTCGATCACTTCGTAGATGAGTTTGCGCGGCTCTTCCGAATCGATCACTTCGTTGCGATAGCCATAGACGACTTCGCGCTGCATGTTCATCACGTCGTCGAAATCGAGCGTGCGTTTGCGGATGAGATAATTGCGCTGCTCGACGCGTTTCTGCGCGGTCTCAACCGATTTGTTGAGCCAGCGATGCTCCAGTTCCTGGCCTTCCTCGAGGCCGAAACGCTCCATGATTTTGGTCATGCGATCAGCGGCCCCGAAGTTGCGCATCAAATCGTCTTCGAAACTGACGTAAAACCGCGAGGAGCCCGGGTCGCCCTGGCGCGCGCAGCGCCCGCGCAACTGGCGATCGATCCGGCGCGCTTCGTGCCGCTCGGTGCCGATGACGTGCAGGCCGCCCAATTCCGGAACGCCCGGCCCCAGCTTAATGTCGGTGCCGCGGCCGGCCATGTTTGTGGAGATGGTGACCGTGCCGCGCTGGCCGGCGCGGGCCACAATTTCGGCTTCCTGCATGTGAAATTTCGCGTTCAACACATTGTGCGGAATCTTCTCCCGCTTGAGCATGCGGCTGAGCAGTTCGGAGGCTTCCACGCTCACCGTGCCAACCAGGACTGGCTGGCCGCGGCTGTGGCAGTCCTTGATCTCCTTGATCACGGCGTTGTATTTTTCACGCCGCGTTTTGTAGATGCGATCGTTGTAATCGACGCGGATGCACGGCTTGTTGGTGGGAATGACGTTCACATCCAGCTTGTAAATGTCGTGAAACTCCGCCGCCTCGGTCTCGGCGGTGCCGGTCATGCCCGCCAGTTTTTGATAAAGCCGGAAATAATTTTGGATGGTAATGGTGGCCAGCGTTTGGGTTTCGCGATCGATCTGCACGCCCTCCTTGGCTTCCACCGCCTGATGCAGGCCGTCGCTCCAGCGGCGCCCGGGCATTTTGCGTCCGGTGAATTCGTCCACGATGACGACCTTGTTGTCCTCCACCACGTAGTGAACGTCCTTTTCGAACAGGCAATAGGCGCGCAGCAGCTGCGAGATATTGTGAATGCGTTCGGCCTGCGCGTCGCAATACTGCTGGCGCTCGGCTTTTTTCTTTTCCTTCTCCTCGGACGAGAGAGCGGGGTTCAGATCGATCTCGGTGAATTCGCTGATCAAATCGGGCAACACAAACGCGTTTGGATCATCGGGATTGAGGAAGATGCGGCCCTGCTCGGAGAGATCGGCCTCGTTGGATTTTTCGTCGATGGTGAAGAAAAGCTCCTCCTTGAGCTGGAAGAGTTCTTCCTTGCGCGTGTCCTGATAAAATGAGAGCTCGGCCTTGTCGATGGCGCGCCGTTTATCCGGGTCCTCCATCATGCGCAGCAGCTGTTTGTTGCGCGGCTGACCCAGCTTGACCTTGAACATGATGCGGCCGGCTGTTTCCACGTCGCCCTCCTCGAATTTGGCCATCGCTTCGGCGGCCAGGCGATTGCACAACATGGTTTGCTTGCGCACGAGCTGTTCGATGAGCGGTTTCCATTTGTCGTATTGATGGGTGGAAATGGTGGCCGGTCCGCTGATGATCAGCGGCGTGCGCGCTTCGTCGATCAGGATGGAATCGACTTCATCGACAATGGCATAGTGATAGCCGCGCTGAACCTGTTGCTCGCGCGTGGTGGCCATCCCGTTGTCGCGCAGGTAATCGAACCCGAACTCGGAGTTCGTTCCGTAGGTGATGTCGCAGGCATACTGCTGCCGACGCACATCCGGCTCCTGATCGTGCTGGATGCAGCCCACAGTCAGGCCGAGAAAAGTGTAAAGCTGGCCCATCCATTCCGCGTCGCGCCGTGCCAGATAATCGTTCACCGTCACCAGGTGCGCGCCGCGCCCGGTGAGCGCGTTCAGGTAAAGCGGCAGAGTGGCCACGAGCGTCTTGCCTTCTCCGGTAGCCATCTCCGCGATGCGGCCCTTGTGCAGCACAATCCCGCCCAACAATTGGACGTCGAAATGCACCATGTCCCAGACCATGGGTTGATCGCACACCGTAAAGGTGTGCTGGCGTTCCTTCAGCCGGCGGGCGGCATTTTTTACAACGGCAAAGGCTTCCGGCAGAATCTCATCGAGTTTCTTCCACTGATCTTCCAGCTCGGGAATTTTGGAAATTTCCTCCTTCCAGGCGGCGGTCTTGGCCCGCAATTGATCGTCTGAGAGGCTCTTGAACTGCTCGTCCAACTCGTTGATCCGGCGGACGATTGGCATGAGCCGCCTGAGTTCGCGCTGATTTTTCGAGCCTAAAATTTTCTTTAGAATCCAGCCAACCATTGGAGCCTTTAATATCGGTCAGATTGCATCACTATCAATTGCGGTTCGGCTGCTGGCCGGGCGCGGTCTCTGGTTCCGGAGGGCTTCATCAACTTGCGCAGAGCCGGATTGAGCGCGAGCCGCGGCGGCAATTACCAGTTACTTTCCAGGAGGCAAAAGGCCCGTTCGTCGTGATCGGCGCCGGCGGGGGTCGAATTGCGCACGTCGCCAATGGTGGTGTACGCCAGAAGCTTCCAACCCGTGCGCTCGATCAATCGTTTCAATCCCTGGCCCGAGAATATCCAGAAATTTGTGCTGTCGTTATTGCATTCTGCCGGCTCGAGCAAATACGCGATGGGATACTCATCGAGGAACACGCCGTCGGGCGCTCTTCTGGCAACGCGCGTGCCTAGGAAACAATGCCGCGTGGCACGAGCCAGTTTCTCCAAAACGAAGAAAGGATTTTTCAAGTGATAGAGAATGCCGAGCAAAAAGATGGCGTCGTACTTCTCATTGGGCAGGGCAAACTGCGAGTCGAGATCGACGGAGCAAACATGAACCGCGGAGTTCAACGCGGCTTTCAAGATTCTGATTCCCTCCATTTGATTGAAATTAGCCGATTCCAGGTCGATCGCGTCCACGGCGAACCCCTGTTTTTCCAGGAAAAATGCCAGGTCACCATCGGCGGCGCCGATGTCGGCGATCCTGCCATGCGGTCCGCGGCACAATTCCAGCATGTCAAAGCCGATTGGCGCCAGGAGTTGCTCCAGAGGTTTGAGATTTTTGAGCGTGGGATACGGATACCAGAACGACCGGGGCCGGTGAGCGAGCTTGACGTTCCAGAGCTCTTGTTCGGTGGCGAGCGCCACCTGATACAAAGGAGATTTTTGGCGCTGCGCCGGTCGCTTTTCGCTCTTTGCTCTGCGCGGCGCGATTTTACGCCACAAAAGACCGGCCGCCGCGTCTCGCATTCTTCCGAACCACTCTTTGAACGATTTTGTCATGGCCTTGCGGCTCGAGCGCGCGAACTCTTCTCAGGCTACACAAATTTGCGGGGTAAATCGACCGCTCTCCGCAAGAGACGCAGGTAATGATTTCGCGGGATTTCAATCGCTCCAAATTGTTGCAGGTGCGGGGTGAGCCACTGCGTGTCGAGCAAGACGAACCGGCGGGCGCGCAGACGTTCCACCAGCGCCACCAGAGCGACCTTGGAAGCATCGGTCACGTAATGGAACATCGATTCACCAAAGAAAGCCCCGCCCACGGCCACACCATACAGGCCGCCGGCAAGTTTGCCTTCTTGCCACGCTTCGATCGAGTGAGCGTGCCCCAGTTCGTGCAGCCGAATATAACTCTCGATGATTTCCCGGTTGATCCATGTGTCTTCCCGGTTGGCGCAGGCCTGAATCACTTCGGGAAAAGCTCGGTCGAGGGTGGTTTCAAAAATTTTTCTGCGCAGGACCCGGCGCAGCGCATGCGGAACATGGAACGTCTCTAAGGGCAGAATGGCGCGTGGATCGGGCGAAAACCATTCGATGGAGTCGTCTTCCGTCGCCATGGGGAAGACGCCCAGTCGATAGCCTTCGATCAAAAGGTCCGGATCGATCACGACCGATAAGACGTTAAAGCGTTGAAGGGGCGGCGCGGCAACGCGAATCTTGCGGATTCGACCGATCGCCGCCGCAGCCTTCAACGTTGTTGCAATGAAATTTGCGGCTCATAAACTAGATGGATGAAGCCCCCTGTGATCGAGCGCTTTGTCCCGAAGAGGCGGGCGACCGCTGGCCGGAAGGTGATGGCGCGGAAACTCCGAAAGCAATCGCATAGCGCGTGAAGCCCGCACATTCGTTGAAACCGGTGCACTCCAGCATACTTATTCTCGATTTTGGCTCGCAATACACCCAGGTGATCGCCCGAAGA
>Ga0209810_1002670_pt1 | contig 20692 bp, 21 predicted proteins | sample Coa_R1_7_FD_187159 | JGI IMG/M metagenome (GOLD analysis project Ga0209810, IMG submission 187159) | Surface soil microbial communities from Centralia Pennsylvania, which are recovering from an underground coalmine fire - Coalmine... | ecosystem: Environmental > Terrestrial > Soil > Unclassified... | reverse complement strand
CAGGTCAGCTCGATTTCGACAACTTTATCTACGGCCAGTTCCCCTGGGCCATCCTGTTCGTCGTCGGCGTGATCTTCGTCATCCTAACGATCGCGTTCCGCTCGCTCCTGCTGCCTCTGAAAGCAGTGCTGATGAACGGCCTTTCTGTCCTGGCGGCTTACGGGGCGACGGTGTTTGTGTTCCAGGAGGGACATTTCAGCGGCCTCTTTGGGTTCACGGCCACGAACTACCTCGACTCTATCGTTCCAGTCTTCCTCTTCTGTGTGCTGTTTGGACTGAGCACCGACTACGAGGTGTTTCTATTGGCCCGTGTACGAGAGGAGTTCATGCGCACAGGGAACAACCCCCTCAGCGTGGCTGTTGGTCTCGAACAAACGGGCAGGGTGATCACGAGCGCCGCGCTGATCATGATCGTGATCTTCGGCGCCTTCTCCTTTGCCAATCTGGTAGTGATCAAGCAGCTCGGCTTCGCCATGGCCGTCGGGGTGCTCGTCGACGCCACCCTCATCAGAGCGCTGCTGGTGCCGGCGGCGATGCGGGTTCTCGGTCGCTGGAACTGGTGGCCCACCAGAACTCCTACTCCCCGCGTACCGATGGAGATGGTCGCCAGTGCTCCGGCGGCGAGTGCCGAATAGCGGGATCGAGTCAGGCCGAACTACGTCTTGCTCTGCGAGTGATGCACTTCCAGCGGCGTCGGCTCGATCCCTAGCCGATCAAGGAGCTTTCCCGCCTCCGCGAATCCCCAGTTGACGTCGGCGGACAGGTGGGCATCTGAGCTGACCGTGACTGGAATCGACAGCTCCCGGCATCGGCGGAGAATCCAGGGCGCCGGATAGGGCTCGCCGAGCCCCTTGGGCCACCGGCCGGGTTCAGCTCGACTGCGACGTCCGCATCCGCGAGCGCAGCCAGCGCACCCTCGACCGCGTCCCGATACCAGGCTTCCTCTCCTGTGAAGTACCTGCGTCGTGATTCCAGCGCTTGATGACATCGAAGTGTCCAACCACTCAGACATTTGAAACCGTAGGCACCAGGGATAAGCGCCGGTAGTAGTCAGCGACCATGGCCTCGATCGCACCCTCGTAGTCGACATCGAGTATCTCGCGAAACCCGGTCTCGGTGCCGTCAAACGATCGCGGAGGCTGACTCTCACCGAGGAAGTGCACGGAACCGACGAGATAGTCGAATCCGTGGCTCGCCAGCATCTGCCGCTGAAAGGCGGAGACGGCTGAATCGGGTATGAAATCGATCTCCATCCCCAGCACCACGTCGATGCGGCCGGCATATCGCTCACGGGCCGCCACCACCTCCCTGCCGGTAGGACTCCAACTCGCGTGGATCCATGGTCCACTCGGTTCCGAAGGGAAGGGGCGCGTGGCTGGAAATGCCGAGGCGGGCCAGGCCGCAGGCGACCGCAGCCTCTACCACCTGGTCGATGGTGGAATCGCCGTCACAGTAGTGGTTGTGGGTGTGGAGACTCGAATGAAGCGCGGAGATGGTTGCCATTTCGTATGGTTGCACAGGCGGGCTTTCGAGTCGCCGGTCTCCAGTTTCAGGTTGCGAGCTCGAGGGCAAACCGACGGGCTCACAGGTTTGGTCAGATATGGGGCTCCCAGATGTACAATCGAGTCGCGGGCAACGACGGGGAGTGGCGCAGCCCGGTAGCGCACTTGCATGGGGTGCAAGGGGTCGCTGGTTCGAATCCAGTCTCCCCGACCAAGTCCGCCACGTCTTAGCGGGAGCTGTTCCTCAGCTGCTGGGCGTGGACGCCTTTCAGAGCGCGCTCGACCTCCTCGATGAAGCCGTCGTCCTCGGAGGGTCCCGCGCCTCCCACGAGCGCTCTGATTTCCTCCTTCGATGCCTGCAGGCACTCAACTTTCAACCGTCTGCCCGTCACGCCGCCGATCACGTCTTCCAGGATCTTCCGATTCTCGGGCCGGTTCATCTCCTCCCGGTGGAAACGGTAGGGCCAGGCAATGGCCACGTGCGTTTCCGACCAGGAGGTCGGGGTCGCGTCGCGCAGCAGCGCGTAGAGACTCTGACTCCGGCCCCGCATGGCCGACTTGATCTCGGCCCAAGAGGCGTCCACGGGCCTCTGGGACCCAGGCCCAGACTCTCGAAGTGCTGTCGGGTCCGGCATCTCCGGCGGGTCTTCGGGCGGCGCAGGCTCCGGCTCGTCCGACCCTAAGGTTGGACCTAGGGCCGGACTCTCGGCGACTCTCTCAGTGGAGGCACGGGACGAGGGTTTCTGTGGTTCGGCCTCATTTGGCGACGACTCGTCGCCGGCAACAGGAGAATGATGACTAGCGGCGCTCGGCTCGGGATCCCGGACCGGGCCCGCGCTGAGAACCATGATGCCCTGGACGCACGCCAGCTCCAACGGTAGCTCGGGCGGAACGCTCAGGCGCGGCTCGATCACCTGCTCGGTGAGCGCATGCAGAACCTCCACCACCTTCCATCCCGTCACCCGGGCCGCATGCGCCTGCAAGGAAGCCGCCAGGGCGGGATCGGCGTCGACGCTTTCGGGAGCACCACTGACCGCCAGCAGAAGCCAGCGCCAGTACTCGACCAGCTGCCGCCACAGAAAGCGGGGATCAGCGCCGCCGGCCACGGCTTCGTGGATAAGGTTGAGTGCCAAGCCCGGGTCTTGATCGAGCATGTGAGATGCAATGGAGGCGATGGTCGTCGGCGTGCCGAGGCCGATGCTTTCCCGCACATCCTCGGCGGAGATGGTGCCCCCGGTGAAGGCATGGACCTGATCCAGCAGCCCCAGCGCATCGCGCAGACTCCCCTCACTCCGCTGCGCGATCAGCTCGACGGCCTCGGTGCTGACGTCGATACCTTCCTTGGTAGCCACCTGTTGTAGACGGCCAACTGTATCCACACGGCTGATCTTGTGGAAGTCGAACCGCTGACAGCGGGAGAGTATGGTGGTTGGTACCTTCTCGGGCTGCGTGCTCGCGAAAACGAAGAGCACGTGGGCGGGAGGCTCCTCCAGTGTCTTGAGCAGCCCGTCGAACGCCTGGACAGAGAGGCGGTGGACCTCGTCGATGATGTAGACCTTGAACCGGCCCTCACTGGGCGCGAAGGCGGCCCGTTCGCGCAGTGCCCTGATGTCGTCGATGCCGGTGTTTGAGGCCCCGTCAATCTCGATCACATCGGGCGAGGCCCCCCGCTGGATGGCGACGCACATCGTGCATGTCCCGCAGGGTGCGCCATCCGCGAGCTGGAGGCAGTTAACCGCCTTGGCCAGAATCCGGGCCGTGCTGGTCTTGCCGGTTCCACGCGGTCCCGTAAACAGGTAGGCGTGGGCCAGCCGGTCGTGGCGGACCGCGTTCTGCAGCGTCCTGATGACGTGAGCCTGGCCGATGACGTCGTCGAACGTCTGCGAACGCCACTTGCGGTACAGGGATTGGGAGGTCAGATGCGTACCTGCTTCGAGGAGGTGCTTCAGAGATTATAGGTGCCACCCCGAAGGTTGCTCCGGGATACTGGAGCCCATCAAGGGTTAGGTGAAATAGGTGCCGAGCCGCCCACTCAGGTGGCTATGCCGTGGCCACACTATCGGATCTCGGTCCCCTACAGACCCTGTGAATGGATTCTCGTCATAGGTTTCCGACGGCTTCAGTCGCCCTTTGGCTGCCAGGGATAGATGATCCAGTCGGACGTTTCCTCGACGTAGTAATCGGGCCGCTGGTTTTGGTAGCGAGAGCGGCTGGGCTTGTAGTGGAGGACGGCAACCTCCGGCCTAGCCCCGGCTCGTGCCAGGCGGTCTTTGACCGTCACGGATGTGCTCCCGCTGTCCCAAACGTCGTCGATGACCAGAATGCGTTTGCCGGCGACAAGTGGATCCTCAGGAAACTGCATGAAGAGGGGCTCCTGAAGGCGATCGTCTGGGCCCGTGTAGAACATTACCGCGGCAACCAGAATGTCACGCATTCCCGTGAGCTGGCTTACGAGGGCAGCCGGTATCATGCCACCCCGGGTGACGACCAGCAGGTGATCGTAGTCGACCGGCAACTGCTCGACCAGTCCGTCGACGAGCCGCTCCACGTCCCGCCATCCCAGGTGGCGCTTCTCATCCGGCCCCGCCATCACAATCAACTGTACCGGTCGCGGTTCGCGTGTGCGAGCCTGCTCTCCAACGTGCCTCATCCGTAAGGACACCGGGCGACGAAGCGGTGCATCAAGTGACGGGGACTTCCGGTTAGTCCTGCCAACGCTTCAAGGCATATTGAGGACGGAGTAGATGAAATGAATTGTCGTCTTCATGGACCAATCTGCCGGAGACGGTGGGATCCGAGCCTGGTGAGGTTGTCAAGCGCGTGAAGGTCCTGGGTATCGACGTTGGCACCTCCTCGGTTCGAATGGTCGCCTTCGACTCCGCCGCGCAGCCGGTTCGAGGCTTGCGCTGGCAGAAGTCGTATTCTCCTGAGGCCACTTCGGACGGAGGGGTGACGGTCAAACCCGAGATGCTGGCAGAGCTGGTGTTCGAGGGGCTCGACGAGCTCAACCGGCTGGTGGCCGACACCGAAGAGCCGCGCTTTAGCGCGGTCGGGTTCTCATGCTTCTGGCACAGCCTCCTGGCCCTCGACGCAGCCGGGAAACCGCTGACGCCGGTGCTGCTTTGGGCCGACACGCGCTCCGAGAAGGTCGTCTCCGACCTCGCCCGCCGGGTGGACCTGACACGCCTCCACACGGAGACAGGCGCCATGCTGCACTCGTCCTACTGGCCGGCAAAGATTGCCTGGCTAGCTTCTGAGGATCCTTCGTCCTTCGCTCGTTGCCGGCGGCTGGTGTCGTTCGGCGAGTACCTGTACCAGCGTCTATTGGGAACGTGGCAGGTGACCACGTCCATGGCTTCGGGTACGGGATTGTTCGACGTGAGGACCTGCGAGTGGAGTCAGTACGCTCTGTCCCTTCTTCCGCAGGGCGTTGGCGCAATGCTGTCCCCGGTGGGAGATGGACTGTTGGAAGGACTGAGCGCTGAGCTCTGTAAGAGGTGGCCCTCAGTGGCGGGGACGGCGTGGCTTCCGGCTATCGGCGACGGCGCCTGCAGCAACGTGGGTGTAGCCGGCGTGTCTCCCGGATGGGTCGTCGTCACCGTGGGCACCTCGTCGGCAGTGCGATCAATTCAGTCCGGACGTTGCGGAGGAAAGTTTGGTTCGCTCGATGACGGCCAACATCTGTGGTGCTACCGCCTGGACCAAGAGTGGTCGGTCATCGGCGGTGCACTCAGCGAGGGTGGAAACCTGATCCGGTGGCTGAAGGATACGCTATCGCTTGATGCGCTCGAGCCGCTGGAAGCCGAGATCACGGAGCGCGCGCCGGATATCGCCCGGCTCACGGTCCTGCCGTTCATAGCCGGAGAACGAAGCCCACACTGGGCGTCGAATGCGAAGCTCACGGTTCACGGAGTGGACCTGCACACCCGGCCCGTGGACCTGTTGCAGGCAGCCATGGAAGCGGTGACGTATCAGCTCGGGGATGTCTACGAAGCACTCGGAACGTCGGCATCGTCGTCCGGAGTGATCGCCACCGGCGGCGCCCTCGTCCGGTCACCCGTATGGGTGCAGATCATCGCCGGAGTCTTCGGCCGCGAGGTCTTCACCTCACCCGTCGAGGAGTCGTCGAGTCGCGGCGCCGCCATCATGGCCCTGAACGCCGTCGGAGCGGTGCACCTCGAGGATCTTCAACCTCTCTTAGGCCCCTCCTATCGGCCCCGCTGGGACCCTGACCTGTACCTGGCAGCTCGCCGCCGACAGCAGCAGCTCTACACACTCATAAGGGGGACAGTGACACCTGTGGAGGACGCTGGCAAGGTTTCAAGATAGCGGGCCTTTGATGGCAAGCTCCCTCTCGTGCTGACCTCACTTGCGACCTGAGCTCTTGCGGATTGCAGTCGCTCTCGGCACGGTGATGATGAAACGGGCTAGCATAACTTTGTGACCCTGTAGTGCGTTCCAGTTCCGCCTGACAGTCTGAGAGGGTGGGTGCGTGGGTATCGGTGATTCGAAGGAGACCGGAGCGTCCGGGCCATGCCGTACGTGCGGAAACGAGGGCGGAGGCCGTTACTGCAGCCGTTGTGGATCGGCGCTGACGGGTTCGGATTCTTCGGGGGACGGCGATCGAGCCTCCACGCACCACCCAGGCCCCTGGAGGCCGGCCCGGGGACGGCGGTGGCGGATCTTCGGCCTAGGCGCCATCGCGCTGGTTGTGGCCGCGGTCGCGGTGGTTAGTGCCACCGGATTCCAGCGGGTACCGAGCAGCGGCATATGTTTCGCCAACCCGCTCGACCGGACTTCATTGTGGCCCTACAATCCCAGCACGGGCGTGCTCAGCCTCCGGTACTATGCCGGGCCACCACCCGAAACGACGTACGCCCAGCAGTATCAGGAGGCGGCCCGGCACGCTCTCGAGGAGTGGTCGGAAGCCTGGCCAGTCATCCGCTTTGTACGCGTTTCGTCTCCTGCGCAGGCCCAGATTCTTATCCGGCACTCCGCCTTCGGAACCCACGGGTTCTGGTACGACCACGCCGGCCTTACGGTTCCCATAGTCAACGTCTTGGGCTGCGGCCTGAGCCGGGCAATCATAGAGATCAACGATAGCTACCTGGTGCATGATGGGCTGACCCAATACGGGCAACCGATGCTGCGCCATCTGCTTCTGCATGAGATCGGTCACGCGTTGGGACTCAAACACGTCTACAAGGCAGTTCCCTCGGTCATGGTGCCGACTTCGGATGCCTACCGGTACGTGAAACCTCAGCCATACGACATCCTCACCATCTCGCGCTTGTACCCGCTGCCGCAGCGCCGCCACGGGCACTCAACCGAGCCTGGCTGATAGCCAGGAGGCGGGGCGGAACCCGCCGCCTCCAGTACTCGAAGGCCGAATCTCAGTCGAGGCTGCCATTCACGGCGGCTGGAGATCGATCCACGAGATCTATGTCGCGTGCTCCTCAGGCAAGAGCCGGCAAGCTCAAGGGCGGCTCAGCAGGCTGGCTACCGAAGCCGGCATATCCCTGCGGGTGGTCGAGCGTGAACGCATCGACGAGCTTGCCACCGGGAGAACTCATGGCGGCGTGGTTGCGTTGGTGGGGGAGCGGCGCTTCCTTGCTCTCGACGAGATGCTGACAAGGGTCGGCCCAACCCCATTCCTGGTCATGATCGACGGCGTCGAGGATCCCTACAACTTCGGCTCGGCCCTTCGATCCGTCTATGCCGCCGGAGCAGGCGGCCTACTACTCCGACCGCGAAACTGGCTGTCCGCAACAGCCGTGGTCGCCCGGGCCTCCGCGGGCGCTTCTGAGATGCTGCCGGCCGCAATTGCCGATGATCTGGAAAGCGCCGCGAATGTCTGCCGGGGCGCAGGGCTCACGGTAGTGGTTGCCGACGAGGAGGCAGAGATGAGCCTCTACGACGCCGATCTAACAGGGCCTCTGCTTTTGATCGTCGGTGGCGAGCATCGCGGCGTCACCAGGTCGTTTCGGGCCGAGGACATGTCCCGGGTCAGGGTTCCCTACGCCCGGGGCGATGCCAGATCTCTGGGGACGGCTGCAACGGCCGCCGTCCTGGCGTTCGAAATCCTGCGGCAGCGTTTGCCCTGAAACCCTTGGGTTCAGCCTCCGTCGGACCGATTCTCCTCGGTCCCCCAACGGTGCTGGTCCTGGCCGGACACGTGTGAGATGATCTGCTGATCTCTGGTGGCGGCCGGATGCTTGGGCGCTTTGTCCTTCTTTGGGCGCCGCTTCTCGCGCTTCGGTTTGTCTCGTCCGTGTGCCATAATGGCCTCCTGCTTCGCTGCTGGAGTATAGCGCCGCCTCCGACATCCCCAGGCTGTGCTCTGCACGTGTCAATACGTGTTTGATGGCCGACGGTCTCCGCAGGTGGTCAACTACGCGATTGTTTGCGACGGCTTCCTTCCAGACGAACCTGGGTTGGCGTGGGTACGCGGCGAGCTGGGGGCGCTAGCTGCAAAGCCAGCGGGCTGCGTCGAGAGCGTGGTAGGTAAGGATGAGGTCGGCGCCTGCCCGGGCGATGGCGTTCAGATTCTCAAGCACGATGGCCTGTTCGTCGATCCACCCGACTTCGGCCGCCGCCTTGACCATCGAATACTCGCCGCTGACGTTGTACGCGCCGACCGGCAGGTCGACCATGTCGCGCACTCTGCGTACGATGTCGAGGTATGCCAGTGCCGGCTTGACCATGATGATGTCGGCGCCCTCTTCGACATCCAGCCGTACCTCGCGTAGAGCTTCGCGGCCATTGGCCGGATCCATCTGATACGACCGCCGATCGCCGAATTGGGGCGCACAATCCGCCGCGTCTCTGAATGGCCCATAGTAGGCGGAAGCATACTTGGCCGAGTAGGCCATGATCGCCGCCTCCGTCATGCCGGCGCCATCGAGGGCCGAGCGGATCGCGCCGACGCGCCCATCCATCATGTCGGAGGGAGCCACCACGTCGAACCCCGCGTCGATTTGGGATACGGCGATGCGAGCCAGCACCTCCAGCGTGGCATCGTTGTCAACCCGGCCGTCCTTGACGATGCCGCAGTGTCCGTGATCGGTGTACTCGTCCATGCAGGTGTCGGCGATGAGGACCATCTCAGGCACCTCCTGACGGCATCGACGGGCCGCCAGCTGTACCACCCCCTCCGGGTCGTAGGCCCTGCTGCCCGCTTCATCCTTGTGGTCCGGTATGCCAAACAGAATGACCGCGGGAATCCCCAGGTCGAGGGCCTCGCGGCAGCGATCGGGGACCTGGTCCACCGGCCAGCGGTACACCTCAGGCATCGACGGGATCGGACGGGGATCCGTAAGCGTGTGGACGAACAGTGGGAGGATAAAGCGGTCTGGAGTCAGTCGTGTCTCGGCCACCAGCCGTCTCAGGGCCGGTGTTCGTCGCAGCCGGCGTGGCCGCTGGGCGGGAAAGCTCACCCGGCCCGGCTTTCGCGCTTCACGCTTTGCCCTTGGTTCGCCTTATCCCCAGATGTGATGCATCACGATCAGAGGGGCGATCAACAGTGCGACAATGTTCACGATCTTGATCATGGGGTTGATCGCAGGGCCAGCCGTGTCCTTGTATGGGTCGCCCACCGTATCTCCCGTCACCGCCGCGGCGTGGGCCTCGGTTCCCTTTCCTCCATAGGCGCCGTCCTCGATGTACTTCTTGGCATTGTCCCAGGCGCCCCCACCCGAGGTCATCTGGATGGCGAGGAAGAGGCCTGTGACGATGGAGCCGATGAGCATACCGCCCAAAGCACGGTAGCCGAGGACGAACCCGACCAGGATTGGCGCCAGCACGGGAATGATGCCCGGCAGGATCATCCTCCGCTGCGCAGAGGCGGTCACAATATTGACGGCCCGCGCGTAGTCCGGTCGCGTCGTGCCCTCCATGATGCCCTTGATCTCTCGGAACTGACGGCGCACCTCTACCACGACCTGTTCGGCTGTCTGACCAACTGCCTGGATGGCCAGCGAGCCGAAGAGGAAGGGCAGCAGACCGCCGATGAACAATCCCGCGATGACGTACGGATCGCTCAGGCTGAATTGGAGACTGACTCCATGGCCGAGGTGGTCACCGATGACCTTCGTGTACGAGGCGAAGAGCACCAGGGCGGCGAGGCCGGCTGAGCCAATGGCATAGCCCTTGGTCACAGCCTTGGTGGTGTTGCCGACGGAGTCCAGGGGATCGGTCACGTCTCGTGCTTCGTGCGGGAGGTCCGCCATCTCGGCTATACCGCCGGCGTTGTCCGTGATCGGGCCGAAGGCATCCAGCGTGACGATGAATCCGGTGAGAGACAGCATCGCCACCACCGCTATCGCGACGCCATAGATGCCGAAGCCCGCCGGCGCAATCGAGAAGGAGACGATGATGCCGATGGCGATGACGATGACCGGCGCCGCGGTGGACTGCATGCCGGCTGCCAGGCCGGAGATGATATTGGTGGCGTGGCCGGTGGGTGAAGCGGCGGCGATGCTCTTCGTGGGAGGGAAGCTGGCCGAGGTGTAATACTCGGTGATGCCGAAGATGGCCACCGTGATCAGCAGCCCAACCAGAGCGTCGAAGTAGTAGCGCCACTGATTGAGCAGCTCGCCGATGATGGGGATGAAGAGGAGAGCCGAGATCAAGCCTGTGATGGCCAGACCCATGTACAGGCCCGCCATAACCTTTCCCCCGACGACTCGCGTGAAGAAGCTGCCCACGATTGAGGCGGCGATCGAGGCGGCCCCGATGAGCAAGGGCACCAGGATGGCGTGCAGTCGGTGGCTGGGAGCGAAGTTGAGGAAACCCAAGAGCATGGCGGCGACGGCGGTCACGACATAGGTTTCGAAGAGATCGGCTGCCATGCCGGCATCGTCGCCGACGTTGTCGCCCACGTTGTCGGCAATGACGGCCGGATTGCGCGGATCGTCCTCTGGAATGCCGGCCTCGACCTTGCCCACCAGGTCGGCGCCGACATCGGCGGCCTTGGTGTAGATGCCGCCACCCAGACGGGCGAACACGGAGATAAGACTGGCCCCGAAGGCCAGCCCCACCAGCGGCTCGGGGCCTGCCTTCATCCCCTGACCCCAAACGGCGTAAGAAAACACCACCGCAAGTAGGGCCAGGCCGACAACGAAGAATCCGGTGACGGCTCCGCCTCGGAAGGCCAACAGCATGGCCCGGCTCAGGCCGGTCGTTGCCGCCTGAGCTACACGGACGTTGGCGCGAACCGCGACGTTCATGCCGATGTAGCCTGCCGCCGCGCTGCACCCGGCGCCGATCAGAAAGAGAACGGCGGTCAGGATGTGGCCCGGATCCCCGGCAGTCTCACCCTGGATGAAGATAGCGAGGAAAATCGCCACCACGAGACCGATGACCGCGATGACGCGATATTGACGGTTGAGGTATGCAGCTGCCCCTTCCTGGATGGCGCTCTGGATCTGGCGCATGCGCTCGGTACCCGAGGGTTGCCGCAGAATCCAGTATGTGAGCGCGGCTCCATAGGCAATGGCGCAGAACGCGCCCAAGAACACGAGGACGAGAACGGTCGTCTTCATGTGGCTACAGTACCTCCCTTAACAATCCGATTCTCTGATGTACGGGCTCGAGGCGTGGAACACCTGCACCCCGCGTGCTCCGCATCTCCCGTTGATGTTGCCGGCTAGGTGGAAGTTCGCACGAAGTGGAGCCTCCGACCGAGGAAGCTCCTTTGCTCTACACCCTCGATGTGCAGACTGCCTGGGTTGGCATTGGTGGTCAGATATCTCTGCGCCCAGATGCCTAAAGGCTGTGCCGCCATGACGGCGATCAACGCCGCCAGCACAGCGGATGGATAGGTGCCTGCCCGCCTGTTCACTCTCGCCGCCAGCGCGGCCGCCAATCCGCTGAGCGTACCGGTAACCGCAAGATTGGTACCGCAAAAGGGGTGAATCGCCAGCTCAGACTGCCCGGACTGGAGGCGGCTCAGGGCGTCGTCGGCCGCCGACCGAATCTCGGCCGCCGTCACCTGCCCCGTGACGTAGAAGCCGTTGCGATTCGAACGTCCTCGCAGCACGACATTAGGCACCCGGCCGCTGAGGATGGTGATGGTAGCGTGCTCGAGGGCGTGATTGCGTCGCACCCTACTCCCAGCCAGGCCAGCACTCCGCCAGTCAAGCATTCTCCGTCACCTTTTGAACATGAAAAGGCGAAGCAGTTGGGCACCGCTTCGCGCCTCATGGTATCACGGTGCCGGTTGCTTTACGGGGGCACACAAAGCCATGAAAGGCACGAGACGTCGCTATACTCGGTTCAGCTTGATCGATCGGACCTTGACACTTGGCGGGAGTTGGAAGACTTAGGGAGATACCCGGAGATTTGGTCTCAGTCCTCTCGACTTCTTCGCGGCTACGCCGGCTCACGGCTTCGTAGAATCGTGCATGAGGTCTCACGTCAAGGCGCTACCCCCGGCGATGTTGTCGCTGCTCCTGGCCGTTGTGGGCCTGGTCGCGTGGTTGCAGCAGCCGTCACCATCCCCGGCGGCCAACCAGGTCCCTGGACTGAGCCCTGCTCTCGAAAGACGTGTGCCGGCGGTCCAAGCCAGTTACCGGCACCGTCATCACCGTAAGCCACACCATTCGAAGCCGGTCGTGATCGTCCTGGATCCCGGCCACGGGGGTTGGGCCAGTGGGGCCGTCCACGTTATGCCCAACGGTCATGTCGACAACATGGAGAAGTGGGTCACGCTGAAGATTGCCAAGCTGGCCGCGGCCGACCTACGGCATGCCGGCTTCACGGTGTTTCTGACGCGAACACGCGACCAAGCCGTCAACCAGGGCAAGAACCAATATCATCCGACGGGCGATCAGGGCGTCGACGAACTGGAGTCTCGAGTGCTGTTCTCCAACCGGCACCACGCCAAGATATTCGTATCCATGCATATCAACGGCAGCAGCAGCTCGACGGCCAAAGGGCTGACCGTGTACTATTGCCCCGCGCACCGCTTCGCCCGCTCGAATCTTCGGCTGGCCAGGTCGCTTGATGGGGCCATCGCGGGCTCCCTGAAAAAGGTCCACTACAGTCCGTACAACTGGGGCATGCATACCGACGTCTCCGACATCGTGCCCCAACACTTCGCCGACTACCCGTACTTCCTCCAGATTGGCCCCGCCGACAAGCGCGACCACCTAATCGAGAACAAAGCCGTTTCGGCGCTGGGCGAGACGTTGTTCATCACCAACTGGCACGAGGACTCCTTGCTCAAGCGCCGGTACATCCTGAAGGCCATTGCCTGGGGATATACGCGCGGCATCGAGCACTATCTCCACCCGTGAGCGCATCGACGGTCTGAGAGTCGTCCTCTTCGACGTCGACGGCACGCTTCTCCGAGGTGGAACGACCCTCCACAAGCGGTGCATGAATACGGCGCTGAGCCGGCTATTCTCAATCCGCGAAGGAATCGACTCGCTCCGGCCCGCTGGTCGTACCGACCGCTGGCTGGTGGCCGAGTCTTTACGACGTGCGGTCCCCACTCGGCCTCCCTCTGAGGACGACATTAACCGCGTTCTGGACCTGATGACGCGTTTGTACGCGGAAATCGACGAGGATCTCAGCGCTGCAGTGCTGCCGGGTGTCCATGCTCTTCTGAGCGAGCTGAAGCGGCGCCGGTATCTGCTGGGCCTGTTGACCGGAAATGTGGAGCCCATAGCGCTGACAAAGATGCGCCGCTCGCGACTCAACGGATTCTTTCAGCTCGGCGGCTACGGCTACCACTCGGAGAACCGATCAGAGGTGGTGAGGGCAGCTCTGGAGCAGGTGCAGATGGTAACCGGCCAGAGCGAGGGTCATGAGATTACGGTCGTGGGCGATACGCCGCTCGACGTCGAGGCGGCCAGGGTCCACGGACTGAGAACCCTGGCGGTGGCTACAGGTACATTTCCCCTCGATCAGATCCGAGTCTCGAGTCCCGATCGCGCCGTCCCGGATTTGAGCGATCGTGACGCGATAGTCGGCTGGCTGGAGAGCTTCCCGTCGTCCGACGGCGCAGGCTAGATTCCCGCGACGTGGTAGCCGGCGTCGACGAAAATGGTCTCTCCGGTCACGGCCGTGCCCAGGTCGCCTAGAAGAAATACGGCGGCGTTGCCGATCTCGTCGAGGCTGACGTCGCGCTTCAGCGGAGCGACATCCCGTGCCCGTTCCTGGAATGAACGGAAGCCGCTGATGCCCCTGGCGGCGAGGGTGTTTACCGGTCCGGCAGAGATGGCATTGACGCGAATATTCCGTGAGCCAAGATCATATGCCAGGTAGCGCACGATGTTCTCCAGCGCCGACTTGGCGATGGCCATGACGTTGTAACCGGGAAAGGCTCGCTGGCTGGCGATGTAGGTCATGGTCACAATTGAGCCGCCGTCCGGCATGAGGGGAAGGGCTCCACGAGTGACGGCGATCAACGAGTAGGCGCTGACGTCGAGGGCAAACTTGAATCCGTCACGGGAGATGTCGACGAAGGCGCCGCTCATGTCCTCACGGTTCGCGTGAGCCACGGAGTGAACGACGAAGTCGATCGAGTCCCAGCGTTCCGCCACCCGACCATAGAGGCGCTCGATGGCGGCATCGTCGGTGAGATCGGCCTCGAGGAGCAGTGGTGTCCGGACAAGGCTGCCTCCAAGCTCGCTCACGCCGCGCTCAAAGCGCTCTGTGGCGTAATGAAGCGCCAGCTCTGCGCCCTCTTGATCCAGCCGCCGGGCAATGCCCCAGGCGATGCTGTTCCGGTTGGCTACACCGAAAACTATGCCGCGCTTGCCCTCGAACAGTCCCATTCGTCGTGCCTCCTGGTCATGATAGCCGTGGCACTCGCACATCTATCCAGGCTTGGTCGGATACCCTCGACTCGCCGGCAGCCGCAACCATTCGGGCCGACCGCAGGTTGTATTCTGATAGAACCGCTGGAGGAGACCTCATGACCCGCCGTCAGATCGTCGTCCTGGTGCTACTGGCGATGATCTGGGGCGCATCCTTCCTCTTTATCAAGCTGGCGCTGCGGGAAGTGTCACCCTTGATGATCGCGGCAGTCAGAGTAGCTCTTGCGGCCGCCTTCCTCGCCGCCGTCAGCGGCTTCCCCAGACAGGGCGGATTGAGCACGAACTTCAAGCCCGCCTTGTGGAGGTCATACGGGGTCATGGCCGTCTTCAACGCGCTCATCCCGTATATCCTGATCGCCTGGGGTGAGCAGCGCATTAGTAGTGGCTTGGCCGCCATATTCAATGCCACGACTCCGCTGTTTGCCTTCCTCATAGGGTTCAAGCTTGGAGGGCGCGATTTCCGCCGCACGCTCGGCTTGACCGGAGTGGCCGGCCTAGTCGTTGGGATTCTCGGCGTCGGAGTCCTGGTGGGCTGGGCGTCTTCCGGAGACCTGTTGGGTGAGGCGGCCGTCGTGGTGGCGTCGGCCTCCTACGCCGTCGCAGGCAGCTACGCCCGCTCCGTGTTCCAGGGCCAGCCGGTGCTGGTCCCGGCTCTTTGACAAAACATGGCCGGTACGGTAATCCTGGTCCCGATAGCGGCCCTGTTCTCGAGGCCTGACGCGTGGCCGGCGCTGCCGTCCCTCCTCGCACTCGCTGCACTCGGATTGGGTGGAACGGGGCTGGCCTATGTCCTGTACTTCTGGCTCATCGCCGAGGCAGGCCCAACCCGGACCCTAACCGTCACCTACCTGCTACCTATCACTGCCGTGATCTATGGAGCCGTTTTCCTGAGCGAGTCGGTGGTGTGGCGCGAGATCGCCGGGATGGCCCTCATTCTTGCCGGAATATCGGGAACTTCCGGGCTGATCCGGCTCCGGCGACGGCAGCTCAAACCCGACCAGCCCTCGGAGCCGATGACCACGGCCGGCTGACGCTACCCCCTCCACTCACCTCTGGCCCTCGCCGCCCGGCAGCCTCCCACGGGCGCCTCCCGTCATGGGACTATTGAGTACATGTTTCCTCCCCCATGGCGTCTACTGATAAGCCTGATCGTGACCGCCGTCACCGTGCTGGCGGGTCCGAATCTGCCGGCGGCCGCCATGCCCCCATATCCGCATCTGACCGCTACGCCGGCGGCTTCCACCACGCCCAGTCCTACTCCGACGGCGTCGCCCACGCCGACTCCGACGAGGACAACTCCCACTCCAACGCCGACAGTCCGGCCCAGGCCGACCAGGACACCCGAACCGACGCCAACACCGACTCGACTGCACCAGCGCAAGCCGCGTCCGACGGCCACGCCGCGGCCGACGCCCCGGCCGACTAAGAAGGCCGTGCGGCACCCTGGTTCTCAGCGCCGCCCCTCGCATCCGGGCCACCGGCGGACCAAGAGGCAGGGCCGGCGTGCCGGATTCGCGGTGCCGGCCCTCGACCTTGGAGCCGTTCAGGTGGCATCTGAGGATCTTCCCCTCGCACCGCCCCGGAAGAAGAGGCTCCCCAACACGACGCTCGACGTCGAGAATACGATCAGTCCGATCGGCTGTAACGGCCGCCCCACACCCCTCGCCAAGCCCTTCCTGATTCCCCCGTATCACGGCTTCGTCCGGCTCTACTCGTACTTCGACCACGACTTACCTGATTTCACTCGTGACGGGCTGATAGTGCTTGCCAACGGTGTGCGGGCCGCACCCCTAACGAGCCCTTCGACCTATGCCGGCACCGGCGGCCTCGCCGCTTACTGGTCGGACGCGTTGCGCCAGTACGTGTACTATGACGGCCACAACGGCTACGATTATGACCTGGTCTACCAGCCTGTGTATGCTGCGGCGACGGGAAAGATCATCTTCGCGGGTTGGAACTACCCGGGCCTGCCAGTTTCGGGGTATGGACAGATGATCATGATCGATCACGGCCACGGCTACGTCACACTGTACGGCCACCTCAGTCATATTCAGGTGAAGCCTGGGGAGCACGTAAGGGCGGGCCAGGAGATCGCGATCAGCGGCAACACTGGGCATTCGTCCGGGCCGCACCTTCACTTCACCGTGTTCCACGACTGCAAGCCGACGGATCCCTACGGTTGGACGGGAACGGGTGCCGACCCTTTGACCGGCTATCAGGGGGAGACGTCTGCCTACCTCTGGCGCAGGGCTCCGCAGGTCCTGAATCCGATTCCTCATTGGCCGGGGCTCGGCGCCGAGGCAGCGCCTGCCGGTCCTGAGATCCTCGACCTTCATCTGCCGCCTGCGCACTCGCTCGCAGGCTTCATCCGAGCCGTCAGGAATGAGCATCTGGCGTTGCAGTCAGCTCTGGAGCACAGAGGTTTGGCCACCCGCTACGATCGCTCGGCGGCGGCCTTCATCCTTTCCGCGGCCATCCGCCCTTCGCTCGCGTATTCGCTGCCGGACGTCGTCGCAGTCACTCCCGACACGCAGTTCGACCTTTCGACCGCTCAGACCAGCTACGACGATCAGCTTGCCCTCCGCCTGCCCAGACGGACGCCGACCGACCTGATTGGAGGTCCTTGGAAGGCCTTCGTGACCCGGGTCGGGTCGCAGACGTTTCTCGCCGGCCATGGGCCGGCGGGTACAAGCCTCGAATTCGTCGTCAAGTCCCGGGCCTTCGATCCGGCCATGACGGAGAGCAACGGCGCCGGAGGATTTGTTGCGCCTATGCCCTCGCTGACCCACGGGGATCGAGTCGAGCTGATAACTCCCGGCCATCGGTATTCACTGCTTCCTCCCCGTCCCCGCACTTCCGCGCTCGCCGACGTGATCGCGCGCCAGACGAAGGTGATTGGGCAGAGCTCAGATACCCCGGTGACGGCCCAGGTTTCGCCGCTGGGTGGTGCCCGCGGCACCACTCCGCCGAGCCCGGCTTTACCGCTCCTGTTTCTTGCGTTGGCGGTGCTCGGGATCGATGCATGGTTGCTAGCCCTGCGGGGCGGGCTCGCAGACATGGACCCATTCCGACTTCAGGCTGTGTGGCTGTTACTCGGACGCAAGTCAGTTGTTCGGAGCCTTCTGGTGGGTCCCGGCAAGCGCCGCGGAAAGGGCTGACCTTACACAGCTCCGGGCGGGGAAACTGGACGCGGCATTTTGAGATGCGGCGCGATGTGCGGAATGAAGCCTTGGTCGTTTACGGCTGAGCTTTGGCGCCGGCAAATTCCGACACCACTTCGTAGAAGACACGCAAGCCCCACGTGAGGCCGTCGACGGGGACCCTCTCGTCGTGGCCGTGTACCAGGCCTTCGGAGGGGAAGTCGGGTGGGAGCTTCACCGGGCTGAACCCGAGGCATCGGGTGCCCAGCTTGCTGATCCACCGAGCGTCCGTGGCACCACTCAGCATGACGGGCAGCACCAGAGCGTCGGGCGCGTGACGCTTCACGGCGTTCTCGATCGTTCTGTAGAGCTCGTCCCTGGGTGGAACTTCCTGCGCATTGCCACTGTCGACGAACTCGATGGTCGTTTCTGGACCGACGATCGCGCGAACCTCGCGTTCGAGGTCGGCCGGCGTCTGACCTGGAACGAGGCGCGCATCGACGCCTGCCTCCGCCACCCCCGGAATCACATTGATGCGCGATCCGGCCTGGAGCTGCGTCGGTGTGGCAGTGTTGCGAACAGTGGCTTGCAGTGAACGAGCCACATCCTCCGGAAGCTTCTGCGCCACCGCAGTGATCTGCTCGTCGGTGATCGGATCCTCGAGCGGGACCCTGACCATCTCCGCCATTGTTGTAAGGAACCCCCGGGATGTTTCAGTGAGATGGATGGGAAGACGGTGCTCGTAAAGTGAGCACACTGCCTTTGCCAGTCGGTGGATGGCGGTGTTCTGCCGCGGGATGGAACCGTGACCGGGCTCTCCTTCCACCCGGATCCGGAATCGGGAGGTCCCCTTCTCCGCCGTACGGATGCCGTAGAAGGCCCGGTCGCCGACGTACTCCGTGGTCCCGGCGCCCTCACTCAGGCCAAACTCGGCCCGCACCAGCTCTGGGCGGTTCTCGACCAGCCATTGCGCTCCCATATGGCCTCCGTCTTCCTCGTCAGCCGTGGCCGCGAAGATTACGTCGCGCTCCAGCCGCGCGTCACTTTCCGCGAGCATGCACATGGTCTGCAGCTCGAGGGCGACCATGTCCTTCATGTCCAGCGCCCCGCGGCCCCATACGCAGCCATCGGCGATCTCGCCGCCGAAGGCAGGGTGAGTCCATTTCTCCGCTTCCACCGGCACCACGTCGACATGGGAGTAGATCAGCAGCGGCGGCTTCTCGCCGGTTCCCTTCCGCCTCGCTACCACGTTTCCGCGCCCTGGTGCTGAGTCGAGAACTATTGGCTCATATCCGGCCGATCGCAAGGTCTCTGCGATGTAGTCGATGCAGGGGCGCTCGTCTCCCGGCGGATTCACGGTCTCGAAACGGAGCAACGTCTGCAGATGGCGGATCAGATCGTCGCCCGCAGCCTTCCAGTCCTGGTCGTGCATCTCTCTCCTCGTCGAAGGGCATCAATCGGTTGGCTCTCGATTATCCAATCGAGGCTAGGGATCGAGCTCTGACCTGGAACCGCGGCAGGAAAGTGGCTGACCTGAGCCTCCATTGTGCGACGGTTAACTGGGCTCGAGAGGTTTCGCGGCGGGAGGATACATGCCCGGCTCGACCGTCCGTTTGCTCTCAGCCGCCCGAACGACCGCTTGCGAGCGGCATTGCTTTCGAGGTTAGAATCCAAGTTTCCTTCACGCTCCTGTCAAGGGGCTCGAATATTGCGACAATGTTTCGGCGGTCCATCACCGGTTGGAGGAACCGTTTGGGAGTCTTGCAGGCAATCGCCGACATCATTCTGATCCTCGCGGCGCTCATCTCGCTGGTGGCGTTCGCGTTTCTTGCTTATGCCGCCTGGACCATAGTCAACGTGGTCCGTGAGGTCAAGGGCGAGGTGAACACCGTGACCGGGAGCGCCAAGGACACGCTGAGCGTGGCCCGGCGCACTACTCACTTCGTCGGGGGTTCGATCGTCAAACCGGCGTCAATCGCGGTCGGCTACGTCACCGGCGTGACCGCCACGCTGCGGGCTTTGACAGAGGACGTGTCCAAGAAGGGCAAGCGCTGACGGTGGGAGTCTTGAACTTCATCGCCGGGCTGGCAACAATCATCCTGGCCCTGGAGCTGCTGATCGCCACGCTGCTCTTCGCCGCCGTTTGTGGAGGCCTATGGTTCGGGCTCAATTTTGGCGACAGGAAGCTGCAGCCGTTGCTGGTCAAGCTCAATGGGTACATCGCCAAGGGTGAGTCTCTGGAGCGTCAGGGGCTGTCGAAGGCTCTCAGGCCCCTGATTGCGGCCAGCTCGTTCGGTGCCTCCATTGCGGCTACGGTGTCGGAGCTGGGAGCAAGAACCAGAACCGGCCCTTGAGGTCAGAGCGTCGAACGTTTAACGCAGCGTTACCCTTAGCCTTGAGAGAGCTTGCAGGCCGCCGTCGCTCACCGCCTCGATGGTTAGTCAGCCATGCCCGGCCGGAGACTCGAAACTCGAAACTCGGCCTCCATCACGACTTCCCCATAAGGGTGATCTCCGGAAACGGGTCCGGCCCGAGAAGCGGCATGGCGTAGTCGCGGAAGGCAGACGAGACCTGTGTGCGGTCCTCGGCCAGGAAGTCGTCGGGCAGCGTGCGAACGCGATTGGCAATCAAACCCAAGTCGGCGCGGGAAGTCTCAACGGCGTACGGATCGTTGCCGACCCGATGCAGCGTGATCATGATGTCGCCGGCTCCGGCGACCGCGGCCTCCACCGCCGCGACCCCTACCAGTCGCGCCTCCGCCAGATCCACTGACGAACGCAACGCAGCCGAGGATCGCTGCAGTGTCCCTGGTCGGTCTGCTCTGGCGACCAGCCCCAGCTCCTGCTCGACCACGCGCACCATGGCCTCGGCGGTGCCCCGAACAATCGGGTGCTCGAAGCTGTCGGTGGTAGCGATGTCTCTGGCCACCGGTTGGCCGGAGCGGTCTTTGACCGTCTCCGCCACCACCACGACCGCGTAGCCCAGATCTCGGTGCACCTCACGTACCGCCGTGAGAAAGCGGTCGGTCTCGAAGGGGTGCTCCGGAACGTAGATGAGATGCGGACCCATCGCATCATCCTGCCTCGCCAGCGCCGAGGCGGCTGCCACCCAGCCCGCGTCTCGCCCCATCACTTCCAGGATCTTGATGGGATAGGTCCGTGGCAGTGACCGGGTATCGAGGCTCGTCTCCAGGGCGGCCGTGGCCACATAGCGGGCGATGCTGCCG
>Ga0209810_1002663_pt1 | contig 20723 bp, 13 predicted proteins | sample Coa_R1_7_FD_187159 | JGI IMG/M metagenome (GOLD analysis project Ga0209810, IMG submission 187159) | Surface soil microbial communities from Centralia Pennsylvania, which are recovering from an underground coalmine fire - Coalmine... | ecosystem: Environmental > Terrestrial > Soil > Unclassified... | reverse complement strand
AGCCGTCCTCGGTGACAAGCATGTCCGCGAGTGGGTCGGCCTCGTGCGCGTCGAAGCCGGCGGACACGAGCACGAGCTCGGGCTCGAATCGCTCGATTGCCGGCTCGACGACCTGCGCGAAGGCCTCGAGATACTCCTCGTCCCCACAGCCGGCCCGCAACGGCACGTTGACCGTCGTCTCCGCCTGGTCGTCCGGCCCGCCGCTGCCCGGATAGAACGGCCACTGGTGGAGCGAGATGAAGAGAACGCTGTCGTCCTCGCGGAAGATCGAATCGGTGCCGTTGCCGTGATGGACGTCGAAGTCGACGATCGCGACGCGCTCGAGGCCCAGGCGCTGTTGCGCCGCCCGCGCGGCCACCGCGACGTTGTTGAAGACACAGAACCCCATCGCGCGCCCCGCGAGCGCGTGATGGCCGGGAGGGCGGACGAGGGCGAAGCCGCCGCGTAGTACAGCCTCGATCGCCGTTCCTGCCGCGAGCGCGGCGGCCTCGAACGTCGTCGCCGTGCAGACGGTGTCGCCATCGAGCCACACCGGATCCTCGACTGTGCGCACGAGCTCGACGTGCTCGGCGGTGTGGCAGAGGAGCAGCTCGTCGACGGTTGCGGCGCGTCCCTCGCTCCAGATGTGCTGGTGCGCGAGCAGAACGGCGAGTCGCTCCGGTCGCTCGGGATGCCCGCCCGTCGGGTGCAGCCTCGCGAAGGCGGGGTGCGTCAGGACGTCGACAGTTCCCCCACGCGCTTCGCGACTGCGCCGAGGCCGAGCCGTTCGAGGAAAGAAGACGCCTCCGCCCACGCCGGGGATGATTCTGCGAGGGGAGGAAGGGGAGCGGAGGCGTCCATCGTCGCGATTCGCCGAAAGAGCCTCAAGTCCTCCGCCTCCGCTGCGAACCGGCCGTCGGCGACCGCAGCCTCGAGCGAGCCGTACTGCCCGAGCAGCTCGGCCGCTTTCTTCGGGCCGACTCCGCGCGCCCCCGGGAGCTTGTCGGATGGATCGCCCCGCAACGCGATGAGATCCGGCACCTGCTCGGGCTCGACGCCGTACCGCTCGCGCACCTCGGCCGGCCCGATTCGGGCGAGCTCGCTCACTCCCCGAGTGGGCTGGAGGATCGTCACGCGCTCGCTCGCAAGCTGGAAGGAGTCACGGTCGGACGTCGCGACGAGCACGTCTTCCGGCCACTCCCGGGCCGCGGCTGCCAGGAAGTCGTCCGCCTCGTAGCCGGGTGCCTTCGCGACGAGGAAGCCGAAGGCGGCCACGACCTCCGGCAGGATCTCGAGCTGCTCGAGGATCGACTCCTCGAAGACCCTGCCCGACTGATAGGGCTCGAAGGCCTCGTGGCGGTAGGTCGGCACGGAGAGCGTGTCCCAGGCCACGAGGACCGCATCCGGCCGCTCGGCCAGCCAGAGCCGGACGAGCATGTTCGTGAAGCCCACCACCGCGTTGAGGCGGATCGACCTCGGCAGCGCGTGGTAGGCGCGGTGCGCGAACGAGTCGCCGTCGATTGCGAGCAGCAGGCTCACAGCGATGCCTCGAGCTCGGCGATGCGCGTCATCAGGCGGTCGGTCGCGTCCTGGGACGCGCGGCGGAGGTCGGCCTCCGTACGCAGGTCCTCGATCTCGACGGGCGTCCCGTACGCGACGCGCAGCGGTCCCAGTCGGCTCAGCCGGTCAGTGCCGGCGACTGCGCACGGCACGAGGGGCACGCCGGCCTCGAGCGCGATGCGCGCGGCGCCCGAGCGAGGCCGCGCGACATGTCGCTTGACGAGGCCCTTCTGCCGTCGCGTTCCTTCCGGGAACATCACGACCACGTGCCCCTCACCCGCGAGCTCGACGGCCGTCTCGATTGCCTCGACGTCGCCGAGGCCGCGACGCACCGGAAAGGCGCCTGCGCCGTCGAGGACGTATCGCGCCGGCCACCAGTAGAGCTCCGACTTCGCCATGAAGCGGAGCCAGCGCCGAGGCCAGAGCGGTAGCCCGACCGGCCACGGGTCGAGGTTCGAGATGTGGTTGCACGCGAGGACGTAACCGCCGCCCGCGGGGAGATTCTGGCGCCCGCGGACGCGCAGTCGGAACAGCCCGTAGACGAGCGGCCAGCTCAGCAGCGCGATGGCGTGGTAGACCGGCGGCGGGCGCACCCCCTGAGTATCGCGTCCGGATCGATTTGGCTGGATGCGCCGCCGGCAAAGCCGGCGGCGCGCCGGCCGGAAGACCCCGCGCCCGCCTGCGGCGGCCGCGGTGGGGGCTATCGTGACGCGCCGATGCCGAAGCGCCTCGTCATCGTCGAGTCGCCCGCGAAGGCACGGACGATTGCCGGTTACCTCGGGCCGGAGTTCGTCGTCGAGTCCTCCGTCGGCCACATCCGCGACCTCCCGGACAGCGCCGCGGAGATTCCGGAGCGCTACAAGGGCGAGGCCTGGGCGCGGCTCGGCGTCGATGTCGAGCACGGGTTCGAGCCGCTCTACGTCGTCGATCCGGACAAGAAGAAGACCGTCGCGCAGCTTCGCAAGCAGCTCGCCGAGGCCGACGAGCTCCTGCTCGCGACGGACGAGGACCGGGAGGGCGAGGCGATCGCGTGGCACCTGCTCGAGGTGCTGAAACCGAAGGTGCCGGCGCGCCGGATGGTGTTCCACGAGATCACGCGCGACGCGATCGAGCGCGCGCTCGACCAGACGCGCGACGTCGACGAGCGGCTCGTCGATGCGCAGGAGTCGCGACGCATCCTCGACCGGCTGTACGGCTACGAGGTCTCGCCGGTGCTGTGGAAGAAGATCATGCGCGGGCTCTCGGCCGGCCGCGTCCAATCGGTCGCGACGCGGCTCGTCGTCGAGCGTGAGCGCGAGCGGATGGCCTTCCGCGCCGCCGAGTGGTGGGACCTGCTCGCGACCTTCGATCCGGAGAGCTTCGAGGCTCGGCTCGTCTCCCTGGAGGGGCAGCGCGTCGCCACCGGCCGCGACTTCGGCCCCGACGGAAAGCTGCGCGGCGAGGCGCGCCAGCTCGACGAGGAAGCCGCGCGCGGCCTGGCCGAGCGTCTCGACGGCGCCGCCTTCCGGGTCGCCCGCGTCGAGCGGAAGCCGTACGTCCGCCGTCCGAGCCCGCCGTTCATGACCTCGACCCTGCAGCAGGAGGCGAGCCGCAAGCTCCGCTTCTCGGCGCAGACCACGATGCGCCTCGCACAGCGTCTCTACGAGAACGGCTACATCACCTACATGCGTACCGACTCGACTACCCTCTCCGAGTCGGCGCTCACGGCCGCGCGGGAGCAGGCCGCGTCCCTCTTCGGAGCCGACCACGTACCGGCCGAGCCGCGCCGCTACGAGCGCAAGGTGAAGAACGCGCAGGAGGCCCACGAGGCGATCCGCCCCTCGGGTGACCGCTTCCGCACACCGCAGGACGTGCGCTCGGAGCTCTCGGCCGACGAGCACGCGCTGTACGAGCTGATCTGGATGCGAACCATCGCGTCGCAGATGAAAGACGCGCAGGGCCAGACCGTCTCGCTGCGGATCGGAGGCGAGTCGAGCACCGGCGAAAGCGTCGAGTTCGGCGCGTCGGGAACGGTGATCACGTTCCGCGGCTTCCTCGCCGCGTACGAGGAGGGGCGCGACGACGATCGCCCGGCGAAGGACGACGACGAGGAGCGCCGTTTGCCGAATCTCGCGGAGGGCGACGCGGTCGAGTTGCGCGCGCTCGAGCCTCAGGGCCACGAGACGAGCCCGCCTGCCCGGTACACCGAGGCGACGCTCGTGCGGACGCTCGAGGAGCTCGGTATCGGTCGTCCGTCCACCTACGCGTCGATCCTCGGCACGATCCTCGACCGCGGCTACGTCTTCAAGCGCGGTACCGCGCTCGTTCCTTCCTTCCTCGCCTTCTCGGTCGTCGGCCTGCTCGAGAAGCACTTCGGCCGTCTCGTCGACTACGACTTCACCGCCTCGATGGAGGACGACCTCGACCGGATCGCGGCGGGTGACGAGCACCGCGTCGAGTGGCTGGGCCGCTTCTACTTCGGCGGCGAAGACGGCGCCGAAGACAGCGGGCTGCACGAGCTCGTGTCGGATCTCGGCGCGATCGACGCGCGAGAGATCAACTCGCTCGAGATCGGCGACGGGATCGTGCTGCGCGTCGGCCGCTACGGCCCGTACCTCGAACGGGACGGCCAGCGTGCAAGCGTTCCGGAGGAGCTCGCTCCCGACGAGCTCACGCTCGAGAAGGCCGAAGAGCTCCTCTCGCAGCCGAGCGGCGACCGGGAGCTCGGCGTCGATCCCGAGTCGGGCCTGCCGATCGTCGCGCGCACCGGCCGCTACGGCCCGTACGTCACCGAGGTCCTGCCGGAGGGCTCGAAGGAGAAGCCGCGTACAGCCTCCCTCTTCAAGACGATGTCGCTGGAGACCATCGGCCTCGACGACGCGCTTCGTCTGCTCCAGCTGCCCCGCGTGGTCGGCGTCGCCGAGGACGGGGAGGAGGTGGTGGCGCGGAACGGACGCTACGGGCCGTACGTGCAGAAGGGAAAGGAGTCGCGCTCGCTCGAGTCGGAGGAGCAGCTCTTCACCGTCTCGCTCCCGGACGCGCTCGCTCTCCTCGCCCAGCCGCGGCAACGCCGCGGCCAGCGCTCGGCCGCGACGAAGCCGCTGCGCGAGCTCGGCACCGATCCGGTCGGCGGCAAGGAGATCGTGCTCAAGGAGGGCCGCTTCGGCCCCTACGTCACCGACGGCGAGACGAACGCCAGCCTCCGGAAGGGCGACGACCCCGAGACGGTCACGCTCGACCGTGCCGTCGACCTGCTCGCGGAGCGGCGGGCGAAGGGCCCGACCAAGCGGAGCTCGCGGCGTCGGAAGGCCGGCTGACGGTTGCTCGCAAACTTCGCCGACTGGTCCACGTCCTATCCTCACGGACTCGGTGAAGGGGCGGAATACACTTGCCAGGCGGCTCGTTCGAGCGACCGGGTGCGTGCCGAGAGACGCCCGACGTGGCCGAGGGGTGGTAACCGGAGGACTTCCCTCCTAAGGTACGAAGGCTTGCCGAGAAGCGAAGAAGCAGGACGAAAGGACTGAGGGAGCGCTGACGCAGAACCAGCTCAACGATTTGCTCGAGTCGGACCAGATCCGCGCCATCGTCGAGGGTGCCGAGGAGCGTGGCTTCGTCGATCCGGCCGAGCTCGAGGCCTTCGCGGCCGAGCTCGAGCTCAACGCAGACGAGGTCGAGGAGCTCACCCGCGAGCTCGAGCGCACCGGGCTCGAGATCGGCCAGCCTGCCGCGCCCGCGCCCGTCGCGGCGACCGCAGAGGCCCCAAAGGAGACGGAGAAGCAGGCCGAGCCCGCCGCCGAGCCGGAGGCACCACCGACGGTCGCGATCTCCGGCTCCGCCGACAGCCTCCAGCTCTTCCTCGCCGACGTCGGCCGCCACAAGCTGCTCACCGCGGCCGAGGAGGTCATGCTCGCGAAGCGGATCGAGCGCGGCGACGTCACGGCGAAGCGCCACATGATCGAGTCGAACCTGCGGCTGGTCGTCTCGATCGCGAAGGGCTACCGCGGGCTCGGCGTCCCGTTCCTCGACCTGATCCAGGAGGGCACGCTGGGGCTCAACCGTGCCGTCGAGAAGTTCGACTGGCGCCGCGGCTACAAGTTCTCGACCTACGCGACGTGGTGGATCCGCCAGTCGGTGCAGCGCGCCGTGGCGAACCACGCTCGTACGATCCGCGTCCCGGTTCACGTCGTCGAGCGTCAGCAGAAGCTGTCGCGCGCGGCCCGGCGGCTCGAGGTCGAGCTCGGGCGCGAGGCAACGAAGGAGGAGCTCGCCGAGGCGACCGGACTGCCGATGCAGCACGTCGACGAGGCGCTCGGCGCCGCAAATGCGTCCGTCTCGCTCAACCAGACCGTGGGCGCCGAGGACGAGGGCGAGCTCGGCGACCTGTTCGCCGACCGGGAGGCCGTCGACCCGTTCGACGAGGCCGAGGAGTCGCTCCGCCGCCAGGGCGTGCGGCGCGCGCTCGAAGCGCTGCCAGAGCGCGAAAGGCGGATCCTCGAGCTGCGGTTCGGCTTCGAAGGCGAGCCGTGGACGCTCGAGGCGATCGGCAACGAGCTCGACCTGACGCGCGAGCGGGTGCGGCAGCTCGAGGGTCAGGCGCTGTCCCGGCTCGGCGCCCTGCGTGACCTCATCTCGGTCGCAGCCGCCTAACCTCGGCTCGAGTTTGCCGTCTACTTGACCATCCCCCGCCGATGCGGTTGGCTTTCGGTGGGACGACGACGGAGCATTTTCCGGATCGCCACAGTTCAGGTGGAAGGAGCGATATGCGCAAGGGAAGGGTGAGATGGCTGTTCGCCGGATCGGTTGCCGCGATCGCAGTCGCGGTGGCGTTGTCGGCGAGCGCCTACGGCAGCTCGAAGGCCGGCAAGATCCTCGTCGACGGCACGACCGAGACCGTCACGAACATCGATCCTGCCGGTAACTACGACTACGGCACGGCAACGGTCGACTACCTGATCTTCAATCGCCTGCTCGCGGCCGGCCCGGGCAAGAACCTCACGCCGCACCCCGAGCTCGCGACCAAGTGTTCCTCGGTCGGGAACCTCAAGACCTGGGCGTGCACCCTGCGCAAGGGCGTGAAGTTCTCGAACGGCGACTCGTTCACGTCGACCGACGTGAAGTTCTCGTTCGATCGCACGATCGCGATCAACGACCCCTCGGGAATCTCGTCGCTGATCACGAACCTGGCGAGCACCACGACGAGCGGCCCGTACAAGGTCGTCTTCCACCTCAAGCACCCGCAGTCGACGTGGCTCCAGGTCCTCACCACGACGGCGGGAAGCATGATCGTCGACCACAAGGTCTATCCGGCGAACAAGCTCCAGTCGAGCACGTCGCCGCAGGTCGGCACCGGGCCGTACATCCTGAAGTCGTACAACCCAGGTCAGCAGGCCGTGTTCACGGTGAACCCGCACTACTGGGGGCCGAAGCCGAAGAACGCCGGCGTGATCATCAACTACTACAAGGACTCGTCGACGATGAAGCTCGCCCTGACGAAGGGCGAGATCGACATGGCGTACGATCAGTTCTCGCCGACCGACCTGACGTCGCTGAAGAAGTCGTCGTCGGTCAAGGTCTACATCGGCGCCGGCGCCGGTATCCGCTACCTCGTGATGGACGTCGGCAAGCAGGCGACCAAGCTCGGTGTCCCGACGGGCAAGCTCGCGGTGCGGCAGGCCATTGCCTACCTGATGCCGCGGCAGACGATCGCCAGCCGCGTCTATCACGGCCAGGTCTCGCCGCTCTACTCGATGGTGGCCAAGGGACTGCCCGGCCACATCGACGCGTTCAAGACGCTCTACGGCGCGAAGCCGAGCGTCGCGAAGGCGAGAGCGGTCTTGAAGAAGGCGCACGTCAAGACGCCTCTCAAGTTCACGATCTGGTACACGCCGACGCACTACGGCGCCGCCTCGGCGGACGAGTACGCGGAGATCCAGCGGGCGCTGAACGCGAGCAAGCTGTTCAACGTCACGCTCAAGTCGGCCGAGTGGGCCGGCTACGTGAATACCCTCGGCACGACGAAGGGCGTATTCCAGCTCGGCTGGTTCCCCGACTACGTCGACGGCGAGGACTACATCAACCCCTTCTATCCAAAGGGCCAGTTCCTCTCCAACGGCTACAACAGCGCCAAGATGAACAAGCTCGCGCTGAAGGAAGAGGGAGCGAAGTCGACCAAGGCGCGGCTCAAGATCATCAAGCAGGAGCAGATGCTCGCGGCGAAGAACGTGCCGCTCATCCCCTACTGGCAGAACCACATGGTCGCCGTGGCGCGCAAGAACGTCGGGGGCGTGACCAGCACGCTCGATCCGACGTACATCATGCGGTTCTGGCTCCTCTCGAAGTAACTGCGACCCAACGGAGGGGCGTTCGCTCGAACGCCCCTCCGCAACATCACTAAGCTCGGACGATGAGGCCCGCCCAGTGACCGGCACCTCGCTCAAGACCTACGCGCTCACCCGGCTCGCGCTCGTCGTGCCGATGGTCTTGATCCTGCTCACCTTCGTCTTCCTGCTCATGCGCGTGGCGCCGGGGAACCCGATCGCGGCCGCGCTCGGCGGTCACGTCCCGCCGTCGGTGATCCAGCGGATCTCGCACCGGCTCGGCTACGACAAGCCGATCTACACGCAGTACGGCGACTACCTCTGGGGAGTCCTGCACGGCAACCTCGGCCGGACGATCACCGACCGGCGAGCCGTGAGCAGCATCATCGTCGAGAACGGCGGGGCCACACTGGAGCTGACGGTCGCGGCGAGCTTCGTGGCCATGGTCGTGGGGCTCGTCGTCGGCCTGCTGGCCGGCCGGTTCCGCGACACCTGGATCGACGTCAGCGGCCGGCTGTTCGGGATCGTCGCCTACGCGATGCCCGTCTTCTTCCTCGGCTTCCTCGCCCAGCTCTTGTTCGGCATCTGGCTCGGCTGGCTGCCCACCTCGAACCAGGCGAGCCCGATCACCCAGGCCTTCCTACCGGTCCACTCGCACATCCTGTTCATCGACGCCATCTGGGCCCACAACTGGGGCGCGCTCTGGGACGTCGTCAAGCATCTGATCCTCCCGGCCACGACGCTCGGGATCGTGATCGGAGGCGTGTTCATCCGTCTCGTCCGGATCAACGTGATCCGGAGCCTCAAGGACGACTACGTCGAGGCGGCGAGAGCCCGGGGCATCCGTGAACGGTCGGTCGTCTACCGCTACGCGTTCCGGAACGCCCTCGTGCCCGTCGTCACGGTCGTCGGTCTCCAGCTCGCGCTCCTCCTCGGCGGGGCCATCCTCACGGAGGAGACCTTCAACTGGCCGGGCATCGGCTCGACGCTCGTCTCCTACCTCGCGGAGCGGGACTACGCCGGGGTCCAGGGCATCGTCGTCGTCTTCGCTCTGGTCGTCGTCGTGGCGAGCCTCCTGATCGACTTCGTCAACGCCTTTATCGATCCGAGGATCCGCTACTGATGGCCGTGGCCTCCCGCACTGCGCCGGGTCGCCGATTCGTCGGCAGGCGCCTGCGGCGGCTCTGGAGCCCGATCGCTCATACGCAGGGCCTGGCCCGCGTGATGCTCCTCAGCGGCGCATCGATCACGCTGTTCTTCATCGTCCTCGCCTTCTTCGCGCGCTGGATCGCGCCGTACGGGTTCACGCAGTACGCCGCGCACGGCGTCCGCTTCCCGCAGCTCGGGCACCCGGGCGGCGTACACCCCTTCGGCACGACCGTCGAGTCCGACGACGTCCTCTCACGCGTGATCTGGGGGGCGCAGACCGAGCTGAAGGTCGTCGTGCTGGCGCTCGTCCTCTCCCTTGCCGTCGGCGTTCCGCTCGGCCTGTTCTCCGGCTACTTCGGCGGGGCGCTCGATCGCGGGCTCGTGCTCCTGATGGACGCCATGTTCGCCTTCCCTCCGCTCCTGCTGGCGATCGTCATCGCGTTCGAGCTGGGCTCGACCGTCAGCTCCGGTGTCGTTACCGCAGCGGTGGCGATCACCATTGCCTACGTGCCGCAGTACTTCCGCGTGGTCCGGAACCACGTGATCAGCGTTCGGGAGGAGACGTACGTCGAGGCGGCGCGAGCCCTGGGCGCGCGCCCCATGACGATCATCCGCAAGTACGTCTTCTTCAACGTCGTCCAGAACGTGCCGGTGCTAGCCACCCTGAACGCGGCGGACGCCATCCTCACGCTGGCCGGGCTCGGCTTCCTCGGCTACGGGGTCCAGCCGACACAGGCCGCGGAGTGGGGGTACGACGTGCAGCGCGGCCTCTCGGACGCGACGAACGGCATCTGGTGGACGGGGCTCTTCCCCGGCATGGCGATCGTCGTGCTCGTGACGGGTATCACCCTGCTCGGCGAGGGTCTCAACGAGACTACGAATCCGGTGCTGCGCCGTCGCCGTTTCGGGCGCTTCGACTTCGAGCCAGTCTCGCCCATGTTTGCGGAGGTGGAGCCGCCGCTGCAGCCGGACGAGGGGCTGGGCGAGTGACGACCGAGCCCGTTCTTCAGCTCCGGAACCTCCGCGTCTACTACGGAACGTCGGGGCGACCCGTGCGTGCGGTCGACGACGTCTCGCTCGAGATCGGCGAGAGCGAGGTGGTGGGGCTTGTCGGCGAGTCGGGCTGCGGGAAGTCCACCCTCGGCCGCGGCATCCTCGGCCTGCTGCCCGAGGGCGCGCGGGCCGCCGGGGAGGTCAACTACCTCGGCCGCAACCTGCTCTCGTTGCCGCCGAAAGCCGTTCGGAGGCTCCGCGGGCCGGAGCTCGGCCTGGTGTTCCAGGAGCCGATGACCCGGCTCAACCCGCTCCTGCGGATCTCGGCGCACTTCCGCGAGACGCTCCGGCTGCACGAGCCGCAGCTCACGAAAGAGCAGGCGCGGCGCCGCTCGCTCGAGACTCTCGGGCGGATGGGGATCCCGCCGACTCGCTTCCACCAGTATCCGCACGAGTTCTCCGGCGGGATGCGCCAGCGGATCATGATCGCGCTTGCTCTCGTCCTGCGGCCGAAGCTGCTCGTCGCAGACGAGCCGACGACCTCGCTGGACGTGATCGTGGAAGGCCAGATCCTCGCCCTGCTCGCCGACCTCAAGCGGAACTTCGGCACGGCGCTGCTCCTGATCACGCACAACCTCGGCATCGTCGCCGAGGCCTGCGACCGGATGGCGGTCATGTACGCCGGGAAGATCGTGGAGGAGGGGACCGTGCGCGGCGTCTTCGCCGAGCCTGCGCACCCGTACACGCGCGAGCTGCTGCGCTCGACGATCTCTCTCGACACGACCGAGCTGCACTCGATCCCGGGCGCGCCTCCCAATCTCGTCGATCCGCCGAGCGGCTGTCGCTTCCACCCCCGGTGCCCCAACGCGATGCGGGTCTGTGTCGACCAGGTGCCGATCGAGCAGAGGCTCGCCGATGGACGCCGCGTCCAGTGCTGGCTCCACGGGCCCTCGCAGCGGGTTCCGGCCGGAGGTGAGGCCCCACTCGAGCAGCCGGTCGGAGTCGCGGATGAGGCCTGAGCCGGTGGAGGCGCAGGCCACTCCGGCCTTCGACGAGCCGCTCGTCTCGATCCGGGACCTGCGCACGTATTACACGATCCGCGGCAGCTTCCTCGACCGTCTCGTCGGCCGCGAGGCCGGGATCGTGCGGGCGGTGGACGGGATCTCCCTCGACATCCGCCGCGGTGAGGTGCTCGGGCTCGTGGGCGAGTCCGGCAGCGGCAAGACCACGCTGGGTCGGGCGCTCCTTGGCCTCGTGCCCGCGACGAGCGGCACCATCGAGCTCGAAGGGCGCGAGGTAACAGGACTCTCGGAGCGGCAGCGTCGGGTGCTACGCAGGCGGGTGCAGGTCGTCTTCCAGGACCCTCACGCCTCGCTCAATCCGGCGATGACGATCGGCGAGGCCGTGGCTCACCCCCTGCGAATCCACGGCTTGGAGCGCAACCGCGAGCAGCTGAGGCGGCGCGTCGTCGACGTGCTGGATCGCTGTGGCCTCGCCCCGGGCGCGGACTTTCTCGACCGGTATCCCTCGGACCTCTCCGGCGGCCAGAAGCAGCGGGCGGTGATCGCGCGGGCCATCATCCTCAACCCTGCTCTGCTCGTCGCCGACGAGCCCGTGTCGATGCTCGACATGAGCGTCCGCGCGCGAGTCCTCGAGCTGATGCTCTCGCTGAAGCGCGACTTCGAGCTCACGTACCTCTACATCACCCACGATCTCGCGACCGCCCGCCTCGTCTGCGACCGGATCGCGATCATGTACCTCGGCCGGATCGTCGAGATCGGCCCGGCGGACGCGATCTACGCCGACCCCAAGCACCCCTATACGCAGGCGTTGCTGCGTGCGATCCCGGAGCCGGACCCGACGCGTGCGGTGCCGCGTGATCTGCCGCGGGGCGAGGTGCCCGACGCAGCTCTGCCGCCGCTCGGCTGCCCGTTCCACCCGCGCTGTCCGCACGCCTTCGAGCCGTGCGGCTGGGAGTCGCGCGATCTGCGCGAGCTGCTCGAGTCGCGCTGGACGCGGCTCGCGGGCGATCCGCTCGTCGAGCAGGAGCAGGCGCTCGTGGGCGATCTCGGTGTCCTCGCGCGCCCGACACCGGAGGTGCGGCTGCCGGCGCCGCGTGGGCGGCAAGCCGAGGAGATCGTTGCGCTGCTCGACCGTATCCGTGCGGAGGCGCCGGACGAGCCGTTCTGGCGGGGCGTCGAGCGCCTCACGGCCGAAGGCTCGCATGTCAGGCTCGACTTCCATATGCCGAAGGAGCCGCTGCTCGAGCGCGAGGGTAAGGCGGACGTCGCCTGCCACCTCTACACCGAACCCTCCTAGAGCTTCAGCTCGGGCTGGGTCAGGTCGGTGTTGCGAAAGACGAACGTCGCCCGCTCGTGTGGCCGCTCCTTCTCGATGTAGCGCCGCTGCGCGGGCATGTACCGGACGCGGTAGCGCTCGTGCGTCTCGTCGAGGGAGTCGCACCAGACACGGTTCCGATCTGCGCCGCGCTGTGCGGCCACCTCGAGATCGGCCTCGACCCAGACCGTCGCGTCCCACAGGTCGGCGAGCTCCGGCCGCTGCAGGAAGACGCCGTCGGCGAGGACGACGACGCCGGGAGGCCCGCCGATGCACAGCACGTGCGCCCGGAAGCTCTCGAGGTCGAACGCGTCGAGGTAGTACCCCTCGGGCGAGAGCTCGCCGCGCGCGTATCGCTCGGGCATCGGCCGCTCGAACTGGTCGAGCGAGATGCGAATCGCCGGCCGTCGTCGCGTCGTGAGGAGCTGCGCCACCTCCTCGGCGAGCCGGGTCTTGCCTGCGCCGTCGACGCCGTCGATGCCGATCCGTGTCAGCCGGTCGGCAGCCTGAACTGCGGCGAGGGCGTCTCCGAGCTCTTCGAGGACGAGGTACCGGAGTGGCACGGAGCCAATCTTCGCGCAGCGTCGAGGATCGCCTCGCCGTCGAGCGGCGCGACGCGGAGCTCGGGCGGCGGACGGCGCAGGAACGAGTCGACGAGGAGAAGCTCGTCGAGGTCGAGCTCGCCGTCCCGGCGCGCGGCGGCCAGCCCGGCTTCGACCTCGAGGGCCGCGCCTCCGCCGGGCGGCAGCGTCCGCTCGGCCGCCACGCGCCCACCCGCAACGAAGTACGCGCGCACGTAGCCGGAGTCGCAGGCGGGCAGCAGGACACAGCACTCGAGCCGCTGCACGCGATCGAGGCGCCTCAGCTCCCGGCAGACTCGGTCGAGGGCGGCCAGCCGGTCGCGAAGCCTTCCCGCGTCCTCGAACCTCCGCGCCTCGGACAGGTCGCGCAGGCGGCGTCGCAGGCGCGGGAGCGCCGACTCGGGCCGCGGCAGCTCGTCCGGAGACAGCGCCCGCGCCGCGAGCTGCGCGGTGCGGCGCGAGCGCAGCGGCCCGATCGGCGACGGACGGGTCGAGGCAACGACCGAGTCGCCGCGCTGTCGCAGCCAGACCTGCCTCTCAGGCCGCGCCACCCGCGCGTTGCCCGGCGGGCGGAGGTTCCTGATTAGGCGCAGCTCCTCGAGCGCCGCCTCGAGCTCCGAGCCCGTCACGCGCCACTCGATTCGCTCTGCGGCGGCGAGCGCGGCCTCCACGGCCGGCCGCTGGCGGTCGCTGCGGAAGTAGGAGCGGAGGCGCGATCGCAGGTCGCGTGCTCGGCCGACGTAGAGGACCTGGTCGTTGCGCCCGAGGAAGAAGTAGACGCCGGGACGGCTCGGTGCGTCGAAGACGAGGTGGCGCTTGTCGAGCAGGCGCCGAGTCCTGGTCGCAGCGAGCGCCGTGAGGTCGGCGATCGTGCGGGCGCCGCGCTCCTGCGCGAGCCCGATCAGTGCGAGCAGGAGCTCGGCGGTCGCGCGCGCGTCGGGCAGCGCGCGGTGGCACGGCCGCTCGCTCGTGTCGAGAAACCACGCGAGCTGAGCGAGACCGAAGCCCGAGACGCGCCCGGCGAGGAGCTTCCGGGCCAGGCGCACGGTGTCGACGACCGCCGAGCCGATGCGCGTGCCGGTCAGCCGCTCGGTCTCGCGATCGAGGAAGGCGAGGTCGAAGCGTGCGTTGTGCGCCACGAGGACGCCGTCTCCGGCAAAGGCGAGGAAGTCCCGTACTGCTTCCGCCGGCGAGGGCGCGCCGCGCAGCTGTTCGCTCCGCAGGCCGGTTAGCGCGCTTGCTCCCGGCGCGATCGGGAGGCCCGGATCGACGAGCGTCTGGAACTCGGCTTCGACCTCGAAGCCCCGGAGGCGCACCGCTCCGATCTCGCAGATCCCCGACCGGCCGGGTCGTAGCCCGGTCGTCTCGAGGTCGACCACGACGTAGGTCGCGTGCTCGAGCAGGAGCGCAGCACCCGGCGGCTCCGCGAGCGCGACGGCGTCGCCGCTCCAGGCGAGCCGGGCGTCGGTCTCGACGACGTCCGCCAAAAGCGTGCGGGCGAGGGCGACGGGCGCCTGCCGGAGGGCGAAGAGGCGGCGCGCCGCGTCCTCGGCGAGGACGGGGCCACGCTCCTCCTCCACGAGCTCCACCAAGCGGTCGGCCGCGTCTAGCCTCAGCTGCATGCCCGAGAGCCTAGGCGAACATACGTTCGCACGCCAGGTCGCGGCGCTTGGAGCCGAGCCTTTCGAGGAGGCCGAGCAGGTCACGCAGGCAGTACGGGGCGAGCAGCTGCGCGAGCGCCGGCGCGCGCTCCTGCGACTCGGGTCTGCCGGGCGCTAGATTTCGCCGCTCGGGTGGAGCCGACCGCTTTTCCGGGGAGAGTGGCCGCGGTCGCGACCGCGCTCCCGCTGCTCGCACTCGTCCTCGTCGCTGGATGCGGCGGCGCGGGCCACGCGGCGACGAGCGACGCACTACCGATCAGCACGCGAGCCACGACGACGGAGATTCAGACGACGGCAGCGTCGACACCCACGACCGGCGCCGCAGTGAGCCCGCACGAGTTCCCGGAATTCCGGATCGCGATGGACGAGGACACGGACTATCTCGACCCCGGGCTCTCCGACACCGCCGAGGGCTGGGGCGTGATGTGGAACGTGTACCTCCCGCTGCTCGGCTATCGGCATGTAGGCGGGCCGGCCGGTGCCCGGCTCGTCCCCTACCTCGCGTCCTCTCTGCCTCGCATCTCCCCCGACCGCCGCACGTACCGCCTCACCCTGCGCGGAGGCGTGCGCTACTCCGACGGCACCAAGGTCAAGGCGAGCGACTTCAAGACGACGGTGGAGCGAGACTTCCTGCTCGGCTCCGCCGGCGCCGCCTTCTTCCGGAACATCGTCGGCGCGCAGGAGTTCGCGAAGCGCCAGAAAGGCGGGATCCCGGGCATCGTCGTCGACAATCACACAGGCTCGATCGAGATCCACCTCGTGAAGCCGCAGGCCGACTTCGCGAACGTGCTGGCGTCGGAGTTCGCGGCCCCGGTGCCGGCGAGTGCGCCCGCGACCGACACCTCGCTCCATCCACTGCCCGGGACGGGGCCGTACGAGATCACGAGCTACCAGCCGAAGTCACGGATTCTCGAGACTCGCAACCCGTATTTCCAGGCCTGGCGCTTCCACGGCGCGGTGCCGGCCGGGAATCCCGACCGCGTGACCTGGGACATCGTTCCGAACGCCTCCGTCGCGCTGCACCGCGTGCTCAGCGGCAAGGACGACTGGATGAGCTACTTCCAGGTCCCGAGCAAGCGGCTGCCCGCGATCGAGCAGAAGCATGGGAGCCGCCTGCACACCTTCACGCCGCCCAACCTCATGTACTTCTTCATGAACACGCGGGTCCCGCCGTTCACGAGCCTCAAAGTCCGGCGGGCGGTGAACTACGCGATCTCTCGCCGGCAGCTGAAGCGCCTCGCGGGCGGCCTCGCCCGGACGACCGAGAACATCCTCCCTCGCGGCTACCCGTCCTTCCGCCCGCACACCCTCTACCGCCACAACCTGCGCAAGGCGATCCGCCTCGTGCGCGAGTCGGGCTTCAGGGGGAAGCGGGTCTTCGTCTGGAACCACGATGTCTCCACCGACCTGCCGTTCACAGACTACCTCATCTCGGTGTTGCGGCGCATCGGCTTCCATGCGAGCGAGAAGGTCGTGACCGCGGGCAGCTACTGGACGACGATCGGGAACGAGAAGACGCGGGCGCAGATCGGCTTCGCGAATTGGGTGCAGGACTATCCGCACCCGCTGGACTGGTTCTCCCTCCTCGACGGCCGGACGATCACGCAGACGCACAACGCGAACTACGCGAACTTGAACGTGGGCTGGGTGAACCGCGATATCGCGGCTCTGACACGTCCGAAGAAGCTGACGCCGCAGGTCGACGACCGCTGGGCGGATCTCGACCGGAAGGTGATGCGGCTCGCGCCGTGGGCGCCCTTCCTCAACCAGGAGGGGACGGATTTCTTCAGCGCGCGCGTCGATCTGGGCTGCTACGTCAACAACGTCTTGTACGAGTTCGACTACGCGAGCATCTGCGTCACCAAGAAATAGTCCCCAGCGCTGGGTGACACCCGTTCGAGGTAAGGGCAGGCGCTAAAGCGGCCCGGATCGTGCGCCGATACTCCGGGCGTGGACGCTGCGGAGCGCAAGGAGATCCTCAACCGTTACTTGACGCATTCGCGCCGCTTCGAGGAAGTTGCGGCGCGGAGGCGCACTACGGGCGGCGCGGACGTGATCCCGCTTCAGAACCCGCTTAGGGAGCTCGAGCAGGAGCCGACGGTGCGCGAGGTCGAGGTGCTTCAGCTCATTTCGGACGGGCTCGTGAACCGCGAGATCGGCGAGCGCCTGTTCCTGTCCGAGGAGACGGTGAAATCGCACGTGCGGCACCTGCTCGCGAAGCTGCAGGCGCGCTCCCGCGCGCACGCGGTCGCAGTCGGCTTTCGCCGCGGAATCATCGGTTAGCTTCGTTTCCTCCACAAGCCGCCATCTGCGCTGTGGAGAAAGGAAAAACGAAGCGCCGGGTGAAGATCACCCGGCGCTCATGAAACCGCGTATCCGCCCTACAGCTCTTGCCCGGATCCCCCGCGCGGGGGATGATCGCGAGCTGTGGATAACGGACTATGCGACGGCTCTACCAGATCCTGGAAGTCCCGGCGATGGTCGCACGGGCTGCGAGGCGAGCAAAGGAACGCATTGACCACTCCGATCGATCGGGGACTGACGGCACCGCCAGCGTATACCCCTTTTGGGGGATACGCAAGGCTGGACCGGCTGGTCAAAGGTCTGGGTAAGACCGATCGGCGAACCGCAGCCTGGGGATTCGTCCTCAGCCTTGGCTCGATCCTTGCGTTCATCGGCCTCTGGTTTGGCGGCTATCGACTGCCGCACGTGTGGGCGCTCCTCCTGCTGGGCGCAGTCGCAGCTCTTGCAGAGAGACAGCAGGTCGCCATCAACGACCGCACCTGGCAGTCGGTCACGTTCTTGCCGCTCGTCTTTTCAGCTGTCGCGTTCGGGCCGCTTGGCGGATTTGTCGTCGGCGCGATCTCGAATGTATGGGATCTCCGCGAGTCCCGGTCAAGTTGGTTTGTGTATACGCCTATCCGGGGTTTGACAGCTGCCACGGCGGGCCTCGCGGCTTGGACGTTCGTTCCAAACCCCGAGACCTTCGGCTCGTGCCTTCTCGCAAGTCTCGTTGCTTCAGTTGCTCATGTCGCCTCGGACGGCGCACTGGTAGGCATGACCGGCTGGGTGCGCCGCCGAAACGTTGCGACGTTCTTGCGCGAGATCACCTCAGTCACTTTGCTCACCGTGCCGCTTTACATTCCCGTCCTCGCTCTATTCGTGTACGGCTATCACCTCTACTCTCTGCGGCTTGTCATCCTTTTCTTCCTCCCCGCTCTCGCAGCGCAGCGCTTGCTTCAGCTGTACCAGCAGGAAAAGGTCGTGTCGAAGGACCTCGCCGGGGCGAATGAGAGGCTCAGAAAGGCAAGCCTCTCTTTTGCAACCGCTCTCGTCGCGACGCTCGACGCTCGGGACCAGTACACCGCGGGTCACTCCGCAGCAGTCTCGATCTATGCGCGAGACATCGCGCAGCGCCTGGGGTTGTCGGAGGAAAAGCAGGACCTGGTCCATCTGTGTGGTCTCGTCCACGACATCGGCAAGATCGGCCTGCCGGCCGGCTTGCTCGAGAAGCCCGGCCCTCTGACCCTGGAAGAGCGCCGGCAGATGGAGCAGCATTCCGAGATCGGTGAGCGGATCCTCCGAAATGTTGACGATTACTCAGAGATCGCTGACGTCGTTCGGTCCCATCATGAGCGCATCGACGGGATGGGCTACCCGGACGGGTTGCGCGCTGACGAGATCCCCCTGCTCGCGCGCATCATCGGCGTAGCCGACGCGTACGACGCCATGACATCAGACCGCCCTTACCGCGAGGCCTTGCCTAGCCGAGTCGCTCGAATGCGCCTTGCACAGGCGGTAGGGACCCAGTTCGATACCGCAGTGGTAGCGGCATTCGAGGCGATCCTCGCGACGGCCGACGAGGATTACCGTTCGGGGCGTGGCTCTTCATTCATGCGTGAGCGCGCGCAGTTTGAGACGGGCGAAGAAGATATCGCCGTCACCCTAGACGTCGCCACTTAGAGCTCGGGCGGCTTCGAGCCGCGATCGGACACCCAGCTTCTCGTAGATGTGCTTGACGTGCACCTTCGTGGTCGACACGCTGATGTAAAGCAGTCTTGCGATCTCCTCGTTCGTCATCCCTTGAGCGAGAAGCTCATGCACCTCGGCTTCACGAGGACTGAGGATCCTTGTCCCTCTAGCCTCTCTTGGGATGCTTAGACCAAACGATCTAGCGAGCGTCAAGTCGCGTGAGCTCACGAGTAACCGTTGGAACCAGGAGCTCCACTTTTCTTCCGCGGCGATGACTGCGCCCAGCTCTTGGTCAGCGCGTACGGCGATAACGATGGGATCAAATACCCCTGCGTCGATCACCTGGCCGACGTAGGTCGTCGCGTCACCGCTCCTCCTCTGTGCTAACGCGACGATCGCTTCGGCGAGGAGGGCTAGAGCCTGAGCCTCTAATCCGCGCCCAGCGTCATGCGTTTCGGCGGACAGCATCTGTGCTCGACTCGAATTGCCTGCCACGGCACTCAGCAGCGCTTGCCATCCCAGAAACTCACTCCGGCTTTCTCTCGCGGACCGCTGGGACGGCCCCAGTGAAAGAAAGTCCAAAGCTCGTCGAGCGTCGCCCACGGTCGCGTTCAGACGAGCGCGCTGAATTGAATAGTTGTCGTGAAAGTAGCCGCCTGGCTCGTCTCGAATCTGGCGTTCGATCGCGGCGAGCGTCCGAGCTGCTGGCGCGAGCTTCCGGAGCCCAATCAGCGCTTTCACGCGGTGCATTTGCGCATAACGGGCCGCGAACTCGATTGCCGAGCTTTCGGCCACGGCCGCTAGAACATCCACGCTCGCAAGCGCTTCTTCGTAGCGAGCATTCACGGCAAGCGCGTAGCTGTACACGCTCAGGAAGGCGCTGTATGCGATTGGGTCTGCGCCTCTTTGTGCGAGCGTGTAGACACCTCGAGCCTCATCCAAAGCATCGACAAGCTCGCCTTGCACCAATGCTGCGGCGAGTTCCGCGGCTCCGAGCATCGTCGATTGGGTGAGCCCGCCGTCAGCCGCAGCGCGGAAGTCATCGAGGCGCTCCGTGAGATCAGGCGACTGCTGCTCGAGTGCCTGCAGGAAGGCGAGCCAGAGAGCGCCCTCGCGGGTTTCTGCGGTCTGGGCGGACGCTGCGGCGAGCTCCGCATATCGATCGGTGAGACGCGGCCGATCCGAGAGATGAGCTGCCCGTCCTGCCACTAGATGAGCGCGGGCAGCAAGGTCTCCGTCAAGCGAACGCGCGGCTTGTCCCGCGAGAGCTATGGCTTGGTCGAGCTCGTCGGCCCGCAATAGGGCCTCGCTCTCTGCGTAGTCGATGAGGCCGCCTTCGGCGCCCGCCGCACGCGCGGCGGCAACCCAGCGCTGGAGGCTGCTGGTGCGGCCGGCTGCCAGTAGGTCGTCCAGCGCGGCTCCGACGGCCTCTGTGGCGAAGCTCGGATCGTGTGCGGCTTCGGCGACGCACAGCGCCTCGTCCCACCGCCCTGCCTCGAGCAGCTTGCGGCAGTTACGCAGCAGAGTCTCGCGCGTCGCCGCATCGGACTCCGCGAACCGGCGGATGAGCAACTCCCGCAGCAGCGGATGCAGCGTGAGCGCCCGGCGCTCGGTGAGGGCCAGTAGCCCCCGCGCGATCGCGTCCTCGATTACCTCGTCGGCGTTCGTCCCGAGAACCGACCGCGCGGCGTCGATGTCCGTAACCGACCCGACTGCGAGGAGCATCAGCGCTGCCTGCGTCTCCGGGGCGGCGGTGGCAAGCAGCTCACTCGCGAGGAATTCGTAGAGCGTGTGCGAGAGAAGCCGGCTCGAGGTGAAGTCGACGTCGCCGCTGATCGCGGCGAGGCCCAAGACCGCGGGCCAGCCCTCGGCGGTGCGCATCAGGCGCGCGCGGCCCGCCACCGCTCCAACAGCGGCCAGCACCTCCGTCGCCTCCGCGTCCGTCATGGCGAGCTCGTCCACGCCGATCTCGAGGCCCTCGCCGTAGACCTCGAGCCGAGGCGTGAACCAGTCGGGCCGCGCTCTCGTCGTGATCAGGAAACGGGTGTCGAGACCCTCGACGAGCATCGACAGGAGCTCCTCGGCATCCTCCGTCCCCGCCGCCTCCCACTCGTCTACGACGAGGAGCACATCCCGGGTGAGTGGCTCGAACGTGCGCAGGATCGCGCGGCCGAGCGGCTTCGCGCTCGGATTCA
>Ga0209810_1002660_pt1 | contig 20740 bp, 16 predicted proteins | sample Coa_R1_7_FD_187159 | JGI IMG/M metagenome (GOLD analysis project Ga0209810, IMG submission 187159) | Surface soil microbial communities from Centralia Pennsylvania, which are recovering from an underground coalmine fire - Coalmine... | ecosystem: Environmental > Terrestrial > Soil > Unclassified... | reverse complement strand
CACGACCGGCGGCACGGGGTTCCTCGTCCCGCCGACGCCCCAGTGCAGCACGCCGTTCGGCGTCTCGACCTTCAGGTGCAGCATCGCCTTCGCGACCGCGTTCTTGTCCTTCGGGTTGCCGCTCGCCTTCAGCGCGGCGACGCCGACGTCGAGCAGCGCGGCGGACGAGCCGAGCTGCTGGTTCCACTGCTTGCCCGTCGCCTTGGTGTAGCCGTCGCCGATCTGCTTCGAGCTCATCCCGGTGAGCGACGACTTGTAGGGGAAGTGCGGCGTCCAGTACGCGGCGCTGGCGAGGCCCGGCCCGAGGTTGCCGACCGCCGCCACCTGCGACGGGAACAGCCCGGTCTTCGCGATCTGCGCGATCTTCACCATCTTCGTGTAGCCCTGCTGCGCGGCCTGGCGCCAGAAGGTCACGAAGTCCGGCGGGATCGGGAACGTGTTGAAGATCTGGCAGTTCTCGGACTTGAACTTCGCGATCTGCGACGAGAAGTCGTTCGTCCCGTCCTGGTAGCCGCCCGGGTCGACGATCTTGTAGCCCGCCTTCTCGAGCAGCGGGCCGAGGCTGGCGCGGATGGCGTTGCCGTCGGTGTCGTTCGGCCACATCACGCCGACCTTGCGGTTCGTCTTCACCTGCGGCCACAGGTGCGTGTACGCCTCGAAGAACTCGTGCGTGCCGAAGCAGAAGATCGTGCCGTAGCGGAACGGCGACGGCTTCCCCGGCTTCGCGCCGCGACCGAAGTACCACGACTCCCACGGCTCGACCGTGGAGATGTTCGGCACACCCGCCGCCTCGGCGGCGTCGGCGGCCGGGTTGATCGACTCCGGCGTCGAGGTCGCGAGCAGGATGTCGACGTTGTCCGAGTGGATCAGCTCGTTCGCCACCTGCGCGCAGCGCGTCGGGTTCGACTGGCTGTCCTTGTTGATCACCTGCACGCTGTAGTGCTTGCCGCCGACCGTGATCCCCTTCTTGAGCGCCTTGCGCGCCTGGGCGAGGATCCACGGGTCGCCCTCGCCGAAGCCCGCGGCCGGCCCGGTGAGCGGGCTGACGTAGCCGATCTTCAGCGTCTGGCCGGCGTCGAAGCTCTTCGGGCGCGCCCAGACCGGCTGGGCGGCGACCCCCGAGACGACCAGGCCGCCGGCGCCGACCCCGGCGCGCTTCAGCAGCTCCCGTCTCGTGACCTTCGACGTCGCGAAGTCGTCCGACATGAGATCTCCTCCGGTCGCAGGGGGCTGGATCGTCTCGCGACGCTACGCCTCCCTTGCCCACATGTCAAGACGCTGTTCTAATAGGCGGGACGTGGCTGACCAGGCAGGCAGGTCCTACTCCCAGTCGCTCGAGCGCGGCCTCGCCATCCTCGCAGCCTTCCGCTCCGGCCGCTCGCTGCTCGGCGTCGCGGAGCTGGGACGCGAGGTCGGCCTCAGCCGCTCGACGAGCCACCGCTACGTCGCGACGCTGACCGCGCTCGGCTATCTCGAGCAGGACAGCGCGACGCGGAAGTACCGGCTCGGGCCGCGCGTGCTCGACCTCGGCTTCTCCGCGATCAACTCGATGGAGCTGCGCGAGGTCGCCGCGCCGCACCTGCGCGAGCTGAGCGACGAGACCGGCTACACCGTCAACATGGCGATTCTCGACGACCTCGACATCGTCTACGTCGACCGCTGCAGGTCCTCGAGCGCCGGGCAGCGCGAGATCGACCTCAACCTGCACGTCGGCTCGCGTCTGCCGGCGTACTGCACGTCGATGGGGAAGGTGCTGCTCGCGCATCTGCCGGGCGACGATCGCGACGCGCGGCTCGGCCGGATCGAGTTCACGCAGCGCGGCCCGAACACGTTGACGAGCCGCCGCGCGCTCGAGGCGGAGCTCGCCCGCGTGCGCGAGAGCGGGTTCGCGATCAACAACGAGGAGCTTGCGTACGGCCTGCGCTCGATCGCGGCGCCGGTGCTCGACCGCGAGGGAGCCGGAGCGGCGGCGATCAACCTCGCCGTGCACAGCTCGTTGGCCTCGACCGACGAGCTCGGTGCCCGCTTCGCGCCGGCGCTGCTCCGCACGGCGGCGGACATCTCCGCTCGGATGGGCTACCGGGGCTGAACTCGCGACCTTAGAGGCCCTCACACAATGAACGTTATGTCGCCCGGCCGCGCTCGGCGGCACGATGCTGTGTCCTCGGTCGCGCCCATACGCACTGCGTATGGGCGCTCCCTGCGTCCTTGCCTCGTGCTCGCCGATCGCACCCGGATCGACGAACATCATTATGTGAGGGCCTCTTAGTTCACTTCGTGAACTAAGGTCGTGCGTTTCTCGGCCGCCGCCAGCAGGTCCCAGTCCGAGCCGGGCACGCCGATCAGGGAGACGCTCGTCGGCAGGCCGGTCCGCCGGCCCACCTCGGAGGGGAAGGTCACGGCGGGGAAGCCGGTCCAGTTCCAATAGTGCGTCAGCGAGACCTCGGCGGCGTCGGTGAACGGCGCGTCGTACCCGTGTCCGCGCAGACGGGGCACGATCGGCACCGTCGGCTCGACGAGTGCGTCGACGCGGTGCTCCGCGAACCACGCCTGCCACGTGGCGACGTCCCGCTCGCGTCGGCGCGCGATCGCCGCAAGATCCTCCGCCGTCAGCGCACGCCGCTCGGCGTGCTCGAGGAAGCCGCGCGTCGAGGGCCGGTAGAGGTTGCGGCGGTCGGAGAAGCGGCGATGCCAGGCGAGCATCTCGGCCGTGAGCAGGTCCAGGAAGTCGTCGCCGAGGTGCAGCACCACGGCCGGAGGCGGGACCGCGACCGGCTCGAGCTGCGCCAGCACGCGCTCGAACCCGTCGGCGACGTCGGGGTCGAGCTCGCCGACGCGCGGCGAGACGGCGACGCGCCGCAACGGCCTCCGCTCGGCCGGCGGCTCGACGCCCGCCAGCGCCGCGAGCAGCGGCTCGAGATCCCGCACCTCGCGTGCCATCGGCCCCGCGTGGTCGAGGCTCGGCGCGAGCGGGACGATGCCGTCGATCGGCACCAGCCCGCGCGTCGGCTTGATCGTCGACGCGCCGCAGAACGCCGACGGGATGCGGAGCGAGCCGGCCGTGTCGGTCCCGGTGGCGGCCGGCGTGGTGAACGACGCGAGCGCCGCCGCCGAGCCGCCGCTCGAGCCGCCGGCCGAGCGCTCGAGCGACCATGGGTTGCCGACCTGATCCGTCGTGCCGCCTGCGGCGAGCTCGTGCGTGTGCACGTGCCCGAGCAGCACCATCCCCGCGCGACGCAGCCGAGCCCATGCCCCGCAATCGCGGTGCGGCACCTCGTCCAGCACGCGGCTCGAGCCGGTGAGCGGCTTTCCCGCGACCGCGAAGAGATCCTTCAGCGCGAGCGGGATCCCGCACAGCGGGCCGGCCCCGCCGCGCGCTCGTCTCGCGTCGGCACGGTCTGCGGCCGCGAGCGCGTCCTCCTCGTACACGCGCACCCAGGCGTTGATCGACGCCGCGTCGCCATCGAAGGAGTGCGTCCCGTCGCGCGCGGCGATCCGCGCCAGGCACGCCTCGACGAGCTCGCGCGACGAGAGCGCGCGCCGCGCGAGCAGCGCCGCCGCCTCGACGACGCCAAGGTCGGCCGGCTCCGCCACGCGTTCGATATACACGAGTCGTGGCGCGCCGCACCACGCCGCCGTTCCGCGCCGACCACGTCGGCAGCCTGCTGCGTCCGCCGCAGCTGCTCCGGGCGCGCGAGGACCACGCAGCCGGTCGGATCGACGACGCCGAGCTACGCGCGGTCGAGGACGACGCGATCCGCGAGGTCGTGCGCATGCAGGAGGACGTCGGGCTGCAGTCGGCCACGGACGGGGAGCTCCGCCGCGCGTCGTGGCACATGGACTTCATCTACCAGCTCGACGGTGTCGAGAAGGGGGCCGGGCATATCGCCGTGCGGTTCTTCAACGAGCGGGGCGAGCTCGAGTTCACGCCGGCCGCGCTACACGTGAGCGGCAAGCTCGGCGTCTCGCGGACGATCTTCGGCGACGACTTCGCGTTCCTGCAGCGCACGGTGACCACGACGGTGCCAAAGCTGACGATCCCCTCGCCGAGCATGGTCCACTACCGCGGCGGCCGCGCGGCGGTCGACGAGTCCGTCTACCCGACGCTCGACGAGTTCTGGGCCGACCTCACCGCCGCGTACGCCGAGCAGGTGCGGAGGCTCGGCGAGCTCGGCTGCACCTACCTGCAGTTCGACGACACGAGCCTCGCCTACATCAACGACCCGCACCAGCGCGCGTACGTCGAGTCGATCGGCGGCGATCCGGAGCGCCAGCACGTCGAGTACATCCGCCACATCAACGAGGCCCTCGCAGGCCGCCCGCGTGGGATGGCGGTGACGACGCACATGTGCCGCGGCAACTTCCGCTCCTCCTGGGCCGTCTCCGGCAGCTACGACTTCGTCGCGGAGGCGCTCTTCGGCGATCTCCAGGTCGACGGCTACTTCATGGAATGGGACGACGAGCGCTCGGGCGGCTTCGAGCCGCTGCGGTTCCTGCCGAAGGGCAAGCAGGTCGTGCTCGGGCTGGTGACGACGAAGCGCGGCGAACTCGAGGACCGCGAGGTGCTGCTGCGGCGCATCGAGGAGGCGTCGCGCTACGTCGACGTCGACCAGCTCTGCCTCTCGCCGCAGTGCGGGTTCTCCTCGACGGTCGAGGGAAACGAGCTGACGATCGAGCAGCAGGCGGCGAAGCTGCGGCTGATCGTCGAGGTCGCGGCGGAGGTCTGGGGCTAGATGAGTGACTCCGAATCGACCGCGCGCCGGATGGTGGCCCGCCATCACGGCCATTCGGAGACACTCATCTCGCGGCCGGAACGGAATAGTGTTGACCCGTGCCGAGCTGCCCCGCCTGCGGCGCCGAGTCACCCGACGGCCAGAAGTTTTGCGGCAACTGTGGCCGTCCGCTCGCCGCCGTCTGCGCGAGCTGCGGCTCGCCGAACCCATCCGGCCAGCGATTCTGCGGCGAGTGCGGCGCGCAGCTGGGCGCACCGGCCGACACCGCCGAGCAGCCGCCGGCCCCGGTTGCCGAGCGGCGGCTCGTCTCGGTCCTCTTCGCCGACCTCGTCGGCTTCACGACGCTGTCCGAGTCGCGCGACCCGGAGGAGGTGCGCGAGCTCCTCTCCCGCTACTTCGACAGCTGCCGGCGCCTGATCGAGCTCTACGGCGGCGCCGTCGAGAAGTTCATCGGCGACGCGGTGATGGCCGTCTGGGGGACGCCGGTCGCGCAGGAGGACGACGCGGAACGCGCGGTGCGGACGGCGCTCGACCTGGTGGCTGCCGTCAGCGCGCTCGGCGACGAAGCGGGCGTTCGCCTGCGCGCGCGGGCGGGTGTGCTCACCGGCGAGGCGGCGGTGAACCTCGCCGCGGCCGGCGAGGGCATGGTCGCGGGTGACCTCGTCAACACGGCTGCCCGGATCCAGAGCGCGGCGAAGCCGGGCACGGTGCTCGTCGGCGAGGCGACCCGGCGCGCGACCGAGCAGGCGATCGCCTTCGAGGATGCCGGCAAGCACGAGCTGAAGGGGAAGGCGGAGCCGGTGCCGCTCTATCGGGCGGTGCGCGTGACCGCTGCGCGCGGCGGCGCGCTCCGCTCGGAGGGGCTCGAGGCGCCGTTCGTCGGCCGCGAGCGCGAGCTGCGCCTGGTGAAGGAGCTCTTCCACGCCTCGGCGGAGCAGTCGCACGCGCAGCTCGTGCAGGTCACCGGCATCGCCGGCATCGGCAAGTCGCGGCTCGCCTGGGAGTTCTTCAAGTACATGGACGGCCTCGTCGAGAACGTGTGGTGGCACCGTGGCCGCTGCCTCGCCTACGGCGAGGGCGTCGCCTACTGGGCGCTCGCCGAGATGGTGCGGACGCGCGCGCAGATCCTCGAGGGAGAGGACCCGGAGTCGGCACGCGAGAAGCTCGCCGCCTGCCTCGCGCAGCACGTGCCCGACGCGGAGGAACGCGCGTGGATCGGGCCGCGGCTCGCGAACCTGCTCGGGCTCGAGGAGCGCGCCGACACCGACCGGCAGGATCTCTTCGCCGCGTGGCGGCTCTTCTTCGAGCGGCTCGCCGACCAGGGGCCGCTGGTGATGGTGTTCGAGGACCTGCAGTGGGCCGACCAGGCGCTGCTCGCGTTCGTCGAGTACCTGCTCGAGTGGTCCGAGTCGAAGCCGCTCTACGTGCTCACCCTCTCGCGGCCGGAGCTCACGGAGCGCGCGCCGGAGTTCGCGCGTGCCGTCCGCAACGCGGCGTCGCTCGCGCTGAAGCCGCTGTCGGAAGGAGAGATGGCCGCGCTGCTCGACGGCTATGCGCCCGGGCTGCCCGGGGACCTCAGGCAGCAGGTGCTCGACCGCGCGCAGGGCGTGCCGCTGTACGCGGTCGAGACCGTGCGGATGCTGCTCGACCGGTTCCTGCTCGCGCGCGACGGCGCCGTCTACCGGCCGACGGGCGAGATCGGCAGCCTCGACGTGCCCGAGAGCCTGCACGCGCTCGCCGCCGCGCGCCTCGACGGGCTGCCGCCCGAGGAGCGGAAGCTCGTGCAGGACGCGTGCGTGCTCGGCAAGAGCTTCAGCAAGCAGGCGCTGGCGGCGCTGAGCGGGCGCCCGGAGCTCGAGCTCGAGCCGCTGCTCGCCGGGCTCGTGCGCAAGGAGGTGCTGTCGCTGCAGGCGGATCCGCGCCAGCCGGAGCGCGGCCAGTACGGCTTCCTGCAGGAGCTGCTGCGCCAGGTGGCCTACGAGACGCTCGCGAGGAAGGATCGCAAGGCGCGCCACCTCGCGGCCGTCGCCGCGCTGGAGGCGACGTTCCAGGGTGCCGACCAGGAGGTGCCCGAGGTGATCGCGAGCCACCTGCTCGCCGCGGCCGACGCAGCGCCCGACGATCCCGACGCGGCGGAGATCAGGCTTCGTGCGCGCGCGGCGCTCGTGCAGGCCGGCGACCGGGCCGCGTCGCTCGCCGCGCCCGACGAGGCGCGGCAGTACCTCGACCAGGCCACGGCGCTCGCCGAAGACGAGCCGGAGCTGCAGGCGGAGCTGCTCGAGCGGGCCGGCACGCTCGCGTTCCGGACCGGGGACATGCCGGGCGCGCGCGAGCGGCTCGAGCGCGCTATCGCGCTGCACGAGGCGGAGGGCGACGCGCGGGGCGCGGCCCGTGCCGGTGCGGCCCTCGCCGATGTCGACCACCGCGACGGGCGACTCGAGGAAGCGATCCGGCGGCTCGAGGCCGCGCTCCCTCCGCTCGAGGAAGACGGCCCGACCCCGGAGCTGGCGGCGACGCTCGAGCGGCTCGCCCGCGCGCGCTACCTCCGCGGCGATCTGGCAGCGGCGGGCGTGGCGGTCGAGCGGGCGCTGCAGCTCGCCGAGCAGCTCGCCCTCGACGAGCCGCTCGCGCAGGCGCTGACGACGAAGGCGACGCTGCTGCTCCGGGAAGCGCGGAACGCCGAAGCGCGGCTGCTCCTCCAGGGTGCCATCGACCGCGCACGGGCGGCGGAGCAGTACGAGGGTTGGGGTCGCGCGGCGAACAACCTCGCCGTCCTGCTCGAGCACACGGAGGAGCATGCGGCGGCCTTCGCGTTGACAGAGGAGATGGCGGCCCAGGCACGGCGACGCGGGGATCGGGAGAACGTCGCCGCCGCCCGCACCGGGCCGACTCCATGCCTGATCGAGCTCGGGCTCTGGCAGGAGGCGCTCGACCGGGCCGCCGAGGCGGCCGAGCTGCGCGCGAGCCCATGGGCCCGGGCCGAGGCGGTCTTCGGCGTCACCGCGCTCTGCGAACGGGGCGATCTGCGCGCCGCGGACGCGCTCCTCGCAGCGAACGAGTTCCTGCGCGGGGGCGAGAGCGGCCAGGACGTCGCGGCGTTTGCTGCGGTCGAGGCTCGTCTGCTGCGGGCACGAGGCCGCTTCCCGGAGGCGCTCGCGGCGGCCGAGCAGGGTCTCGCCCGGCAGACGGAGCTGGGCCTGACCGCCCCGAAGGTCAGGCTCTGCCTCGTCGAGGTCCTCGAGGCCGCCTTCGAGCTCGACGACCTCGCACGGGTGCGCGAGCTGCTGGCCCCGCTCGACGAGCTCCATCCGGGCGAGCTCACGCCGACGCTGGCCGGCACACGCGCCCGCTTCCACGCCAGGCTGGGCGACGGCGACCCCGACCGCGGCTTCCGCGAGGCAGAGACGGTCTTCGGCGAGCACGACCTCGTGTTCCGGCGCGCGGTGACGCAGCTCGAGCACGCGGAGTGGCTGGCCGAGCAGGGTCGCGCCGACGAGGCGGCGCCGCTGCTCGCGGACGCGCGCGAGACGTTCGAGGCGCTCGAGGCGGCGCCGTGGCTCGAGCGGCTCGACGCGGTCCCCGCCGCCGCGCCCGCGGGGGTTCCCGCCTGAGGGTCGGAAGACCTGCCCTGCATCGGCTGTCGGTGCTTCCGGCTCTCGTCATGGCATCGACGCTCGGCGCGGTCGGCGCGGGGACGGCAGCCGGAAGCGCGGTTCCCGACGGCGGCGCGCCCGTCGCGGCCGCGCAGAGCGTGCCGGTGTCGAGGTCGCCCGCGGTGGGCGCCCTCTTCGCGCTGGGCCAGAACGGGACGCTCGCCGGCCACTTCTGCACCGCGAGCGTCGTCCACAGCCGCTCGGGCGACGTGGTCGTCACCGCGGCGCACTGCGTCGCCGGCCGCGCACCGGGGTCGTTCGTCTTCGTGCCGCAGTACCACGACGGCCAGGCGCCGCTCGGCGTCTGGCAGGTCTCGAACGTCTTCGTGGACGCCTCGTGGTCGGCTTCGTCCGATCCCGACGACGACTTCGCCTTCCTCACCGTCTCGCAGCCGGGCTCCGGCACCGCGCTCGAGGGGAGGACCGGCGCCGAGCAGCTCGGCGTCGACGCCGGCGCAGGGATGCTCCTCGAGGTGCCGGGCTACCCGGCGACCCTCGACCGGCCGATCAGCTGCCGCAACATCTCGCGCCTCGAGAGCCCGACCCAGCTCGAGTTCGACTGCGGCGGCTACTCCGTCGGCACGAGCGGCAGCCCGCTGCTGGTCGGCGTCGAGAACGGCCTCGGCACTGTCGTCGGCGTGATCGGCGGCTACGAGGAGGGCGGCTACTCGGAGTCGGTCTCGTACGCCGCGAAGTTCGGCGCGCGCACCCTGGCGCTGTACGAGCAGGCCGACGGCGCGTAGCCGCCGTCCGACCGTCCGCGCGTCAGGCGGGCACGAGCTCGAGCTTGCGGTCGAAGTGGCGGTGCTTCCCGATCGCGTGCGCGAACGCCGCCGCGAAGTCGTCGAGCTCGTCGCCGGTCGAAGCGAGCGTGACGACACCGTGCTCCGCGACGAGCCCGTCGTCGGAGAGCCGGACGTCGTTGACCGGCGACGCGCGGACGAGCTCCACCCCTTCGCCGAGCGCGCCCACCGCCTTGCCGTGCTTGTACGCCTCCGCGACGTAGCGGATCGCGGCGCCGCTCCGCCGCAGTCGCTCGACGCTCTCGTGGCCGCCGGCGACGAGCACCGCGTCGTACAGCACCGAGGCCATCGTCAGCAGGCCGCGGTCGACGTCGAGCCCGCCCTCGAGCGTCCCCTCGTGCGGCGCGAGCACCTCGCAGATCGCACCCTCGCCGCGCAGTGCGTCGACCACCGTCTCGATCGGTCCCGCGTCGACGCCGTCGGCGGCGAGCACCGCGATCTTCCGTGTCGCGATGCTCTCGGGCTGGCTCGCCTGGCTGAGCGCAGGCGAGCTGCGGCCGTGGTTCGGCTCCGCCTCCGGCGGCGGCTCGAGGCCGAGGTTCTCGGCGACGCGCGCCGTCAGTTCGCGGTCGACGTGCGCCAGCTCGCCGAGCACGCGCTCGCGGATGTCGCGGCGGCGCACCTTGCCGAGCTCGAAGCTGAACGCCTCGACGATGTGATCCTGCTCCCACTCGCTCATCGAGTTCCAGAAGAGCGTCGCCTGCGAGTAGAAGTCCTTGAAGCTCTCGCTGCGCGCGCGGATCGCGCGCCCGTCGATGCGCTCCGTGTAGTGCCGGTACGCGCCCTCGCCGAAGGAGGCCAGGCCGGGGCAGCCGCCCGCGATCGTGTTCGGGTGGTAGGAGACGGGCGAGACGTCGATCCGGTGCTGCGCGTAGCCGTCGCGCTGGTGATGGTGGACCTCCGCGACCGGACGGTTGACCGGGATCTGGACGAAGTTCGGTCCGCCGAGCCGGATCAGCTGCGTGTCGAGGTACGAGAAGTTGCGCGCCTGCAGGAGCGGATCGTTCGTGAAGTCGACGCCCGGCACGACGTTCGCCGTGTGGAACGCGATCTGCTCCGTCTCGGCGAAGAAGTTGTCCGGGTTGCGGTTCAGCTCGAGCCGGCCGACGACCCGCAGTGGGACCTCCTCCTCGGGGATGATCTTCGTCGCGTCGAGCAGGTCGAAGTCGAAGTCGTGCTCGCGCTCCTCGGGCACCAGCTGCACCGCGAAGTCCCAGGTCGGGTAGTCGCCGGCCTCGATGGCGTCCCAGAGGTCGCGCCTGTTGAAGTCCGGGTCGGCGCCGGACACCTTCTGCGCCTCGTCCCAGACGAGCGAGTGCGTGCCGAGCGCGGGACGCCAGTGGAACTTCACGAAGGTCCCCTTCCCCTCCGCGTTCACGAAGCGGAAGGTGTGGACGCCGAACCCCTGCATCATGCGGAAGCTGCGCGGGATCGCGCGGTCCGACATCAGCCACATGATCGTATGGATCGTCTCGGGCTGGAGCGAGACGAAGTCCCACAGCGTGTCGTGCGCCGACGCCGCCTGCGGGATCTCGTTCTGCGGCTCCGGCTTCACCGCGTGCACGAAGTCGGGGAACTTGATCCCGTCCTGGATGAAGAAGACGGGGAAATTGTTGCCGACGAGGTCGTAGTTCCCCTCGCGCGTGTAGAACTTGACCGCGAAGCCGCGCACGTCGCGCGGCGTGTCGGACGAGCCGCGCGAACCGGCCACGGTCGAGAAGCGGACGAAGACCGGCGTCTCGCGCCCCGCCTCGGCCAGGAAGTCCGCGCGCGTCACGTCCGCCAGCGACTCGGTGCACGTGAACGTTCCGTACGCGCCCGCGCCGCGCGCGTGGACGACGCGCTCGGGGATCCGCTCGTGGTCGAAGCGGGTCAGCTTCTCGCGGAAGTGGAAGTCCTCGAGCAGCGTCGGCCCGCGCTCGCCGACGGAGAGCGAGTCGTCGGTGTGCTCGACCCTCACCCCCTGGTCGGTCGTCAGCTCCTTGCCCTCGTGCCCGACGCGGTCGCGGTCCAGATCCTCCAGCTTCGGGTCGTGCTCGGTCACGCTTGCTCTCCTTCGTCGCTCGCTCCCGGTACGAGGCGCCTTCCGCGCCCGCCGCGGCGCGAAACCGTCAGCCGCGCCGCGGCCGGATCGCCGTCGCCGCAGCTGCTCCCGCCGCCGCGGTCGCGGCGCCGATCGCGAACGCGATCACGAACGCCTCGTTCGTCGGCGCATGCGGGCGAACGGCGAGCGTGACGAGGAGGATCGCGCCCACCTGGCTGCCGATCCCGCCGGCGACGCGCCGGAGCGTGCTGTTCAGGCTCGTCGCCGCGCCGGTCTCCGTCGGCTCGACGAGCTCCGTGACGAGGTCGCTGACGACGCTCAGCGCGGCGCCCGCGCCGAGCCCCAGCAGCAGCGTCCAGACGACGAGCTGCCAGGGCTGCGCGTGCCAGGCAGCGAGGAGCGCCGACGCCGCCGCGACCGCCGCCATCCCGCCGCCCGCGATCCACTTCGGCGCGACGCGGCGTGCGAGCACGCCCGCGGCGGGTCCCGAGACTGCCTGTCCGAGCGCCGAGGGCAGCAGGTACAGACCGGCGGCCACCGGCCCGCCCGAGACGCCGCGGCCTGCCGCACCGCCGTCCGTGACCAGGAACGGCAGCAGGAAGAACGTCCCGAACAGGACGTAGCCGAGCCCGAGCGTGACGAGGTTCGCGAGCAGCACCGCGGGCCGGGCGAGGACGCGCAGGTCGAGCAGCGGGTCGTCGACGCGCAGGTCGACGACCACCCATCCTGCGAGGAGGACGGCCGCCAGCACGAAGCAGCCGACGCTCCAGCCCGAGCCGAATCCGTGCCGCACGCCCAGGGTCAGCGCGACGAGAAGCAGGGACACGCCGCCCGTGAAGAGCAGCGTGCCCGGCAGGTCCACGCGACCCGCGCGTCTGTCCTCGTCCGCCGCCGGCGCGGCGAGCACGAACGCGAGCGCCGCGGCGACGACCGCGGCGCCGATTCCGAACAGGTACCGCCACGAGAGCGACTCGACGACGACGCCGGAGATGCCGAAGCCGACGGCCGTGCCGACCCCGAACGCGCCGGTGAGCAGCCCCACCCCTCGCTGCACCCAATCGTCCGCGAGCCGGTCGCGCGCGAGTGCGAGCGTCAGCGGGAAGATCCCCCCGCCGATCCCCTGCACGGCGCGGAAGACGATCAGCAGCGCGATGTTCGGCGCGAGCGCGGCGCCGATCGAGCCGGCCAGGAAGCCGGCGAGCGAGCCGGCGAGCGCGCGCCGACGGCCGTGCCGGTCGCCGAGCTTCCCGAGCAGCGGCGTCGCGACCGACGAGGCGACGAGGTAGCCGGTGAGCAGCCACGCCGACCATTCCTGCGAGGCGTGCAGGTCCCGCTGGACGGCCGGAATCGCCGGCACCACGGCCGTCTGCTGGAAGGCGAACGCGAGGTCGGCGACGAGAAGGACCGCGAGCGTGCGCCCGCCGCCGTCGGCGCCGCCGCCGTCAGCGCCGCGGCCGCGCACGGCGACTCGCGCGCCACCGCCAGAGCAGGATCGTGGCGAGCGCCGCGTTCAGGATCGTCTCGCGGCCGCCCACCTCGTGCAGCTTCCCGCGCACGGCCCGCGGAAACGGCGGGCGGTTTTCGCAACGTCACGCCCGGCTACGCATCTGGCGGAGTGGCTTTCGCCGGAGCAGCGACACGCGCATGAGCGCCGACGGAGGGCGCTCTCACGAGGAGCAGGTTCGCATCTTCCTGCGCCCGATCGGCAGCGGGCTGCCGCTCGGCTTCTTCTCGTTCGGGATCGGAATGCTCCTGCTCGGCACACAGGCGCTCGGCTGGATCCCCGTCGCCGAGCAGAAGGACGTCGGCATGACGCTGATGGCGTTCGTCTTCCCGCTCGAGCTGGTTGCGACCGTCGTCGCCTTCCTCGCGCGCGATAGCCTCGGCGCCACGACGCTCGGACTCTTCACGACCTCGTGGCTCACGCTCGGCTGGCTCTATCTCGCCTCGCCGCCGGGTAAGACGAGCGTCACCGTCGGCATCTACCTCTTCGGCTTCTCGACGGCGGTGCTGCTGCTGGCGCTGATGTCGACGCTCGGCAAGCCGTTCTTCTCCGTGCTCCTGCTCCTGAGCGCGGCCCGCATGGTGCTGGCCGGCTACTACGAGATCGGCGGCGCGCAGTCGTGGGACCGCGTCGCGGGGGGCTTCGGGATCGCGCTGTGCGTCACCGCGATGTACGGCGGCACCGCGCTGGGGCTCGAGGACGCGCGCCATCGCGAGCTGCTGCCGCTCTTCCGCCGCGGCGCCGCCGACGAGGCCTTCCACGGCTACGAGGCGCAGCTCGCGCGCCTCGGCAGCGAGCCGGGAGTCCGACAGCAGCTGTGACCGAGTCGCCCGGACAGGCCGTGCTCGTCGAGCTGTCGCTGCGCGTCAACGGCGAGGAGCGGTCGCTCGTCGTCGACACGCGCACCTCGCTGCTCGACCTGCTGCGCGAGCGGCTCGGGCTGACCGGTGCGAAGAAGGGGTGCGACCACGGCCAGTGCGGCGCGTGCACGGTGCTGATCGACGGACGCCGCGCGAACGCGTGCCTCGCGCTCGCGGTCGCGCACACCGACGCGGACGTGGTCACCGTCGAGGGTCTCGCGGCCAACGGCGACCTCGACCCGCTGCAGCGCGCGTTCGTCGAGCACGATGCGTTCCAGTGCGGTTACTGCACGCCCGGGCAGCTCTGCTCGGCGACCGGGATGCTGGACGAGCTCGCCGACGGGTGGCCGAGCGCCGTCTCGGAGGGTGACGTCGAGCTGACCGCGGCGGAGGTGCGCGAGCGGATGAGCGGCAACATCTGCCGCTGCGGCGCGTACGCGAACCTCGTGGCCGCGATCGTCGAGGCAGGCCCGTGAAGCCGTTCCGCTACGAGCGACCGCAGGACGCGACGGCTGCGGCCGCGCTGCTGGAGCGCGAGCCGGAGGCGACGTTCCTCGGCGGCGGCACGAACCTCGTCGACCTGATGCGGCTGGGCGTGGCGCAGCCTTCGCTGCTCGTCGACGTGACGCGGGTGGTCGACGACCGCGTCGAGGAGACCGCCGACGGCGGCCTGCGGATCGGCGCCGGTGTGCGCAACAGCGACCTCGCCGCGCACCCGCTCGTGCGCGAGCGGTATCCGCTGCTCTCCTCGGCGCTGCTCCACGGGGCGTCCGGGCAGCTGCGCAACCTGGCGACGACCGGCGGCAACCTGCTCCAGCGCACCCGCTGCGTCTACTTCCAGGACGTCACCCGGCCGTGCAACAAGCGCGAGCCGGGCTCGGGCTGCCCGGCGCGCGAGGGCGAGCACCACAACCTCGCGATCCTCGGCTGGTCGGAGCAGTGCGTCGCCACGCATCCGTCCGACATGGCGGTCGCGCTGGCGGCGCTCGATGCTGTCGTGCACACGTCGCGGCGGTCGCTGCCGCTCGTCGACCTGCACCGCCTGCCCGGCGACCAGCCGCAACACGACACCGTGCTCGCGCACGGCGAGCTGATCGAGGCGGTCGAGCTGCCGCCGCTGCCGTTCGCGCGACGGTCGCGCTACGTGAAGGTGCGGGAGCGCGCGTCGTTCGCGTTCGCGACGGTCTCCGTCGCAGCGGCGCTCGACGTCGAGGACGAGGTCGTGCGCGACGTGCGGCTCGCGCTCGGCGGCGTCGCGCACAAGCCCTGGCGTGCGACGCGGGCGGAGGAGGCACTGCGTGGCTCGCCGGCCTCCGCGGAAGCGTTCGCCGCCGCGGCCGACGCGGAGCTCGCCGAGGCGCGCCCCCTCCGCGACAACGCCTACAAACTCCCGCTCGCGCGCAACGTGGTCGTCCGCACCCTCTCGGAGCTCGCATGAGCATCGCCGCGCGCAGCATCGGCGCCTCCCTCAACCGGATCGAGGGTCGCGAGAAGGTGATCGGCGAGGCGCTCTACGCGTACGAGCATCGGCAGGACGACGTGGCGTACGCCGCGATCGTGCAGGCGACGGTCGCGAAGGGGCGCATCCGCTCCCTCGACGGATCGGCGGCACTGGCCGTGCCGGGGGTGCTCGCCGTGCTCTCGCACGAAGACGCGCCGAGCCTCGGCGACGCGGAAGGCGAGTTGGCGCTCTTCCAGTCGGACCGGGTCGCGTACCGCGGCCAGATCGTCGCCGCCGTCGTCGCCGACAGCTTCGAGAGTGCCCGCTACGCGGAGCGGCTGGTGCGGATCGACTACGAGGAGGAGCCGCACGACGTCGAGCTGCGCGCCGACCACCCGCGGCTGTACAAGCCCGACCAGGTCAACCCGACCTACGCGACCGACACCGAGCAAGGCGACGTCGACGCGGCGCTCGCGGCCGCGGAGGTGACGGTCGACACGACGTACGAGACGCCGTCGTTCCACAACAACCCCATGGAGCCGCACGCCTCGCTCGCGGTGTGGGACGGCGACGGCGGCCTGACCGTCTACGACTCCACGCAGGGCTCGGCGCCGGCGCGCGAGACGATCGCGCGCGTGCTCGGGCTCGAGCCGGAGCGCGTGCGCGTCGTCGCTCCGCACGTCGGCGGCGGCTTCGGCTCGAAGGGCGACGTCCGGCCGCAGGCGATCCTGGCCGCCCTCGCAGCGCAGGCGGTCGGCCGGCCGGTGAAGGTCGCGGTGACGCGGCAGCAGATGTTCGACGTCACCGGCTACCGCACGCCGATCGTCCAGCGCGTGCGGCTCGGCGCGGAGCGCGACGGGCGGCTGACGGCGATCGTCCACGACGTCTTCGAGCAGACGTCCACGCTCGAGGAGTTCGCCGAGCAGACGGCGGTGGTGACGCGGATGATGTACGCGTCGCGGACCCGGCGCACGACGCACAGGCTCGTCGCGCTCGACGTGCCGACGCCGTCGTGGATGCGCGCGCCCGGCGAGTGCCCCGGGATGTACGCGCTCGAGTCGGCGCTCGACGAGCTGGCCGTGGCGAGCGGCGTCGACCCGATCGAGGTGCGGATCCGCAACGAGCCCGACCTCGATCCGGAGAGCGGCGTGCCGTTCTCCAGCCGCAACCTCGTCGCGTGCCTGCGGGTGGGCGCCGAGCGCTTCGGCTGGGCGGATCGCGACCCGACGCCGGGCGCACGCAGAGACGGCACGTGGCTGTCGGGCACCGGCGTCGCGTCGTCCACGTACCCGGCGCGGCGGCGCGGCTCCCAGGCGTCCGCGCGCCGCGAGGCCGACGGTCGCTTCGTGGTGCGGGTCGCAGCCGCCGACATCGGCACCGGCGCTCGCACCGTGCTGACGCAGGTCGCAGCAGATGCGCTCGAGGTCGAGCCGGAGCGCGTGACCGTCGAGGTCGGCGACAGCGCCTTCGGGCAGGCGCCCGTCGCCGGCGGCTCCGCGGGCACGGCGTCGTGGGGCACCGCGGTGCACCGCGCGTGCCGACAGCTCGTCGAGTCGGGCGACGACGAGGCGCGTGTCGACACGACGGAGGAGGTCGAAGGCCAGGAGTCCTACTCGCGCCACGCCTTCGGCGCGCAGTTCGTCGAGGTGCGCGTGAACGCCGAGACGGGCGAGGTGCGCGTGCCGCGCGTCCTGGGCGTCTTCGCCGCCGGCACGATCGTCAACCCGAAGACGGCCCGCTCGCAGTTCATCGGCGGGATGACGATGGGGCTCGGCATGGCGCTGCTCGAGGAGGGCATCCTCGACCCGCGCTTCGGCGACGTCGTCAACCACGACCTGGCCACCTACCACGTCCCCGTCTACGCCGACGTCGAGCAGATCGACGCGGTCTGGATCGACGAGGAGGACGACCGCCTCAACCCGATCGGAAGCAAGGGGATCGGCGAGATCGGCATCGTCGGCACGGCGGCGGCGGTCGCGAACGCGGTGCACCACGCGACCGGCGTCCGCTTCCGCCGGCTGCCGCTCCGCCTCGACCGCGTGCTCACCGCCCTTAACGGTGTCAGACACCGTTAGGAAAGCGTGAGGTGTCAGACACCGTTACTGCTTCGGCGGCAGCGCGCGCGAACGCCACGCCGCGCTCGACCCAGGCGCGCAGGTCGTCGGCCGCTGCGACGGCCGCCGACTCGACCCGCAGCCAGCCCGGCATCGAGCGGCCGCGCATCTCCATCGGCCGCGCGGAGGTGGTGCGCACCAGCTCCTCCGACTCCTCGGGGTCGACGCGCACCAGCAGGCCGCCCTGCCCGCTGGCCGCGACCGACATGTTGCCGCCGACGAGAAAGGCGAGCCCGCCGAACATCCGCTGCTCGGTCACGCTTGGCTCGTCCGCGAGCAGCTCGCGGATCCGGCCGGCCAGCTCCTCGTCGTACGGCACCGGAGCTGATCGTACGTTCGCCGCGGCGGGCGGCGTAGGATCGCGCGGATGACGAGCCGTGCCGAGTCGCTGCAGCAGGTCGAGCTCTTCCGCGAGCTCAGCCAGCGGCAGCTGCGAAAGCTCGCCGACAAGTTCCGGGAGCGGAGCTTCCAGCCCGGCACGGCGATCGTCGAGCAGGGGACGATGAGCGGCATCGGCTTCTTCGTCGTCACGGACGGCGAGGCGTCCGTGAGCGTCGATGGACGCGAGGCCGCGAGGCTGCGGCCGGGCGACCACTTCGGCGAGCTGGGGCTGATCGCCGAGCGCGAGCGCACCGCCACGGTGACAGCGGAGACGCAGCTCCATTGCCTGGAGATCGCGTCCTGGGACTTTCGCGAGTTCGTCCAGGGGGATCCCGACGTCGCCTGGAAGCTGCTCCGCCACGTCGTGAGCACGCTCCTCGACGAGCGCGGCTGACGAGACCGGAAACTGTTTCGAGGACATGTCCTCGAAACAGTTTCAAGGCCACGCAGTTCTAAAAACTGTTAGGTTGTCTCTAGTGGGAGGCGACCGGCTGGAGGCGGTGGGCGATCCGGGGCTGCGCGCGGCGCTGCTCTTCGCGCGCGCGGAGGAGCGGCCCGTCACCGCCGACGAGCTCGCCGAGCACGACCGCATCCATCGCACAGTGGCGCGCAGCCGGCTGGAGCGACTTCAGGCGGCCGGTCTGGTCGAGGCCGCCTTCGAGCGGCGCAGCGGACGGACGGGCCCGGGCGCGGGCCGGCCGGCGAAGACGTACCGCGTAGCGCCCGAGCTGAGCGGCATCGAATTCCCGCCGCGTCACTACGAGGAGCTCGTCGGCCTTCTCGCCGAGCGCGTGCCGGCGCGCGGGCTGCGCGACGTCGGCGTCGCCTTCGGGCACGCGCTCGCGCGTTCGGCGGGCGTTCGCCCCGTCCGCAGCCGCCGCCGCGCGCTCGAGCGCGTCTGCGACGCCGTTCGCTCGCTCGGCTACCAGGCCTCGCTCGAGACGATCGACGGCCGGCGCGCCGTGCTCGCCACGCCGACGTGCCCGCTCCGGCCGCTCGTCGTCGCGCGCCCGGAGGCCGCGGCGATCGACGCGGGCATGTGGGTCGGGCTCACCGAGGCGGCGCTCGCGGGAGTCACCGCCGAGGCGATCACGTGCCAGACGCACGGCTGCCTCCACTCGCATGCATCCTGTCGCGTACAGCTCGAACTTCGGGAAGGAGCACCGTGACCGCACACGCGTACCGCTACCTCGTCGTCGGCGGCGGCATGACCGGCGACGCCGTCTGCGAGGGCATCCGCAAGCTCGACGCCGACGGCTCGATCGGCCTCGTCGGCGACGAGTCGAACCCGCCCTACAAGCGGCCGCCGCTGACGAAGGGGCTGTGGAAGGGCGGCGACGAGGCGAAGATCTGGCGCGGCACCGAGGACCGTGGCGTCGAGCTCCACCTGGGACGGCGGATCGTCACGCTCGACCCCGGCTCGCACACCGCCACCGACGACGCCGGCGACGACTACACCTACGAGAAGCTCGTGCTCGCGACCGGCGGATCGCCGCGACGCATCGACGGCGCCGACGGCCGGGTGGTCCACTTCCGGACGCTCGACGACTACCGGCGCGTCCGGACCCTGAGCGACGAGGGTGCGCGCTTCGTCGTGATCGGCGGCGGCTTCATCGGCTCCGAGCTGGCGGCGGCGCTTCGCTCGCAAGAGCGCGACGTGACGATGGTCTTCCCGGAGAGCGGCGTCGGCTGGCGCACGTTCCCGCCCGAGCTCTCGCGCGCCGTGACGGACTACTACCGCGAGCAGGGCGTCGAGGTGCTCAGCGAGACGATGGTGGGCGGGGTCGAGGGAACCCGCGTCCGGCTGGAGGACGGACGCGTGCTCGAGCCCGACGCCGTCGTCGCCGGGCTCGGCATCGTCCCGCGCACCGATCTCGCGGAGGCGGCGGGGATGCCGGTGGACAACGGCATCGTCGTCGACGAGCACGCGCGCGTCCCGGGCTTCGAGGACGTCTTCGCCGCGGGAGACGTCGCGCGCTTCCCGATCGCCGCACTCGGGCGCAGCGGGCGCGTCGAGCACGAGGATCACGCGAACAACCACGGCCGGCTCGCCGGCGCGAACGCGGCCGGCGGCGACGCGGCGTACGACCGCCTGCCGTTCTTCTACTCCGACCTGTTCGACCTCGGCTACGAGGCGGTCGGCGACCTCGACTCGCGCCGGCCGACCGTCGAGGCCTGGCTCGAGCCGAACCGGAAGGGCGTGGTCGCGTTCGTCGACGACGCCTCTCGGCCGCAGGGCGTGCTGCTCTGGAACGTGTGGGACAAGGTCGACGCGGCGCGCGAGCTGATCGCGTCCGGCGAGCCGGTGACGGAGGACGCTCTACGTGCGCTCGCGGGTTGAGCGGGAAGCTCAGGCGAGCTCGGCCGTGCGCGCCGCCAGCTCGCGGTCGCGGTCGGTGATCCCGCCGGCGGAGTGCGTCGACCAGCGGACGGTCACCTTGCGGTACCGGATGTCGATGTCAGGATGGTGGTTCTCTCGTTCGGCGAGGTCGGCGAGCCGTCGTACGAACTCGATCCCGGCGGGAAAGCTCTCGAGCTCGAACTCGCGCACCAGCGCCCCGCCCTCCTCCCGCCATCCTTCGGGCGTGCTCATGAGCCTGACTATGCCGGACCGGAAGCCGCGCCAGGGCATCGAGGTGCTCTGCGAGTACGTCTTCCGTCCGGTCGCGCACCTGCTCGCGCGCGCGCTCGCGCCCGTGCGCGTGGCACCGGCGGCAGTCGTGCTCGCCGGCACCTCGGCCGGCGCCGCCGCCGCGGTCGCGATCGGCCGCGACCAGCTCGTCGCGGCCGCGCTGCTGCTGCAGCTGAAGACGGTGCTCGACAACGCCGACGGTCAGCTTGCGCGGCTCGCCGGCCGCGTCACCGCCTTCGGGCGCTACCTCGACTCGGAGTCGGACCTGCTCGTCGACGCGGCGCTGTTCGCGGTGCTCGGCCTGCGGATCGGGCCGTGGCTCGCGCTCGCCGGCTTCGCCGCCTTGACGCTGGTGCTCAGCGTCAACTTCAACGTCGAGCGCCTGTACCGGGCGGCGCACGATCTCGCCGGCGCACCCGCAGCGCCGGAAGGCGGTCGCGCGACGCGAGCGCTCGCGCGCGCGTACGAGGCGTTCTACGGTCCGCAGGACCGGCTGGTCGACGGCCTCGCGCGCCGGCGCCCGCGCGAGTGGCACGAGCCCGTCGCGGTGCACGTGCTCGCGAACTTCGGGCTCA
>Ga0209810_1002659_pt1 | contig 20745 bp, 22 predicted proteins | sample Coa_R1_7_FD_187159 | JGI IMG/M metagenome (GOLD analysis project Ga0209810, IMG submission 187159) | Surface soil microbial communities from Centralia Pennsylvania, which are recovering from an underground coalmine fire - Coalmine... | ecosystem: Environmental > Terrestrial > Soil > Unclassified... | reverse complement strand
GCAGAGCTCGCTGTTCGGCGACCTCCTCACGGCCGAGGTTGCCGTGGCAATCGATCCACGGCGCGTCGACCCGGAGACCGTACGACTTGATCCGCGCTTTGGTCCCTTCACCATCCGCTGGCAGCGAGCGGATGTCGAGCGCAATGTCGGGCGGGCGACGATCCTCCACTTCAGATACGGGATCGAGTGTGTCGTCGCTGCGTGCGTCCCGCTGCTCGGTAAGCGAGCCGGGTCGGACTCGATCCAGACCAAGGCGGTCGAGCTGCCCCCAGCCAGGCTATCCGCGAGATCCCGCAGTGGGACGACGCTCATCAAGCTCGTGGCGTGGCCACCGCTCACGGTTCACTCACGCCTGACAGCTGACGAGATCGGCTTCTCGACCCCGCGAGTTGCACCGTGGTTTCGGCCACCATCCCCGTCCTGGCGACTGAACCCTGACCTCGTGGGTGGACTGTCGCTGTCAGTCGCCGTGTTGCTCCTCCTCGGATCCGCAGTTCTCGTCACCTCGGTCGCGGCCGACGACACGAAGCTCCTCCGTCTGCGACGGTTGCCACGCCTTTCGCCAGTCGAGCGCGCACTTCGCCTCGCCGAGCATGCAGCCGCGAACGGCGAGATCGACGAAGAGCGCAAGGCACTCGAGCGGCTCGCCGAGGAACTCGCGCGCACGAGTCGAACCGACCTCGCGGAGCGTGCGCGTTTTCTCGCGTGGTCTGAACGGGATCCTGCGTCGAACGGACTCTCCTCGCTCGCGGAGACGCTGAGGTCGAACGGTGCGAGCTGACCGGGCGATTCCCCTCGCCGACCTGCAGCACTTCGCGGGCGCATGGCGTCGTTCCCGGCAGGTGCGACTCCTGCTTGCCTCGGGACTCGTGGCCTGCATCGTCGCAGCGTTTCTCGCCTCACCCGCCGCCCCAGGCCGCCGGTTCCTCCCCGCCGACACGGTCGGGATCGTGGTGCTCGACGTCTCCGCGAGCATCAAGCCTTCGACCTATGCCCTCATCGAGCAGGAGCTCGCAACGCTTGCCGCCACCCGTGATCGGTTCGGACTCGTCCTCTTCTCGGATGTCGCCTATGAAGCTCTCCCGCCCGGGACGCCGGCCGCGCAACTCCGGTCAATGCTTCGATTCTTCAAGCTTCCGCCCGGCGGTGGGATTCCGGCCAATCCGTGGCAGCAGTGGTTCTCTGGAGGAACGGTGATCTCGAATGGGCTGCTGCTGGCGGCGCAGATGCTCCAGCGCGACCATGTCCGGCATGGAGCCGTCGTACTCATCAGCGACCTCGCCAACGACCCGACCGACTCGGCCCGCTTCGCGAGCGCCGTGCTCCTCTTCCAACAGCGGCACATTCCGCTCGAGGTCATCGGACTCGACCCGAATCCGAATGACGCGGAGTTCGTCAAGAGCCTCCTCGGCCCTCGCGCTGTCACCGAGATCGCACACCTTCCCCGTGGGACGGTCGCAGCCGGAAAGATCGGCCTGGTCGCAGGCTTCCCCCGTCCTCTCGCGATTGCCGCCCTCATCGTCGTCCTGCTGCTCGCGCTGGATCAATGGTGGAGCGAGCCCCTTCGTTGGCGACCGCACGGAGCGCTCCGATGAGCCGCGTGGCGATGGTGATCAGACTCTCAGTAGCGGTCCTGCTGGCCGGCTGCGGCCTGATCTTCCTGCTGCTGGCGCGCGACACCTGGCACTGGGCTCGCGCGATGCGCGACGCCGATGCACGCACGTCGGTCCAGCTCATCGGTCCCAATGCCTGGACCGCTGACACCATCCTTCCTGGAAGCTGGGTGCGCAGCCTCCTCGGAATCGACGACGATCTTGCGTTCAGACGCGCGGTGCTCGACGCCATACGTCTGATCCAGCATCATGCTTTTGGTAACGAGCGCGTACTCGCCGAGACCGAACTCGCGCGCATCGTCCTCAGCGACCCGAGCAAGGTGCGGGCTTCCGAGGCGGCCGACTATCTGGGCGTCCTCCTCTACGACGACCACGCGGCTCCACAGCAGGCGATCAGTCCTTACAACCCGAAACAGCCTGCCGCTTCACCCCAGACACCGGCGCAGAAGGCCCTCGCAGAGTTCGAGGCGGCCGTTCGGCTCGACCCGAACAACGCGAACGCGAAGAAGAACCTCGAGCTACTTCTGGACCAGCAGGGGCGGCCTCAGTCGCAAAAAGGAACGCCGAACCCAGGGACAGGCGAGAAGGTCGGAACGAAGGGCTCGGGGCAACAGTCTCCGGGGTACGGCTACTAGCCAGACGACCTGTCGGATCGGGACGGCCATTGGCGAGAGGAAGCATCGGCGACCGGCGCGGCAGGCGCCCTCCGCAGGGCCTTCTCTCGAGCAGCGCTCGCCTGGAGCCAAGAGGGAACCCGCCTCCCCGTGTATGACCATCGGGCTTGCTGACACCGATACGAGTACGGTCCCGTCGTGCATCTGACTTTCCTGACGCCCGTCGGAGCCCTCCTCGCACTCGGAGCGCTCGTGCCGCTCGCCGCGGTCGTTTTTCAGGGCGGACGCACCGCTCGCGTGCGACGAATGCTGGGCCTCGACGACCCTCCGTGGCGGTCAAGCGTCGTGCCTGTTGTCGCGCTCACGCTCGTTCCCGGACTGCTAGGCGCTGCGGTTGCCCAGCCTGTGCTCGAGACGACGAGCGTCGTACGCGTTCGCCGGGATGCCGAAGCCTTCTACGTCTTCGACACATCGGGCTCGATGCGAGCTTCGACCGCACGCACAGGGCCGACGCGACTCGAGCGCTCGATCGACTACGCGCTCAGAATGCGGCTCGCCCTCTCGCAGCTTCGCTCCGGCATCGCGACGTTTACCGACCGCATCGTTCCCGACCTCTTTCCGACCATCGACGACCAAGTCTTCACAGCAACACTCGACGAGGCCGTCGGAATCGACAGCCCCCCCGCGAAGGGTCTCTCGGAGAAGTCGACGACATTCGCCGCTCTCGACAACCTCGTCGGCGACACCTTTTTCGACCCGGGCACCAAGCACCGCCTCGTCGTGCTCTTCACCGACGGCGAGACCGCCCCCTACCTCAGCGGGGACCTGAAGCAGGCGCTTGAGGTGCGGCCACGCATCGCCTTCGTCGTCGTGCACGTCTGGCGAAGCAGCGAGCGCATCTACACGAGTCACGGCATCGACCCGAGCTACCGTCCCGATCCACAGAGCACATCCGACCTGCGGCAGCTTGCGCAGCTGACTGGGGCCCGCATTTTCAGCGAGGATCAGGTCGGTAGCGCGATCGAGACCGCAAGGGAGCTCGTGGGACACGGTCCGACCGAACGGGTCGGACAGGGGTTGCACGTCCTCGCACTGGCTCGGTGGCTAGCGCTCGCGTCTCTCGCACCGCTCGCAGTCCTGTTCTGGCGCCGAACCGTCGCGTGATACAGACAGCACTCGGCGCTCCGGGGGCTCTACGGCACGAAGATCGCGGCTTCGAGGCTCTTCGCATGCATTGCCCGATGCCGCACGGGGAGCGCTCGGAACAACGATCCGTGCGGCTCCACGATCCAGAACCGACCACCGAGCTCGCTCCCGACGAGGACGTCACCGGCGTAGGGCGCAAGCTCGGCTGCCGGGGCGAAGTAGGTATTGCCGGTCTCGTCATCGGTCACGTACAGGCCTGAGCGCGGCAGGCCCGCTCGAGGAGTTGCGCGCGGGAGAGCGACAATCGGGTTCAGGCCACTGCTGAGCCGCACAACGACATGCGTCGCTCCGCGGGCGTCCATCGCAACGAGGTCGGCCGGACCCGATCCTCCATCTTCGGCGAGAAGCGCGGCGCCCGCAGCAGATCCGAATCCGGGCGGGGCGATCACCACATTGTCGGCGCCAGGCCCGGAGTACGTACCCACCTGCCGCACCCTGCCCGACGGGTCAATCGTGTAGACGGCTCCACCCAGCGCCTGCCCCGCGCCGGAGCGTCCGGTCGCAGCGACGAGACGATGACCGAACGTCCCGACGTCGTCGAAGGCGAGCGCCCCATCCGATACCGTGCCCGGTGGTACCGGCAGAGCAGCAAACACCCTTGCGACGCCCCCGCCCTCCGGAAGCTCGTAGATCTTGTCATCGGGCGAATGACAGAAGATCGCCCGCCGAGGGAAGCCGTGCGAGCCCGGGGAACGAATGCAGCGTGTCTCCTCGACGAGCCTGGGCATCGTCGCGAACCGACGGAGCGGCAGCCCCGTCGGGGGTGCAACCCAAACCGTGTTCTCGGTGTTCTGAACGTAGAGGAATTGACTGCCCGTCCACACGATGCTGTCCATGTTCTGCGTCGTATGGACGAAGATGGAGAAAGTGAGGGCTGGCGGGCCCGATGAGGCCGGGACGACGGTGGCCATGGCAAGGGCGACGGCCAGGGCGGACAGAGCAAGGGCGGTCCGAGCCCGCGTCATCGTCCGGGGAAGGATAGACGACGGGCAGACGACGGCCTGTGCGATCGTGACAGTTGCGAAATCAAACTTCTGCCGAACTTGCTATACAGGTGGACATGTCCACTCGTCGCCTATCCACGAAGTCCCCCGCCCTTCTGGCGATGGCCGCTGCCGGCGCCGCCCTGGCCGCCGGGGCCGCTGTGGGCGCGTCGCGCCCAACCAAGGCTCAGATGCTCGCCGGGAAGAAGGTCTATGCCAGCGCAGGCTGCGGCAAGTGCCACGCCCTGAAGGCCGCCCACTCGACCGGAAGCGTCGGCCCGAACCTCAACAACATCAAGCCCCCGATGAGCAAGATCGTGAACCAAGTTACGAACGGGGGGCGGTTCATGCCGCCGTTCGGGCAATCGGCAGGCGGAAGCCTCACGGCAACACAGATCAAGAACGTGTCTGCGTTCGTCTACGGCGCCGAGCACCACCTGATCTCCTAGCTCGAGGGCGACAAGCACCCTCCGGTAAGGCCGGCTGGCCCGCGGCGGGCCGGCCGGTCGGCCGGATGGTCGTCCCGCAACTGACTCCGAATTTGTACTCGATCGCATCTCTGGAGAGGCCCCGCTAGGGTTCGCCGGGTCGTGACGTCGCCTTCTCCGACCCAGCCCGACGAGCATCGCCTCGACGCCGTCGCCGGGATCGCCCAGCGGCTGGTCGACAACCTCGAGACGGTCGTCCACGGCAAGACCGAGGAGATCCGGCTCGTACTCGCGGCGCTCGTCTCCGGCGGGCACGTGCTGCTCGAGGACGTCCCGGGAACGGCGAAGACGATGCTCGCCCGCGCGATCGCCGGCAGCGTCGAGGGGATGGCGTTCGCGCGGATCCAGTGCACGCCCGACCTGCAGCCGACCGACGCGACCGGGCTCTCGGTGTTCGACCAGGAGCACCGCACGTTCGTGTTCCAGCCGGGACCGCTGTTCGCGAACGTCGTGCTCGTCGACGAGATCAACCGCGCGATGCCGAAGACGCAGTCGGCGCTGCTCGAGGCGATGGCCGAGCACCAGGTGACCGTCGACGGCGCGACCCGCCCGCTCCCGGACCCGTTCCTCCTGATCGCGACGGAGAACCCGATCGAGTACGAGGGGACCTTCCCGCTCCCGGAGGCGCAGCTCGACCGCTTCTTCGTGCGCGCGACGCTCGGCTATCCCGGCGAGCGGGAGGAGCTCCAGGTCGTCCGCGAGCAGCGTCACGGCCATCCGCTCGACCGTCTCGCCCCGGTGCTCGCCCTCGACGAGTTCCTCGAGCTGCGCGCGGCGGCGGAGGACGTCTACCTCGACGACCTCCTCGAGGAGTGGATCGTCGCCCTCGTGCGCACGACGCGCGCACTCGAGGAGGTCGAGGTGGGGGCCTCGGTGCGCGGCTCCCTCGCCCTCGCGAAGACCGCGCGCGCCTGGGCGCTCCTCCAGGGACGGGACCACGTGCTGCCGGCGGACGTCGTGCACCTCTTCGTCCCGGTCCTCGGCCACCGGCTGATCCTCCGCTCGGCCTACCTCGCCGAGACCCGCGACCTCCCGGCCGGCGAGGCGCTCCGCCGGCTCCGCGACCGCTGCTTCGAGCTCGTCCCCCCGCCGCGGCCGGACTGGACGGTCGCGACGTAGCGCGTTGCTCCAGGACGAGGCTCACCACGCGCCCTTCCCGCTCGTCCCCCGCTACCGGATCGCCGGCCTGCCGTTCGGAACGGCGCGGAGCACGCGCCGCGGGCGAGGGAGCGACCTCGCCGGGCACCGCGCGTACGTCCGCGGCGACCCGATCTCGACGATCGACTGGCGGGCGAGCGCGAAGCTCTCGAGCGCGCGGGCAGACGACGAGTTCGTCGTCCGCGAGCACTTCGCCGACGAGGCCCCGCAGGTCGTCGTCGTCGCCGACCGACGCCCGTCGATGAGCCTGTACCCGGACTGGTCGCCCTGGCTGTCGAAGCCCGACGCCGCCCGCAACGCGACCCGGGCGATCGTCGCGAGCGCGCTCGCCGCGCGCGGCGCGGTCGGGTACCTCGACGTCGCCGACGGCGCCCCCTTCGCCCTCGCCCCGCGCGGCCGCTCGATGCTCGCGCTGATCGACGAGCGCGCCGGACGCGCCGGCTTCACCGCCGGCCCCGACGCCCTCGCCCGCGCGCTCGACCACCTCGCCCGGTCGTTCCCCTCGCTCGGGCCGGGGTCGTTCGCCTTCGTCCTCTCCGACTTCCTCGAGCCGCCGCCCACGGCCTCCTGGCTGCGCGGCCTCGCCCGGCGGCTCGAGCTCGTGCCGGTCGTGATCCAGGACCCCACCTGGGAGCAGACCTTCCCGTGGGCGGGCCGGGTCGTCGTCCCGTTCCTCGACCCGCGCGACGGCGCGCTGCTCGAGGTGCGGCTGCGCCGCGCCGAGGCGCGCGCCGAGCGCGAGCGGCGCGAGCGCGCGCGCGCCGAGCTCCTCCGCACGTTCGCCGCGCTCGGGCTCGACCCGGTGCTGCTCGACCGGAGCGACGGCGCCGAGGTCGACCGCGCCTTCCTCGAGTGGGCCGAGCGCCGCCGCCGCGCGCTCTGGCAGCGGCGGTGAGGCGGCTCGCCGCGCTCCTCGCGCTCGTCGCGGCGATCGAGGCCGCCCCGGCCGCCGCCTCGAGCCCGCCGGTCGCGGTCTCCGCCTCGCTCGAGCCGGCCGCCGTCGCCTACGGCGACCCGGTGACGGCGACGGTCGACGTCCGCTACGACCCGCGCACGGTCGCCGCGGCGAGCATCCGCGTCGAGCCGAGCTTCGCGCCCTACGCCGTCGCCGGGCCGGTGTCGGTGCGGCGGCTCGGCGCGGGCGAGGTGCGCTACCGCTACCCGCTCCTCTGCCTCACCGACGGCTGCCTGCCCCGCGCGCGCGTGCGTCTCGTCCGGCTGCGGCCGGTCGTGGTCGGCGCGGTCGCGGACGGGCGGGCGGTGTCGGCGGCGGCGCGCTGGCCAGCGCTGCGTGTCGCCTCCCGGCTCTCGGCGGCAGACCGCGCCGGCCGGATCGCGTTCCGCAGCCCCGCGGCGCCGCCCCCGCCCGCCTACCGCCTCGCCCCCGGCCCGCTCGCCTGGGGCTCGGCGGCGGCCGCCGGCGTCCTCGCGCTGCTCGCGCTCGCGCTCGCCGCCCCGCCGCTCGCCCGGCGCGCCGCGCGGCCGGGCGAGCGCAGACGCTCCCCGCTTGCGCTCGCGATCGCCTACGTCCGCGACGCGACGCGCCGGTCGGACCCCGACCGGCGCCGCGCCCTCGAGCTCCTCGCCGAGGCCGCGGCGGCAAGCGGCGACCCGGGCCTCGCCGCGGTCGCCGCCGAGGCGGCCTGGTCGGCGCGCCCGCCCTCGCCCGCCCGAGCGGCCGCGCTCGCAGACCGGGCGGCAGCCGCGGAGGAGGAGCCGTGACGGCCCGCCCGATCCCGCTTCCCGGCGCGCGCGCGCTCGCGCGCGCCGCGCGGCGCACCGTCCTCGTCCGCGGCGCCCTCGCCGCTGCGGCCGTCGTCCTCGTCTTGCTCGCCGCGCAGGCCGGGCGCCACCCCGGCGTGCGCCGGCCGAGCGCGCTGCCCGTCCGCTCCGGCGACCTGATCGTCCTCGACCTCTCGGCGAGCATCTCGTCGGACACGTTCAGCCGCATCGCCGACACGCTGCGGAAGCTCGTCGCCACCGGCGGGCGCTACGGCCTCGTCGTCTTCTCCGACGTCGCCTACGAGGCGCTGCCGCCGGGGACGCCGGCCTCGGCGCTCCGCCCGCTCGTCCGCTACTTCGCCGTGCCGCCCTCGCGCGGGCCCGGCGCCGCGCAGGCGCTGCCGAGGAGCCCGTGGACGAGCTCGTTCTCGCGCGGCACCGAGATCTCGGCCGGGCTCGACCTGGCCCACCGGATCGTCCTCGCCGACGGTCTGCGGCACGCCCGCGTCGTCCTGATCAGCGACCTCGCCGACGACCCCGAGGACCTGCAGCGCCTGAACGAGGTCGCGACGGCCGAGTACGGGCCCGGCCGCACCCCGCTGCGGGTGGTGGCGCTGAACGCCTCGCCCGCCGACGAGGCCTTCTTCCAGCGGATCGCGGACGCGGCGGTCGCCGAGGCGCCCGCGCCGGCGGCGAAGCCGCCGGCGGCGCCGCCGGCGGTCTTGCCCGGCGCGCTGCCGGCGGCGCTCGCAGCGGCGATCGTCGCCGCGCTCGCAGCGCTCGCCCTGTACGGGCTGTGGTCGGCGCGGCTTCCGCTCGAGGACACGGGGCGATGAGAGCGGCCCGCCTCGTCGCCGCGCTCGTCCTGCTCGGCGTCGCCGCGCTCCTCGCCCTGCTCGCCGCCGACGTGCTCGGCTGGCGCGACGCGGTCGCGCGCGGCGACCGCCAGTTCGCGGCGGCCCCGGCCTCGGCGAGCTGGCAGGCCTCCCCGCTCCTCCCCGGCGACCCGGCGCGCAGCCTGCTCGGCCTCGCGCTGCCGCTCCGGTTCCGCGCCGCCCTCGAGCGCTTCGTCGCCGTCGAGGCCGCGGGCACCGGCTACGACAACGGCCTCAGCGAGGCGCGGAGCCGCGGCGAGCTCGAGGCGGAGCTCGGCCGCCTCGCGCGCGCCGGCGACCGCACGCTCGCCTCGGCGGCGGACAACCTGCTCGGCATCCTCGCCTACGCCGACGCCACCCCCACCGGGCCGGTCGGGGCGGCGCCGATCGACGAGAGCGTCGCCGACTTCCAGGCCGCCGTCCGGCTCGACCCCGCGAACGCCGAGGCGAAGTTCAACCTCGAGCTGCTGCTGCACCAGCTCATCGCGCACGGCGTCCGGCCCGGCGCGAGCCCGGGCGCGGGCGGCCCGGCGCGCGGCCACCGCGGCTCCGGGGGCGGGCTCCCCGGACGGGGGTACTAGCGCGTGGCCGTCGCGGCGAGCCTCGTCTTCCTGACCCCGACGGCGGCGCTCCTCGCGCTCGTCGGCGCGGTCCCGCTCGGCGCGCTCGCGCTCGCCGCCCGGCGCGCGCGGCGCGCGCGGGAGGCGCTCCGGCTGCCGGGCCCGCCGGCGCGCCGCCCGCTCCGGCCGGCGGGGGTGGCTGCGGTGGCGGCGCTCCTCGGGCTGGCCGCGAGCCAGCCCGTGCTCCGCTCGACGACGACGCTGCGGGTGCGGACGGACGCGCAGGCGTTCTTCGTCCTCGACGTCTCCCGTTCCATGCTCGCGGCCCGCTCGCCGGGCGGCCGCACCCGGATCGCCCGCGCGCGCGACGACGCGATCCGCCTGCGGCAGGCGCTGCTCGACGTGCCGTCCGGGGTCGCGACGCTCACCGACCGCGTCCTCCCGAGCCTCTTCCCGGACGCGGACCCGGCCGTCTTCGACGCCACCGTGCGGCAGGCGATCCGGATCGACGAGCCGCCCGCCTCCTCGAGCGCGATCGTCGCCACGAGCCTCGGCGCGCTCGGCGCGCTCGGCACGCAGAACTTCTTCCCCCCGACCGTCCGCCACCGCGTCGCGATCGTGCTCACCGACGGCGAGTCCGCGCCCTTCGACCCGCGCGCGACGGCCCGTGCGCTCGCCGAGCGGCCGGGCCTGACCCCGATCTTCGTCCGGATCGGCTCACCGGCCGAGCAGGTGTTCGGGCCCGGCGGGCAGCCCGAGCGCGGCTACCACCCCGACCCGGCGGCCGCCCAGACGCTCGCGGGGCTCGCGCAGCAGGCCCACGGCGCCGCCTTCTCCGAGCGGGAGCTGGGGGCGGCCGCCCGCGCGGCGCGCGCCGCCCTCGGGCGCGGGCCGACCGCCGCGGCGGGGCTCGCGACGAGCACGCGGGCGCTCGGTCCGCTCGCCGCGCTCGCCGCGCTCCTCCCGCTCGCCGCGCTCCTCGCCGACGCCCTCCGCAGCGCGGCCGGGGCGGCGCGCGCCCGGGTCGGCCGGCGGCGGAACCCGGTACCCTGGCGCCCGTCCCGCCGCCTCCGGCCGCGAGGCGCCGAACGCTGAAAGGAGTCTCCATGCCTCGCCCGCGCCCGACCCTCCTGCTCGCCCTGACCGCCCTCGCCGCGGCCGCCGTGCCCGCCGCGCTCGAGGCGCACCCCGCCGCCCGGATCGCCACGATCACGGTGATCGCGGGCTCGCCCCGCGAGCTCGCCTTCACCGTCTCGCCGAGGAGCTTCACCACCGCGACCGTGCGGTTCGAGGTCAGAAACCGCGGCACGGAGGCGCACTCGTTCAAGCTCTGCACGAGGCCGGCGGCGAGCGCGAAGGCAGACGCCTGCACGGGCAAGGCGACGGGGCTCATCGCTCCGGGAAAGACGGCGACGCTCACCGTCACGCTGAAGACGAGCGGCACCTACGAGTACCTCTCGGGGATCCGCGCGCAGGCGGCGGCGGGGATGAAGGGGCTCGTCACGCTCAGGCTCGCCCCGACCGCGCCGTCCTCCTCCTCCTCGTCCTCCTCGAGCTCGTCGAGCTCGGCGAGCGCCGCGGGCGCGACGACGACGACGCCGAGCTCGAGCGGGACGACCGGGAGGTCGAGCGGCGGGGTGGTGAACGGCCAGGCGACCGATCCCGCCTGCCCGCCCGGCACGCTCGTCCCCGTCGGTCCCGGCGCCGGCGACCAGGACGACGACAACGAGGGCGGCTTCCCGACCGACGGCGACGGCTGCCTGTAGCGGCCGCCGGCCGGTGCGCCCCGCGCCCGCGGCCGACCCCGGCGGCGGAGCGCCTGACGTCAGTAGCGGCCGGGCCAGTCGATCCGCTCGGGCGCGACCAGCGGCCGTCCGACCTCGAGCTGGATCTGGGCGTGGGCGGCGAGCGGGATCGCGCGCGGGTCGCCCGTCCACACGCGGCCGTCGACGATCGCGGTCACCGGCCCGCGCGCCGGGCCGAGGCGCGAGCGGCCGAGCGGCTGCCCCCACACGTCGAAGAGCTCCCCGAGCACGAAGGAGCGGCGCACGGGCGCCTCGACGTGGACGAGCCCGTCGGCGTAGCGCGTGACGAGCCAGTAGAGGCAGTTGCCCGGCACCTCGCCGAACTGCCCGTCGCGGTAGTTCCGCGGCCCGACCGGCGGCCAGATCCCGATCCCGGCCGGCACCGCGCGGGGCTTGCCGTCGACGAACAGCGTCAGGTGCACGTGCACGTGGAAGAGCATCGGCTCGTTCGAGCGGCAGCGGATGCCGTCGATCGGCCGCCCCCGCGTCCGCTCTGCGCCCGCCGGCGCGAGCGGCGGGGCATCCGGGACGGGGACGAGCTCGGGGCCGAGACGGCCCGGCGGCGGCGCCGGCCGGAGGAGCCCGAGCGTCGAGAGCGGCCGGGTCGGCCCAGCCGCGGCGGCGGCCGCGAGCGACCCGGCGGCGGCGAGGACGGCGGCGAGGAGGCGGCTACGCCGCATGCGCGCAGTCGGCGCACGCCCCGCGCAGGACGACGTCGTGGCCGGCGACCGAGTAGCCCGTCCGGTCCTCCACCTCGCTCAAGGCGCGCTCGAGAGCCTCGTCGGCGAACGCCTCGACCTTGCCGCAGTCGTCGCAGACCAAGTGGTGGTGGTGCCCGCCGCCGGGCCGGATCGGCTCGTAGCGGGCGGTGCCCGCGCCGAGGTCGAGCCGCTGGACGAAGCCGTCGCCCGTCAGCTCGGTCAGCGTGCGGTAGACGCTCGCGATCCCGACCCGGCGGCCCTCGGCGCGCAGCGCGTCGAAGATCTGCTGCGCGGTCAGGCAGCAGTCCTGGCGGCCGAGGAGCTCGACGATCGCCCGCCGCGCGCCGCCGGCCCGGTGCCCGCGGGCGCGGAAGGCGGCGAGGGTGGCCTCGGTCCAGTCCACGCGCGGATGGTAGCGTCTTGGATAGTGGGAATGATTCTTGTTACCGCCCTGCGCGGGACGGCGCTCGCCGCCGCCTGCCTCCTCGCCCTCCCCGCCGCGGCGCGCGCGGGGCCGCCCCTCCCGGTCGTCGCCGCGGAGGACGTCTGGGGGAGCATCGCCGCCCAGCTCGGCGGCAGCCACGTCCGCGTCACGAGCATCGTCGCGAGCCCGGCCGCCGACCCGCACGACTACGAGCCGACCGCCGCGGACGCACGCGCGATCGCCGACGCCGCGCTCGTGATCGAGAACGGGGTCGGCTACGACCCGTGGGTCGCGCGGCTCGTGGCGGCGAACGGGGGCGGGAACGTGCTCGACGTCGGCGCCGTCGTCGGCGCGAAGGCGGGGGCGAACCCGCACCGCTGGTACGCGCCCGCCGACGTCGAGCGGGTGGTGGCCGCGATCACCCGCGCCTTCGAGCGGCTCGACCCCAGGGACGCTCCGTCCTTCGCGGCCCGGCGCGCGCGCTTCGAGCGCGACGGGCTCGCCCGCTACCACGAGCTGATCGCCGCGATCCGCCGGCGCTACCGCGGCGTCCCGGTGGGGGCGTCCGAGAGCGTGTTCGCCCCGCTCGCGCAGGCGCTCGGCCTCGCCCTCGTCACCCCGGCCTCGTTCCTCGCCGCGGTCAGCGAGGGGGCCGAGCCGACGGCGGGCGACATCGCCGCGGTCGACCGTCAGGTCGCGGATCGGCGGATCGAGGTGTGGGTGGTCGACGCCCAGAACAGCACGCCGGACGTCGCGCGCATCACCGCGGCCGCCCGCGCGCGCGGGATCCCGGTCGTGACGATCACGGAGACGCTCGTGCCGCCGACCGCGAGCTTCCAGGCCTGGCAGGTGAGCCAGCTCAAGGCGCTCGAGTCGGCGCTCGCGCGCGCGGCCAGGCGTTGACTGCCGTCGCGCTCGAGCAGGCGTCCGCTCGCGTCCGCGACCGCACGGTCTGGCGGGACGTCACGCTCGCGGCCGAGGAGGGCGAGCTCGTCGCGGTGATCGGGCCGAACGGCGCGGGCAAGACGACCCTCCTGCGGGTGCTGCTCGGCCTCCAGCCGCTCGCGGGCGGCCGGGCCCGGGTGCTCGGGCGCGAGCCCGGGGCGGCGAACGCGCGCATCGGCTACCTGCCGCAGCGGCGGAGCCTCGACGCGGGGACGCGGATCCGCGGCGTCGACCTCGTCCGGCTCGGGCTCGACGGCACGCGCTACGGCCTCCCGCTCCCCGGACGGCGCAGCCGGGAGGCCTCGCGACGCGTCGCCGAGGTGATCGAGCGCGTCGGCGCGTCCGCCTACGCGCGGCGCCCGATCGGCGAGCTCTCGGGCGGCGAGCAGCAGCGGCTCCTGATCGCGCAGGCGCTCGTGCGCCGGCCCGGTCTGCTGCTCCTCGACGAGCCCCTCGACAGCCTCGACCTCCCGAACCAGGCGGCCGTCGCGGCGCTCGTCCGCGACGTCTGCACGCGCGACCGCGTCGCGTGCCTCCTCGTCGCCCACGACGTGAACCCGATCCTCGGCGCCCTCGACCGCGTCGCCTACCTCGCCGGCGGCCGCGCGGTGGTGGGCCGGCCGGAGGAGGTGATCTCGAGCGAGACCCTGAGCGCGCTCTACGGCGTGCCGATCGAGGTGCTGCGCTGCGCCGACGGCCGGCGCGTCGTCGTCGGGGCGCCCGACGCGCCGTTCGTCCACGGCCACCGGCACGGCGACTGAGCGGTGGCCGGGCTCTTCCACTACCCGTTCATGGTCCACGCGCTCGAGGCGGGGACGATCGTCGCCGTCGTCGCCGGCGTCGCCGGCTGGTTCATGGTCCTCCGCCGGCAGACGTTCGCCGGCCACACGCTCGCCCTGATCGCGTTCCCGGGCGCGGCCGCCGCCGCCCTCGCAGGGCTTCCGCTCGAGCTCGGCTACTTCGGCTCCTGCGGGCTCGGCGCGCTCGCGCTCGCGGGCGTCCGGCCCGGCAACCGCAGCCTCGAGTCGGCCGCGACCGGATCGCTGCAGGCGCTCGCGCTCGCGCTCGGCTACCTCTTCGTCGACCGCTACCACGGGCTCCTGAGCGGGCTCGACTCGCTGCTCTTCGGCACCTTCCTCGGCGTCACGAGCGGCCAGGTCGTCGTCCTCCTCGGCGTGGCGGGCGTCGCGCTCGCGCTCCTCTCGGCGGCCTGGCGGCCGCTCCTCTTCGCCTCGATCGACCCGGCGGCCGCCCGAGCTCGCGGCGTGCCCGTCCGGCTGCTCGGGCTCGGGTTCCTGCTCGTGCTCGGCCTCGCGGTCGCGGCGACGAGCGAGATCACCGGCGCGCTGCTCGTCTTCGCGCTCCTCGTCATGCCGGCGGCGACGGCCCAGCGGCTCACGACGCGACCGGCGCTCGGAATCGCGCTCTCGGCGGCGATCGCGCTCGCGGTCACCTGGGGCGGGCTCGTGCTCGCCTACTCGACGGTCTACCCCGTCGGCTTCTGCGTCACCTCGCTCGCCTTCGGCCTGTACGTGACCGTGCGGCTGGCCCGGCGCCCGTGCTGATGCAGGAGTTCATGCGCAACGCGCTCGTCGCGGGCACGTTCGTCGGGCTCGCCGCGGGGCTCGCGGGCTGGTTCGTCGTCCTGCGCGCGCAGGTGTTCGCCGGCGACGCGCTCGGGCACGTCGCGTTCACGGGCGCGCTCGGAGCCGCGGCGGCCGGGATCGACGCCCGCGCCGGGATCTTCGCGGCGACGATCCTCGCCGGGGCGGCGCTCGGCGGCCTCGGCGAGCGCGCCCGCGCCGACGACGTCGTGATCGGGTCGCTCTTCGCCTGGACGCTCGGGCTCGGCGTGCTCTTCCTCTCCATCTTCGCCCGGAGCGGCGGCGCGAACGGCGCCGAGGCCGTGCGCGTCCTCTTCGGCACGATCCTCGGCCTCTCCGCCGCCGAGGTGCGGGCGGCGGTCGCGCTCGGGCTCCTCGCCTGCGCGCTCGTGCTCGCGATCGCCCGGCCGCTCCTGCTCGCCTCCCTCGACCCGTCCGTCGCGGCGGCGCGCGGCGTCCGCGTCCGGCTGCTCGACGTGCTGTTCCTCGCCGCGGTCGGGCTCGTCGCGGCCGAGGCGACGCAGGCCGTCGGGGCGCTCCTCCTGCTCGGCCTGCTCGCCGCCCCCGCCGGCGCCGCGCACCGGCTCACCGCCCGTCCCTACCTCGGGCTCGCGCTCTCGGGCGGAATCGCGGTCGGCTCGGTGTGGCTCGGGCTCGCGCTCGTCGCCTGCGTGCCGGCGCTGCCGCCGAGCACGGCGATCGTCGCGGTCGCCGTCTCCGCGTACCTCGCAGCGGCCGCTCCCGCGCTCCTCGCGGTGGCGCGGCGGCCTCCGCGCCGGCCCTACGCCGCGAGCGCCGCACGGGCGCGCGCGAACGCCTCGACCGCGAGCGAGACGTCCGCCGGCGAATGAGCGGCCGACATCTGGGTGCGGATCCGCGCGGCCCCTCGGGGCACGACCGGGTAGGAGAAGCCGACCGCGTAGACGCCGAGCTCGACGAGCTTCGACGAGAAGCGCGCCGCCGTCACCTCGTCGCCGACCATCACCGGCACGATCGGGTGCTCGCCCGGGAGCACGTCGAAGCCGAGCTCGCCCATCTGCGCGCGGAACCGGCGCGTGTTCTCGCGCAGCCGCTCGCGGAGCTCGTGGGAGCTCTCGATCAGCTCGAGCGCGCGGATGCTCGCGGCGACGACGGGCGGCGCGAGGCTGTTCGAGAACAGGTACGGCCGCGCCCGCTGCCGCAGCAGCTCGACGATCTCCCGGCGGCCCGAGACGTAGCCGCCGCTCGCGCCGCCGATCGCCTTCCCGAGCGTGCCGGTGTGGATGTCGACGCGCTCGGCCACCCCGTAGTGCTCGGGCGTCCCGCGACCGCCCGCGCCGACGACGCCGACCCCGTGCGAGTCGTCGACCATCACGAGCGCGTCGTGGCGCTCCGCCAGGTCGCAGATCCCGTCGAGCTTCGCGAGGTAGCCGTCCATCGAGAAGACGCCGTCGGTCGCGACCAGCCGGTAGCGCGCGTCCTTCGCCTCGCGCAGGCGCGCCTCGAGCTCGTCCAGGTCGCCGTTCGCGTAGCGGAGCCGCCGCGCCTTGCAGAGGCGGATGCCGTCGATGATCGACGCATGGTTCAACTGGTCGGAGATGACCGCGTCCTGCTCGGAGAGGAGGGCCTCGAACAGGCCCCCGTTCGCGTCGAAGCACGAGGAGAACAGGATCGTGTCGTCCGTGCCGAGGAACGCCGACAGCCGCTCCTCGAGCTCCCGGTGCAGCGTCTGCGTCCCGCAGATGAACCGCACCGACGCCATCCCGTAGCCCCAGCGGTCGAGCGCCTCGTGCGCGGCCTGCACGATCGCCGGATGGCTCGCCAGCCCGAGGTAGTTGTTCGCGCACAGGTTCAGCAGCTCGCCGCGCCCCTCGACCTCGACGTGCGCGCCCTGCGGAGTGGTGATCAGGAGCTCGCTCTTGTAGAGACCGGCCTCGCGGACCTCGGCCAGCGTCGCGACGAGATCGTCGCGGAGCGCGCCGTACATCAGAGGTCGCTCCAGTCCAGGATCACCTTTCCCGACCGCCCGGTGCGGGCGACGGCGAACGCCTCCTCGAAGTCGCGGTGGGAGAAGCGGTGCGTGATCACCGGCTTGATGTCGAGGCCCGACTGGAGCATCACCGTCATCTGGTACCAGGTCTCGTACATCTCACGCCCGTAGATCCCCTTCACCGTCAGCATGTTGAAGATCAGCGGCTCGAGGTCGAGCTCGACGGGCCCCGAGGGAATCCCGAGCAGCGCGATCCGGCCGCCGTGCGCCATGTTCGCGATCATCGACGTGAGCGCCTCCGGCGCTCCGGACATCTCGAGCCCCACGTCGAATCCCTCGGTCATCCCGAGCTCGCGCTGAACGTCTCCGAGGTCGCGCTCGCGGGGATCGAGCGCGAGCGTCGCGCCCATCCGCTGCGCGAGCTCCCGCCGGTACGGGTTCGGGTCGGTGACGACGACGTGCCGCGCGCCCGCGTGCCGAACGACCGCCGCCGCCATGCAGCCGATCGGCCCCGCCCCCGTCACGAGCACGTCCTCGCCGAGGACGTCGAACGCGAGGGCCGTGTGTACCGCGTTCCCGAACGGGTCGAAGATCGACGCCACCTCCTCGTCGACGCCGGGCCAGTGGTGCCAGATGTTCGTCATCGGCAGCGCGACGAGCTCGGCGAAGGCGCCCGGCCGCTGCACCCCGAGCCCGATCGAGTGCGCGCAGAGGTGACGTCGGCCGGCCATGCAGTTGCGGCAGCGGCCGCAGACGACGTGGCCCTCGCCGCTGACGAGGTCGCCCGGCCGGAAGTCGGCGACGTTCGAGCCGACCTCGACGACATGGCCGACGAACTCGTGCCCGACCACCATCGGCACCGGGATCGTCCTCTGCGCCCACTCGTCCCAGCCGTAGATGTGGAGGTCGGTGCCGCAGATGCCGGTCTTGTGGACGCGGATCAGGACGTCGTTGATCCCGAGGTCGGGCTCGGGCACGTCCTGCAACCAGAGCCCCTCGCGGGCTTCCGCTTTGACGAGGGCGCGCACCCCCGCACGCTATCGCGCGCTCGACCTCCTTCCGCCCCGGAACGCCTCCCGCAGCCCGCCCCGCCTTGGAAGAAGCGCCCCGGGCGGCTCGGGCGTGCTGCGAGGATGATGAGCCATGATCGAGGGCAAGACCGTCTCCGTCGTCGTCCCCGCCTACAACGAGGAGCTGCTCCTGCCGGCGACGCTCGCCGGTATCCCCGACTTCGTCGACCGGATCTACGTCGTCGACGACGCCTCGCGCGACGGCACGGTCGGACGCGCGCACGCCGCGGCCGCGGCCGACCCGAGGATCACGGTGATCGTGCACGAGCGGAACGGCGGCGTCGGCGCCGCGATCGTCACCGGCTACCGCCGCTCGCTCGCCGACCGGATCGACGTCACCTGCGTGATGGCCGCCGACAACCAGATGGATCCGGCCGAGCTCGTCCACCTCGTCACCCCGGTCGCGCGCGGCGAGCTCGACTACGCGAAGGCCAACCGGCTCTTCACCGGGCAGGCCTGGCGGCTGATCCCGCGTCACCGCTACCTCGGCAACGCCGTGCTCTCGCTGCTGACGAAGATCGCGTCCGGCTACTGGCACGTCGCCGACTCCCAGGCCGGTTACACGGCAATCGCGCTGACGATCCTCGAGGAGCTCGACCTCGACCGCATCTACACGCGCTACGGCTTCCCGAACGACCTGCTCGTCCACCTGAACGTGTGGAACGCGCGCGTGCGCGACGTCCCCTCGCGCCCCGTCTACGGCGTCGGCGAGCGTTCCGGCATCCGGCTGCGCGCCGTGGTGCCGAAGATCTCCTGGCTCCTGTTCAAGGGGTTCTGGTGGCGGCTCTGGCAGAAGTACGTGATTCGCGACTTCCACCCGCTCGTCTTCTTCTACATCCTCGGGCTGCTGATGTCGCTCGCCGGGCTCGGCCTCGGGATCGCCGAGATCGTGCTGCGCGCGCAGGGGAACGCGATCACCGCCGCCTCGATCGTGCTCGTCGCGCTCCTCCTGATCTTCGGGTCGCAGTTCACCCTGTTTGCGATGTGGTTCGACATGGAGTCGAACAAGGACCTCCGCTAGCCGACCCGGTCTCCGGTCGGCCCGCCGGCAGGAGCGCTCGGCGGGCGCGCCCGCACGCCGACGCGCAGCGCCTCGCCGCGCGCAGGCGCGTCAGAGCCCGATCTCGACCGCGGTCGCGCCCCGCGCGACGACCCGCGGAACGAGCTCGAGGACGCTCTCGCGCGCGCAGAAGGGGATGTCGTCGGCGAGCCCGGCCCGACGGAGGTTCTCCGCGCTCACCCCGCCGGCGATTCCCGCCTCCGGGTCGGGGAAGGCGGCGGCGATGCGCATCGCCGCGATCGCCGCATCGTCGGGCTCGCCCCCGAGCGCGGCGGCGATGCGGCCGGCGACGTAGGCGTCGTCGATCGCGAACGCGCGCTCGACCCCCGCGCAGAGCACGGCGACCTCGTCGGCGCCGCGCGCGGCCGCGACCACCGCGTCGAGGTTGAGGAGCGACGCCACGAGCACCTCCTCGCAGCGCTCCGCAGCCGCGAGCACGAGCCGCGTCCCGTTCGTCGTCGTGAGCACGAGTCTCGATCTCCGTACAACTGTTGAGGGGTCTGACCCCGAGGCGAGCTCGCGAGGCGAGTTGCCGTAGTCGAAGCCGTCGATCTTCACGTTCCCGCGCTCGCCCGCGAGCGCCGTGTCCGGACCGGACAACGCACGCGCATCGTCGATCTCCCCGACGCAGATCACCCGCGCAAAACCCCCTGCAAGCGCCTGACAGATCGTCGAGGTCGCACGCAGGACGTCGACCACGATCCCGAGGGGAGCCGAGACCTCCTCGACGGGCGTGAACCCCACTCTCACCCGCACGCCGACCGTCTCACTTTCGTCACGACTGTTAAGGGGTCTGACCCCGCCGCTGCCGTCGTCAGACGAGCTCGGCGACGTGATCGAGTACGCGTGCGGCGACCGAGTCCGGGGTGAGGCCGAAGTGGGCGAGCACCTTGTCGCCCTTGCCCGAGGCGCCGAAGCTGTCGATCCCGATCGAGGCGTCGACCCAGCGCGACCACCCGAACGTCGTCGCCGCCTCGACCGAGATCTTCGGGACGCTCGCCGGCAGCACCTCCTCGCGGTAGTCGGCGTCCTGACGCTCGAACAGCTCCCAGCTCGGCATCGAGACGACGCGCGCCCGCACCCCCTTCTCGGCGAGGAGGTCGCGCGCGCCGAGCGCGACCCCGACCTCGGCGCCGGTCGCGACGAGCACGACGTCCGGATCCCCCGCGGCGTCGGCGAGCACGTAGGCGCCCCGCCGCAGCCCGGACGCCGGCGCGAGCGCGCCGCGGTCGAGAGTGGGCACGTTCTGGCGCGAGAGCACGAGGCAGACCGGGCCGCGGATCTCCTCGAGGATCGCCGCCCACGCCTCGGCCGCCTCGTTCGCGTCCGCCGGACGGATCACGGTCAGGTTCGGGATCGCCCGCATCGCGGCGAGGTGCTCGACCGGCTGGTGCGTCGGCCCGTCCTCGCCGACGGCGACCGAGTCGTGGCTGAAGATCCAGACGACGTCGAGGCCCATCAGCGCCGAGAGCCGGATCGGCGGACGCATGTAGTCGGTGAAGACGAAGAAGGTCGAGCAGAACGGCTTGACGATCCCGCCGTGGAGCGCGAGGCCGTTCACGGCCGCGCCCATCCCGTGCTCGCGCACGCCCCATGCGACGTTGCGCGACGAGGCCGCCGCGCTGTAGGGCGGCTCCCCTTCGAACTGGGTGAAGGTCGAGTGCACGAGGTCGGCGGCGCCGCCGATCATCGTCGGCACGTACGGGCCGAACGCCTGCATCACCTCGGCCGCCGACTTGCGCGTCGACACCGACTGCCCGGCCTCGAAGACCGGGAGCGCGCCGGCGACACCCGCCCGCGGCCTGCCCGCCCAGGCGTCGCGCCACTCCGCGGCTCGCTCGGGGTTCGCGGCCGCCCAGGCGTCCACCCGAGCCTGCCACTCGGCCTGCGCGGCCGCTCCCCGCTCGAGGCACGCGTCGCGCCAGTGCGCGTACACCTCCGCCGGGAC
>Ga0209810_1002657_pt1 | contig 20770 bp, 25 predicted proteins | sample Coa_R1_7_FD_187159 | JGI IMG/M metagenome (GOLD analysis project Ga0209810, IMG submission 187159) | Surface soil microbial communities from Centralia Pennsylvania, which are recovering from an underground coalmine fire - Coalmine... | ecosystem: Environmental > Terrestrial > Soil > Unclassified... | reverse complement strand
AAGGATGACGCTCACAATCACGCTCAAATCGGCTGAGATTCGGTGATTGGAGCGGGAGACGAGGCTCGAACTCGCGACATCCAGCTTGGAAGGCTAGCGCTCTACCAACTGAGCTACTCCCGCTCGCGGAGCCCATAGGATACCCCCGCCCGGGCCGCCCTCAGTGCTGGCGGAGCCGCTCGTCGACCCACTCGGCGCCGTCGGGCCCGTGCTCCTTCTTCCAGATGGGGGCCTCCGCCTTGAGGGTGTCCATGGTGTGCCGGCAGGCGTCGAAGGCGGCGGCGCGGTGGGGGGCGCTGACCGAGACCACCACCGACGCCTCTCCCACCGACAGGCGGCCGAGCCGGTGCACCGCGGCCACGGCGGTGACCCCGTAGCGCGAGATGGCGTCCCGGGCGATCCGCTCCATCTCCGCCTCGGCCATGCCCGGGTACGCCTCGTAGTCCATGTGGGTCACGGCGTGGCCCTCGGCGTGGTTGCGGACCACCCCGATGAAGGTGCAGACGGCGCCGTCCGCGTCGGTGCGCACCAGCGCCTCGACCGCCCGCGCGTCGAGCACCTCGTCGGTGAGCCAGACGTGCACGTCGCCCCGACCCGAGCCACCCGCCACGGGCGGGATGAAGGCGACGACGTCCCCGCTGCTCACCGCGGTGTCCCAGTCCGCGTACGCCTGGTTCACCGCGACGCGCAGCCCGCCGTCGGCGCCCGAGAGCCGTTGATACTGCGCCGCGAGCGCCGCCCACACCTCCCGAGCGGAGGCGGCGCCGCCCGGAACCGCGAGCCGCACCGACGGCTGCCCCACCACCTCGCGCAGCCGGGCGAAGAGCAGCACCTCCACCTGCACCGCCGCGTCCGAGTCGCTCATGGCGAAGCCCGCCGGAACACGTCGCGCGCCGCGTCACGCTGCAGCTCCGACGCGCCACGGCCCTCGCCGTCCCAGCCCAGCCCGCGCACGACCGCGACCGGCACCTCGTCCACCTTGCCCATCACCAGCTCCGCCGCCGAGGCGATCTCGTCCGCCGTCGCCAGCGCCGACGCGCGCATCAGGTATCCCGAGGTGTCCGCCATCCCCCGATAGTCGGTCAGGGACGGCATCCCCGCAACACCGATGGCGACATTCACCCCCGCCTCGCGGAAGGGTCGCCCGAACGTGTCGCAGATCACCACACCCAGCGGCCCCCCGCTGCACGACGGCAGCCACGCCGAGCGCAGCGCCGCGGCCGACGAGTCCGGATCCCGCGGCAGCAGCGTCACCACGTCACCGCCCTCGACGTTGCTGCGATCGACACCCGCATTGGCGCACACCAGCCCGTGCACCGTCTCGCAGACGAGCACACCCGGAAGCGCGCTGAGCACCCGCACCGTCTGTCCCAGGATCACCTCGACGAGCCGCGCGTCGTTGTCGGTCCGCGCCGCCAGCTCCACCGCAGACGGCGACGGCACCACCGAGTCCAGCGACACCGTCGCGCCCTCAGCCTTGCTCACCACCTTGTGCGTCACCACGACGACGTCCCACGGCTGCAGCGCCAGGCCCGACACGCGCAACCCGCCGGCGACCAGCGCGGCGAGGTCGTCGCCGGCACGCACGACCGGTATGCCGCGCACCCCCACGACCGACACGGCGCCCGCCGCCCAGACCCCGCCCGCGGGACGGCGCACCCCGACCTCCGTCACGCCGCGCTCCTCTACCCCACCCGCCGTTCCAGCAGCCCGAGCTGCCGCAGGACGTGGAAGGTCGCCGCCGGTGCGCGCATGGTGCGAATGGCGTCCAGGTCCTCGGGACGGTCGCAGTCGGGCCGCAGGGTGGGCAGGTCGAGCACGGAGAAGCGCAGGCCCAGCCGCTCCGCGGCCGCGGCGTGCCGCACCAGCGACGCCGGTCCGAACGACCACACCTCGCAGTCGAGCGGCCGCAGCACCGCCGCGTTCGTGCCAGTTCCGGCAGAATCGGGCACGCAGCGGAAGAAGCGGCCGGGACGCCCCGCCGCCGTCACCAGTCCGCGCAGGTCCGCGAGATCGGCGAGCGGGCAGTCCGCCGCCACCGTGGCCACCGCCTTGTGCCCGCGCTCCTGCGCCCAGGCGACGCCGAGCCGCACGGCCGCGCTCTGCCCCGCCGCCCGGTCGCGCACCACCGCAACACCGTGCCGCGCCGCCAGCTGCGCCACGTCGTCGTCGCCCGTCACGATCACGATGCGCGATGGAGGCACCGCGCGCGTCGCGGTGCGGAGCATGTCCCCCGCCATGGCCAGGGCCAGCATGCGCCGCTGCTCGGGGCCGAGCCGCGACGACAGCCGCTGCTTCGCCCCCACCGTCGCCTTGACCGGGATGACCAGGGCGACGCTCATGCCGCCACCGCCGGCCCCGGCTCACCGACCGCCGCACGCAGCGCCACCGACGCCAGGGCCACGGCGTCGTCGACCGTGGCCATCACGGTTTCGGCCACGACTGCCTGCAACCCGAGCGCCTCGACCCCGGCCGCGACCGCGGCGTCGCGGCGGTCGACGACCATCGACGAGCAGAAGTCGGCGTACAGCCCGGCCACACCAGCCGCACTCACCTCCACCCCCTGCGCGCGCAGCATCTCCGCCGCAGGTCCCTTCAACGCCGCACCCGCGACGATCGGCGTCACGGCGACGCATCGCGGCACCGCCTGCAGCGCGGCGCGGACGCCGGGCACCGCGAGGATGGGCCCGATGGAGATCACCGGGTTCGAGGGACACACGATCACCGCATCGCACGAGCCGAGGGCCTCCAGCACTCCCGGCGCCGGCCGCGCACGCGAGATGCCGTCGAAGCGGATCGACGAGATCTGCGGGCGGCACTGCTCGCGGACGAAGTACTCCTGGAAGTGGAGGTCGCCGAGATCCTCGCAGACGATGCGCGTGGTCACCACGTCGTCGCTCATCGGCAGCACGCGCACCGGCACGCCGAGCCGCGCGCACTGCTGCGCCGTGATCGCCGACAGCGCGATCCCCGCGCGCCGCCGCGCCGTGCGCCAGACGTGGGTGGCCAGGTCGCGGTCGCCGAGCTGGAACCAGGTCTCCTCGCCGAGGGTGCGCAGCGACGCAAGGGCGTTCCAGGTCTCGTCGCGCAGGCCCCAGCCTCGCTCCTCGTCGTGCAGACCGCTCAGCGTGTAGACCACCGAGTCGACGTCGGGGGAGATCCACAGCCCGTGCCGCTCGACGTCGTCGGCGGTGTTGACGACGACCGTGATCGCGGAGGGATCGACCACCCGCACCAGCCCCCGCAGGAACCGTGCCGCGCCGACGCCACCGGCGAGGGCCACGATGCGCGGCTCGGCGAGGGGCATGGCCCGCAGTCTATCGCGGGCTCCCGGAGCGCCGCGGTCGGTCCGCTCAGCCGCCGGTGTTGATCGCCCGCCAGGCGAAGAGGAACACCGCCAGCGATCCGGCGAGCAGCGCCCAGGCTTCGCGCCGCTCGCCGCCGCCCCTGGCGTAGGTCCAGGCCACCGGCAGCGAGAGGAGCACGGCAGGTCCGTAGAACCAGTGGATGCCCTGGGCGGGACGCCGTCCGCTGACGAAGAGCGCCAGCCCGACCAGCGCCTGGACCGCGATGGCCAGCTCGGTCAGCCGCAGGTACGCGCGCAGCGCCGGACTGACGCGCCGCTGCCAGATGCAGAGAGCCGCCCACAGCGCCCCGACCAGGCCGAGCAGCAGCACGGCATTGGCAAGACGCTGGTGGACGATCACGCCGCGGCCGCCGCCCGGCCGCGCAAGGAAGAGCGCGCCCCCGACGCGCCGCGGATCAGTGCCCGCAGGCCCGAGCTTCGCCGGACCCGTCGGCGGTCTGGAAGCTGTGGCCGCAGCCGCAGGTCTTCACCGCGTTGGGGTTGTTGATGGTGAAGCCGCCGCCCATCAGCTGGTCGACGTAGTCGATCTCCGCACCCTCGAGGTACTGCGCGGAGAAGGCGTCGACGTAGACCTTGAGCTCACCCACCTCGACGATCTCGTCGTCCTGGCGTGGGGGGTTCTCGTCGAGGCCCATCCCGTAGGAGAAGCCGGAGCACCCGCCGGGCTGGACGAAGACGCGAAGCCCGACCGGCTGGCTCTCGGCGCGGACGAGCTCCTGGAGCTGCGAGAGAGCGGAGTCGGAGACGTTGATCATGGGTGGGCCGTCCTTCTGGGTGGGGCGGGGCTGGGCGCCGGTGGGAGGGATCCTGGGCCTCCCGGTACGGAAATCATAGCGCAGGATCGGCCGAGCTCAGCCATGGTCACCAATACCGCTCCTCCAGCCAGGGGTCGGCCGAGTTGTTGTAGCCGTTGCGCTCCCAGAATCCGAGCTGGTCGCGATCGGCTGCCTCGATGGCCTCGAGCCACTTGGCGCTCTTCCAGAAGTACTTGCGGGGCACCAGCGCGCGCAGCGGCCAGCCGTGCTCCGGGGCCAGGTCGGCGCCGTCGTGGGCCCAGACCACGGCGCTCTCGTCCTCCCGGGCCACCGCCATCGGGATCGAGGTGGTGAAGCCCTGGGCGCAGCGGAAGACGACGAACTCCGCGGACGCCCGCACCCCGGCGCGGTCGAGCAGGTCGCGCAGGCGGACGCCGGTGAAGGTGTTGTCGAACCGGCTCCAGGTGGTGACGCAGTGGATGTCGCAGCGGATGTCGACGCGGCCGGGCAGGGCGCGCAGCTCGTCGTGGCTGAGTGTCAGCGGCGTGGCCACGTCGCCGACCACCCGCAGCCGCCAGGCGGAGATGTCGCGGTAGGTCGGGACCGAGCCGTAGTGGAGCACCGGCCACTTCTCGGTGAGCACCTGTCCTGGCGGCAGCCGGTGGGGGTCCGCCACCACGCGCGGGTCGGGCGGCTTGCGGCTGAACAGGCTCATCGCCGGCCGAGCATACCCGGCGCAGAGTCGGACCGCGGCTCAGCGCAGCGCCGCGCGCAATGCCTCGACGAGGCGGTCGGCCCCGGGCTTGGGCTGGACGACGCGCCGCCAGCGCTCGGGCGACGGCCCGCACCCACCCTGGCGCGCCTCCACGCCGCCGGCGTCGACCACCAGCATCTGCAGCGCCGTCGCCGTGCCGCCCTTGCCGCGCCGCGCCCGCCGCACCACGGCGACCCGCCCGCGGGGTGCGGCGCGGCGCAGCTCCGCGGCCAGCCGCCGCCGCCAGATCGCGCCGTCGGAGACGCGCCCGCCCGGGATGCGCACGACGTGCGGCGCGCCCCCGGTGTCGCCGAGCACGTACGTGGGCGCCTCCCCCGGCTCACCGCTCCCCGCCGGGCCGAGAAGGCGCAGCGCCTCACGCGACACCGCCACGGCGAAGGCCGCCCGCGCCTGCACCGCCCGCCAGCGCTCGACCCCGCCCGTGTCGCCGAGGCGCACCGCCGCCTGGTGCAGCGCCGAGGCCACCAGCACCACCCGGCCGAGCGACCCGGCGGCGTCGCTGACGGTGAGCGCCTCCTCGAGGTAGCCCAGCGCCCCTGCCGGGTCCGCCGCGTCGGTGAGCGCCATGTCGCCGAGGTCGTGGAGCAGGCCGCCGCGGGTGTCGAGGAGGCCGTCGTCGACGGTCTCCGCGTCGGTGCAGGCGGCGACCGCCTCCTCCCAGTACGCGCGCGCCGCGGCCAGCTCCCCGGCGCGGCGGCAGGCGCCGCCGAGGAGCCGGAGCAGCACCACCAGGGCGTCGCCGGTCCCCTCGCGGCGGACGACGGGCAGGGCGAACTCGTAGCGGCGGCGGGCCACCTCGGGGTCGCCCCGCCGCCCGGCCACCTCGCCCGCCTGCTGCAGCAGCCTGGCCGACTGCAGCGCCAGGGCCCCGGCGGCCCCGCCCTGGAGGACGCGCAGGGCGCGGCGCGCGGCGGAGGTGTCGTCGCCGTCCTCCAGCTCGATCTGGGCCAGCTCCAGCTCGGCGCGGCGGCGGCCGTCGTCGCTGCCGCCGGCGGTGCCGCGCAGGGCGGAGGCGAGCAGGTCGCGGGCGCGGTCGCGGTCGCCGGCGCGAGCGGCCAGCCCGCCGAGCGACCCGAGCAGGGTGGCCACCGCCGCCTGCTCGCCGTGGCGGCTCTGCAGGTCGATCGCCTCCAGGTAGGCGCCGGTGGCGGCCTCGCCGTCGCCGGCGGCGCGCGCAGCGTTGCCCAGCGCCTCCAGCGCACGGGCCAGGACCCCGTCGGCGAGGTGGTGCTCCCGGCAGAGGGCGACCGCGCGCTCGGCGTGGCGGCGCGCCCCGTCGCCGTCGCCCTCCGCGAGCAGGGCGGCGCTGAGGCCGGTGTCGACGACTGCGACCGCCTGCTCGTCACCGACGGCGAGCGCGTGGGCCAGCCGCTGCTGCAGCTCCTGCCGGGTCAGCTTCTCCAGCGGTGTCTCGCCCATGCCTTCCTCCGTCAGTCCGCAGGCGCCGGGGTGCGCCGCCCGGCCTCGGCCGCGTAGCGCGGCAGGTGGACGTCCTCCGCGCCGACGAAGCGCATCGCCTCCGCGACCATCCGGTGGCCGGCCTGGTCGCGGATCAGCCGGTGCATCTCCCGGCAGACCCGGACGTAGTGCGCGTGCCCCTGGGGCGAGGTGCGCAGCTCGATCATGTGCATCGCCTCGCGCGCGTTGAGCCGGATCAGGTAGCGCAGCCGGTGCCCGAGGGTGACCAGGTACTGCGCCTGCTGCGGGTAGCGGGGCAGCAGCCGTCCGTAGGCCGCCTCGGCGCGACCGACCGCGTCACGCCAGCGGTCGCCGAGGCCCGCCTCCTCCACCTCGCGCGGCACGCTGCAGCCGAGCATCGGCGTCAGCTCCTGCCACTGGATGGTGAGCATGCGGTGGCGCTGCAGGTCGCGGAAGGCGCCGTAGTCGCCGGCCACCTCGAAGGTGTAGGTGGCGTGCTCGAAGGCGCGCCCTGGACGGTGGCGGCGGTTGCCCCGCTCCCCAACCGCCGCGGCGAAGAGCTCCTCCCGGCGCGCCTCGGGGAGACCGTGGACCAGGTCGAGCAGGGCGTCGGCGGGAAGGTGGGTGTGCGGGTACAGGGCGGCGGCGATGATGCGGTCCTCGGCGGCGTCGTCCCACTCCAGCAGGCGCACACCGTCGCCGCCGACCAGGGCGGCGTCGAGGTGCATCCCGCCGACGGCGTCCTGGGCCGCCCGGCGCAGCCCGGCCTCCGTATCGCGCAGGTAGTCGACCCAGGCGCCGCCGCGGTCGGGGCGGTCGAGGCGGGTGAGGAAGTCGGGGATGACCTTGCGCAGCTCGGCGAGGATGAGCTCGGCGTATCGCTGCGCCTCGGGGAGCGGGTGGGCGCGCAGGCGCATCACCAGCGCCTCGTACCCCTGCGGGCTGGCGAAGACGCCGACGTTGCTCACCGTCCCGGCGGGCAGCAGGCCGCGCAGCAGGTCGAGGCTCAGCGCCCGCAGGGCGCGGCGGCGGGCGGGGGCGTCCTCCTGCTGGGGGAGCGTCCGGTCGAGATGCTCCCGCAGCGGGTCGAGCAGCGCGCAGTAGGTGTCGAAGAGGCCGTCCATCGCCTGCTCGAAGACGGGGCCGAGCTGGGCGTCGCCGAGCACGTCGGGGTCGCGGAACCAGCGGTAGTGCCCGTCGCGCCGGTCGGTGTAGGGGATGTAGCGGGTGGACTGCTCGAGGTAGCCGGCGAGCCGGCCCCACTCGATCGCCTTGGCCAGCAGCTGGGACACCTGCTCGCACGCGAGGTGGACGCCGGCGAGCTGGGCGACCGAGTCGTCGCCGTACTCGCTGAGGACCCGGGAGAAGAGGTCGGCGGCCCGCTCCTCCCCGACGCGCACCGCCTCGCGCTCGGCGCCGTCGCCGGCGCGCGCGGGGTCGGCGATGAACTCGTCGAGGAGGAGGCGGCGCAGGCTCTTGGGACTGCGGCTGTAGCGGGCGAAGAGGGCCGCCCTGGTCGCCTCGGGCAGCTCGGTGAGGACGAAGGCGGGACCGCTCAGGGTGGTGACGTGGCGGCCCAGCACGCTCCGCTCGTCGGCGGCGAAGGGCTCGACGTGATAGGGACCGGCCATGCCCGGACAACTCTACCGCCAAACCACAGCATGTAGGGGCAGACGGTTGGCCCGACCGCCCTATGTGGTGCTTTGGGCGGGAGTCCCGGGACCCGTGCCTCAGCAAATACAATTCCCCCTCGATGACCGAGCTGGCCGACCCGCCGCGCCCGTCCGCGCCCGTCTCCCCCGCCTCCGCGCCGCCGGCCGCCGAGTCGCGCGCCGTGCTGCCGCGGTTCCTGCAGGACGTCTACCAGCAGGCCAGCGAGTGCAACAAGTGCTCGCTCTGCCAGGCGGTCTGCCCCACCTACGTGGTCAACCCCGTGGAGTGGGAGACGGCCCGCGGCCGGGTCTCCCTGGTCCGCGACGCCATCGAGGGCCGCATCGAGCTGCGCGAGATCGCCGACGGCCCGCTGAGCACCTGCCTCACCTGCAACAACTGCATGACCGCCTGCGCCCCCGCCGTGCCCACCGGCGAGATCGTGGCCCGGGCCCGGCAGGAGCTGCACGAGCAGGAGGGGCAGTCGTGGCGCGAGACCTTCGCGATGCGCAGCATCCTCCCCCACCCGGGCGCCTTCCGCCTGCTGCACCGCCTTGCCCGCTTCTCGCAGGCCACGGGAATCGACGCGCTGATGCGGCGGGCCGGCTTCACCCGCTGGCTGGGCACCCCCGGTGCCCTGATGGAGCACGTCGGCCCGCTCGACAAGCGCACCGCCCACCAGCGCGCGCGCGACGTCCCGCAGCCTGACCGCGACGCCGTGCGCGGGCGCGTCGGCTTCCTGGTCTGCTGCTACCAGAACCTCGCCGACCCCGCCGCCACCGAGTCGACGATGCGCGTGCTCACCGCCAACGGCTTCGCGCTCACCGTCCCCGAGCTGGGCTGCAGCGGGCTTCCCGCCAAGAACCTCGGCGACCGCGACGCGATGCTCGACATGGGCGTGCGCAACGTCACCGCGCTCCGCGAGCTGGACGTCGACGCCTTCGTCGGCGACGTGGCCTCGTGCACCTCGCAGTACCAGCAGTACGGCGCCATGCTCGGCAACGACCGGCTGGTCGGCGGCGACGCGCGCCGCCTGGCGCCGAAGGTCTGGCACGCTTCCGCGTTCCTCGCCGAGAAGGGCCTCACCGCGCCGCTCGGCCCGCTGCGCTGGACGGTGACCTACGACGAGCCCTGCCAGCTCCCCCTCGACCGCCGGCATCGCGACGCCGCGCGCACCCTGCTCCGCCAGGTGCCCGGGCTGCGCCTCGTCGAGCTGGAGGAGGCGGCGATGTGCTGCGCCGGCGCCGGCGTGTACTTCCACCAGAACCCCGACCGCAGCGAGGCCATCCTGCGCCGCAAGTTCGAGCACATCGCGGCCACCGGCGCCGAGGTGGTGGTGACGGAGAACATCTCCTGCCTCACCCAGCTGCGCGACGGCGCCCGCCGCTACGCGCCCGACGTGCGCGTGATGCACGTCTTCGAGGTGCTCGACGCCGCCATCGAGGCGGGGCGGCGGCGCGCGGCCGTCGCGGCCCAGGTGCGCGCCGCCCGCTAGGGCTGCACCGGGAAGCTGAACAGCAGCGCCTGCAGCGAGCCGGGCGACTCCTCGGCGCGCACCCAGGCGACCATGTCGCGCACCGCGGTGGCCACGTCGTGGACGGCGTGCTCGGTCGCGGGATGCGTTTCCGCCACCTCCGGCGAGAACTCCTCGACCGGGCGGTCCGACGGCTGCCGGGGGTCGCGCCAGGCGACGCTCGGCGAGATGAGGTCCCAGTAGCCGTAGCCGGAGCGGACCAGCAGCAAGAGCAGCGACAGGCGGGCCAGCCGGGCGTTGCCGTCCTCCCAGCGGCGGATGCGGCGCAGCTCCAGGTGGGCGAGGGCGGCGACGACGGCGGGGTGCAGGTCGTCGGCGGGCGCCGCGAGCCAGTCACAGAGGCGGGCGAGGTCGCCGTCGGTGGCCGCGACGTGACCGCCGGATCCCCCGCCGCAGAGCCGGCCGTGGAGGTCGTCGAACAGCGCGGGGGTGAGCTGTGCCTGCTGGTGGGCCGCGGCCAGGGCGACGTCGTAGGCGGCGGCGTGGGTGCGCACCGCGGCGGCGTCGACCGGGCCGACGTTCTCGGTCTCGCCGTCGAGGACGGCCAGCACGCCTTCGATCTCACCGACCTCGAAGCCGGAGTGGCGCAGGCTCGCCTGCGTCTCCATCGCCCGGGCGCGGCGGCGGGCGCTGGCCAGCCATTCGTCGTCGGGATCGGCCTGCTCGAAGACCTCGCGGACGCGGTCCATGTAGTGCAGCTCGCGGTGCTCGCGCCAGCGGTCGAAGAAGGCGGGGGTGAGATCCATGGGGTGGGACCGTAGCACTCAGCGCCGAGCGCGCGGGGCGACGAAGCGCAGCGCCGTGCGCGCCGCCGAGAAGCTGACCACCTTGACGTCGAGCAGGCCGAGGGCACGTCCCGCGTCGATGACGTCGACCTGGGTCACCGCCTGCACGCCCTTGGGGTACACGAGCCACATCGCGCCGCCCTGGCACACGCGCGCCCAGGTCTCCGGGACACGGTCAAGCCCGGCGACGGAGCCGACGCCGAGGAAGGCGACGTCGACGTTGCTGGCGTGCATGTCGGCGCCCCTTTCGGTCAGCTCCGGCAGCAACTCGTCGAGCTCACCCTCGACGCTGACGCGCATCCCCGGCTTGATCCCGAGCTTGTCGATGCGGGCGCGGTGCGAGTAGTCGCGCTCCTCAGCCAAGGGCGGCGAGCATCGCCTCGGGCTCGCAGCGGATGCAGGTGAACGAGGGCGTGTCGCGCACGGTGTGCGTCGACGCCTCGGACTCGCGCATCTCCTGCACCAGGTCGAGGAAGTCGGCGACGTGGTCGGTCTCGAAGGCGACCACGAACTCCTGGTCGTCGAGGCCGAAGGAGTAGGTGGTGTTGATCTTCACCGTGGGGTACCTGTGGCCCATGGCGATGTGCTCGCTCATCTGCCGCTGCCGCTCCTCCTGGGGCAGCCGGTACCAGGCGCGCGTCTTCACGAACGGGTAGACGAAGAGGTACCGCCGCCCACCCGGCACGATGACCAGGCGGCTGCCCTTGCCCTCCTGCCCGGCGTGCTCGTGCTTGTCGACGTACGTCGAGCGCTTGGTCATGGAGAAGTAGTGGTACGGCGTCTCCAGGAACGCGCCGAGCCGCGTCGCGTTCATGCGGGCGGCGAAGGTGTGCAGGTGGTCGAGGTCCTCGCTGACCAGCCAGATCATGAAGTCGGCGTCGCCGCGGGTCCCGGCCAGCGAGTAGGTGCGCAGGACGGCGCCCTCGATGGCGGCGGTCTCCGCGATCAGGACGCGCAGCTCCTCGCGCTGCTGCTCGCGCTCGGCGGCGTCGAGCAGGCGCCACTCGGGGCGCACGCGGTGGAAGGCGAAGCGCACGAACTGCCGCTTCGTCGGCGGCGGCGCGGAGGCGTCACGGACGGTGATCGGTGCGGGCTGCACAGCCATGTGTGTCCTCTAGGCCCGCCGGGGCAGCTCGGCCGACACCGGGACGGTATGCCCGCAGCGACGGCAGACCCAACCGCGCCCCCGGCGCATCGTGGCCCGGCCGTCGTCGAGGGTGACGAGCGTGTCGGGACCGTCGAGCAGGATCCAGGCGGCCGGGTCGCCGGCGGCGAGCCCCGTCCCGAGGCCCGCGCGCGCCACCCGCTGGCAGGAGTCGCAGCGGTCGGGCGGTGGATTGACGAGCATCGAGGTGGGAACGGGCCCGATTATAGGCGCGGCCCGCCGCCGCCCCCTCGCGGAGCGGGCACCGCCAGCTCCTCCAGCGCGAGGCGGGCCAGCTCGGCAGCGTGGGCCTGGCCGACCATGCGGCGCATCATCGCCCCGCGGTCGTCGGTGTGTGAGTCCATCAGCGCGGCCATGCGCTCGGCCTCCTCGCCCTCGCGCAGCGCTTCCCTCTCGGCGCGGTCGAGACGCTCGCGGGCGCGGCGGCGCAGCTCGACGTCGGTCGAGGTGGTCTGGGCGACGGCGGCGGCAAGGCGGGCCAGCGGAGTGCCCTCCGGAGCGGCGGCCAGGTCGGGCACCAGCTCCATGCCCGGGAAGAGGCGGAGGAACACGGCACACCCCGGCGGCCCGAGGGCGACGTGCAGCGCCGGGGAGCAGTCCCGCTCCAGCACGGCCGCGAGCGCCGCGGCCGGCGTGGCCCCCGGCTCGGGCTCGGGCTCGACCGCCCGCACGGCGGTGAGCAGCTCCGCCAGCCCGGCCTCGCCTCGGTCCTCCACCGCGGCGCCGTGCACCTCGACCTGCCCGCCCGGCTGCACCGTGGCCACCAGCGCGGTCTCGGCGTCGGCGAGAAGCAGGGACACGCTGCGCGACACCTCGCCGGGGAGCACCCGGAGCATGGCCGCCGCCTCCTCCGCACCGTCGGCGCCGCCGAGCACGGCCGCCACCAGCGGGTGCCCCGGATGGTCGACGGCAGCGCAGACCAGGCCGCCGGCGTTGGCGCCGTGCACCGCGTCCCCCGCGGCCAGCGACGTGGCCGTGAAGGAGCAGTCGGGATCGTCGGCGCGGCGCTGGATCAGCCCGGCGACACCGTTGCCGACGGCGACGTGCCCGACGTGCAGCCTGCCCCCTGCGCGAAACAGGAGGATGGGCGCGGTCCGGGACACGCGCCCATCATCGCATCGGGTGGAACCCCGCTCAGCGCCTCCGCCGCGTGGCCACCACCGCGCCGGCCGCCGCGGTCAGCAACGACACGCCGACGAGCACCGCGACCGACGGGAAGCCCTGCTCGGGTCCCGCGCCGGTCGACGGGACGGAGATGATCCCCTGCACGCCGGTGGTCGGGGTCGGCCCCGGGGTCGGCTGCGGGATGGTGGCCGGCGGCGCGACCCTGTAGAGCTCGAACGAGCCGATGTCGGCGCGGGCGGTGGACGCCGTCCTGGCGGCGACCCTGGGCGCGGCCACCCCGGGCGCGACCGCCAGCGGGGACGGGGCGGCCTGCGGACGCGCCGTGCCGCGCTCGTCGGTGCTCGGGAAGTTGTTGGGATCGCCGGTGTCGACGGCGGTGGTGCCGGTGGTGAGCGCCTGGGTCAGCGTCGGCGAGGTGTCGCCGACGGCACCGTCGACCGGTCCGCCGTTGTTCTGCAGCGGTCCCAGCCCGGGCACGCCGTTGGGCTGCTGGTCGCCGGTCGCGGTGAGGTGGCAGGTGGTGTCGTCGGAGAGGTTGTAGCCGAGGCTGGTGAGGACGGCCACCTCGCCGGCGAGCGTGCAGTTGTGCAGCACCGCGGCGATGTCACCCACGGGGTTGACGGTGTTGGCCGCGATGATGCTGTTGTGCACCGTGGCGGTGCCCTCGCCGAGGAGCAGGCCGCCGCCCTCGCTGCCCAGCGCGCCGTTGCCGTCGTCGGTGATCGACTCCAGGGAGAGGTGCGAGCCGAAGGCCTCGCCCACGGCGATGCCGCCACCGCCGGCGGCGCGGTTGCCGTAGACGGTGTCGTTGAGCATCGACGCCGTCACCGGGCCGAGCATGTAGGTCGCCCCGCCGAGGAACTCCGCGGTGTTGCCGTTGAGCGTCGTGTTGTTCACGGTCAGCTCGGGCGCGCTCACGGCGGTGCTCGCGTGCACCTCGGGAGCGAAGACGTCGACGTAGATGCCGCCGCCACTGGCGGCCGGCGCGTGGTTGTTGCTGATCGTCGACTGGTCGACGGCGAGGGCGCCGCCCGGTGTGACGTCGGCGTAGATGCCGCCGCCGCCGATCTCCGCCGCCTGCGCGGCGGCCATGGCGCTGTTGTCGTGGACGTACAGGAGTGACAGCGAGTCGGTGAGCCCGTTCTCGACGCTCAGGTACAGGCCGCCCCCGTTGCCACCCGCGGTGTTCGAGCCGATGCTGCTGGTGGTCATGGCCACTTCGCTGTCGGAGTAGACGCCGCCGCCGTCGCTCTCCGGGTTGAGCGGCGGCGCGGAGATCGAGGCCGGCGCGCAGGGGCTGACCGAGCTGCCCGCCAGGTTGTCGTTGACGATCGTGTTGGTCAGGGTGAGCTTGCCGGTCGAGGTGTCGACGGCGACGCCGCCGCCGTTGCCGATCGCCTCGTTGCCGGTGATGACGTCGTTGCTCAGGGTCACGAAGGCTCCGCCCGCCACGGCCACGGCACCCCCGTCGGAGAACCCGTCACCGTTGTCACCGTCCGGCACCAGGCCGTGGGTGAGGGTCAGGCCGTTGATGGTCACGTCGGCCGAGCCGTCGGGATTGACGGTGAACAACCGGCTCAGCCAGGTGGCGTCGCTGTTGCAGATGCCGGTGACCGTGGTCGTCGACGCGCCCGCGCCGGTGATGGTCATCGACGAGGTGATCTCCAGCGAGCGGAAGTCGCCGCCGGTGTCGCTCAGCACATAGGTGCCGGCGGGCAGCACGATGGTGTCGCCGCTCTGGCCGTCGGCCTGCTCGATCGCCGCCCGCAGCGAGGAGCAGTGGGTGGCGTCGGCGCAGCTCGCCGACGGGTCGTCGCCGAAGCCGGTGACGGTGATGGTGGTGCCGCTGGCGTGCACCGCGCCCGCCCCCGCCATCGCCACCAGCAGCGCCGCTGCCGGCGCCAGCGGTAGCAACGCCAAAGTCCTGCGCCCCTGCATGGTGGTTCCCCCGTGCCCTGCCGTCTGCACGCCGGAGCACGCGAGTGGCCCCTGCGTGGCCCGATTGTGGCGGGTCAACGCCAGGTGTTCAAACAACGCTCGCAAAGCCTTGTAAAGGGCGAGGCGAGCGGTTGCGGCCTGAGGCGGCAGAAACCGCCCTCAGCGCGCCGGCGTCTCGGCCAGCTCGATCAGGGCGGCGCGGCTGAGGATGCCCGCACCGACGGGGAGGCAGCGCTCGTCGATGTCGAACTCGGGATGGTGGTGCGGGGCGACGGGATGCCGGGCGACGTCCCCCGCGCCGACGAGGAAGTAGCAGCCGGGTGCGCGGTCGAGGAACAGGGCGACGTCGTCGCCCACGGTGATGCGCGGGGCGGGGTCGACGTTCTCCTCCCCCACCGTCGCCACCGCAGCGCGGCGCACCACCGCGGCGACCCCGGCGTCGCTGACCACCGGAGGACATCCGTTGGCCCGGATGAACTCGGCCTCGCAGCGCATCGAGGTGGCCAGCGCGGTGGCCATCTCGGCGATGCGCCGCAGCAGGCGCTCGCGCTCGGCGTCCTCGAAGGCGCGGACGGTGCCGCGCAGCCGCACCTCTTCGGCGATGACGTTGAAGGCCGAGCCGCCCTCGATGCGACCGATGGTCACCACGGCGGGGCTGAACGGCGAGGTCTCGCGGCTGACGATGGTCTGCAGCGCGGTCACCAGCTGGGCGGCGCAGGCGATGGGGTCGACGCTGGTGTGGGGCATGCCGCCGTGCCCGCCCCGGCCGCGCACCACCAGCCCGAACTCGTCGGCCGAGCCGAAGAGCGGGCCGGGCCCGACGGCGACGCGTCCGACCTGCAGCGGCGCCCAGAGGTGGATGCCGAGGACCCGGTCGACACCGTCGGCGGCGCCGGCCTCGATCATCGGCCCGGCCCCGCCGGCCACCTCCTCGGCGGGCTGGAAGCACATCCGCACCCGGCCGCTCCAGGCGTCCCGCAGCTCGGCGAGAGCGGCGGCCGCCCCCAGGGCCATGGCCACGTGGCCGTCGTGTCCGCAGGCGTGCATCGCCCCGTCGTTCCGCGAGATGACGGCGCGGTGCTCGCCGCGCTCGGTGATGGGCAGGGCGTCGGTGTCGGCGCGGAGCATCACCGTGGGGCCCGGGCGGCCGCTGTCCAGGTCGGCCACCACGCCGGTGCCGCCGCCCACCTCGGTGCGCACGCTGTAGCCGAGCACCTCGCAGCGCTCGGCGCAGAGCTCGGCGGTGGCCCGCTCCTGGTAGCTGAGCTCGGGGTGCCGGTGGAGGTGGCGGCGGTCCTCGACGAGCTGGGGCCCGACGCGGTCGAGGGCTGCGGCGAGGCGCTGCTCGAGCTGGGGCTCAGCCATCGGCGACGGGAGCCGCCCGGTGGCGCCCGGCCAGCCGCTGCGCCGCCGACTGCAGCGCGCCGTTGGTGATGCAGGTGCTGGCCCCCACCCGCATGGCCGCCTCGCGCACGTCCTTCGCCTCGTGGTGGCAGAAGGCGACGATGGTGGCCTCGGGCCGGGCCTCGCGGACCCGGGCGATGAGGCCGAGGCGGTGCGGCGAGTCGCTGTTGAGGTCGACGAAGAGCGCGTCGGCGACGGGGATGTCCTCGGTGCGGGCGACCACCAGCTCCCCGCCCGTGCGCCGCACGGCGGCGTCGAGCTGGCTGCGGAACATGAGGTCGTCGCTGACCAGGGCGACCCGGCGGACGTCGGACATCGTGCCCGGATGATACGCGGGGCGTCCGGGCGCACCCGGAGGTGGCCGCGAGGCCACGCGATGGCATGATGGATGGCCATGAAGCTGCTCTGGACCAGCGACGCCGTCGAGGCCATCCGCGGGCTCCGCGAGGAGGAGTCGCGGCCCGCCTCCGCCTTCCGCGTCGACGTCCGGCTGGGCGGATGCCAGGGGTTCAAGGTGTACTTCGAGCTCGACGACGAGCACGACGACGACGTGGCCTTCGACGCCGCGCCCGACGTCCGCATCGTGGTGCAGCAGGACGGCATGCCCATGATCGACGGCGGCATCCTCGACTACGAGGACTCCCATCGCGGGCGCGGCTTCCGCATGGCCAACCCGCACGCCGAGAAGGCCTGCGGGTGCGGCCAGGCCTTCTACGCCAACTTCGAGGACGAGGAGGTCGCCTCGGTCGGCGCCGCGCCGGCCTCCAGCTAGCTCCCCGGTTCCCCGCAAGGGCGACCGTTCGTCGGCCGCCCCTTTTTCATGCAGACTTGTGGCCGGACGGGGGTGACCACGCAGCCTTGCAACGGAGGAATTCAGCATGGCGATCGCGACGCTGGGCATCGTCGGCGCCGGCTTGATGGGCTCGGGGATCGCCGAGGTGGCCGCGCGCAGCGGCGTCGACACCACGGTGTGCGAGGTCGACCAGCGGGCCCTCGACACCGCCCGGCAGCGCATCGAGCGCTCCCTGGAGCGCGGGCGCAGCACCGGCAAGCTGAGCGACGAGCAGGTCGCCGAGACGCTGGGGCGGATCAGCTTCAGCCGTGACATCGAGGACCTGGCGCCGTCCGACATCGTCGTCGAGGCCATCGTCGAGCGGCTCCCCGACAAGGTCACCCTGTTCGAGACGCTCGACCGGATCGTCAAAGATGCTGCCATCCTTGCCACGAACACCTCGTCGCTGCCGATCATCGAGATCGCCCGGGCGACGCGCCGTCCCGAGGCGGTGGTGGGCACGCACTTCTTCAACCCGCCGCCGGTGATGCGACTGCTGGAGCTGGTGCGCAGCGTCGCCACCAGCGAGGAGACCATGGACGCGGCCCGCGAGTTCGGGGAGAAGCTCGGCAAGCGCATCATCGTCGCCCAGGACCGCGGCGGGTTCATCGTCAACCTCCTGCTCATCCCCTTCCTCACCCACGCGGTGCGGCTCTACGAGTCGGGGTTCGCCACCAAGGAGGACATCGACGAGGGCATGCGCCTCGGCTGTGGGCATCCCATGGGTCCGCTGCAGCTCCTCGACTACATCGGCCTCGACACCGCGCTGTTCGTCTGCGAGGCGCTCTACGAGGAGTACGCCAACGCCGACTACGCCCCTCCCCCGCTGCTCCGGCGCATGGTGGCCGCGGGCTGGCTCGGGCAGAAGAGCGCCAAGGGCTTCTACGAGTACCCGCAGCGCCGCTAGCGACTAGTTGGGGCGGGGGCCGCTGGCGCCGGGCGCTGCGTTGGGGGGCTGCTGCTGCTCGTCGACGCGCATGCGGACGCTGGTGAGCATGCGGTCGCCGTACCAGTACTCGGCGGCGTAGCCGCCGGGCTGGCCGAACATCGGGGAGAGGAAGGACACCGTGGACACGGTCACCTCGCGCCCCTCGGGAGGTGCCTCCCCCGCCGACTGGAAGGAGAGGTTGACCGGCGGCAGGATCAGCTTCGCCGAGTCGTCGACGAAGCGCAGCTCCACCTGGTGGGTCCGCCCCGCGTCGGCGGCGCCGAAGCGGAAGCCCGCGACCACCGCGAAGGTGACGCGGCCCGGGAGCTGCGGCAGGGTGATGGTGGAGAAACCGCCGCCGAGGACGTAGACCTTGCCGTCCGGCGGGACGGCAGCGCTGTCGGCGAAGAGGGCGAAGTCGAGCTCCATGTCGGGCTACAGCTTGCCAGGCGGGACCACGCCCTCGCGGGCGCGCTGCAGCCCGTCGAGCACCTCGGGCCCGTTGTGGGTCACCTGCCCGGGGTTGGCGACGAACGCCTTCACCAGCGGCCCGTGGAAGTCGGCGCCCGCGGTGACGGCCAGGCCGGCCGCGCGGGCCATGGCGTCGAAGCGCTCCGACTGCTCCGGCTTGTGCCAGGTGGTCCAGGCCTCGACGCCGCCCAGCCCCTCGGCCCCCAGCTCCGCGAAGGACGCCTCCGGGTCGAGCGAGCCGAGGGTCGCGCCGGGGTGGGCGAGCACCGGCACGCCCCCGGCCTCGCGCACCCAGGTGATCGCCTCGGGCAGCTCCGGCTGCCAGGGCGGCTCGGCGGCCAGCGGCTTGTCACGGCCGAACCAGTCGACGAACAGGCGCCCCGTGCCGGCGCGGTAGGGCGCCAGGCGCGGGTCGTCGGCGCCGCTGCGCACCAGCGCCTGGGCGAGGAGGACGAACGGCGGGACGCGGTCAGGACCGGCCACCGCCTCGACGTCCTCCCAGCGCACCGCGAATCCCTCGCGCTGCGCGTTGGCCACCCAGCGCTGCGAGCGCGCCAGCTCGGCCTGGCGCACCCGCTCGACGCGCTCGGCGAACACGGGGTCGTCCAGCGGCACGAAGTAGGCGAGCAGGTGATGGTCGCGCCCGCGCCAGCGCGTGCTGATCTCGCACGCGGGGATCAGCTCCATCCCGCGCTCCGCGCAGGCCGCGGCGGCGCGGGGGAGGCTGCGGGTGGAGTTGTGGTCGGTCACGGCGATCGTGCTCAGGCCCTGCGCGGCGCAGCGCTCGACCAGCTCGTCGGGGGTGAGCTCACCGTCCGAGGCGACGGTGTGCATGTGGAGGTCAACCCGGGTTGTCATCACCCCCAGTCTACGGGCGGCCCGGGCCCTGCCCGGCGTGACAATGTGGGGCCATGCACGACCTCCACGTCTTCGTCTGCACCACCTCCGGGCGGCACCACTGCGGCGGCCAGGGGTCGGAAAAGGTGCTGCAGCGCTTGCGCGACGAGGTCGAACGCCGCAGGCTGGGGCACGTGCGCACCACACGGATGGGCTGCAACCAGCAGCACCACCAGGGACCGATCATGATCGTCTACCCCGACGGCGTCTGGTACGGGCGGCTCCGCGCCGAGGACGTGCCCGAGATCGTCGAGGAGCACCTGGTCGGCGGCCGCCCGGTCGAGCGGCTGCGCATCACGCCGGACGGGCCCTGGGGCTCGACGGCGCTGACCTGATCCACCGTCACGGCAGCAGGAGGCACGACATGGGCTACGTCCGCGGAGTCATCCACGGCACGGTGATCGGCACGGTGGTGGGGCTGTGCATCGCTCCCCAGGAGGGGTCGCGCACGCGCGCCCAGATCAACCGCGCCATCGAGCAGACGCGCAGCACCATCCAGCGCGCCCAGGAGACGGCGCGCGTGGTCATGCCCAAGGCGCAGGTGGCGGCGCGCACCGTCGCCGGCGCGGCGGGAACGGTGGTCGAGCAGATGGAGAAGCGCCGCCGCCACGAGGAGGCCGAGCCCTACGTTTCGGTCAACGGTGGCGGCAACGGGAAGCCGCCTCGGGGGGACTAACCTCCCCGCAGGAACGATCCTTGGGGCGGCTCGGGCTCCTCGATGGTGCCGGCGGCGGCGAGCAGCACCAGGGCGCCGGCCGCCAGGTCGAAGACGTTCATGGCGATTGCGAAGCGCATGCCCAGGGCGCCGGCTTCACCCTTGGCGAAACCGAGCACGCCCAGGGCGACGAGCGCCACCCCGGCCAGCGCCATGAGCCGCCGCCCGAGGTGGCGCGACAGCACGAAGCCGATCAGGACGAAGAAGACCAGCAGCCCCAGGTCGGCCACGTCGCGCGCGGGGGTCAGGTCGAGGTCGAGCGGGCCGAGGTCACCCTTCCCCGGGGTGGAGGCGTCGCCGAGGAGGAAGCCGCCGGCGCCGAGGGCGAGGAAGAGGGGGCTCAGGAGCTGGGCGAGGAAGCGGGACATGGGCGGGCAGTGTAGCCGCGACACCCCCTCGCGCTCAGGTCGTGGACCACCACACAGCCATGTGGTACCATACAGACGTTCGCCCCTGGCGCGTAGTGGCCCCGCGGAGCTGGAATCTCCCGGGGCCGTGGCCGAATCCTTGGTGGAGGACACGGCGATGGCCGAGTCTACGCGCCCCCCGGGCGCACCCGACAACGGCGACGGCGACACCGATGGGACCGGGGACCCGGTGCCGCCGCCCACACCCGCCGGTTGCGGGGCGTCCCGCGCGACCCTGTTCGAGGCGCTCTTCCGTGATCGGGGGGATGAGCGCCTCCTCCGTGAGGCGATGCGCCGGCGCACCGACCTTCACTCACCCTTCGGGCTGGTGCTCGTCTGCGGCCCCGACTGCGACGTCGCCGCCCTGGGGCGGGTGCTCGCCGGCCGCCTGCCCCGGGCGGTGTCGATCGCGGTCCCCGACGGGCCGGTGGCGCACGCGGCGGTGGTGCTCCCCGTCCCCGCCCCGCCCATCTGGTCGCACGCCCTGGCGATCGCCGCGGCCGAGGCGCCGGCACGCTCGGGGCTGGTCCTGCCGCGGCTGCCCGTCGTCGGGATGCGCGCGCTGCGCGCCTCCTACTTCACGGCGTTGTCCGACGCTGCGCT
>Ga0209810_1002656_pt1 | contig 20773 bp, 18 predicted proteins | sample Coa_R1_7_FD_187159 | JGI IMG/M metagenome (GOLD analysis project Ga0209810, IMG submission 187159) | Surface soil microbial communities from Centralia Pennsylvania, which are recovering from an underground coalmine fire - Coalmine... | ecosystem: Environmental > Terrestrial > Soil > Unclassified... | reverse complement strand
CCCGCCGGGGCCGTCGCCTCGCCGCCGGTCCGGTCCGATCGCGTCACACGGGCCGCCTCGACGTCCATATCAAAGTGTGGAGACCACACGAGCAGCTCACAACCGTGCGGATCGGCGGAGCGGCCTCCCTTCGCCCGGCGGGGCCGGTCGCCGGCGAGGCCGGCTGGAGACCAGGGACCTTCCTCCCCTCCCCGGCCCCGGTCAGAGGAGCGAGCAGGAAGGGACGCGCCGCGTCCCGGGGAGAGAACCGGGATGAGCGGTGACACGATGCCGACGGTGACCCCGCGGCGCCGTGCCGTCCGCGGGGGGCCGGCCCTCTCCACCTTCTCGATCTCTCTCCAGGTGGTGACCCCGATCCTGGGCGGGGCCAGCCGGCCCCGGGAGATCGACGAGGTGGAGGTGATCCGTCCGGCCACGATCCGGGGGCACCTGCGCTTCTGGTGGCGCGCGCTCCACGGCCATGAGTTCGAGGACGCGGCCGAGCTGTACACGGCCGAGAGCGCGCTCTGGGGTCGGGCCGCGGACGAGCACGGCGGGCGCTCCCGGGTCGAGCTGCGCGTCGACCTGGTCGGCCCACCGGGCGAGGCCGACACCTCCGACGTGCGCCTCTCGACGCCAGAGGCGTACGCTCTCTGGCCCGCCCGCGGAGAGCGGAGCGGCACGCCCCCGGCCCCCCGGTACCATCCGGACACCTGCTTCCGTCTCACCCTCACCGCCCCCGCCGAGCGGGAGGCGGAGCTGCGGAACGTGGTCCGGGCCTGGGTGCTCTTCGGCGGCTACGGCAGCCGCACCCGGCGTGGTCTGGGCAGCCTCACCGTGGTCGAGGAGGCCGAGCGCTGGCTGCCGCACGAGGCTGGCCGCGAGGCCCTGACCCGGCTCTTCGGGCGCGACCTCTTCGCTCCCCCTGGCCGGCCGGCGCTGGACACCCCCTGGCTGGCCGGGGCGGCGCTCCGGGCCGGCCGGATCGAAGGCGACCCGGTACGGGCCTGGACCACGGCCCTGGGGTGGCTGCGCGAGTTCCGGCAGGGCACCAGCGGCCCGGCCGGCGAGCGGGCCCGGGAGCCGGGGTCGAACAACCGCCCCTCGGTCTCCAACTGGCCCGAGGCGGACAAGGTCCGCCACCTGACCGGGAAGACCAAAGGCCACCCACCCCGGCACAACGCCGTCCCGGCCTGGCCCCGGGCCGGCTTCGGGCTGCCCATCGGCTTCCACTTCAAGGACATGCGCGGCCTCGAGCCCGGTGACGTCAGGTTGATCTGGCAGCCCAGGGACGAGCCCGACCCGGCGGACCGCCTGGCCAGCCCGTTGATCACCAAGGCCCTGCCCCTGACCAGGGGTTTCTTCGCCCCCTGCGCGCTCTGGCTGCACCGCGCCCACCCCCAAGGGGTGGTGGTGCTCGAGGGCATCCCCGCCTCGGCTGCCCCCTTCAACCAGCTGGTCGCGCCCGGCGACCAGGCTCGGTTCCGGCCCCTGGCGGGCAAGCCTGACCTGCGCACTGCCTTCCTCGACTGGCTGGACCGACGACACCGGCCCACGGTGCTGGCGCCATGAACGCCGACGAGCACCTGCTGCTGATCGCGCTGGGGCCGGTGCAGTCGTTCATCGCCCAGGCCCGGCGTACCCGCGACCTCTGGTACGGCAGCCACCTCCTCTCCGAGCTGGGCCGGGCCGCCGCCCGCCACCTCCTCGCCGGCGGGGCGGAGCTGATCTTCCCCGCCCTCGACCCCGGCCACCCCGAGCTGGAACCCTGCTTCGAGCCATTGCGGTCCAACCACCAGCCGCCCCTGAACGTGGCCAACAAGCTGCTGGCCCGGGTGCCGGCCGAGGTCGACCCCGAGCAGCTGGCCCGCGCCACCCGGGAGGAGGTCCAGCGCTTCTGGCGGGACGGGCTCGCGGAGCAGGTGTGGCGGCGCTGCCGGCCCCTCCTGGCCCCCGGCGTCCGCACCGCCTGGGAGGAGCAACTCACCACCTTCTTGGAGTTCACCGCCGCCTGGGTCCCGCTCGCCGACCGCTCCTACGCGGAGGCCCGCCGGGCGCTGGAGCGGACGGTGGCGGCGCGAAAGAACCTACGCGACTTCTCCCCCTGGCACCACCTACGCGGGGACGTGCCCAAGTCGAGCCTGGACGGCGAGCGCGAGACCGTGCTCCTTCGCCTCCAGGACCGGAAACAGAGCGAGGAGGCCATAGGGCTGGCCCACCGCTACCGCATCGCGGACGGCGAGCAGCTGGACGCGGTCGGCCTGGTCAAGCGCGCCGGTGGCGACCCAGGGCAGTTCGTGCCGGTGGTGAACGTGGCCCTGGCCTCCTGGATCGCCGTCGCCGCCACCGTCGCCCCCCAGGAGCTGGCGCGCCTCCACGACGCCTGCGCGGCGCTGGGGGTGGCACGGGTCACCCGTCAGGTGCCGGCGACCGAGCACTTCGGGTTCGACGCCAGCGTGCTCCTCCCCAGCCGCTGGAAGGCGGCCTTCCAGGAGCAGGGGCTGCCCGACACCCCCCAGGTCTGGGGCGAGGCCCACGTCCGCCCCCTGCTCCGACGGATGTCCGAGCCCTACCCCTACGTCGCCTGTCTGGTCGCCGACGGCGACCGCATGGGCAAGGCCCTGGACCGGCTCGAATCGTCCGAGGCCCACCGCGCCTTCTCCCAGACCTTGTCCGAGTTCGCGGCCAAGGCCCGGCAGATCGTCGAGGGACACCTCGGCTCCCTGGTCTACGCCGGCGGCGACGACGTGCTCGCCTTCCTGCCCCTCCCCACCGCCCTCGACTGCGCCGCCGCGCTGCACCGCGCCTTCGGCGAGACCATGGCCAAAGCCGGATCGCCGGCCGGGGAGCGGCCCACGCTCTCGGTCGGGATCGGGGTGGGCCACGTCATGGAGGGCATGGACGAGCTGCTGGGGCTGGGTCGGGAGGCGGAGCGCATCGCCAAGCAGGGCCGCGGCGAGGAGGACACGCCGCGGGACGCGCTGGCGGTGGTCGTCGACCTGCGCTCGGGAGGAAAGCGGTCCTGGCGGGCGAGATGGGATGACGAGCCCACCACCAGACTCCAGGAGGCGATCGTGACCCTGGACCAGGGCCTCCCCTCGCGCAAGGTCTACGAGGTCGCCCGCACCCTGCGCCAGCTCCCCTCCCCCTCCCAGGTGGGGGAGGGCCGACAGGAAGGCTGGGCCCAGGCCCTGGCCTGGGAGGTGCGCCGCTCCCTCGCGCGCGTGCGCGGCGAGGAGCGGGTGGAGCCGGAGCAGGTCGGCCTCGACCTCGGGTCCGACGACCTCCCCTACCGCGAGGTGCACCGTCGGGTCTCGGCCTGGGTGGAGCGGATGCTGGTGGCCCGCAGCTTCGCCGCCGCCCGGCCCGGGCCGCGGTCGGGGGGACGGGACACACGGGAGGGAGCGGCATGAGCACGAGCCGGTCGCTGGCGCTGATCCCGCGCGACGGCGTCTTCTGCAAGGACGGCCGGGGCTGGTACACGACCGCCCTGGGCCGGGCCCACGGCACCGAGTGGCCCTGGCCCTCGACCGTGCTCGGGGCGCTGCGCTCGGCCTGGGGCCGGGGCCTGGAGGAGCGCCAGGGCCGGCGCCTGGAGCGAGATGCCTGGCTGGAGCGCACCCGGGAGATCACGCTCGGTCCCTCGCTGGCCCTCCGCCGGCCACTCGGCGCCGGCTGGGCCCCGGAGCACCGGGTCTGGCCGGCACCGGCCGACGCCCTGAAGGTGAAGGACCGGGAGCGGCTGCTCCGTCTCCAGCCCGGGCCGCGTGACCCGGCCGGGCCGAAGACCCTGGGCCGGGACGACGACCCGGCCCGGGAGGGGCTCTGGCTGGCCATGGTGGACGAGGAGGGGAAGCCCGAGCGGCTGGAGCCCTGGTGGGGGGAGGAGCACTTCGCCGCCTGGCTGGCCGGGGCAGAGGTCCCCGCAAGGGCTGGGGGGCGGCGCTTCAGCCTCCCCCGGCGTCTCCAGTCCCACGTCATGATCCGGGACGAGCAGCTCACGGCCGAGGACGGCTACCTCTTCTCCCACGACGTCCTGGAGACGCTGGAGGGCGTCCGGGACCGGGACCCGGGGGCCATGCCTTGGGGCGGAGATGCCCCGCCTCCGGCCGAGTGGGCGATCGGGGTCGAGGTACGGCTGCCCGACCCGTCCATGCCCCGCCGGGGCCGGCTCGGGGCCGACGGCCGCCTGGTCGGGATCGAGGACCTGCCCCCAGCCCTCTTCGAGCCGCCCGACAAGCTCCTGGAGGGCTTTGGTGGCGGCAGCTCCGGCCTCCGACTGATGGTGGTCACCCCGGCCTCGTTCGCCCGGGGCTGGCTCCCCGATGGGCTGGAGCGCCACGGCGAGGAGATCCGGGGGCGTCTGCCCGGGGTCGAGGCCGAGCTGGTCCTGCGTGCGGCCATGGTCCCCCGGCCCCTCCACGTCTCGGGCTGGGACATGGTGGCGGGAGCCCCCAAGCCGGTCTCCCGCCTGGTCGCCCCCGGGGCCGTCTACTTCTTCGAGCGGACCGACGGCGGGCGCTTCGGCGAGGCCGAGGCCCGGGCGCTGTGGCTGGCCGCGGTCGGCTCGCGGACCGAAGAGGGCTACGGCCATGTCGTCCCGGGGGTGTGGAACCCGAACCAGAAGAGGAGTTGAGGATGCGCTCACGACCGTTCCTCGTACACGCGCTGTCCCCCCTGCACGCCGGCACCGGCCACGCCGCCGAGCTGGTCGACCTGCCCACGGCCCGGATGCAATCGACCGGCATCCCCATCCTGCCCGGCTCCTCGATCAAGGGTGTGCTCCGTGACGCCCGCCGGGAGGAGGCAGGAGAAGACGAGACCGGGCAGGCCAGGGTCGAGGCGGTGTTCGGCCCCTCGCCGGGGAACGACCCCAGCGCCCACGCCGGCGCCCTGGTGGTGAGCGACGCCCGGCTCGTGGCCCTGCCCGTGCGGACCTTCCGGGGCACCTTCGCCTGGGCCACCTCTCCCCTCCTCCTCGCCTTGGCCGCCCGCGACCTGGAGGAGGAGGGCCGCTCGGCGCCGGCGGTGCCGGCGCTGGGCCCCGGCCGCAGGGCCCTGGTCACCGACGGAAGCCTCTGCCTCCACCAAGGCCACCTCTACCTCGAGGACCTGGACCTCCCCGCCCGGACCTCGTCAGAGCTGGGGGAGTGGGCCCGGCTCCTCGCCCCCCTGGCCTCACCCGGGGCCGACATCTTCAGCCCCCGCCTGGCCTTGGTCGACGACGAGACCATGAGCTTCCTCTGCGAGACCGCCACCCAGGTCGACGCCCGGGTCCGGCTCGACCCCGCCACGCGGACGGTGGCCACCGGCGCCCTCTGGCTGGAGGAGAGCCTTCCCCCCGAGACCCTGCTGATCGGGCTCCTCAACGCCGAGCGCAGCCGCCGGCAGGGGACCGAGATGACCCCGGAGGAGGTGCTCGACCTCGGCCTCCCCCGAGAGGAGGTCGTGCAGCTGGGGGGGAAGGCCACCACCGGCCACGGGCGCTGCCGCCTCATCCCCATCCCAGGAGGTTCCGATGGCCAGGCCTGATCCCCCCACACCGCCCCCGGCTCCCAGCCAGCCGCGCCTGCGGCAGCAGATGTGGGCGTTGCACGCCTACGAGTCGGTGCGCTCGGTCACGGGCAATCGCACTGACTACGAGATCGCGGTCAACGACCTGGGGGCCGACGTCCTGCGCAGCGGCCTGGCGGCGGCCATGGCCGCCTTGGAGCGCAAGCGTGACCGAGGCGGGGGCCTGCTGCTCAAGCACCTGGCCGACGCCAAGATCAGCGGCCTGGCCGACGCCACCGCGCAGGATCTCCCCGACCGGGTCCGGCGCCTTGACCTGGACGCCTACCTGCTCGCCACCCGCGAGGTGCTGCAGCTCGCCACCTGGTTCAGGAGGGCGGTGCAGGCCACCTCCGACAAGGAGGGCTGAGCCGTGCGCGAGGTGCTCCGGAGGCTCGACCTCTCCCGGCTCGAGAACGTGAGCCTGGGCTACGACGCCTGGGCACCGGTCGGGGAGGACGGCAAGGTCCCGGAGAGGGAGCGTCCCCAGTGGCTGGCCCGTCTCGCCGACCTCCCGGTCTCGCCCGACTACCGCCATGCCTTCGAGCGCTGGCGCTCGAGCTTCACCCGCCCCGGCGACCGGCTGCGCGAGGTCACCCTGGCCGGTCGCCTCCTGATCGGCCACGGCAACCCCAGCGCGGCCGAGGTCGGGCTCACCGTCCACCACCCCTGGGGAGTGCCGGTGGTGCCCGGCTCGGCCCTGAAGGGCCTCCTCGCCCACTACGTCGAGGCCGTGTACGGACCCGAGAACCCCGATCCGCCCCCCTGGGAGCAATCGGGGGAAGAGCGGGAGCGGGCCCGCTACCAGGGCGTCACCTGGGAGGGCCGGCGCATCCGCCGCGGCCCGGGTGAGTGGTACCGCCGCCTCTTCGGCGCCCCCGAGGCCGACGAGGACGGGATCTACGAGGAGCACGGGCTGGGGCATGGGGCCAGCCGGGGAGAGGTGGTCTTCCACGACGCCCTCTACGTGCCCGGGAGCGCCGGGGAGGATCGGCCGTACGCCGTGGACGTCCTCACCGTGCACCAGAAGCCCTACTACGACGCCCACCTCCGGGGCCCGGCGGACCGGGCCGTCGGCATCTGGCCGAGCGACCACGCCTCCCCCAACCCGGTGGCCTTCCTCACCGTGCGGCCAAGGGTGAGGCTCCTCCTCGCCCTCTCCGGGCCGCCGGAGTGGACGGAGACGGCCGAGGAGCTGCTGCTCGACGCCCTGGAGCGCTGGGGGGTGGGGGCCAAGACCAGCGCCGGCTACGGCCGCATCCTCTCCCCCGAGGCCGGGGCCGGCGACACGGGGGACAATACCGGGGTCACGCCCAGCCCCCGGTACCGCCGGTGGGATCGGATCACGGTCACCCGCATCGAGGACTCCAGGGGCAGAGGACGGGCCTGGTTCCAGGCTCCGGATGGATGCTTGGGGCAGTTCCTGGGGGAGACACCGCCCGAGGTCGAGGTCGGGGAGACGGTCGAGGTCTGGGTGGCCAACGCCGGCCCCATCTACACCCTCACCCTGAGGCCGCCGGAGGCCCGAGGGGCCAAGGGGAAAGAGAGGAAGGAGAGGAAGGAGAGGAGGCGATGACGGATCCGCAGGTGGACCTCACGCCCAAGCAGAGGGCGCTCCAGGAGCGCTGGCGGCAGCTCGGACGGAAGGAGCAGGATCAGCTCTATGCCCGCGAGCTGGCGGTGCCGCTGGCCCAGCGCTTCGCCCAGCTGCCCCTGGCGGGAGCACCGGCCGACCTGGAGCGGCCACGGGCGCTGATCAGCGTGCTCGGCTTCTCTTGGCAGCCGGTGGCGCTGATGGCCGCCTGGTGCCGGCCGGAGCGGATGCTGGTCCTGGGGACCGAGGATTCCCTGACGGTGAAGGTCGACGGCGAGGGCGTGCTCTCGCTCATCGCCCGGATCGCCGGCATCGATCGGGACGTGATCTCGGAGGAGATGGTAGGTGACCCGGGCGAGCGGGAGATCTACGAGAATGTCCACCGCTTCTTGCACCGCTCCGGCATCCCCGCCCGCCAGGTCCTCATCGACCCCACCGGGGGGAAGAAATCGATGTCGGCCTCGGCCGCCCTGGCCGGGTTCCTGGTCGGCGCCCCTCTCGCCTACGTCGACTACCACGAGTACCACGGCCCCAACCGCATCCCCCTCCCCTTCACCGAGTACCCGCGGCTCCTCACCAACCCCTTGGAGGTGTTCGGCGACGTCGAGCTGCGGGCGGTGCTTGCCGCCTTCGACCGGGGCGACTTCCGGCAGGCGGCCGAGCAGGCGGAACGCCTCGCCGGGCGGCTGTACGAGCCCCGGCAGGCCCAGTGCCTGGCCGCGCTCGCCCGCGCCTACGATGCCTGGGAGCGGTTCGAGTTCAAATGCGCGCAGCAGGGGCTGACCGAGGCCCGCGACCTCCTCGACCGGTTCGCCAGCCAGGGGCGATGGGGCTGGGCCGGCCACGTCCGCGCGACCCTGGCCTCCAACCTGGAGGCGCTGGAGGAGCTGGCCACGGCGCGGGGGCGGATCACCCCCGGGGACGGCGGGGAGCCGGATCGGCTCGAGGATGGGCTGCCCTTCCTGCTCTGGTACCTGGCCACCGCCGAGCGGAGGCTGGAGGCAGGCCGACCCAGCCAGGCTGCGCTCATGGTCTACGCTGCCATGGAGCGGTACGTGCGTCTCTGCCTCCAGGTCGACCATGGGCTGGGCGGGAAGTGGCCCGATTACGAGCGGGTGCGCGGCCAGCTCGACCGTGAGGAATACGACCGGGCCGGGCAGAAGCTCTTCGGTAACGACTACCGGCCCCAGGACCTCCAGGGGCCGATCACGTTCCTGAACGGCGCCCAGCTGCTCCGAGGCCTCGGCTCCACCCGCCTCCAGGCCGACGACCTCGGCCCCCTGCGGGGCCTCTCCAGCACTCGCAACGCCTGCGAGTACGAGCACGCCTGGATCCCCAAGGTCCCTGAGGCGGACGAGGTTCGAAGGTTCCTGAAACAGTCGAAGGACATCGTGGCCCGGATCGCCGGCGGCCGCGATGCGCTGGAGCGGAGGCTCGAGCGATACCGGCTTCCGCGTCTCCAGGATCGCGAGCCCGCCCCGGACCGCTGAGCCGGAAGCAGGCCCGGACACGACCGCAGGACGGTGGGGCTCGGAGGTCGCGGCGTCCGGCGGGTGCCGCGCCGACGACGCGGGACGGTCGGCCACCGCCCGCAGCTCGGGGCACGAGGACGGTCCTTCGGCGGGCAAGGTGTCCTCTCACCCGACCACGCTTCGTCAGCCCGTCGAGATGCGGTCGGTACCGAGGAGTGAGCGCCGGTAGCGGTCGGTGAAGATCGTGGCCACGAGTGCACCGCGGCTGGTCACACCGATCTTGTCGAAGATGACCTTGACGTAGTCGCGGACGGTGTGCTCGGAGATCCCCAGCGTCGTGGCGATCCGACCAGTCGGGATGCCCTCTGCGATGAGCATCGTGACCTCGCGCTCGCGGTCGGAGAGACCATACGCCTGCAGGAGGAGCGGGGTCAGCTGCGCCGGCGCCGGTGGCGACATGACGACCGCGACCCGCCCATCGCCGCGTCCCTGGAGGGTCGAGGCGTACAGGGACAACCACTCGTGCTGGCCGCTCCGGACGAGGCTGCGGGCGCTGCCGCCGGGGGCCGCCCGAGCCCGCAAGACCACCGCGTCGATCGGCTCGGGCGGCTGCCGGTCGGGCAGCTGATCGCTCGGCAGTCCTTGAGCATAGAGCCGGGGCAGGAGGGCGATCGCCTCGGAGGACGCCGACTCGATCAGGCCGTCGCCGCCGACCACGAGCATGCCCGGGGCGCTGGTGACGTCGTTGACGTGCACCCGGGCCGCCGTGCTCAGGGCGCGGGCGACGACGCCGGAGAGCGAGGCCGCGAACGCCATCTCGACGGCGCTGAACGGGCACCCGACTCGGACCAGGTCGGCCACCCCCCAGGCGGTCGTCCCGGCCCGGAACACGACCCGCATCTCGTCGACCGCGCCCAGGGCGGCGAAGATGGATCGAAACCGCCGGCTGCGTTCGGGGTGACCTCCGGTGTCGACCGTCAGTGAGCCGGCCGGCTGGCGCCGGCGGACGAGCTCGGCGAACTTCAACGTGTCCGGCTCGGTGAGCTCGTTCACGTAGTAGGGGTGGCACAGCTCGGCCGGCAGGTCGTCGACGACCCCGCCCGTGAAGAGCAGGTTCGCCGGGTCGACCGTGGCCAGGTAGGCCCCGTCGTACGGAACGGCCCGCCGGAGCCTGCCGGCCAGCTCGGCCAGCAGCTCGCGGGCGGGCAACCCCCGAGCGCACAGGCGGAGGACGTCGTTGCGGAGCCACCGGCGCTGCTCGCCCGATGGCCACCTGGATCGAGACGGGGGCCTGGTCACCGCCCCGATGTTATCCCCCCGATCGAGGGGTACCGGCCGCCCAGGTGCCTCAGTAGCGTCAGCCCTTGCCGGGTCCGAGCCCGGAACGACTTCACGAGGCAAGGAGCAGGTCATGGCGACAGAGAGCGACATCGAGAACGGGGCGACGGTCAGCGATCCGGATCGGCAGAGCGCGGTCTGGTTCCTCGGCGGGCTCCTGCTGGTACGGGCTGCCGGTGCCCATACGGGCGGTCAGCTCGCGGTCATCGAGCACGTCGCGCGGCGCGGGTACGGTGCTCCGCTGCACGTCCACGCCGCCGACGACGAGACGTTCCTCGTCATGGAGGGAACGCTTCGCATCGTCTGCGACGGCGTCGAGCACGTCCTGGAGCCCGGCGCGCTCGCCGTGCTGCCGAAGGGCAGTCAGCACGCGTTCGTGGTCACGTCCGACGGTGCCCGGTTCCTGACCCTGAACCAGCCGGCGGGGTTCGACGACTTCGTCGGCGAGGTCGGCGTGCCGGCGCCCCAGCGGGTCCTGCCCGCGCCCCTCGAGGGCCCGCCGGCCCCGGAGGCCCTCGAGACGCTGGCGGCCGCGGCGCGCCGGCACGGGATCACGATCATCGGACCGCCGCCCGGGCCCTGAGTGGCGGAGACGAAGGCGCCGCCGGCCATCCCGGCGGCGCCGAGCGCCGGCCCGTAGAGGACCCGAAGAAGGTAGGGGGACCGCGACGGGCCCGGCGCCGTCCGGCGGTGCTCACCGAACGAGTCCGTTCGGCCGCCCGGGCGCAGCTCGCCACCACCGCTCCGAGCGCCTCCTTCCCGACCCCCCCGCATCCTGCGTCAGCCCGGCGCGGCTCCCGCCCCGAGGCCGCGGCGGACCGCCTCGCGGTCGACCTGGAGCAGATGGGGGATCTCGCGCAGACCGTGGCCCAAGGCCACGGCCGCAGGACTTCTCCAAGCCTCCACCATCGGCACCTCCCTCGCGAGATGGAGGGCAGGGTACCTGGGGTTCGGGGATGAACCTCCACCATCTGCTGTGCATCCAGCCGCGCTCGTGCTGATGGTCGGCGCGGGAGCTTGCTCCCCCGGCCGACGGGCCCCGGACGCCTCGGGGATGAGACGTGCCGGAGCCCTTCCCGGTTCCGGTCAGGTCAGTTTGATGTTGATGTCTCCGCTGAGAAGGCCAGGCGTCCAGACCAGGGTCAGCCCGTGGGGAGCGTTGGCGCTGGCCTCGAAGGCAATGCACTTGGGGCCGCTGTCCGCGCCCTTGGTGAGGTTGACCGCGTCGAAGACGGGACAGGAGTCGGTGAAGGTCACCGTGTGCTTGATCCCCTTGCCGTCCAGCAGCACGAAGCTGGTGGGATTGAAGTTGGCCTCCTGATCGCCGTTGTTCTTCATGTCCACGTTCATGGTCACGTAGACGTTCCCGGCCTCGGGCGTCTCGAACTCGTTCCCGCTCGAGGCGCCGTAGACCACGTTGGTGACCGTGACCACCACCCCGTTGTGCACGGCGCAGGGCTGCTGACAGGCGGGCGCGGGCGCCTTCCGGGCAGGGATCGGCGTCTTCGCCGCGCTCGCGGCCTGACCGGCCTGCGTCTGGGCAGTGGCCGCCGGCTTGCTGCTGGCGGACCCGTTCCCGCCGCACGACGTGGCCACGCTGATGATCAGCAGCACGACCACCGCGCCACAGCCGATCCCGAGTCTCTTTCTCATGACGGTCTCTCACCTCCATGGGGTTGATGTCGACCGCGCCAAACCAGGGGTCCCCACGCCCGAACCGGCGACGTCCAGCCGCGAGGGCGTGAGCGACCGCGGTCGCGGTCGATCCCCTACGTCGTGGGGCGAACCGGGGCGGCCCCGGGCGCGCCCCGCTGATCTCGTCTCCACCGCCGCGACGGCGAGGCTCCGGCCCTGCCTCGTCCACCGACGGCGACGGCTCTCAGTCCCCTACATCGGGTGTCGGGAGGGTCCCGGGATCCGCTTCCTGGGAGGATCGGGACGGCTCCGCGGGCGGGGCCAGGCGGCCGATCTCCGCCACCAGCTCCTCGACCCGCCGTGTGATCGCGTCAGAGGGCTCGAAGACGACGGGACCGCCGGGAGGGTCCTGCTCCACCTCCTCGATCACGGCCTCGATCAGCCGGCGCACCTCCTCGGCCGGGGGCGGCAACTCCCAGACCCGGTGGCCGAACGGCCCCTGGTTGCGCACCCGCCACAGCTCGTGCCCGCACGGCCGTGCCGGCACCCGCCAGGACGCGGGCCGGTGGCCGCCCCCCGCCCTCCTCGTGGCGGCCGGCCAGGCCGCCTCGGCCGCCGCACAGGTGGCGTAGATCGCCCGCCAGGGGTCCCCCTCGGCCAGGGTGGCGAAGGCCCGGGCCCGGGCCGGGAACCAGGCGCGTGGGTTGGGGACCCCCCGCCGTCCCCCCCGGACCGGGGTCAGCAGCCGTTGCAGCTCGACCACTCGCGGCTCCACCTCCGCCCAGCGGTTCGAGCCCAGCTCCAGGGCTCGCCGGACCGTGCCCAGGTCGAGCCGCCGGAGGGCGAAGCGCAGGATCGGGGCCACCACCCGGTCCGGGCCGAGGCGGGGGAGCACCCGCTCGCGCGCCACCTCCAGGACCGACGACCACTCCCCACCGCTCTCGCGCTCGTGCAGGTAGGCCACCCGCAGGGGCAGGGCACGGTTGGTTCCCCACTGGCCGCCGGCCAGGGTGACGACCACGTTCATCTGCTTGGTCCCCGGCCCCACCACCAGCAGCACCTCGGAGCCGTTGGCCAGCCTGGGATCGCTCTCCAGCCAGCGCGCCACCTTCATCAGCGCCGCCTCGGTGCCCTCCGGGTCCACCTCGAGCACCGCGACGCTGCCGAAGCGCCGCCTCGAGGCGGCACGGCGGATGCGCTGGGCGTGGGCCCACACCCGCCCCGAGGCGATCAACCGGAGGTGGAGCCGCTCCCGGGGCAGCAACCGGACGGCCAGGTGCTGGACGATGGCCTCCAGGGCCGCCTCGGCCTGCCCTTCCGGGCTCCAGCCGCGCGCCTCCCGGTTCTCGGTCTGGCCGACGGCCATGAGCAGCAGCAGCTCGCCCGCCACCGGCGGGACGGCTCGGAGACCCAGGTTCTCGGCCAGCGCCACCAGGGCGTCGAAGAGGTGGTACGGCCACTCGTGGTCGTCCAGCCGGCCGTGGCTGGCCAGGGCCCCCAGCCGGCAGAGCTGCTGGACGGCGGGCGCCTCGACCAGCGCCCGGACAGGGCCCGGGGCCAGCTCCGACCACCGCTCCAGCAACCGACCCAGCGCCTCGTCGGCCCCGGCGCCGTCGAGGGCCCGGACCAGGCCGTGCTCCCGGTTGATCGGGTCCCGGCAGGCCAGCTCCCGGACGTGGCAGTCGGCCCAGGGCCGGGCCAGGTAGAGGGCGGAGGCGGGGTCATCGGCGACCCGGGCCAGGAACGAGGTCTGGAGCGCCCGCCGGTACCAGCGCCACCCGGCCTCGTCGACCGGCCGGCGCCCCACGCCGGCCGGGGGGCGGGGACGGTCCAGGACCAGGGCCTCGGGGTGGGGCTCCCGCACCGCCCTCAGCTCGCTCGCCTCGACCTCGATCTCGGCCAGCGCCCGCCAGTCGAGCGCCCGCGCCGCCGCCAGCGCCCGCCAGGCCCGCCGTTCGCTCTCCTCGATCTCGGCCAGCCCGGCCAGCACCTCGTACTGGTGGGTGCGCACCAGCCAAGGCACCAGGTCCGCCTCCAACCGGCGGACGGTCGGAGCGCGATGGGCCTCGCCCTCCCGCGGCGGCTCGAGCACCTGCGGCAGGTGATCGGCCTGGATCATGCCCAGGAGGGCGCCGATGAAGCCGACCTTGGGGCCCCCGCCCATGACCAGCAACGCCTCGCCGACCCCGAGCTGGGAGGCGAGCTCGCGCAGTCGCTCCTCGGTCGCCTCCCGGAAGCCGTCCACGTCGAACCGCCGCACCTCGGCCACCCGGACGACCGGCACCCGGCCCTCCAGCAGCGGCCGGACCAGTTCGGCCAGGCGCCAGGTGTCCCCGGGGTGGGACGGGTCCTGGCGGGTGGCGATCAGGAGCAGCCCGTCGCACCCGGCCCGCAGCGCCGCCTGGAGCGGGGTGGCGGCGAAGCGAACGCCGCCGGGCGACGTGATCCGTGGCGCCCGGCTCAGCCGCGTCCAGCGCTCCTCCCCCTCCGACAGCCGCTCGAACTTCACGAGCTCCGCCGCGAACTCCTCCACCGTGCGCGCGTCCAGGTCGGCCGCCCCCAGCACGTGCACCCCCAGGCGCCGCACGCCCCGTCGCTCCGACCGCCTCCGCACCTCCTCCATGTCGACACTCCCCACCGTCCGCACTCCGTCCTGTCGCCCGCTCCCTCAGCGGAACCTCCGCACCATCGCTCCCACCAGGCGGCCCGTGGCCGGGCCCGCGCCACCCGCGAGGGGCTCGAACCCGAATGGCCCTCCGCCTATCCGGCCACCGCCTGGCGCGGCCGGCCGAGGAAGGCCAAGAGCGCGCCCACGAAGAGCAGCACGCCGGAGAGGATCCAGAAGAGGGAGGCGGCGATGAAGCCGACCACGCAGGCCACCAGCATCAAGAGGGCGGCCAAGCGCGGCCGGGCCAGGGCCATCGCCCCGCCGACGATCCCCACCACCCCGGCGATCAGGGCCAGCCAGGCGAGGCCGCTGACCGTGCCCGCCCCCTGGGCGTGCAGGGCCGTCCCCACGCCGCCGATGAACCACTCCACGACCGAGACGATCAAGCCCAGGGCGCCGCCGGCGATCCCCAGACCGAGCGCGGTCCCACGCATCCACCAACCTCCTCACCGTTTCCAAAACGACGCCGAGCTCATCCCTCCGAGCTCGATCCTCACTTGCACCGACCTCAACCCCGAGGGCGGCGCCCCGATCGCTCCCGCCGCCGGGCGGCGCGCCCCGGCCGGCGCCACGCCGCCTCAACGGAGGCCGATCCCGGCGGCGACATGTTCCACCCCCTCCTCGAGCCCCTTGAGCGCGCCCACGATGGCATCGTCCGGCTGGAAGGCGACCGGCCCGTCGGGCGGGCGCCGCCGTACCTCCTCGATCACGCCCTCGATCAGCCGGCGCACCTCCTCGGCGGAGGGCGGCGACGCCCAGACCCGGTGCCCAAAGGGGCTATCGTTGCGCACCCACCACAGCTCCCGACCACGTGGCCGTCCCTCCACGCGCCAGGGCGAGGTGCCATACTTGCCCCCGTCCCGCCTGGGCGAGGGCCAGGCCGCCTCCGCCGCTGCGCAGGTGGCGTAGATGGCCCGCCAGGGGTCGTCCCCGGCCAGGGTGGCGAAGGCCCGGGCCCGGGCCGGGAACCAGGCCTTTGCCTCCGCCTCGGCCTTCTCGCCTCGCCCCCCCAAGCCCACCAGCCGTCTCTCCAGCTCGGCCACCGGCTCCTGGAGCCGCCTCCAGTGGTAGGAGGCCATCTCCAGCACCCGCCGGGCCGTGTCCAGCCGCAGCCGGCGCAGGGCCAGGGTCAGGATGGGGGCCACGACTCGGTCGGGCCCGAGGCGGAGCAGCACCTGGTCCCGATCCATCTCCAGGCGCGACGACCGCTGCCGCTCGTCCTCCCTGAGGTCGGCCACCTGCAGCGAGAGAGCCCGGTTGGTGCCCCACTGCCCCCCGCCCACGACCGTGGCCACGTTCATGGCCTTGGTCCCCGGACCGGTGACCAGGAGCACCTCGGCGCAACCGGCCAGGCCGGTGTCGGCCTCCAGGCGATCGGCGATCACCACCGTCGCGGCCTCGGCGTCCTCGGGGTCGACCTCGATCGCCTCCACGCTCCGGAAGCGCAGCTCCTCGGCCCGAGCTCGGAGGCGTCCGGCGTGGTCGCGCACGCCCGCGGAGGCCACCAGCCGGAGGTGGACCCGCCGACTGGACACCGAGCGAAGCGACAGATGATCGGTCAGCGCTCTCAACGCCGCCTCAGCCTGTCCCTCCGCGCTCCAGCCCCGCTCCTCCCTGAGCCCGGTCTCGCCCACCGGCAGCAGCACCAGCAGCTCCTCCATCACCGGCGGCAGGGCGTCGGGGGCGAGGTCCTGGGTCAGCGCCGCCAGGTGATCGCGCAGGCCCGGGCGCCAGTCGTCCCCATCCTGGCGCAGCTTGCCGTGGCTGGCCTCGCTGCCCAGCCAGCACAGCTTCCGAACCTCCTGGTTCTCGAGCAGATCCCTGACCGGCCCCGGCTCCAGGTCCGGTGGCTGCGCCAGCAGCCTGGCCAGAGCGCCCTCCCTCCCGTGGCGGAGCGCCTGGAGCCCGGCGTGGTCGTGATTGGGGTCCCGGGAGGCCAGCTCGAGGATGCGCGCCTCCGTCCAGGGACGGCCCAGGTAGAGCGCCGAGGAGGGATCGCCGGCGGCCCGGACCAGGAGCGAGGCCTGCAGCGTCCGCCGGTACCAGCGCCACTCCGCCTCCGTGGTCGGCTTGCTCGCGACCTGGGCCAGGGGGCAGGGGAGGTCGGGGGCCGGGACCCCGGGGTAGCGCCGCCGCAGCCCCTCCAGATCCTCCTCCTCCACCCCGGCTGCGGCCAGCGCCCGCCAGTCCAGGGCCTGGGCCGCCGCCAGCGCCCGCCAGGCCCGCCGCTCCGACTCCTCGAGCGTGGCCAGCTGGGCCAGCACCTCGTACTGGTGGGTGCGCACCAGCCAAGGCACCAGGCTCACCTCCAGCCGCAACTCCCGGGGCGGGGCCAGGGACTCGCCCTCGCGGGGCGGCTGGAGCAGACGGGGGGTCCACCCGGCCTGGATCAGGCCGAGCAGCGCCCCGACGAAGGCGAGCTTGGCCCCGCTACCGACGATCAGCACGACCTCGTCGACCGGCGTGCCCTGGGTGAACGCCTCCAGCCCTTCCCTGGCGGCGGTTCGGAAGCCCTCCAGGTCGAACTTGCGCACCTCGACGCTCCGCACCACCACGCCACGCCGGCACAGTAGCGGTTGCACCAGCTCGGCCAGCCGCCAGGTGTCCCCGGGGTGGGGCGGGTCCTGGCGGGTGGCGATCAGCAGCAGCCCGTCGCAGCCCGCCTCCAGGGCCGTGTGCAGCGACCTCATCGCGAAGCGGCCCTCGGTCGGCGTGGAGAGCTGCGGTGGCCGGGTCAGCTCCTCCCAGCGCGCCTCGTCCCCGGACAGCGCCTCCAGGGCTGCGAGCTTGTCCTTGAACTCGTGGGGCTTTACGTCCAGGTCCGCCGCCCCCAGCACGTGCACCCCCAGGCGCCGCACCGTCCGCCCGTTCGACGTCCTCCGCACCTCGCTCATCGCACCCTCCCCGCCGGCCCGGCCTCCCGGCCGGCGACCTCGCTCAAGGTCCTCACATCTCGATATGGACGTCGAGAGCCCCGATGTGACGCGGTCGCCGCGCCCGTCTCCGCGCCGCCCTCTCGCGTTCCGGCGCCGCCGGCCGTCACCAGCCGGGCCACGTCCGCCTCGAAGAAGCCGATCGCATCCAGCAGCGATTCCACGGCGTCGTCGTCCAGCCGGGGGAGCGCTCGCGCCCCCACCCCCTCGTACAGGCGCTCGGTCAGCTCCCTCAGCAGGGGCATCAGGAGGCGCCGGCCACGGCTCCGCGCCGCCCGCCGACGCGGGTCCAGGCCGCCCTGCCGGCCCAGGGCCCGGTACTGGTTCGGGGTCAGGGACAGCTCGCCCGAGGCCAGCCGCCGGCGCAGCTCTCGGCGGCCCCAGTCGAGCTGCATGGACAGCTCGACCAGCCCGCACGCGTCCTCGGCGGCGACGACCAGGGCCGCCTCCAGGCCCTCCACTCGCCGCAGGCGGCGGGAGCGGAGCCTGGCCGCGCGCTGGATGGCCCGGGCCAGGTAGCCGCCGTGGTCCCGGATCGGACACGGGCCCGCGGCCCGCCGGGGGGCACGCTCGACGAGCCCGACGATGACGTCCATGACCAGGTCCTCCGGCTCGCCCCCGTGCGGGAGCGACCGGGCGGCAATGGTCAGGTAGTAGCGAGGCCTGGCCACGAAGCGGGCGTAGAGGCGATCCGCGGCCTGGGCAGCCGAGAACAGGGGCTGGGCGGCCTGCCAGCCCGCTTCCGCAGGGATTGGAGCGATCATGGCCTCCGGGCTCGCCCTGCTCCGGCGGACGAACCCGGCGCGACCGCCCACACCGGCATACCCCGGCGGAGCCGCGCGCCGGCTCAGTATAGCGCAAGCCGGCGGCGCGGGTGACGCGGGGCAGGGCGGGCCACGCCCGGCCCGGGCGGCGGTGACGCAGCCCGGCCGGCGCCGGGGCCCCAGGGCGGTTGCACCCCGCGCCGCCCGCGTCCGGCGCCGGCTCACCATCGCCGCGCCTGGACGACGATGTGGTGTGACACGATGACTTCGCTCGGGGTGGAGGGATTGGACGCAGGCCACGTGCTGGTTCCAGTCGCCAGCGGAGCGGTTCACGGACGTTCAGTCGATGGGGGTCTGCAGCGCTCGTCACGAGCCGTAATTGGCATGGGTTCTCCACGGAATCTGATGCGATCTGCCGATGACGTTTTCGTGCACTCCGCCGTAGAGTGCCCCCGTGCAGATGATCGACGAGAGTTCCCGTGTCGAGGGAGCTGACTCGCCGCTCGAAGACACAGCGGAGAGACTCTGGTTCCTCTCCCTGGAGATCACGGGGCGCTGCCAGCTGCACTGCCGGCACTGCTACGCCGACTCCGGACCATGGGGCGACCACGGGACCATGACCACCCCGGACTGGAGACGCCGGCTGGAGGAGGCGGCGGCGATGGAGGTGCGGATGGTCCAGCTCATCGGGGGCGAGCCCACCCTGCACCCCGACCTGCCCGACCTGGTCCGCCACGGACTCGACCTGGGACTCGGGGTCGAGGTCTACTCCAACCTGGCCCGCCCCATCCCCGAGCCTCTGGGGCAGGTCTTCGCCCTACCGGGGGTGGCCCTGGCCACCTCCTACCACGCCGCCGATCCCGAGACCCACGACCGGGTGACGGGCCGCAGGGGAAGCCACCGATGGACCCGGGCCAACATCGTCGAGGCCCTCCGGCGGGGCATCCCCCTCCGGGTGGGTGTGGTCGCCGTGAGCCAGGACCAGGACCTCCAGGCCGCCATCGCCGACCTGGAAGCGCTGGGGGTGGCGGGCATCGGCGTCGACCGGCTGCGGGAGGTGGGCCGGGGGGTACGGGGCCGTGGCCCCGGCATCGACCAGCTCTGCGGCCGCTGCGGCGAGGGCAGGCTCGCCGTCTCCCCGACCGGGGAGGTCTGGCCCTGCGTGCTCGCGCGCTGGCTCGTCCTGGGCAACGTGCGCACGACCCCGCTGGCGGAGATCAATGCCGGGGCAGCGTCGGTGCGAGCCGAGCTGAGGTCGGGGTTCGCCGGACGGGGCGGGAGTGAGTGCCGGCCCGTGAAGGGGGACGGGGACCCGGGTGGCTGCGACCCCGACTACCGACCTTGCCCACCCTGGAAGCCGCTGTGACCCCTGAGGAATACCGAGCGGCGTTCGTCGACGAACTCAGGGTTGCGGGTGCGCTGGAGTCTCCCGAGTGGGAGGTGGCCTTCAGGCGAGTGCCGCGTCATCGTTTCGTGCCCCGCATCGTCGGCTGCTGGCCTCCGGACGAAGAGGGCCGTAGCGAACGGTTCGTACTGGGGCCGGAGGTCGACCGCGAGCGGTGGCTGAGACTCGTGTACTCGGATCGGTTGCTCGTCACGGTCGACGAGGACGAGCGCTGGTCCTCCAGCAGCCGACCCCGGGTGATGATCAGGTTCCTGGAGGGACTCCACGTCGTCGAGGGCAACACCGTCCTGGAGATCGGCACCGGGACCGGCTACAACGCGGCCCTGCTCTGCGAACGGCTCGGGTCGGAGCGGGTGACGAGCATCGACATCGACGCCGAGCTGGTGGCCCTGGCCCGCGAACGCCTCCTGGCCTGCGGCTACGCCCCGGCCCTGGCGGTGGCCGATGGCAGCGAGGGATACCTTCCGCGCGCTCCGTACGATCGCATCGTCGCCACCTACTCGGTCGCCCGCATTCCCGACGCATGGTTGGACCAGCTGGCGCCCGGCGGCATCATCGTCGCGCCGCTGGCGGGCGGACGCTTCGAGGCCGTCGGGCTGGTGAGGCTGGTGGCCCGGCCGGACGGCTCGTTTCACGGCGCCTTCCACCCGGCCGGCGCCTCGTTCATCCCGCTGCGCCGGCCCGGCGCCGCCCCCGTTTCGGAGGAGGAACTGGCCGCGCTGGTCGAGCGTGGAGAGGGCGAGACCCGTGCCTGCCGGATCCCGGAGTGGCTGAGCGGAGGACCGGAGCGGGTGAGGGTGACCTCGCACGGACAAGGGTTGGAGCCGAACTTCCTGCTCCGGCTCGAGATTCCGGAGTTGCGCTGGTTCTGGCTCGACGGTGGCCTGCCCGCGATCGCCTGCGCCATCGACCGGTCCTGGGCCCGGGTACGCATCGGCTCGGGTGGCGTCCCCGTGGTCGCACAGGGAGGCCCCCGCCGGCTCTGGGACGTGGTCGAGCGGTCGTGGGAACGGTATCTCCGGCTGGGCCGGCCCGGCATGGGACGCTACGGCCTCACCATCACGCCCGACCGCCGGCAGTCCGTGTGGCTCGACCATCCCGGGTCCGAGCACCGCTGGGAGCTGTAGGCCCCGGCGTCCGGCCGGCGTCAGTCCGGGCCGCCGAGCGCCTCGATCGCCCCCGGCCATGCGGCGACGAAGGCGGCGGCGTCCCGGGCAACGACAACCCCGGCGGGCAACGCCCACCACCAGCCGCCGGCGCCGCTGCCGGCGTTCGGGGAGCTGCGGGCCACGACCGAACGAGGCCGCACGCCCATCCCGGACGTCATCCGGTGGCAATGACACCCTCGGGCTTCGACCCCCACGATGGTCGGCGTGGAGACGACGACCATCGTGGAGGGCCTCCGGGAGCCTCTCGGGAAGGTGGGATCGGTCCC
>Ga0209810_1002655_pt1 | contig 20780 bp, 18 predicted proteins | sample Coa_R1_7_FD_187159 | JGI IMG/M metagenome (GOLD analysis project Ga0209810, IMG submission 187159) | Surface soil microbial communities from Centralia Pennsylvania, which are recovering from an underground coalmine fire - Coalmine... | ecosystem: Environmental > Terrestrial > Soil > Unclassified... | reverse complement strand
GGGCCCTAACCCTGCCGACGGCCAGTATTCGCAACCCTTCCACCTTGATGTTGATGTCGCAAGGCGGAGGCAGAGGCCGTAACCCTGCCGACCCTGGCAGTCCGTTGCAGGCCCGACCCTGGCAGTCAACGGGCCTCGCTAGGCGGAGGCGCGAACCGTTGAGCGCCGACCCTAGCAGTCAACTGGCCGTAGGCCCCACAGCGGCAGGGTTCAGCCTGCCGCTTTCAGGCCGGGCAAAAAGCCTTTCAACGCACCGGCCTGGTTCGTATAGTTGCCACGGCCCAGCAGGCGATCCCTTCGCGCCGTCCGACAAAGCCCAGCTTCTCGGAGGTCGTCGCCTTGACGCTGATGCGGGAAGGGTCCAGCCCCAGACAGGCCGCCATGGCCCGCTGCATGGCCTCACGGTACGGCATCAGCCGAGGCACTTCCGCCAGCACCGTAGCATCCAGGTTCACCACTTCCCAGCCCGCCTCCGTCAACCGCTCGCCGACGTGGGCCAGCAGGTGGAGACTGGAAATATCCTTGTACACCGGGTCTGTGTTGGGAAACAGAATGCCGATATCGCCCAGCGAGGCCGCCCCCAGCAGCGCATCACCGACGGCGTGCAGCAGCACGTCGGCGTCGGAATGGCCTTCCAGCCCTCGGTCGTGCGGAATCTCCACGCCACCGAGGAAGAGCCGCCGTCCGGCCTCCGGCGCCGCGAACGCATGCACATCATAGCCGAAGCCGGTGCGCACTTCCGGAAGGAGCGCCGGTTTTGGCTCTGTAGCTTCCGCCGCCTGCCCGCGCTCCGGCATCAGCCGTTCCGCCAGGGCGATATCCTCCTGCCGGGTGATCTTAAGATTGCCCGGATCGCCAGCGACGACGGCTACCGGAGCGCCCATCGCCTCAATGAGCGAAGCTTCGTCGGTCGGCTCGGCGTGGGCGAAATCAAAGCGGGCGTAGGCCGCGCGCAAAAGCGCGACCCGCGCGCCCTGCGGCGTCTGCACGGCGGTCAGGCCGAAAAGCGTTTGGCCGTCTATTATTTCCAAGCGCGGCACGGTGGCCCGGATGATGCCCTCGCCATCCACCCGCTTGACCGTATCCGAAAGCGGCAGGCCCGGAACCGCCGCGCCCACCCGCGCCGTCGCCTCGATCACCCGGTCCATCACGGCGGCGGTCAACAGGGGACGGGCGGCGTCATGCACCAGCACCAGATCGGTGTCTGGCGGCAGCGCCTCCAGGCCGTTATAGACCGAAGCGGCCCGCGTTTCGCCTCCGGCCACGACCGCCCTCACCTTAGAGAATGCCCGCGCGGCAGCCCGGACACGCGCGACCTCCTCGGCCCCGGCGACAACCACCAGGGACGCAATGGCCGGGTGCGCCTCGAAAGCGGACAGCGTCCACTCCAGCACGGCACGCCCGGCCACAGGCGCCCAGATTTTATTCTCGCCGCTACCGAACCTTCTTGCCCTGCCCGCGGCGGGTATAACTGCCGCCACTCGCGGCGGAATGGCTGCTTCCGTTGAAGCCACCGATGTCCCCCCGGTCCCCGGATTCGCGTCCGACGCTGTACTCCAGGGATTCCCCGTCGTTATCGGTGCGGACGCGGGCAAAGATCATCTTGCCGGCCACCGTTTGCAGCACGCTGGTCACCACCACATCCAGCGTCTCGCCGATGTAGCGGCGCCCGTCCTCCACGACGATCATGGTGCCGTCGTCGAGATAGGCTACGCCCTGGTTGGCCTCTTTGCCTTCCTTGACGATGCCCACCGTCATCACCTCGCCGGGCAGCACCACCGGCTTGAGTGCGTTGGCAAGCTCGTTGACGTTGAGCACCTGCACGCCCTGCAGCGCGGCGACCTTGTTGAGGTTGAAGTCGTTGGTGACGATGACCCCTTTGAGCGCCTTGGCCAGCTTGACCAGGCGGGTATCCACCTCATCCTCCAGGGCGGATTTCTCCAGGGCTTTATCCCAACTGCGCACGACGAGCGGCAACTCCTTCTGCATGTTGTTGAGAATGTCCAGCCCGCGCCGCCCGCGCGCCCGTTTGAGATTATCGCCTGAATCGGCGATGTGCTGTAGCTCCTCCAGCACGAAGCCGGGCACATAGAGCGGCCCCTCGATGAAGCCCGTCCGGCAGACGTCCGCGATCCGTCCGTCAATGATGACGTTGGTATCCAGGATCTTGCAGTTGGCCATCGGGTTCATCTCTTCCGGCTGCGGCGGGGCCACCGGCCCGCCGCGCGCCAGCATGGCGACCAGCTCGGTCTTCATGCTCATCGTCGCTACCACTCCCAGGTAAATAAGGACGACGCAGAGGATAAGGGACAGCCCCACCTGGAACAGTAGATGGATGGGCAGTCGAGATAAGAGCTGGTAAAAAGGCAGCGTCACCAGGACGCCAAGCATTACGCCCAGAGCGACGGCGATCTTGTCGGTCGCCGAGGCTTTCTCCAGAGACCTACCGGCTACGACGATCCGATCCCCAATTTTGGGGCCGACCCAGATGCCAAACAGGAGCCCCAGAACCGCTAATGCGAACGTCACCTCCAGTTGATAGGCTTGATTGGTTCGCAGCAGATCTTCCCCGGTGGGGATAAAGAGCCACGGAATGCCCGGAAATTTATTCAACTGCAGGCCGGTATAGATGCCGAAGCCGCAGAGCGTCAGGCTGAGCAGTAATGTGAACAACTGCCGGAAATGGAAGAGACGCCTCATTGTTCTCACCTCCTTCCTCCTCTAAGATACGCGCCCGGCCCGCACAGGCCAGGCTAAGCTGTCTCCCCTCATTTTCGGGGAGTTCCGAACGCCGATGCCTCCGATGCCGTCACCCAGGACGAGACGGAGGCGCCTTCACCCCCATTTGCGGGGAGTTCCTGACGCCCGGCCCGCAAGGGCCGGGTTGAGCCTTACTTTATTGCTCCTAATGCTTCGCGTTCAAAGCGCGAAATCCTGCACGGTGATATGCAATTTTCCGACGATGCCGACGACGCGGAACATGCCCATCGGGTCGCCCTGCGTGAATTTGATATGCGTGGCGTCCACGAACGGCTCGGCTCCCGACGGCGCCGGCAGCGTCGGGTCGAAGGCGACCCACTGGCCGACATAGCTTTCGGCCCAGGCATGGTAGAAGAACTTGTCCTCCGCGTAGACGATGCCTCCGCAGAGCCTGGTCGGGACACCCGCCGCGCGGGCCAGGGCCGTATAGAACGTGGCATAGTCCCGGCAGACCCCGCGCCGCCGCAGGAAGATGTCGCTGGCCGAGCGCGGCACGCCAATGCTGGCGTCGGGCCGCATATTCTTATGCACCCAATCCCGGATGCGCACGGCAATCCGGTAGAGGTTCTTCTCCTTGCCCCGCAGCCGCGCCGCCGTGCTGCGAATGTTGACGTCGCTGGTATCCAGATAAGCCGCCTTCCACAGATAGGGCTTGAGCGCGGGGTCGGTGATGGGCAGCCGGGCGGCGTTTGCCGCCTCAAAGGGCGTCGCACGGATGTCATACCGTACGGTATATCCTGCCAGCGCGTTCGCCACCGGCAGAATCTCGGCCCTCTGGCGGTCATCGGAGAGGACAAACCGCTTCTCGGGCACGCCCGCAATCGTCACCGTAAGGGCACGCACATTCCGCGCATCCTGGATGGGCCTGTCGGTGCCGATGGCGGTGGCGACGGCGAAATCCGCCGGCGGCGTATAGGCTGTGCCGCCGCTATTGCTAGCACCTGGCGCCGGCAAGGGTTGTGCTTCCGGATTCAGGGCGACCGCCTGCGGCTCCTTGAGCATGGTCAGCGTGATGCCGGCCAGGCTCATTTCGTTTTTCAACGTATCGCCGTCCTCTGTCTCCCAGGAGGTCATATCGCCCAGGGAGAGATGCGCCTTGATGACAAAGGTGGGCGCCATTTTGCCGCTGACGGCATCCTTGAGCGTCTCGCGTCCCGCCACCTCGACTTTGGCTTCCTCTAGCTCAACGTTGAGCGGATTGAGAAAGTAAAAGGAGAGCTTCTGGCCGACGGAAAGCGGCTGGCCCGCCGTCAGGAAGTTGGTATCTCCCGCCAGGACCGCGTCTTTGGGAATGGTCAGAGTTTTGGTTGTCTGCGCGCCGCCCGTGTTCAGGCGGCACGTGACTTTATGCGCCGCGTAGTCGTAGGTGGCCGTCAACTGGATGGCGCTGCCGTTGGATTTAATGTTAAAGGTTTGCTCCAGCGGCTGGTAGCGGAGGTCGCTAAGGGTCTCCTGCGACTCTTCCTGTTCGACGGCACTGCCCAGGACGGTCAGTTTGGTAACGCTTTTGCTGATCGACCGGAGGGCCGGCTTGCCCTGATAGGTGGCCGGAAGCGTCTGTAGATGGGCATACCCGACCTTACGCGATCCCATATACAATCCCATCCACGTCTCTGTGGTCTGCGCCTTCTGAGATGCGGCGGGCGCGCGCAGCCATAGAGGTCGCGCCAGTAAGGTCGTCGCCGCAGATAGGGGAAGAACGCTAAACAGGATACCCAGTACCAGAACGCGCCAGAGAGCGCGGGAGGAACGAGTTTGGGGAAGCTGCATTCAGCCACTCCTCACAGGTAGAACAAACGCCCCTGCTGAATGGGGATTTTTCAATATATAGAAATTAGGATAACCCAAGTTGCTACCTAGGAACACGTTTGAGAGAGAATCGCTCTGGAAACCGGCTTTTGCATCACCGTTTGCCTTCTCGAAGAGGCAAGGTAGCAACTTGAGTTAGGATAGCCTTGCCTGAAAGCGTGGCTGCCCATCGAGGGCTTGCCCCTCCAGCTACGCTTTCGCCGGGCGCTGCCGATTCCTAGATTGCTATGGCTATACGCTCTATTATACCATGCGCCCCTCCGGTACGCCACCCCATTTGTGCGTCCCAAGAGGATCGAATCCGTTACTGGTGACTTTGCGCTTTAGGCCGATTCTTCCTGTGCCTTTAGCCCTCTTTTCCGCTTCCCGACCAGACTCCACGACGGCACCCTGCGATTCTTGCCAATGGTGCCAAAATTCTTTGCAAAAACAGGTAATTATGCTATACTGACGTGCCGATAATAGGGGATGCGCGCTTCAGACCCAACCCGCGGCGGCCCGTGCCCGTGTGCTCCACCTGGCCGCCCATCCACCTGTGCGCTGCAAGGTTTCGAATCCATTCCTGTGTGGCTGGGAGACGTGTTGCCATGTCCGACCAGGCTCAGGGTCTCCGCGCGCTTGCGGATCAGGCCCGACGCGATCAGAGCGGTCCCTCCCCATATCCGGCGTGTGTCCCTGAAGACACCTCCACAAACCATAGCGCCCATTCCGCCGACATCCATCCGTTCGCCTCGTCGCCAACAACCCCTGTCGTGGAATCGGGCATGGCACTGGCCGATGCGCGGCTGCACTGGCCCGGCGCGGACGAGACGGCGCGACAGAAGGCGGCTCGCCCGCGGGCGCGTGTCATCGCCGTCACCAGCGGCAAGGGCGGCGTCGGCAAGACTAACTTTTCGACCAACCTGGCCCTGACCCTGGCACGCGCCGGGCAGCGCGTGATCGTCATTGACGCCGACCTCGGCCTGGCGAACCTGCATGTCGTGCTGGGCATTGCTCCCAGCTATCACCTGGAGCACGTCATGCGCGGCGAAAAATCGCTGCGCGAGATCCTCTACCCCGGCCCCGGCGGCATCCAGGTCATCGGCGGAGGTTCCGGCATCACGGAGCTAGCCAACCTGGACGAGCAGACCCGGCGGCGGTTCGTGACCGGCTTGCACGAGCTCGACAGCCTGGCCGACATCATCCTGATCGATACCGGGGCGGGCCTTTCGCGCAACGTCCTGGCCTTTCTATGCGCCGTCGAGGAGATCGTCGTCCTGACCACGCCGGAGCCGACCGCCATCACCGACGCCTACGCGACCATTAAGGTCGTCTCCCAGGAGAACCGTCGGGCCCGCGTGATGCTGGTGGTCAACATGGCGCAGTCAGAAGCGGAGGCCGAAGCCGTCGCCAACAAGATCAGGCTCATCTCCCTCCAGTTCCTGGGTCGAGACCTCGACATTCTAGGCTCCATTCCGCAAGACCCGGCGGTGGCCCGCGCCGTGCGCGCCCAGCAGCCCTTCGCGCTCTCCCAGCCGCAGTCGGCAGCCACGCGCAGCGTCGGCCAGATCGCAGCGCAACTCGGCTACCAGCCTGCCAGCGCCCGGCCCCATGGCGGCGTCAGCGGCTTTCTGGATCAGATGCAGCGCTTCTTTGGCTTCCGCGCGCAGGGCAGCCGATCGTAAGGATTTCGCGCAGTGAAGAATATTGCCTCTCAGCTGCATATCATCCTCGGCTCACTGGCGGCGATGCTAGTCGCCTTTCTCGCGCTCGTCAACGGCACGTCGCCCAGCACCTGCCTGATGAAAGCCCTGGCCGCCTTCCTGGTCTTTGCCGGCTTTGGCCTGATCCTGCGCTACGCCCTCGCCGAGGCGCTCCAGGAAGAGTCGCAGGAGGGCTTGGGGGAGACCCGGCGCGGCGGTCTGCGGCTGGAGAATGGAGCGCAGAACCTGGACGTTATCGTTCCCGGCACCTCGGTAGCCGAGCTGCTGGCGGCGCAGCAGGCCGAGGGGACGGCAGCCGACGCCGCTTCCGAGGCGGAGGAGAGCGACGAGTCGGCAGCCGCCTGACGGGCGTCGTCCCATCGTACTCGACAGACTTTTTCCATTTTTCATTCGTTGGTCTCTGGGTGGGTGAACAGAATCCGGCAGCGCCGCCGAAAAGTCCTGGCTATGTCCCCTTTTTATGGAACAATGACTTATCGGTAGACACTCCCAGCCGTGTGGATCAATCTCACGCAGCCTGCTGCTGAGGAGATACGTCCACACCGTTGGGAGCGATTACCGACTTATCCATACCCGATGGAAAACGCCCGCCCATCCAGCGACCCGGAAACCGAAAGCGCCCTGCATCCCTAACGCAAGGCCGACCCCACTCAGGTAAGGGAGAGTGAAGTTGATGACCACTTCGGATCTAAAGGATACCTGGCGGCGATATAAGGTTTATGATGACCGCCTGGCCCGCGATGAACTGATCAGACATTTCGCCTATCTGGTCAAGATCACCGCCGGTCGGGTCATCACCAACCTGCCTCCCAGTCTGGAACGCGACGACCTGGTGAGCGCGGGCGTCATGGGCCTGATCAAAGCCGTCGATCAGTTTGACACCTCGCGCCAGGTCAAGTTTGAGACCTACGCCATCGCCCTCATTCGCGGGGCGATCCTGGAGATGCTGCGCGAGGACGACTGGGTGCCGCGCTCCGTGCGCGAGCGCGTCAAGAACCTGGAGCGCACCTATACGCAGCTGGAGGTCTCGCTGGGCCGTCCCGCCACCGAAAGCGAAGTGGCGGAGGCGATGCAGATGGAGCCCGAAGACTTCCAGAAGCTGCTGCTGGATACGGGCCGCACGACCCTGCTCTCCCTGGAAGATATTCTGGTTGGCAGCGAGGGCAGCGAGAAGCTGCATCTTTCCGACGTTATCCAGGACGAGAACGCCGTTCCCGCCCTGGAAGCGGAGATGCACGAGCGGCGCCGGATGCTCGGAGCGGCCATTGACCGGCTGCCGGAGCGCGAGCGCCTGGTCGTGTCGCTCTACTATTACGAAGGGATGACCTTCAAAGAGATCGGTAAAATCCTGGGCATCTCGGAGTCGCGGGTCTATCAACTCCACACGCAGGCGGTGCTGCGCCTGCGCGGCTATCTCCAGCGGGATACCGAGCTCTTCCGCTGAACCGTGGCTCGACAGCGTCCGCGCTCCCAGCACGCCCGGCTTAGAGGGCGCTCGGGCCCCGGCGACATCCTTGCGTTCTCGCCGATCCCTTCCAACCAGGGCCAAAAGCGCGGCGAGCGCAGGAGGAAGGCTTATGTCTATCCAATCCGGTAATTTCCCGGCGCCCATCACGCGCCCGGCCGGTCCGGACGCCATTCAGCCTGTCGGACGTGACGCCAACGCGCAGGAGTTCGGGCAGGGCAATCGGGGAAAGCGACAGGACGGCAAGCATCGGTCGCCCGACTCGGAAACGCCCCAGGACGTGGTGGATGTCAGCGGCGACTACCTTAAGCAGAGCGGTGAGGAGGCGCAGGCGCTTCCTGACTCGGCGGGCCGCGCTTCTAAAGGCGGCAGGCCGTCCACCCGCGCGCTCCCCCCGGAACGCCACATTGATATCCAGGTCTAGCCCGGCAACGTGTGCTATTTGGTCGGAATTCTACGTATAAGAAGCAGCGTCCTCCGCGCTGCCCAGGATTACAGCCCCACCTAACCCCCCATCCCCCTTCCCTACAAGGGAAGGGGTGACCCGGCTTCCCTTCTCCCCTCCCCTGTTCTTGGGGAGGGGAAGGGGGTGGGGGCCTCTTGGGAGCGTGGGGTGGCGTGCCAGGGTTTCCAGAAACGGAAGGCTTGCATGGATTGGCAGATCGTCGTCTTCGTCTTGCAGATTATGCTGCTGGCTGTGGGGTATTTTCTTTTTCAGCAGGCCCGCGCCGAACTCTCCGCCCGTGCGGCGGAGGCGCCGGTTCTGAGTGAGGTGAAAGCGCTGCAGCGCAGCATCAAGCAGTTGCTGAAGGAGCTCGAAGAGACGGCGGACCAGACATCGGCCCGCCTGGAGAGTCGCTGTCTGGAGGCAAAGGAGCTGCTGGCATCCCTGGATCGCCGCCTGGCGGCATGGGAAGAGGGCGAGCGGCAGGCCGCTCCGTCCCGCGTTGTTCCTTCGCCAGATAGGCAAAGGCCGGAGATGGACCCGGCAATCACGCGGGGGCTCGCCGCTGTTGCCCCCAATACTACCGACGAGAAGAGCCCTGCGAGCGCACCCGCCAGGCCGGATTCGCGTCGCCAGACCGTCTATGCGCTGGCCGATGCCGGCGAGGCGCCGGCTGCCATCGCCCGCGCTACTGGGCTCTCCGAAGGTGAAGTAGAAACGCTGCTTGGCCTGCGCCTACAGCGCCGGTAAATACAAGCGGCACGAAGCCGGCGATTAGGTAACTCAAGTTGCTACCTTGCCTCTTCGAGAAGGCAAACGGTGATGCAAAAGCCGGTTTCCAGAGCGATTCTCTCTCAAACGTGTTCCTAGGTAGCAACTTGGGTTAGGTAATCCCTCCTCACTGTGCGAGTACCTCTCATGAATTCAATCAGGAGGAGAAACATCCACACGACTGCGGGCGCCTGCCGGCGGTTTTGTGATGCCCTATTTTTTTGTATTGTCCAAAAGGAGAAGCAAACACCTTGAGTCCGATTTTACGCCGCTGCACACGGCGTCTCCCCCTGTACTGTGCTGCCGCATTGGCCCTTGTTTCCCTGGCAGGCTGCCAGGGACAGAAAATTGTGGCCCGCGTCAACAAGAACTCCATTGTCGAAGACGACTATGTTAATCGCGCCCTGCGCGTCCATCCCAACCCGGTCAACACCAATACCAGCATGGAAATCGGCGGTATGGTGCTGGTAGATATGATCCGGGAAGAGCTAACGCACCAGCTCGCCGTCCAGAAAGCCCACGAAGAGGTCCCCGACGAGGACGTGCGGACGCTGGCGGAATATCAAAAGCGGGTCAGTCCCGACATCCTCAATCAGATCAACAACGGCCAGATCACCGAAGAGGATCTGGAGCGCCAGATCCGTTACAGCATCCAACAGCTGGAGATCGGTTCGGAGGGCGCCAAGCCCGATGAGAACGCGATCAAAGCCAAGTACGATCAGCTCACCAAGGCCGCGCCCGGCCAGAAGCCCCGGCTGGTCTTCCCGGAAGTCTGGACGATCCGGGTGCTGCCGTTCCAGGATAAAGCGCAGGCCCAACAGGCGCTGACGACCATCCAGGGCGGGCGGCCGTTCCAGGCAGTGGCCCAGGCCATCACGCAGTCGCAGCCGCTCGCCGCTCAAGGGGCGGGCCGGGACACCGCTGTACTGGCCGCGCAGTTGCAGACGCAGGCGCCGCCGCTCTACAGGGCGCTGGCCCCGCTCAATAGCGGCCAGACCGTCACCGAACCGATCTCTATCCAGGTGCCCGACCCACAGACGCGACTGCCCCGGACCTTCTATCTGATTGCCCAGATGGTCAGAAAGGAGCCGGAGACGGTCCCGACGCTGCCGCAGGTGCGGCCCCTTCTGCAGCAGATCGTCATCAGCGAGACGCGCCCCGAGTGGGTCCGGCACGCCAACCAGGAGCTGGCCGCCTATACCCGCGACTCGCACATTCAAATCTATATAGATCGGTATAAATCGCTGGTGGAAAACTACGTCCTGGCCCAGGCTCAGTCGCACGCGGTGCCCGCTCCCGGCGGCCCGGTGGCGGTGGCGCCGGAGGGCGCTTCCCCGGCTGGCGCGGCTGCTCCCGCTCCAGGCGCCGGAGGAATCGCCCCGGCGCCCGCAGGCGGCGCCGGAACCGCCCCCGTGCCGGCAGGTCCGTAGCCGGAGAGGCGGCGATGATTACCCTGATCGGACTGGGCCCCGGGGATGCGGAGACGCTCTCGCGCGGCGCGGAGCGGGCGCTGCGCGAGGCTTCGGCGGCTATGGAGCAGGGCACAGGCGTGCTGCTGCTGCGCACGGCACGCCATCCGGTCGTGGAGGCGCTGCGCGCCTGGGGCCTGCATTTCGAGACGCTGGACGCGCTCTACGATACGGCACCCGACTTTGCGGCGGTCTACTCCGGCATTGCGGCGCGGGTGCTTGCGGAGGCAGCGCGCATAACAGGCGGCGGCAAGCCCTTTGCCGTCGCCTATGCCGTGCCGGGCCATCCCCTCTTCGGCGAAGAGTCGGTGCGGCTCATCCGCGAGGGCGCAGCCTCCGCCGGCATCCCCACCCAGATCGTCTCTTCCGGCAGCTTCGTCGAGGCGGCCCTGACGGCGGCGGGCGCCAGCCTCGGAGACGGCGTGGACGTGCGCGATGCGCTGACCCTCGCGCCCACCGACCGGATTGACGAACACGGTCACCCCGACGGCGGACGCCTGGATGTGTCGCGCGGCCTCCTGCTCTATCAGGTGTTCGATACGGCCTCGGCCTCCCATGCCAAGCTCTCCCTGATGCGCGACTACCCCGACGACTGGGAGATCGCGCTGATTCAGTGGGCGGGCGTGCCCGGACGCGAGGCGGTCCGCCGCGTTCCGCTCTTCCAGCTTGACCGTGAGCCGGTAGACCACCTCACGACCGTCTACGTTCCGCCGCTGCCCCCGACCCTGCGCCGTCCCTCCTTCGCCACGCTCGTGGGCGTGATGGCCCGCCTGCGCAGCCCCAACGGCTGTCCCTGGGACCGGGAGCAGACGCACGCGACCCTCAAGAAGTACTTCATCGAGGAGACGTATGAGGTCCTGGAGGCCATTGATGAGGATGACCCCGATATGCTGTGCGAGGAGTTGGGCGACGCGCTGCTGCAAGTCGTCTTCCATGCGCAGCTGGCTTCCGAGGAAGGCATCTTCAACATAGATGACGTGACAGGGCGCATCGTGGATAAGCTGGTACGCCGCCACCCGCACGTCTTCGGCACGGTGGAGGTCTCAGGCAGCGAGGAGGTGCTGCGCAACTGGGAAAAGATCAAGCGCGCCGAGAAGGACGAAACCTGGCGCCAGTCGGCGCTGGACGGCGTGCCGCGCGGCCTTCCGGCGCTGATGCAGGCGATGGAGATCAGCAAGCGGGCCGTCAAGGTTGGCTTCGAGTGGGACACGTTCGCCGATGTCCTGGCGAAGTTCGACGAGGAGGCCGCTGAGTTGAAGGCCGAGCTCTCCTCCGAGACGCCCGACCGCGAGGCCATCTTCGCCGAGTTGGGCGACCTGCTGTTCACCATCGTTCAGATCGCCCGATGGCAGCAGGTAGACCCGGAAGAGGCGCTGCGGACGATGCTGGCGCGCTTCTCCCAGCGGTTCCGCTACATGGAGCAGCGCGCCCAGGCGCAGGGCCGCACCCTCCAGGGCATGACGCTGGCGGAGATGGATGCCCTCTGGGACGAGGCCAAAGCGCAGGGACATTAGGGCTAACCGTGCCTCCCCCTGCCGTTCCGATACGGTATAATCCTGATGCTATGGGAAAGCAGGGTCCTTCCGTTTTCCGGCACTCGCCGCCGGGCACGGAAAGTACCCGTCTCGGTGGCCTGTGGCCAAGCGTCCTGACGGACGCTCTGTTGCGGCAGGTTCTTTCCGCTCTTCGTAGGCAGCCACCTGCCGCCAAGATGGGTGTTTCGTCCGCTAGGACGGTTGGCGGCAAAGCCGCCCTACAGACGGGTAATTTATTGCCCGGCTGCTGCGGACGCGAAAAACGCAAAAGCGCCGAGACAGGAGTGTATGGCAATCCTGCAAAAGCGATACCCAACAGAGACATGATTCTATATGGATGCCCTCTGGCATGGGACAAAAGCGCAGGGACACAAAGCATATGCAGAATCCAAACAAATGAGGAGATAAGATGGCATACAAGGCGTTGATCGTTTGGGGTGGTTGGAACGGCCACGAGCCGCAGCAGGTAGCCGAGATTCTGGATCAGGCGCTGCGGCAGAAGGGCTTCGAGGTAGAGGTACGCGATACGCTGGATGCGTTCAAGGATGCCGAGAAGCTCAAATCGCTCAACCTGATTGTGCCGATCTGGACGATGGGCACGATCACCAATGAGCAACTTAACCCGGTGCTGGAAGCGGTGAAGGGCGGCGTGGGTCTCGGCGGGTGCCACGGCGGGATGTGCGACTCCTTCCGAGACGCGACCGAGTGGCAGTTCATGACCGGCGGACAGTGGGTAGCCCACCCCGGCAACGACGGCGTGGAGTACACCGTTCACATCACCGACCGAGATCACTTCATCACACGGGGCATGTCCGACTTCCAGGTGAAGTCAGAGCAGTACTACATGCACGTGGACCCGGCCAACAAGGTGCTTGCCGTCACTCGCTTCCCCACCGCCGACGGTCCACATGTGACCAACGGCCCGGTGGATATGCCGGTGGTCTGGACGAAGATGTACGGGCAGGGCCGCGTCTTCTATAGCTCGCTGGGGCATCACGCCGATATCGTCCGTCAGCCGGAGGCATTCAACATCATGACGCGCGGGCTGCTGTGGGCCGCCCACGCCGAAGAGCGAGCTTAAAATAAATAAGGCGGAAGGATGAACAGAGCCAGGGCTTTTCTTTATCCTTCCGTCTTTCTCTTTAAAACGTGCCGGAGGTGGGAGTCGAACCCACACAGGGTCGCCCCTAACGGTTTTTGAGACCGCCGCGTCTGCCATTCCGCCACTCCGGCGCGGCACGCCGTATTATACGCCAGGCAGGGCGATTCTGTCAACTTTGCCACTTTACCCTGATTGGAGCGTCTGCCTACAATTCATTAGACCCTTCCTAAAATTGCCGGGAAGCGCGCGGCCTGACAGGAAGCTTTCCTGCGGCGGCGTGCGTATTATAAACAGATATTTCTCCTGGGTAAAAAGATGCCTCTGCGCAAGAGTAACACCGATTCCGCAACGCCGCGGGATTCGCTGCCCCGTCGGCTCCTTCGGTCGCGCGTTGGACGCGCGCTCGGCCTGCTGGCCCTCCTGCTCGTCGGCAGTGGGCTCTTCTGGTATAACGAGCACCGCACGCTGACCTGGGGCCAGACGCTGAACCCGATGTACTGGTGGCGCCGCCTGCATGGCGAAGACCTCTACGACCCAAATGGCGCGATCCTGCTTCATGGCAACCGCTCCCTGCCGGAAGTCGCCCTCACCTTCGACGACGGGCCGCATATCCAGAGTCGGGGCCAGATACTCGACACGCTCAAGCGCTACGGCGTCCACGCGACCTTCTTCGACGTGGGCAGGCGCATGGCGGAAAACCCGGACCTGCTGCGGCGCACGCTGGCCGAGGGCCATGAAGTCGGGAACCACTCCTACCACCACCTGCGCCTGACCTCCCTATCGCCGCAGAAGCGCCACCGCGAGATCAACGACGTAGATATTACCTTCTATCGCATCACCGGCCAGCATCTTTCCCTGCTGCGCCCGCCCGGAATGCGCTACAATCAAAACGTGCTCGCCACGACGCAGCGCCTGGGCTACATCCTGGTCGGCTGCAATACCCTCTCGGCCGATTTTAACTTTAACGAAACGATTGATTTCATCGTCAATCGCACGGTCAACCGCACGGAAAACGGCAGCATTATCCTGCTGCACGACTATCCCAACACCGCGGTCGCACTGCCTCGGATTATCGAAGCCCTCCGCGCCGAAGGCTATCGCTTTGTCACCATCCATGAGATGATCGAGCACCTGCCAGAACGGCAGCGCCTGGCGGCCAATCTATTCCTCCAGGCTCACGCGGCAAACATCGCGTCGGCAGCGGCCCCGCAGCCCGCACCGGCCCTCCGGCAGGTATCGCGGGCCGCCCGTTAACCCATGCGCGAGTTAGCCACCATCAGAATTCTTATCAAGAAAGTAGGCTGGCGCCGGGAACTTTATCGCAAATCCTGCCCGTAAGCCAACGTAGGAGGCTAGCCGAATGGACCTTGTGCGGATCTTCCCCGGTGTCCTGCGTAATGATCGCAGAGAGTTCGATACGCTGGTGAATCGCTGTCATCGGCAGGCGTATAATATCGCCTACCGCATGACGGGCAACCATGCCGACGCCGAGGACTTAACCCAGGAATCGTTCCTGCGTGCCTATCGTTTCTTCGATAGGTATAACCGGGACATGCCCTTTGAAAACTGGCTCTACCGGATCATGTCCCGCGTGTTCATTGACGAAATCCGCAAGAAACCAAAATATAAGATGCAGTCGCTGGATCAACCGCTCAACGCCAGCGAGAGCGGCGACGCCGATGTGCTGCTGGAGATCCCGGATCTGGAGTCCAACCCGGCGCAGATGTTGCTCAGCGAGGCGCTAGACGAGCACTTGCAGCGAGCGCTGGAAGCCTTGCCCGAAGAGTTCCGGGTAGCGGTTATCCTGGCGGACATCGAAGGATTGTCTTATGAGGAGATCGCCGAAACGATGAGCTGCTCTCTGGGAACGGTGCGCTCGCGCCTGCATCGCGGGCGCAAGCTGCTGCGTCAGAAAGTAGCGCAACTGATGCAGCGCGCTAAAGAAGCGTGCTAATGATACAGCCCTTATTCTCTTGCCTTCTTTCTGAAATCATTCTGTATCCGCTGCCGGGTACAAAACAGGAGATCGAGCGTGAACTGTCGTAAAGTGAGCCATCTTCTGTCCGCGTATATGGACGGGGAGTTGCCGGGAGTAGAGCACCGGCAAATTCACCTGCATCTGAATGCCTGTCCCGAATGTCAGGCCGAATATGAGGGCCTGCTGCAGGTCAAGCGGCTTCTGGCCGGGATGCGCATCCAGGAGCCGCGCCCGGAGTTGCCTGGACTCATTTTGCAGCGATTGGTCTCTGCCGAGGCGCAGGCGACTAGCGGCGGGCCGGCCTCCTGGCTGCGCCAGTTCTGCGCCCGGTGGAAGCAGATCGCTCCGCCGCCGCCCGTTATCGCTTTTGGGACCGGGCTGGCCGCCATGGGCATTCTGTGGACGGTCCGCATGGTGGATACCCCCAACGAGATCCATTGGCAGCAGCCGACGAGCCAGATTTCGATGCTGCCCCTGGCATCGGGATCGGAAATCCCGCGTTTCGGGCTTTATCCTAACGGCGCTAGTCCCGATCTGCTATCGGAGCAGCCTCTGCCTGTTGTTAATCCGATCTGGACTCGAAATACGCCGCTCAATCCGCTGCCCGTCGTTTTTTCCAGCGAGCGGGTGTTGCCGCGCCGGTACCTGCGCAGCTCCAATCCTGTGCTCAGTGTGCTTTACCCGCGCTAATCCGTACTTCTTCCAAGAGAGTTGATTGCCTTCCACCCGGCGTTCTCGCCGGGTCTTTTTTCCTTTTCGGGCGGCGAAAGCCTCGCCAGGCGGAGGCAGGGGCCGTAACCCTGCCGACACTGGCAGTAGCAACAAAAGCACGAAGTCGCCCTTCGGTGACTCACCTAACCCCCCGCCCCCCTTCCCTACAAGGGAAGGGAGTGACCCAGCTTCTCTCCTCCCCTGTTGTTGGGGATCGCTAGATGTCGCAAGGCGGAGGGGGGTCGCAAGGTGTCGCTAGGCGGAGCCGGAGGCCGTAACTCCGGCGGCCCTAGAGCAGTGGCCGAACCGTTGCAGGCCCGACCCTGGCAGTCCATTGCAGGCCCAACCCTTGCAGTGGGAAGAGGGTGAGGGCCACAACCCAAAACAGAACGGGCTGGCTGGAAGCAAAAATCTACGTAAACCTTCGTGGCCATCATTCGTCAAATAGGCGGCGCTACCCGCCCAAAAGCCGAGCGCCGTTTTTCCGGCTGGATTTTGCATGAGGCTGTAGGGGTGGGACCTTTCCATTCCCTCCCTTTTCTGGTACACTGGATTACCGTTTTGCTGCGCGGTTTGTCTCCAGGACAAACCGGCAAGGAGGTCGCAAAGAGATGCACTACCGACAGAGAGGGCGCGATGGGAACCGGATGCCGACAGCATCGCCCGTAAGAGGCAGGGCTATCCCGAGCAAGCGCCGGGCGATGTGGGGGTGGGTCGGCGTGATGAGCCTGGCAGCGGCCCTCTCGACAGGAGGAGCGCCGTCAGCGCATGCCCAAGAGAAAGCGAGGCTTGAGAACGCACGGGCAAGCGTCGCCCGGCTTGCCGATCTGCAGGATGCGTTCAGCGCCGTCGCGGATGAGGTGGAACCGGCGGTGGTCACCATCTATACTAGCAAGGCCATTCGCACCGCCGGCGGCGAGCCCAATGGAAATGAGTTCCATGGCCTGGCGCCTTTCGGACGCAACGGCACGCGCCGCGCCACCGGCACCGGCTCCGGAGTCATTATCTCCAAGGACGGCTGGGTGCTCACCAACGACCACGTGGTTGGCGGCGCGGATAAAGTGACCGTGCGCCTGCACGATGGACGCGAATTAACCGGCAAAGTGCTGCGCGATTACCGCAGCGACCTGGCCCTGATCAAGCTCGATGGGCCTTCCTACTTCCCCGCCGCGCGCCTGGGCGACTCCGACAAGGTGAAGGTGGGACACTGGGCCATCGCCATCGGCAGCCCCTATCGCTACGAGGGCTCGCTCTCGGTCGGCGTCATCAGCAGCCTCTACCGCCAGCAGCGCATCAGCGACTTCAGCGCCCTTGGGCGCCCGCGCTTCTATCCGCAGATGATCCAGACGGACGCGGCCATCAACCCTGGCAACTCCGGCGGGCCGCTCTGCAACATCTACGGGGAGGTCATCGGCATCAACACCGCCATTGAGAGCGAGGGCGGCGGCAGCATCGGCATCGGGTTCGCCATTCCGATCAACGCGGCCAAGTTCGTCATCACGCAGTTGATGACCAAGGGCCACGTCAGCTATGGCTACCTCGGCATCAGTCCCACCAGCATCACGCCGCGCCTGGCGTCGGCGCTCAACGTGGACCAGGGCGCGCTGATTGATATGGAACCCTACCCGGCGACCCCGGCAGCCAAAGCCGGGCTGCACGCGGGCGATGTGGTGATCGCCATCAACAAAAAGCCGGTACGGAATGAACTCGACCTGCGCACCATTGTCGCCCAGACGCCCCCGGATACGACCGTGGATCTAACCGTCGTGCGGAACGGCAAGGAAATGGCTCTCAAGGCGACGCTGGCCGAGGCCGGGGATAACGACCTGCCGCCGACAAACGAGAAGCCGCGCGCGCCGAGCAAATCCCGCCTGGGCATCGAAGTGCAGCCGCTGACGCAGAAGCTGGCCGAGGCCGCGGGCGTGACTCCCAAAACGCCCGGCGTCGTGATCAAATCCATTGACCCCAACTCCGCGGCAGCCGACATAGACGAGCTGAGCGAAGGGCAGGTTATCCTCAAGATCAACGACGTGGAGACGCCGACGGTGCAGGCGTTCCAGTCTGCCACGGCCAACCTGAAATCCGGGGACCAGGTCAAGATCCTTTATCAGCACGATAAGGACATCCGCTTCGTGGTCGTTCCGCTAGATTAGGCACGAGCGCCATACCGGTCCCAAAAGAATCCACCGATTACATAGATTAGCGCAAATTAAAAAACAAAGAGAAACACGGATCGGACGGATTAAACGGATAACACGGATTCCAGGCCCTTATCCGTTTGATCCGTGGCATCCGTCCCATCCGTGTCTAGGTCCTTTCTTAATCGGTGTTAATCTGTGTAATCGGTGGATTCGATCTTACCCAGGCAGCGGGTCCGTGAGGAGAGCGTAGAGCAGAAAGAGAAAGACGGCGCTCACCAGGAAGATCACCGTGACGACCCCCGAATCTTTAAAGACGAGCGAGGCCAGCGCTGCCGCCAACGCCGCCATCAATCCGCGCGCCGTCCAGGGCCGCTGCGCGAGAACGGCGCGCAGACTCTCTCCGCCCAACCGGCGCACCGCCAGCGCCGCCACCGCCACGCCCCCCAGTCCCGACATCACCCAGAACGAGACTAATAGGTAGGCAGCCTATACTACAACCCAACAGACGGGCCGTATTGCAGGATGAACCCTGACAATACGGCCTTTGTTTTACCGCTCAAACTTTAATCTGCTGTTTCCGATGGCGCTTGGGCCATTTGATACGGTTTCTGTCGCTGCCGAAAACGACCGCAATCAATTTTCACTAAAAATTTTCGAAAAAATATAGAAGACCTTTGCTTCGGTTATTGACAAAGCCCCCCCCATATGTTATAGTGGGCAAAATGATGGCTTGGCGAAAGAGCGCAATAGAGGCTTTCGTTTAGAAAATTACCGTTTACCACGTAGTTCTGCTCGTAGGTCATTTCATTTTTCGAAGCTTCCATGTTCTAGGAAGCTTCCATGCAGAGGAGTTTCTCACTGCAAAGGAGAATGGAACCATGAATCGAGTACATCTACATCCCTCCCGCAACATGTTCAGACTTGCGCGCGCACTGCTACTCAATGTGCTCTTTTTGCTCTGTCTGGCTGCTACTCAGCTAGCTCACGCGGCAACTGCATCTGTACACGGCCCACCTGCTCCCTCGGTAACGTTCGCAGCAGATACCTTACATCAAGATGCTATCACCTACCGTGTCACCGCGAGCTGGAGTACCTCAGGTCTCACAGAGGAAGATGATGTCCTTATCCACGCCACCTACTATTGGCCTGACGGTTCGCAAGCAGGAACACCACAAACGGGTTACGCATTTATCACTTCCTCCTCTGTTTCTCCGATAGATGCCAACCGCAATGTTGGCTATTACGGGAGGCAGTGGGTTCTCAATAACAAACCTAACGGGCTTGGCATTGGCACTGCTGTCTACTACTACGAGGTAAAAGTAAAGGTTTACGATGACCTGGGCACTATTTACGCTTCGGATGACTGGAACTCCAATTCTGTCACCATGAACATTGGGCATCAGGGATGACTCTTCCTCTTGTCCGAAAGCAAGTAACAGCCTGAGGGTGGGTGTCTTAGAAATCACTCTCAGGCTGATATAGGGGAGAATAGAGATGCAAGGCTACACTCGATATGCTGTCCTGGTTGCAGGCGCTCTAGCTAGCCTCTACTTGGTCACAACGGTAGCGGGGGCACAGCATACCCAACCGGCAAGAGAAAACACAAGCTCCCTGTCTGCTAATTCTTCTCTGAGCGAGCTTAGCCAGCATGGAGTAGTTGCTTCTGCGGTGCTGGAAAATGACCCCCGGCTCAATGTCAGGATGAGTTTGAAGAAGCGCAGAAAGCCCATAACAGAAATCTTACATGAGATAAGTAGCCTCACCCATGTCAAGCTTAAGGCGGAAGGTAATGAGGTCATCCTAGCGAATATCTCCTGTGTATATAAGAAGACTTCGCTGAGAGATATCCTCGATAGCCTGGCTTCTGTGCGTAACTGGGAATGGGAGCGCCGCAACAATATTTTGGTTTTGCATGAGCGCCCCAATACACATCTCCTTGATCTCTTCCGCCCCCACTCTCAAGCAGAGTTACAACTCTCCGAGAAGGGGAAAGATCTTCTCAGTAAGCTCGGTAAACAATCGCCCGCTTTGCAACAAGCTATCACCAACCTAGCCCAAAACGGCGTCAATTTCGGAGAACTCCCTGCGGAAGTACAACAATCGGTTCGAGACCTGTTGAGGGTTGGCTTACAAGTTCAGAATGCCTATGGGCGCAGTAGTACCCTTTCCCCCGATAATCTGGATGCTACTTCAATAAGCGTGCAATGGCACACGCAGGAAGGTTTTTCAGATTATGCGGTAAATATCTTCGACGGCCATGAAAGCCTGGGACTCTCGTTCCGTATCTTTAGCGACCCAAGAGACAACTACCTTGTCGAGCATCCGAGTATGGCCTCTACGGTCTGGTACGGTGCTCAAGAAGATGAAACCTCCCGCAAAGAGGGCCTGACAACCGATTCTCGCCTGAATCAGAAAATAACTCTCGACGTCCATTCAGAAACGGTAATGGACGCCCTGTTCCAATTAGCCTCCGTCGTGCCTCTAAACTATGCGGCTGAAGCACCAGCCTTTGTCAGTGCAAGGAAACGGTCTTTTGTCTTGAAAGATGTGCCGCTTAAAGATGTCTTAGACCGCCTTGCCGCTCTCTATGGCTACACCTGGGGATACAAGCAAAGTGGGGTTTTTCTGTTTCATACCGCCCCGGAGAAACCCACTTCCGAACAATCTTCAGCTACTCAGACTCCCTAACAGACGACTATGAGGTATCTGCATAGCGGCTTCAGGTTTCCGGCTCTCAATTTAGGAACGAGAGTCAATCTTACGGCACGGTTTCAGGGAGCGCTATCGGGCAGCGGGTCCGTGAGGAGAGCGTAGAGCAGAAAGAGAAAGACGGCGCTCACCAGGAAGATCACCGTGACGACCCCCGAATCTTTAAAGACGAGCGAGGCCAG
>Ga0209810_1002654_pt1 | contig 20784 bp, 19 predicted proteins | sample Coa_R1_7_FD_187159 | JGI IMG/M metagenome (GOLD analysis project Ga0209810, IMG submission 187159) | Surface soil microbial communities from Centralia Pennsylvania, which are recovering from an underground coalmine fire - Coalmine... | ecosystem: Environmental > Terrestrial > Soil > Unclassified... | reverse complement strand
TTGTCGATCTGGGCCTGGAGAAGATCCGCCTGATGACCAACAACCCGGCCAAGCGGGTCGGGCTGGACGGCTTCGGCCTGGAGATCGTGGAGCGCGTGCCGCTCCAGCCGGTGGTGCGCCCGCAGAACTTCCGCTACCTCCAGACCAAGCAGAACAAGATGGGGCACCTCCTGGGGCTGTGACGCCGCGGCCACGCGCCGCGCCAGCGGGGAGGCAGACGATGGGCACGGTATACGAGGGGCCGCTGGTGGCCACGGGGCTGCGCTTCGCCATCGTGGTCTCCCGCTTCAACGCCTTCATCACCCAGCAGCTGCTGGCCGGGGCCCAGGACGGCCTCCGCCGCCACGGCGCGAGCGAGCAGGATATCGATGTGGCCTGGGTGCCCGGCGCGCTCGAGATCCCGCTCGTGGCGCAGCGCCTGGCGGCTAGCGGGCGCTACGCTGCCGTCATCTGCCTGGGCGCGGTCATCCGCGGCGCCACCCCCCACTTCGAATACGTCTGTGCCGAGTGCGCCAAGGGCGTGGCGCAGGTAGGGCTCCAGAGCGGTGTCCCCTGTATCTTCGGCGTGCTGACGACGAATACCATCGAGGAGGCCGTGGAGCGCGCCGGCACCAAGGCCGGCAACAAGGGCTACGACGCTGCCCTGGCCGCCATCGAGATGGCCACCCTCGTGCGCCAGCTCGACGCTGCGGCGGAGGCCGCTCCGCAGGCCTTGCCCCGCCGCGCGCGCGGCTAACCCGACCGCCCGATCCGTGCAGCCGGTGCGTTCTCGCCGGCCAGCAGGCTTCAGCGACGAACGCCCGCTCGCCGCAGCAGCCAGTGGGCTGCTGCCAGAAGAGAACGCCATGGGTAAACAGGCAGAGGTCTGGGCGGTCGTCGCAGCCTACGAGCCCTATGTCGGCCGCTGGAGCCGGCTGGTAGCGCGGGAGTTCCTGCCTGGCTCGCCGTGCCCCCGAGCGGTTCCTGGCTGGACATTGGCTGCGGGACGGGTGCGCTCGCCCAGAGCGTGCTCGCACAGGCCGCGCCGCGCAAGGTGGTAGGCCTCGATCCCTCAGAGGGTTTCCTCGCCTACGCACGGCAGCAGATACCCGATCGCCGGGTGCACTTCGCGGCGGGCGATGCCCGGGCGCTGCCCTCTGCAGCGGCGAACCTACGACGCCGTTGTCTCCGGGCTGGTGCTCAACTTCGTGCCCGCGCCCGAGATCGCCGTGCGCGAGATGGCACGCGTGGCCCGGCCAGGGGGGACCGTAGCGGCCTACGTCGGGGACTACGCCGGCGCAATGCAGCTCATGCGCTACTGCTGGGATGCCGCGGCGGCGCTCGACCCCGAGGCGCTGGCGCTGGATGAGGGCCGCGCTTCCCTCTCTGCCAGCTCGAGCCGCTGGCTCAGCTCTTCTACGACGCCGGCTTGGACGCCGTCGCGGGGCGTGCTATCGACATCCCCACACCCTTCCGGGACTTCGACGACTACTGGTCGCCCTTCCCGGGCGGGCAAGGGCCCGCCCCGGGCTACACCATGTCGCTGAGCGAAGCGCAGCGCACAGCGCTACGCGAGCACCTCCGCGCCCGCCTGCCGATCGCGCCAGATGGGTCGATCTCGCTCATGGCGCGGGCATGGGCCGTGCGCGGCACCCGGTAGGCCACGGCCGGGCTGCTCCTGGCAGCTAGTCCCCCTGGGGGCGCGTAGCCGCCGGGCTGGGTGCCGGCCCAGCCGGCACCGCGGGCGGGCCGGGCTGGGGGTCCCCGAGCCGGGGCTCGGTGCCCGCCCGCAGCCGCGCCAGATTGTCGCGGTGCGCGAAGAGGATGAAGGCCGGGCCCAGGAGCGCGTAGAGGAGATAGGGACGCGGCCGGCTACCACGCACCGCCTGAACAGCGAGGGCCAGCCCGGCCACGCTCGCACCCACGATCGAGCCCAGGGAAACGTAGCGGCTCACGGCGATGACCGGTAAGGCTATCGCCGCAGCTATCAGGCAGGCGGAGGGGGAGAACACCAGCAGCGCGCCGAGGCCGGTCGCCACCCCGCGCCCGCCTCGCCCCCCTAGGAAGAGCGAATAGGTGTGTCCCACCATCGCGCACAGCGCCGCCAGCGGGAGCGCCCACGGCGTGCCCCCCCAGCGCGCCGCGAGGGTCGTTGCCAGCCATCCCTTGAGCACGTCCCCCGCCAGCACGAGCACGCCGGCCCGCAGCCCCAGGACACGCAGCGCGTTCGTCGCGCCGGTGCGGCGGCTGCCCTGTTGCCGGAGGTCCACCCCGTACGCACGTGCCACCAGCGCCCCGGTCGGGAACGCGCCAAGCAGATAGGCTAGCCCGAGCAGCAGCAGCCAGCGGCGCACCGTCGTCCTCCCCGCGTCTGCTCTATACCGGTCGAAGCGGTGGTCGCGCTATTATGCTAGCAACCATGGGCGACGCGCCGTAGCGCGCGGGAGCAGCGGAGGCCGTGGCGGAGATCGCGGTGCTCAATGCCGGCGGGTGGGGAACAGCGCTCGCCTGCATGCTTGCCAACCGAGGACATGCAGTTACATTATGGGCGCGGCGCCCCGAGCTGGCGACCACGCTGCGCACGGCTCGGGTCAACGCCGCCTACCTGCCGGGCGTGGTCCTGCCGCCAAGTGTTGAGCCAACCGCCGACCTCGCCCATGCGGTCAGCGGGCGACGCATCCTCATCGTCGCCGCCACGTCCCGCGGTCTCCGCGACCTGGCGCAGCAGCTCGCCAGCCTGGTAGCGCACGATGCGCTGATCCTCATCGGGACCAAAGGGCTGGAGCCCGAGACTTGGTTGCGCCCGACGCAGGTTTTCGCCGCGGTGCTGGGACCGGAGTTCGCCAGCCAGCTCGCGGTCCTCTCGGGCCCCACCCATGCCGAGGAGGTGGCGCGCGGCCAGCCAACCGCTGCTGTGCTGGCCTGCGCCAACGCCAGCGCTGCCCGCCGGCTCCAGGAGCTGCTCAGCACCCCGACCCTGCGCCTATACACCAGTGCCGACGTGGTCGGCGTCGAGCTGTGCGCTGCAGCGAAGAACGTGGTGGCCTTGGCCGCCGGCATCGGCGACGGGCTGGGCTACGGCGACAACAGCAAGGCGGCGCTGATCACGCGCAGCCTGGCCGAGCTAGGTCGCCTAGTCACCGCCTACGGCGGGCAGCTCACGACCGTGGCCGGCCTGGCCGGCATCGGCGATCTGATCGCCACCTGCACGAGTCGCCACAGCCGGAACCGCTGGGCCGGCGAGCAGCTCGGCCGGGGCCAGGCCCTGTCAGCTATCCTCTGCTCGACCCCGATGGTGGTGGAAGGGGTGCCGGCGGCGCGCGGCGTGGTCGCGCTCGCGCGCGCCGCCGGGGTCGAGATGCCGATCTGCGAGGCGGTTCACCGCGTCCTGTACGAAGGGCAAGCCCCCGCGGCGGCGCTGGCGGAGCTGCTGCAGCGCCCGCTGACCGCCGAGCTGCCACACCCGGCCTGACGCAATGGAGACAGAAAGCAGCTAGGCCAAACGCTACAGCCACGGCATCTACCACAGTTGCACGTGGCGCTGGCCGCGCCTGTGCGCCACGCCCCGGTTCACCTAGCGGTAACCGAATCGCGAACGGCACCGAGGCCATCGGGCGGCCCTAGCAAGTCGCGGAGAAAGCCGCTACAGTGGGGCGAGAAATGCAGCACCACCGCTCCACGACCGTGCTGGTCGTGGGGCACCACCCACACGCCAGGGTTTAATCGGCCGGGAGGTGCGCCGTGACGCTCACGCAGCGACCAACCGCGGATATCGATGTTCCCGTTCAGGTTCCCCCTTACGAGCGCGACCCCCGCTTCGGCTCCGACGTCATCGTCGACGTGCTGCGCGCCCTCGACCTCGACTACGTGGCGCTCAACCCGGGCTCGAGCTACCGCGGGCTCCACGACTCGCTCGTCAACTACGGTGGCAACCGCAAGCCCCAGATTATCCTCTGCCTCCATGAGGAGATCGCGGTCGCCGTGGCACACGGCTACTACAAGGCCACCGGCCGCATGATAGGCGCCATTCTACACAACATCGTGGGCCTGCAGCACGGGAGCATGGGCATCTACGATGCGTGGTGCGATCGCGTGCCCATCCTGGTCATGGGCGGGACCGGCCCGATGGACGTCGAGCTCCGCCGGCCCTGGATCGACTGGATCCACACCGCTCTCGTTCAGGGCAACCAGGTGCGCGACTACACCAAGTGGGACGACCAGCCCGCCTCTATCGGCGCGATCGCTGACTCGCTGCTGCGCGCCTACCGCATCGCCCTGACCGAGCCGTGTGGGCCGGTCTATGTGTGCTTCGACGTCACGCTCCAGGAGATGCCGCTAGAGCAAGCGCCCCCGCTGCCGGAAGTGGCGCGCTACGCGCCGCCCGCCCCGATCGCGCCCAACCCCACCGCGCTCGAGGAGGCCGCTCGCCTCCTGGTTCGCGCGGAGCGGCCGGTTATCCTGGCGGACCGGGCGGGGCGCCACGCGGAGAACGTGCCCGCGCTCGTCCAGCTGGCGGAGACGCTCGGCGCCGCGGTGCTCGACCAGGGCGCGCGGCTCAACTTTCCTACGAACCACCCGCAGAACCTCACCGGCGCCGAACTCGAGACGCTGCAAGCGGCAGACGTGGTGCTGGCCGTCGATATGGTGGACCTCCACGGAGCGCTCAGCAAGCGGACCGGTGGCCGTGCCAGCCGCCGCCTGGAGCCGGCCACCCAGGCCAAGATCATCCACATCTCGCTGGACGAGCTGCTGACGCGCGGCTGGGCCGCAGACTACCAGCGCCTGCCAGCGGTAGATGTCCCCCTCCTCGCCGATAGCCGGCTGGCGCTGCCCGCGCTCCAGGAGCGGTGTGCCGCGCTGCTCCACGGCGACACCGCCCGCCAGCAGGCGATCGCCGCGCGCCGCGCCTGGCTCGCGGAGCAGCACGCCGCCCTGCGCGCGCGCTGGCGCGAGTACCACCAGCGCCGCTGGGACGAGCGCCCGATGTCGCGAGGGCGCGTGGCGGCCGAGCTGTGGCAAGTCCTGAAGGACGAGAACTGGGTAGTGGTGTGCGGCGGCGTCATGAAGTGGGCGCCCGGCATCTGGGAGTTCACCCGCGCCGACCAGTACCTCGGTGAGAGCGGCGGAGGCGGGGTCGGCTACGGCCCCGGGGCCGCAGTGGGCGCCGCCCTAGGGCTCAAGGGCACAGGCAAGCTGCCGGTCGCCATCGTGGGCGACGGGGACTTCCTGATGACCTCAGCCGCCCTGTGGACCGCTGCCCACTACCGCCTTCCCCTGCTGCTCATCGTCTACAACAACCGCTCGTTCTACAACGACGAACTCCACCAGATCACCATGGCGGACCTCCGCGGCCGCCCGCGCGAGAACGCCTGGGTGGGCCAGCGTATCGAGGACCCGGCTGTCGACCTGGCGGGCATCGCGCGCTGCTACGGGCTCCACGGCGAGGGGCCGATCACTGAGCCAGCCGAGCTACGGCCGGCGCTCGAGCGCGCGCTGCGGGTAGTCAAGGAGGAAGGGCGCCTGGCCCTGGTGGACATCGTCGCCCGGGATGGGCTGAACATGCCCGCCTTCGTCTAGGCGGGCGGCGCCGCCTCGCGCGCGCCGGTGTAGCCGAGGGCGGCGAGGATCTCGCGGGCCACCGCCACGTCGCTCCAGGGCTCGGGCACCGCCTGAAGCTGCAGGAAAGCCTCGTGTCCCTTCCCCGCGAGCAGCACGACGTCGCCAGGCGCCGCGCGTGCCAACAGGTGACGGATGGCCTCGCGCCGGTCTAGGCAGACCACGTAATCCCGCCCGGGCTGGGCACCCGCCTCGCGCGCGCCGGCCTCCACCGCGTGGGCGATGGCCGCCGGCTCTTCCGGATACGCATCGTCGCTCGTGATCACGAAGTAGTCGGCGAGCTGCGCCGCCACCGCGCCGAGGCGCGGCCGGTTAGCGGCCATCCGTCCCCCCGCATGGCCGAAGGCCAGCAGCACGCGGCCGGTGGCGATGGCGCGCAGCGCCCGGAGCGCGGCGGCTAGCGCCTGCGGCGTGTGCGCGTAGTCGACGTAGACCTGGAAGGGCTGCCCGCAGCGCACCGGCTCTAGCCGCCCCGGCGGAGGCGTTGCTGCCGCGGCCGCGGCCTGAATGGCCTCCACGGGCACCCCCTCGCGCCAGGCCACTGCTACCGCTGCCAGCCAGTTCGCCGCGTTGTGCCGGCCCAGGAAGCGGGTGGTCAAGGGCCAGGCGGCGTCGCCCGTGACCACGGTCAGGCGCAGGCCCTCGGCCGTCTCCGCGATCTCGCGCGCCCACACATCGGCCGGCTGGGCCACCGCATAGGTAACGACCGGTGCGGGGCACTGCGCGCGCAGCGTCTCACTGGCGGGATCGTCGCGGTTGAGCACAGCGTAGCGCGGGGCGGTCTTGCTCGAGGCCTCGCCCAGCATTCGGAACAGCCGCGCCTTGGCATCGAGATACGCGGCCATCGAGCCGTGGTAGTCCAGATGCTCCGGGCTCAGGTTGGTGAACACCGCGATGTCGAACGTGCACGCCCGCAGGCGCTCTTGCGCTAGCGCGTGGGAGCTGGCCTCCAGCACCGCGTAGCGCGCGCCGCTCGCGACGAACTGCGCCAGCACGGCCTGCACGCGATCCGCCTCGGGCGTCGTATGCCGCTCGCTATTCGGTAGCGTGGCCTCGCCAACCTTGAGCTCAGCAGTCGTGTACCAGCCGCAGGGCTGTCCTCCGGCCTCCAGCAGGGTACCGATAAGCCGCGTGGTTGTGGTCTTGCCGTCTGTGCCCGTGACGCCGATGAGCCGCAGGCGCTCTGCGGGCCAACCATGCCAAGCGGCGGCGAGATCGGCCAGCGCGCGGCGCGCGTGTGGCACGGCAACCCAGGCGACCGGCGCTGTCGGCGTTGGCTGCTCGCTGGCGACTGCCACCGCCCCGCGGCGCACCGCCTCGGCCACGAACGCCAGCCCGTCGTAGCGCCGCCCCGGCAGGGCGACGAAGAGATAGCCGGGCGCGACGGCGCGCGAGTCGTGGGTCAGCCCGCTGATCGGCAGGGTCGCTGCTCCGGTTACCAGCCGCGCGCCGGGCGTGGCCCGCACCAGCGCCCCCAACGTAACCGCCACCTGCACCCCCGCGCTGATCCATCCCGCGTGTTAATAATAGCCACTCAATCTATAGCCCGTGCAGCGAAGCGAGGGGGCGCTGCCGACCGCCGGGAGCGAGACCACATCGCGCTCGAGGGCCGTCTTGGAAGCGAGGATGGGGCGGCGCCACAGGGAAGGGAACAGACAATAGGCTGGGCAAGGGATGAAGGCGCTACTCTATCGTGAGAGGCACCTCGTAGATCTCCTCCGTGGGATGCCCGGCTCGTGCATGCACCCGGAGTACGGCGTCCTTGTTTGGCCCCTCGGATAGACAGAAGACCATGCCCATGCGCGGGTCTGCCCAGGCCTTGATGAAGCGGACGCCCTCCTCCTGTTCAATCGCTTGGTCCTGGCGATGAGCCTGCAGCAGCTGCTCTTCGGTCACCCCTACCATCCCGCGGTGCACGTCCATGAATTGAGCCATGTTGCTCCCTCCTCAGAACTCGCCGCGTAGGGTTGGCAGTCCCCTGTGGCGCCGGGAGCAAAGATGGCAGCGGGCGTGAGTCCGAAGATCCGAGCCTCTGCCGCTTTTCTTGAGCACACCAGCGGCCGCCCTTGCTCATAGCGGGATGCTACCACGGCCGGCATCTGCGCCGCAAACGGTGCTCTTGTTAAGAACGTGGAACCGCGCTCTGGGCGGGGACGGAGCCGTAGGACCATGGGGCCCCGGCCCATTTGCTACACTCAGGCTGGAACGCCAGTCCCGCGCTCAGTCGCGCGCTCGCGGAGCTGCTGGATGCCATCCTGGCCGTTGCGCCCTAGCACCCGCCGCTGGACGGCGCTGCTCGCCACCGACCCGGCCCACGAGCTCGCGGTCGCGAAGCGGCTCCTGCCGGTGGCGCGGGAAGTGCTCGCCGTGCCCGGCGCGGAAGGAGCGGCTGAGCTGCTCGAGTTGCTCGACCGGCTGGCGCCTCCCCGCCGCACAGAGGTCCTCTGCCCGCCGGAGACCAGCCCTGAGCTGATCGCCTGGCTCGTGGACCATGCCTTCACCGTATACGATGCGGCCGCCGCCCCCCAGCGCAGCGTGCTGGTGCTCGACCGGCGCCTCGGCTGGCGCCTGGCACCGTGGGAACCGCTCGAGGCGGCGTTCCAGACCGCCTGCCGGCTGCTGTGGACCCGGCTGGGCTACTACACGGTCCGCGCCGGCACCGTTGGGGAGGTCCACCCCGAGAACCGCCTGTTCACGTTGGCCGGCCAGGCCCTGTGGGTCAACACCGGCTACCGCAACCTGAGCCTGCCGCAGCCCGGCGACCAGGTGCGCGTGCTGGGCCTGTTCAGCTTCGTCGGCACCACCCTGCCGATCCTCCACGCCCTGCAGATCGAGCCCGCTCCCCCGATCGACCCGCCAGGCGTGCTAGAATCCTAGTCGCCCGCCGAGAGGCAGTGCAGTCGGCGGGCGGGGCATGGCCATGCAAGTCCAAGGGTTGCTCGCCGAGCGGCTCCGCACGCTCCCAGATCGCCCCGGGGTCTACCTGTTCAAAGACGCCGCCGGCAACATCATCTACATCGGGAAGGCCACCTCGCTGCAGCACCGCGTGCGGTGGTACTTCCAGAATGTCGAGAGCCACCCGCTGAAGCTCCAGCTCCTGGCGGCCGAGGCGGCGGACGTCGACTACATCCTGACCGAGTCGCCCGTGCAGGCGCTGCGCTGGGAGGCAGACCTTATCAAGCGTGAGCGGCCGCGCTACAACACGCGGCTCCGCGACGACAAGGCCTATCCCTACATCCGCATCTCCGTTCAGGAGCCCTGGCCGCACGTGAGCATCGCGCGGCGCGTGGCAGACGACGGGGCCCGCTACTTCGGCCCGTTCACCGACGCCGACGCCGTGCGCATGACGCTCGATACGCTCAACCGCCTCTTCCCCTACATCCGCTGCCGCAAGCCGATCACCGGCACGGACCGCCGCGCCTGCATCTACTACGACATCAAGCGCTGCGTCGCCCCCTGCATCGGCGCGGTGACCAACGCGGAGTACCGCCAGCTGATCCAGGACGCGGCCAACTTCCTCGAGGGCCGGCACGAGGCGGCGCTGGAGCGGCTGCGCCAGGAGATGGAGGCGGCTGCAGAAGCCCTGCAGTTCGAGCGAGCCGCCGCCCTGCGCGATCGCCTGCGCGCGGTGGAGCGCATCATCGCCCAGCAGCGCGTCGTGACTAAGAGCCGCGTCGACCAGGACATCCTTGGGCTCGCACGCGAGGATGGCAACGTCTGCGTCCAGGTGTTCTACATTCGCGACGGCAAGCTGCGCGGGCGCGACTACTTCTTCCTGGAGGGCGCCAACGACGAGTCCGACAGCGCCGTCGTCACCTCGTTCTTACTCCAGCACTACGCGGCCGCGGCGCAGATCCCGCCGCGCATCCTGCTGCCAGCGCCCGCCGACGACGCGGCGACGGTCGCCGCCTGGCTCCGTGAGCAAGCCGGCCAGCCGGTGGTGCTGCGCGCGCCCCAGCGCGGCGAGGGGCGCCGCCTGGTAGAGCTGGCATCGGAGAACGCGCGCGAGGCGCTCGCGCGCCAGAAGGTCGAATGGCTCAGCGACAGCGCCCGCACGACTGGGGCGCTCCTCGAGCTGCAGGAGTACCTCGGGCTCGACTGCACCCCTGAGCGCATCGAGTGCTACGACATCTCGAACATCCAGGGCACGGCAGCGGTGGGTAGCATGGTGGTCTTCGAGCGGGGCCGCCCCAAGCGCTCCGACTACCGCCGCTTCCAGATCAAGACCGTCGAGGGCGCTAACGACTTCGCGATGCTGGCCGAGGTGCTCACCCGGCGGTTCAAGCGCCTCCGCGAGGCGCAAGCGGGCACCCAGGCCGGGGCCCAGGTGCCGGAGGCCTGGGCCAAGATGCCCGACCTCGTGATCGTCGACGGGGGTAAGGGCCAGCTCAGCGCGGCCCTGGCGGTCCTCGATGAGCTAGAGCTCGTCGCCATCCCGGTGGTCGCGCTCGCTAAGGAGCGGGAAGAGCTCTTCCTGCCTGGTCGCTCCGAGCCCGTCGTGCTGCCCCGCGGCTCGCCGAGCCTGTTCCTCGTCCAGCGGATTCGCGACGAGGCCCACCGCTTCGCCATCACCTACCACCGCAAGGTGCGCGGCCAGCGCAGCCTCCGCTCGGCGCTTGACGAGCTGCCGGGCATCGGACCGAAGCGCAAGCGCGCGCTCCTACGCGTCTTCGGCTCGGTGAAGGGTATCAAGGCGGCTTCCATCGACGAGCTGGCGGCCGTGCCGGGCATGACCCGCCGCCTCGCCCAGCTGGTGAAAGCGCAGCTCTAGGCCTGCCGCCTAAGACAGCACGGCCTCTTCCGACGATCAACGCGCAGCAGCGAGCACCGAGGGCGGCTCCCCGGCGCCTCGCTCCGCGGCGGTCCACCGTGTCGCCCGCGGCACCGCCACCGGCTCGAACGGCCGGTCGGGACGATCGTAGGCGCGCACCCAGATCCGGCCCTGCGCCGGCTCGAACACCGTGCTGTAGACCGTCCCGAGGTTCAGCAGCCGAACCCAGAGGCAGGCCGTGTCGTCGAGGCAACGCTCGTCGGTCAGGATCGCGCTCGCCCGCTGCCGATCGATCGGGCCGGCGGCGAGCAGCTCGTCCAGTCGGGCCAGCCGGCGCAAGGAGTTATCAGTCACCAGGCCGACCTGCTCCTGCGCCAGCGCAGGCGCCTGGAAGTGATTGGTCGCGGCCACGACCCCGTTCGTGGGCGCGCGGGCGACCAGCTGCCGTGAGGTGAGTTCGAAAAGACGGGCGTCCCGCTCGCCCCCGGCCACGACGAGCAGGTTGTTGCCGATGGTGCGGCGCGCCGCCGCCAGCCGCGCCTGCGCCGCGGCCAGGCTGTCGGCGTACTGCACGATCTCGCGGTACAGCAGGGGAAGCGGCGTGCCCCACAGGCGCTCGGACCAGGCGGGCGAGGTGAGACAGGCCACCCCCAGCCCCAGGGCGTTCTGGCCGGTGGCCACGCCGATGATGCCGGGCCAGGTGACCGATACGAACGGGTACCCTTGCGCGGGCTCGTAGAGTAGGACGACGAGGTGCTGCTGGAGCGCCACGGTCGGCTGGTAGCCCGCAGCGAGGAACTCACCGCGGAAATAGTAGTCCAGGTTGCGCCCTGCTACCACGACCCCATCGGCCGCCCGGTCGCCCACCGCGGCGAAGGCGGAGCACGCGAGCCGGGCGGCGAGGGCGTCGAGGAAGCGCAGGTTGTTCATCAGATCGTCGAAGCAGTTCAGCAGTAGGACGCGACTGTACGGTAGGCCGGAGCCCTCGGCGACACCGCGCAGCTCGTCGCGAAGCTCTCGCGGGATGTAGCGCTCCATCAACCGCGCTATCCCGGTCAGCCCTTGACGAAGCACCCAGCCCAGCAGCGCCCCACGGGTGTTCAGCACCAGGCGCTCGCAGGCCTGCCAGAGCGACCAGATCTGGTCGCGCAGCGCCCGGCCGTGCTGCACCCCAAGCTCGTACGGTGTGCCGGTCAGGCGTAGCATCAGGAACCCTGCCCGCTGCTCCACCGCCATGCCTCCTCCGCACCGCCGTCGCGCGCGGGCGGCCGGCCATCAGTGCTCCGCGCCCCGGCGCCGGGGGGCGTGGCCCTCCAGGATCGCTTGCCAGGCCGCCAGCACCTGTCTCTGAGTGTCCCTCAGATCGCCCCGGTTATCAATCACCACGTCGGCCCGGGCCACCTTCTCCGCCTGGTCCCCCTGCGCTGCGAGCCGGGCCTCCGCCTCCTCGCGGCTCAGGCCGCGGCTGGCTACGAGGCGCGCGAGCTGCGTGTCGCGGTCCGCTGTGACGACCCAAACTGCATCCACCTCGCGATAGAGCCCTCCCTCCAGGAGCTTGATGGCCTCTACGACGACCACTGGGCGCTCCGTGGCCGCGAAGCGCTCCCGGATCCGGGCGCGAACGGCGGGGTGGAGGATCCGTTCCAGGGCAGCCAGCGCGGCCGGGTCGCGGAAGACGATCGCCCCGAGCTTGCGCCGGTCGATCGTCCCGTCGGGCCGCAGGATCTCCGGGCCGAAGCGGGCAACAATCTGCTCCCATTCCGGCCGGCCCGGCGCCATGAGCTCGTGCGCCAGGCGATCGGCGTCGATCACCTCCGCCCCCAGCTCCGCCAGCATGGCGGCGACCGTGCTCTTGCCAGTGCCGATGTTGCCGGTCAGACCGATGATGTATGGCATGTGTTATAGTTCCTGCGGAGCCCTGTTTCTGCGCTAGTATAGCCATTGCACATGAAGCGGACGATGAACACCCTGCGCCCGGGCACGGATAACACGATCTCGCTGAAGTCGCCGCGCGAGCTGGAGGCCATGCGCGAGGCGGCGCGGGTCGTGGCGCTGACCATCGCCGAGCTGCGGGCGGCCATCCGCCCGGGCATGCTCACCCAGGAGCTAGGCCGCCTCGCGGCCCAGTGCTTCAAGCGCTACGGCGCCCGCTCAGGGACGCTCGGCTACTATGGCTTCCCCGGGCAGCTCTGCGTGTCCGTGAACGAGGAGGTCGTGCACGGGATCCCCGGCAAGCGGCGGATCGAAGAGGGCGATATCGTCAAGCTGGACGTGGTGGCGGTGAAGAACGGTTACTACGGCGACGCTGCGGTAACGGTGCCGGTGGGCAAGGTGTCGCCCGAGGTGGAGCGCTTGCTCCGCGTCACCGAGGAGGCCACGCTCCTGGGTATCGAACAGGCGCGGCCCGGCAACCGCATCGGCGACATCTCGCACGCCATCCAGCGCCATGTCGAGAAGCACGGCTTCAACGTCGTCCGCGATTTCGTCGGCCACGGGATCGGCCGCGCCATGCACGAGCCGCCGCAGGTGCCGAACTTCGGCCCGCCCGGCCGCGGCCTCCTGCTCGTGCCTGGCATGGTGCTGGCGATCGAGCCCCAGGTGAACCTGGGAACCGCCGCCGTCCGGATCCTGGACGACGGCTGGACCGCCGTCACCCAAGATGGGAAGTGGTCGGCACACTTCGAGCACACCGTGGCCATCACGGAAAACGGCCCCGAGATCCTGACGCGGCTGCCCTAACCCCCTGCGGCCCGGGCCGGTAGCGCCGCAAGCAGCTCCCCTTCGCTTCTCCGCAGGCGAGCGGTATGCGCCCGAGTGCCCTACCGCTCTGGTCGGTAGATACCTACACTTCATGATATGGCCGGGCTCTCCCTTCCGTCTCCGACCCAGCTGCTAGGCCGGTGGCCTGCGCTCGCGGCCCTCCGGGTCCCTAATTACCGCTACTTCTGGATCGGCCTCGTGCTCTACGTCATCGGGTGGCGCGTCGAGTGGGTGAGCTTCGGCTGGCTGATCTGGGAGTTGACCCACGACCCGCTCTACCTCGGCTACTATGGCCTCGCCGAGGCCGTGCCGCTGATCTGTTTCCAGCTCTTCGGCGGGGTGTTCGCCGACCGGACGGAGCGCCTGCGCCTGCTGATTGGAACCCAGTGCGGCACGACCGCGATCCTGGTGCTCGCGTGTGTGCTCACCGCCACCGCGCTGATCCAGGTCGAGCACGCCCTGCTGCTCACGCTGCTGAGCGGGACTTTCCGGGCCTTCGAGCAGCCGACCCGGATGGCGCTGATCCCCTACCTCGTCGACCGGGTTCATCTGCCCGGCGCCATCGCGATCGGGTCCATGCCCTGGCAGACCGGCCGTATCTTAGGCCCCTCCATCGCCGGGATCCTCATCGCGGCCTTCGGGCCCGTTACCGGCTTCGCCCTGGCCGCTGCGGCCTACGCCAGCGCGCTCGGGCTATACAGCCGCATCCGCCTCCCGCCCCAGCAGCTCTCACGGGACGGACAGGGCTTGCTGCGCCACCTGGTCGAGGGGTTCACGTTCGTGCTCCGCAACCCGCTCTTCTCCAGCCTGATCGGGCTGACCTTCGTCAACAGCCTGTTCGGGATGTCGTACATCACCCTGCTGCCGCTCTTCGCCGACCGCTACCTCCAGGCGGGAGCCAGCGGCTTCGGGCTCCTCCAGGCGTTCTCGGGGATCGGCGCTGTCGCCGGCACGCTGACGCTCGCCTCTCTAGCCAACCGCCTCCGGCGGCGGGGCCGGCTCCTCCTGGTCGGCGGCATCGGGTTCGGGCTGCTGCTCGCCCTCTTCTCGCACGCTCCTACCTTTCCTCTGGCGCTCGCCGCTATCACGCTGATGAGCGTGAGCAACACCTTCTATCTCACGCTCGTGAACACCGTGCTGCAGGAGAACGTGCCCAACTACCTGCGCGGCCGCGTGCTCGGTATCTACGGCCTCTCATTCAACCTCGTCCCCCTGGGCGGGCTGCTGGCCGGCACCCTCGCTGCCGTCGCGGACGCGCGGCTGGCGGTCCTGCTGGGCGGCACAGTAGTGGCAGGGGTCGCGCTCCTGTTCCTGCTCTGCAGCCGCCGCCTCCGCACGCTCGCCTAGCGTCGCGCCCTCACGGGATACACGGCCCCCCGGGGAGCCGGGGTAGACGCTAGGGAGCCCTACTGGGCGCGATGGCCCTCACCAGCGGCAGAGGGGAACTCTCCACAGCTGGCGAGGGCCACCACGGCCTTTCCGGGCCCGCCGGCCGGCGGGCCCGGAAAGGCCGTCTTCTAGATGTCGTAGTAGAGGAAGAACTCGTACGGATGGGGGCGCAGGTTGACGGCATCCAGCTCGCGCTCGCGCTTGTAGGAGATCCAGGTCTCGATGAGATCTTTGGTGAACACGTCGCCACGGAGCAGGAACTCGTGGTCGTTCTCCAGCGCGTCGAGCACTTCGGCCAGCGAGCCCGGTGCCGACTGGATCTTCGCCGCCTCCTCCGGCTCCAGCTCGTAGAGGTCTTCGTCGACCGGCGGCGGCGGCTCGATCTTGTTCACGATCCCGTCTAGGCCAGCCATCAGCATGGCTGCGAACGCGAGGTACGGGTTGCAGGACGGATCGGGTGCGCGGTACTCCAGCCGCTTGGCCTTCGGGCTCGTGGAGTAGACCGGGATCCGCACGCACGCTGAGCGGTTGCGCTGGGAGTAGACGAGGTTGATGGGCGCCTCATAGCCCGGCACGAGCCGGCGGTAGGAGTTCGTTGTCGGTGCGGCGAAGGCCAGGATGGCGGGCGTGTGGCGGAGCAGCCCCCCGATGTACCAGCGGCAGAGGTCGGAGATCAGCGCATAGCCGTTAGGGTCGTAGAAGAGGTTGACGTCGTCCTTCCAGAGGCTCTGGTGCGTGTGCATCCCCGAGCCGTTGTCGCCGAACAGCGGCTTGGGCATGAAGGTCGCCGTGTAGCCGTTGCGGTAGCATACGTTGCGGATGATGTACTTGTACATCATCACTTGATCGGCCATGCGCGTCAGCGTCTGGAAGCGCATGTCGATCTCGGCCTGGCCCGCGGTGCCCACCTCGTGGTGGTGGACCTCCACGTCGATGCCGGCATCCATCATCGCCAGGATGATCTCGGAGCGGAGGTCCTGCAGCTTGTCGGTGGGCGGCACGGGGAAATAGCCCTCTTTATAGCGGGGGCGATAGCCGAGGTTCGGGCGCCCGTCATCCCGCCCGCTATTCCAGATCCCCTCATCGGAGTCGATGAAGTAGTAGCCGCAGTGGCTGTTCTGGTCGAAGCGGATGCTGTTGAAGATGTAGAACTCGACCTCCGGCCCCCAGTAGCTCGTCGTCGCGATGCCGGTCTGCTTGAGGTAGGCCTCGGCCTTCTGCGCCACGTAGCGCGGGTCGCGGGTGTAAGGCTCCAGGGTGCCGGGCTGGGCCACATTGCAGATCAGGCTCAGCGTGGGAACCCTGGTCACAGGGTCGACGAACGCCGTCGTGGGGTCCGGGACCAGCAGCATGTCGCTCTCGTGGATCTTCTGGAAGCCCCGGATGCTGGACCCGTCGAAGCCAATCCCCTCCTTGAACAGGTCCAGCGTGAGGTCTTTCACAGGGATCGAGAAGTGCTGCCATACCCCCGGCAGGTCGATGAACTTGAGGTCAACGATCTTGACGCCCTTGTCCTTGGCCAGCGCGATGACTTCCTGGGCCTTGGCAAGCACATCGGCGCGCTGCTCGGTCAGCACGATCTCCTCCTACACAACACAGATGGTTGCTGGAGGCATGGTAACAACGCGCCGGAGAGCCCGTCATTGTGGCTTGTGACCGAAGTTTCGCTCCCCCCTTTGTGACGGGTGCACAAACCGGAACGGGCGGCGGGGCCTGCTCAGGCGAGCTGCCGGATAACGGCGATCACCTTCCCCTGGATGCGCAGGCAAGCGGGGTCCACGTAGATCGGCTGCATGCTGCTGTTAGCGGGCTGCAGCCGGATGCGGTCGCGCTCGCGGTACAGGCGCTTCAGCGTGGCTACCCCTTCGGGCGCGGCCGAGTCGAGGAGCAGCGCGACGACGATGTCGCCGTTGTTGGCTGTCTCCTGGGGCCGGATGACAACGTAGTCGCCGTCGTCGATGAGGTCCTCGATCATCGACTTGCCTTTCACCTGCAGCGCATAGCAGCCCTCGGTCGCGATCTCGGGCCCGAGCGGCAACGTCTCGGTATGCTCAGCCAGCGCCTCGATAGGCTCGCCAGCGGCGATGCGGCCCACTACGGGCACCTCCACGACGCGCGCCGGCCGCGGCTCGTCCACCTCCACGAGTAACTCCAGGCCGCGCGAGACATCGCGCGCGCGCCGCAGGTAGCCCTCCCGCTCCAGCACCCGCAGGTTATAGTCGACCACGGAGGTCGAGGAGATGCCCACCGCCCTCCCGATATCGCGAATGCTCGGCGGATAGCCGTGGCGCCGAATGAACTCACGGATGAACTCCAGCATTCGGCGCTGGCGCTCGCTCAACGCACGCATCGCTCTTCCTCCCCTGCCTCGCGGCGCTGCAGGCTCCCGAGCGAGCGGCGCCGGTCCCGGCCATGCAGCTTAGTCATCCCCATCCTAGAACGCGTGTTCTGGAGAGATTGTAGGCGGTCCGGCACCCCCTGTCAACTCCTCGCCGTGCACGGCGGCGCGTGCTGCCCTGCTATCGGCGACGCGAGGGCATCGGCCGCTCCCCTCGCCAGCTGCCGCCGCTGCGTGCACCGGCTCTCGGCCATGACGCGAGCGCGGCGGCCACCGTCGCACCTCGTCCCGGAGCGCTCCCGCGACGTATCGCGCAGCAGGGCCAACAAGCTTTGGTAAAATAGAAAGGTTATGAGGAGGCCAGGGGCATGTTTTGGCTGAAACAGTGTCCTCAGTGCGGCGGGGATCTGCTGGATGAATCAGATGTCCATGGCAGCTACATCAGCTGTCTCCAGTGTGGCCGCACGCTGACGGCGGCCGAGGAGCAGGCGCTGCGCCGGACGGCCAGGAACGCCGCTACCAGAGGCGCCGCCTGAGCGCTGCCGGACAACATCACCCCCGCGTCCAAAGGCCAGGCCGAACCTAGGTTCGGCCTGGCCTTTGCTATTACTCGTGCGGGCTGGGGCCTGCGCTCTTCCCCGCAAACATGCGGCGGTCGCTGCCAGATAGCTGCGGCTGCCCTGTCGACGCGAACGTACAGGGCGCACGCCGAGGACCAAGCTGCGCTGTGACCGCTTCGTGGCGCCGGGACGCCTTGGCCGGGGCGCCGCTCAGGACCTACACTCGCCTCGCAGGAGTGCTCCACGTGCGCGTCATCATCGAGCCCGAGCTACTGGCCACCTTCCAGCGCGCGCTGCTCCAGTGGTACGCGGCAGAAGGCCGCGATCTCCCCTGGCGGCGCACACGCGACCCCTACGCCATCCTCGTCTCGGAGATCATGCTCCAGCAAACCCAGGTGAAGACCGTTATCCCCTACTATCAGCGCTTTCTCGAGCGCTTCCCGACCTTCGAGGCGCTGGCCGCCGCCCCGCTCAGCGAGGTGAAGGCGATTACCGACCCCCTCGGCTACAAAGCGCGTGGCGAGCGCCTCAAGCGCATTGCTGAAACGGCCGTCGAACGCTATGGAGGCACCCTTCCCCAGAGCGAGGAGGAGCTGCTCCAGCTCCCGGGCATCGGCCGCTACACGGCCGGCGCGATCCGCAGCTTCGCCTTCCAGCAGGACGCACCGATCCTCGACACGAACGTGCTGCGGCTGCTCGTGCGGGTGTTCGAGCCGCCGCACGACGGGGGGCCGGCGGCGCTCCTCCGCCGGCTCTGGGCGCTGGCGGCGGCTATCATCCCGCGGGGCCAGGGCCCGCTCTTCAACCAGGCGCTGATGGACTTTGGCGCACAAGTCTGCACGGCACGGCGGCCGATCTGCCTCTTCTGCCCGCTGCGGCCCGTCTGCCGCCGCTGGAACCCCGCGCTGCCGCCCGTCACCTACGCGGCGTGATCCACCGCTGTGTCTGCCCTCGCCGTCTGCCTCTTCACTACGTAGGTGCCCGCGAGGCGATCATGCCAGCCGCGGCGCTCAGGGCCGAAGAGCCAGAGAAAGCCCAGGCCCAGCACCAGCGCGGAGAGGAGGTAGCCTAGGGCGCGCACCACGGCCTGGCCCAGCGAGGGCGCCTGGCCGGCCCGGTTCACGATCCTTAGCCCTAGCAAGTGCTTGCCGGGCGTCGCCCCGGCCAGCGCCCAGCAGCCCAAGAGGTAGACGACAACGAGCGCCACGCTCGCAAGCGTGCTCAGCAGCGCCGCGGCCTCGCCCAGCTCGCGCGGGCGCCCGCCCAGCAGCAGCCCGACACGGACGATGGCTGTCCCCACGATGAAGCGGGTGAGCCCGACGAGTGCTAGCAGGATCAGCGCGTCGATGAGGCTCGCCGCCAAGCGCGGCCAGAAGCTGGCGCGAGCAGGCAGTGCGGGCGGCCCGTCGGTCGCCGCGACCGGGGGCGCTGCCGGCGCGGCACTCGGCGCGTGTGCCTCGGGCTCCGCGGGCGCAGCAGGGGACTCGGCCAACGGGCTGGGCGCCCAGGGGGCTAGCGGACGCCCCAGCCAATCGCTTGGGCGCTCGGCCGCCGCCGGTACCTTCCCGCTCGGCGCCACAGAGGGGAGCTCGGGCTGGTCGGGCCATGCCGCCTCGCGCGCTGGCCCCCCCTGCACCAGCAAGCGCGAGGCTCCGACCTCCACCACGTCGCCGGGATACAGCGGCGTCGGCGCCACCACGCGCGCACCGTTGACGAAGGTTCCATTGCTGGACCCCTCATCGGTGATCAGGAGCAGGTCTCCCTGCTGCTCGAGACGCGCATGGTGCCGCGACACCTCCCTATCAGGCAGGATGATGTCGTTGTCCCCCTGGCGGCCCAGGCGCAGCCGCGGCCGGTCCAGCACGATCACGTCGCCCGCTCGGGGCCCTTGCTGCACGACCAGCTGGTACCGGCCTGAAGGCCCTGTCTCGCCTGCCGCCATCGTGCCCCCAGTTGCTGCCTCGACTCGGAGGCAGCCTAGCACAGCGCAATCCCACCGGCAACACCGCGGGATCAGTCCCTGCCGTAGAGCCGCTCGACCAGCCCGCTGGCCACAGCGCGCTCGAGGAAGCGGAGATCGAAGAAGTCGCTGACGCGCGCGCCGGCAGCGCGGGGATCGGTCTCGTTCACGCTCTCCAAGTACTGCTGGCCCGCCTCCAGGCTGGGATACGGCACCCGGCTCATGTGGCGGGCGATGTAGTAATCGTACGCCTCAGCGAGCATCTCCGGGTCGTCGAGCTTGAGGTACTGCCCGATCACGCGCTCCGCGACAGCCCGGTTGGTCTTCGCGAAGTGGATGCCATCCAGCATCGCGTTCGTGAACGCTTGCGCCACCGCCTCATTGGCCCGCAGCCAGCTCTCCTTGGCGAAAGCGACGGAGTTCAACGATGGCTCGCCAACGTCGGCCAGATCCAGCAGCGTCTTGAACCCCGCACGCCGCAGGAGAATCGTCTGTGGCGGCGAGGCCAGTCCCCCGGCCACCGCCCCCGCTCGCATGGCGGCGATCCGCTCCTGCAGGGAGCCTGTCTGGATAAGCACCACGTCCCGCTCCGGTTCCAGGCCGAGCCGCCGCAGCACCCTGCGCGTCGCGACATCGGAGGAGGAGCCGAAGCGGCTGACGCCCAGCGTCTTCCCACGCAGGTCCTCCACGCTGTTGATCTCGGGCACGACCATCAGATCGTATGGCAGCCAGCTCGTTACGCCTAGGAAGATGAGCAGGTCGCTGCCCGCCAGGCGGGAGCTGATGGCCGCTTGGCCCCCACCGATCGCGATCTCCACCTCGTCGGCGAGCACCGCCGCCACTGTCTGCGCGCTGGCGATGTAGCGCAGCTCCACGTCGAGACCGTGCCGCGCGAAGATGCCCGCCTCATAGCTTATCCACGGCACCGACTGGCCGGGCGTGAGCTCGCTGTAGGCCACGCGCAGGCGCACGGGCGTCGCGGCCGGCGCCTCGGCCCCCGCAGGAGACGCGGCTCCGGCGTCACGCGGCGCCTCCGCCCCTATCGCTCTCCCAGGCGCGGCGCCCGGCGGGCCACAGGCGCCAGCCAGCCCTAGCACCGTAACGAGTAGGCCAGCGACAGCCAGGCGCCACCGACGCCCCAAGTACCCTTTCCCCATCGGGCCCTCCCCCTAGGAAGCCCTCCCGGGCGAGAGCTGCACCTAGCCCGCCGCACCTTTCCGGGAGGGCGGTCTTGCCCACGAGCGTCTCCGTTGGCCACCCGTCGCAGCGAGCTACGCTGCTCCCGTGCACCAGGGGACCATGGACCGCATCCGGCACGTCGCTCCCGACCGCGCCAGCTCCGCCTCGAACAGCTGGTGGATGCGCGGGTCCTCATCCTCGTACTCGATCTGCGCCCCCCCTTGCTTCACAT
>Ga0209810_1002650_pt1 | contig 20803 bp, 15 predicted proteins | sample Coa_R1_7_FD_187159 | JGI IMG/M metagenome (GOLD analysis project Ga0209810, IMG submission 187159) | Surface soil microbial communities from Centralia Pennsylvania, which are recovering from an underground coalmine fire - Coalmine... | ecosystem: Environmental > Terrestrial > Soil > Unclassified... | reverse complement strand
GATACTCAAAGGCGCGGCGCAGCCAGTCGGCCATCGTGAAGGTGCGCAGGTTGCCAATGTGAATAAAGCGATAGACCGTCGGCCCGCACGAATACATCTTGATTTTATTCGCCTCTAACGGCACAATTTCTTCGATTTCATGCGTCAGCGTATTATAGATTCTCATGACAAACCCCTGCATTTTTCAGACGCAGCACATTACTCTATTTCAATCTGAACAGACATTCCACAGATCATATGGTACGAGCGAAAAAACACCTTTGTCAAGAAGCGAATCGCTGAAAAATACTTGTCAGACTCCGCTACACATGATACGCTAGCAAAAGCTTGATGGATGTACGATATTAGAGAAGGTAGTTATGATTCGTTTCAACTCGCAATGGCTGCTCTGGCTGGTGTTTGCGCTTTCGCTGGCGCTGTTCGCGTACAACGCCTTCACCGGCCATAAGCCGACGCAGCAACTGGTGATGATTCAACTGCTGGGCATCGGCTGCGGCCTGATTGCCATGATGCGCAGGCGCAGAAAGAACTAACGCCGCCCATAGCGAGCAAGCAGTTGCTTGTACTCGTCCTGCAGGTGGTGTTCCTGGACGAGAGTAGTGATCTCCTCCTTCAGTCGCTCATGCGCTGGATGTCCCTCACGCCGATCAAAGGCGAGAGCCTGCACCAGGTAGTCAAGGGCATTGTGATACTGTTCCAGCATGAGGGCAAGCTTGCCCAGGCGGCGCAAAGCAGCCGCCTGCTCGCCGGGGGTATGTAATTCCCTGGCAATATCTAACGCCTGCCGGTAATAGTCCAGGGCCTCACTCAACAGACGCTTCTCCTTCGCAACATCACCCAGGCCGCGTAGCGCGCGCCCTTCGATGGGACGCGCCCCCTCCTCGCGCGCAATGGAGAGCGCCTCGTCATACTGTCTCTGCCCGTCCAGAGAGACGCCCTTCGCCACAGAAATCGCGCCCAGCGAGACCAGGACTCGCGCCCGGGCAATGCGATCACCCAGGTCGTGAACAAGAGCAAAGGCATTCTCATAGTAACTGCGCGCCTCATCGTATTTCTGCTGCTGGCGCGCAATGTCGCCCATAATACGCAAGGCCCAGCCTTCACCACGTCGCACATGTTGCTCGCGGAAGATGGTAATGGCCTCCCTGCACGTTCGCTCCGCCTGTTCATATTTGCCCTGATTCCCGGCGATGAAGGCCATATCGGCCAGCACCCAGGCCTGGCGGAAGAGCAGGCCAAGCATATTGAAGCGGCGCAGAGCATCCTCATCATCATCCAGTGCTTTCGTATAGTGTCCTAGAGCTTCATAGATCGTCGCGCGGTTGCGCAGCGCCCAGGCGTAACCTTCTTCATCGACAGGCGCCTTGCCAAAGTTGGCGAGCGCCTGTTCAAAGTAGTCCAGTGCCTCCTGATACCGCCCGTAGCCGCGCGCCACCTCGCCCAGCGTGATCTGCATCCACGCCTCGCCGTTGCTGTCACCCGCCTCACGAAAGAGGACGCTGGCCTCCCCGGCATATTCGCCAGCCTGCCGGTAATGGCCCTGCTCCCGCTTCAACAGGGCCAGTTCATAGAGCGCCCAGCCCGCTTCGTCGCGCTCCTGCTGCTCGCGATGCAGGTCCAGGCTGCGCTTCAGATACGGTTCCGCGTCGGAATAGCGTCCTAGCTGGCGCAGCACGGCCCCCAGGCAGCACAGAATCTGTCCCTCACCCGTCTTATCGCCCAGTTGCACGGCATATTCTTCGGCGCGGCGCAACATCGCTCGCAATTCCGCCGCATGCCCTCGCCCGGCTAAGGCCCAGGACGCGCGCATCGCCAGGTGAACCGCCGTCTGCAGATCATGCGTTTCGCCTGCCCCTTCCAGGTGTTCAAACGCGACGAACCACTCAGCCGGACTGGGCTGTGGCAGGCTACTATAGTACGAGGCCATTTGCCGATGGACGCGGCGGCGTTCCTCTTCCGAGAGATAGGAAAACGCGAAGTGGCGCACCTGCGGATGAATGGTGTAGACGCGCCCGTCGAACTGCATAAACGAAGAGTCAAGCAGTTCCTTGCGCGCGTCCGACCAGTGCTTCACCAGTTCTTCAGGCACAGCAGTACCTGCCGGACGCACAATGCCCTGCAACGCGAAGGCCGCATGCTCGTCATCCAGCAAATGTTCGCGTTCCAGCCGCACCGCCGCTCGCTGCGTCGCCTGTGTTTTCGGGTCGACCAGCATGACAATCTGCTGGCTACTGAACGGCAGTTTGAAAGCCGACAGGTAGGAGAGCAGCAGGCGCGCAGGCGGCGTCAGGCGTTGGTAGGCCACTTCCAGCGCAGCCCAGATGCCGGGCAGCGGCGTCTCGCGCAGTTCGCTACACACCTCCTCAAGCGAGCGCGTGGCCGCCTCCGGGGTGTAGACGCGCCCGCCGATGGTGCGGGCCATGCCAAAGATCAATTCCGCGCCAAGCGGGTAGCCATCGAGCTGGGTGCAGATATCCTGCAAAATAGCTTGCTGCTTGCTGTCGTCCAGGTGAATACGCTCATGGAGACCGCTCTCCCTGGCAAGTTCCTCGAATAGTTTGAGCAGGTCTTCATTCTCCATCTTCCCCACACTGTATTCATACCAGCGACAGTTCGTACCCTCCAGCACTGCCGCCGTCGTCGCGGGATTGGTCTGCGAAGTGAGTAACACGACGACATGGCGGGGCAGCGTGCAGAGGAAACGATGCCACGAACTCACCTCGGCTGGTTCCTTCACCTCCTCGAAGCCGTCCAGGAGCAGCAGGCAGGCAAAGTCACGATCGGCCAGGGATTGGAAGGCATTGAGGATCAGACGACTGCGCGCAAGCGGATTCGCCGCCTGTACGGCCTTCGCGGATATATGGAGCGCGTGGGCAATCTCGATCAATGCCTCCCCGAACGGCTTTCCGCCTTGCAGGGAGACTCCGATCACTCCTCCGGGAAACTTCTCCTGACAGCGCAGGGCCGCCTCCCGCGCCAGCGTACTCTTGCCTATGCCCGTCGGGCCGGTGAGCGCGATACGATGCACACCTGGATGGAGTCTGGCATTGCTGCCGGAGCCATTAGACGCTTCATCCTGCCGGGCAGCAACTTCCAGCAAGGCTTCCAGGTCGCGCAGTTCGCGTTCTCGCCCCACAAACGTCGTCGGGCCACCAAGATGGGCAAGGGGTTGATCGTGTTCCTCAGGACGCTGCTGATCGGCCAGCAAAGCCACCGGGGACACATGCGCCTGGCTGCTGTGCCGGTAGAGAACGGGAATAAACCAGCTCTGGTGCATCGGCAGCATGGCCTGGCGAGCGCGGGCCAGCGCCTCTTCCAGCGTGCGCCCCTGAGCCAGCGATTCATAGAAATGGTACATGAAGGTCGGGCTGAGGTCGTCCTGCAAGGAGTAGGGCATGGCGACCACCGCAGGGACCCGGGACTGCACAAGGGCCGTCGCCAGTGTGGTATCAGAACTCACTTTGCGATGATGATTCGCCCCGCCTTCCGCAACGATTTCATCGCCCAGCAGAGCCGTCTCGCAGGCAGAGAAGACCGCCAGGCGCACGTCACTGGTCAGAAAGAGATTACGCAGCGTTTCGGTGTCAATATAGCGGTTCTTGCCGTTGTCATCACAGAAGCAGAGATGCGTCTGCGCCTTGACACGGCTGAGCGAGACCCCGCACATCTCACAGCGACGCGCACTGGCCCCGTTGAGCCTGCGACACTCTTCATCAGGGCAGAGACGCCCGAACGCCCCGTGTCCATCAAAATGGACAACATAGCAGGGAATCACCGTCTCGCTGTCATCCAGCACCCCGGCCCCGCCATAGGAATTGAGGTAACTGACCATTTGATCAAACGTGACCTGCTGCAAACAATCCAGGAAGATCTGGCCGCTTTCGCGCAAATCGAAAAGCGCGCGCTCCAGAGCCTGAAAACTGCGCGTCGTTTCCAGTTCAGGCAGGTCACAGGGCGAGGCGCTCATATAGAGAATACGAAACGGCGTGTGTACCGGCAGCTCGTTCGGCAGCGGGCTATCCGGGGAAAAAATGGCACGGGTCAGCGTAAAGATACCCGAACCGATGAGGGAATGCTCGCCGTTATGCAGCAGTTCCCAGGGATAGCGCACAAACTCTGCGCATTCGGGCGTAAAGGAGAGGGTTAGCGCCACCGTGCCGCGCCGGTGCAGCGTGCGCTGGATGACACTGCGCAGCACTGCCTGCACCGACATCTCCGCGGAATCGCGCCGACTGACGCCCGACGCTTCTGCGCTACCTGTGCCACAGAGCGCCCTGAAAAGCGTTTGCCCGATGTCGCGCAGGTCGCGGGCCTTCTCTTCCTGCCCATCGAGCCTTTTCTCTAATTGTCTGAGTTTTCTTCCCTCATAGGGCGGTTGAAAGGTGCCGCTTACCGTCCGCCCTGACCAGCTTTCCTTCGCCTGTACCTCATACGTGCCATCTTCACGTTTGCGAAACAAGAGGTTGAGTGTTTCTCCCATGTATTTTCTTCATCCCTGTACAGTTTACGGCAGATATACCCTTACCAGCACAGCATGCAGTCTATCCTTGCCACGCCGCAAATACTCTTTGGGAGGCGCAGCAGAGTATCTCCTTTTCAGTTGAAACGTGTTCTCTGCTGTAAGTATATCATATCTCTTGTGTTACAGGGAATTGTTTGTATGAGCAGGTTTTCCTGTTGAAAACCTACTCGCCCCAGAGCAACTCAACCTTGCCAAAGCGCACCGTATCACCGACCTGCACACCCGCCTCTTCCAGCGCCTGTGTCACGCCCATCTTCTCCAGCGTGGTCTGCAGGCGGTTCATACTCTCCTCGTTTTCGAGATCGGTCATATTGACGACGCGCTCAACCCGCTTGCCGCGCACCACAAACACGCCCTTTTCCTTTGTGACGGTGAACGCCTCCACCGGCTGCGGGCGCAGAACGGGGCCGCCTCCCTCGACGGGAGCCTCCGTAGCGGCGCGTTCGACCTCCTCCTGCTTGATCTCTTGCAGCCGCGCGCCCGTATACTGTATCAATTCGGCAACGCCTTCTCGCGTGGCGGCGGAAATGCCAAAAACGGGATAGCCTGCCGCCTCGGCCTTCGCCTTGAAGGCAGGCCAGCGTTCCCGCGACTCCTGCAGGTCCATCTTGCTCATGACAGCGATCTGCGGGCGTTGCGCCAGTTGCTCGTCATACTCACGCAGTTCGCGGTTGATGGCCAGAAATTCTTCCCAGGGGTCGCGTTCAAGCGTTGAGCCATCCACCAGATGAATGAGCAGGCGCGTGCGCTGGATGTGGCGCAGGAATTCGTGACCAAGACCTACGCCCTGTGCCGCGCCCTCGATGAGGCCGGGAAGATCGGCCATGACAAAACTGTAATCGTCTCCGCTGCCGGGAACGCCAATGGCAACGACGCCCAGATTGGGTTCAAGAGTAGTGAAAGGATAATCGGCGATCTTAGGCCGGGCGGCGGAAACGACGGAGAGCAGAGTAGATTTGCCCGCGTTGGGATAGCCCACCAGCCCGACATCGGCAATCAGACGCAATTCAAGTAGCAGCCAGCGTTCTTCGCCAGGTTCGCCTTTCTGCGCCTCCGTCGGCGCCTGATGTGTTGCGGTGGCGAAATGGACGTTGCCCAGACCGCCGCGCCCGCCGCGCGCCACCATCACTCGCTGCCCGTTTTCCACGAGGTCCGCAATCAATTCATTCGTCTCGGCATCGCGCACAATGGTGCCAATTGGCACTTCCAGCACAATATCTTCACCTTTGGCGCCGTGCATTTTCTGCCGCATACCGTTGCCGCCTGCCCCCGCCTTAAACTGCTGGCGGTAGCGGTAATCAATCAAGGTATTCATATTATTGGAAGCCTGCATATAGACGCTGCCTCCCCTGCCGCCATCGCCGCCATCAGGCCCACCATTGGGGATAAAGCGTTCCCGCCTGAAATGCCGCGAGCCATTGCCGCCCGCGCCCGCCTGCACAAAGATTTTCGCCTGATCGTAAAACATTGTCCGTTCCTAACATCTTTGAGGTAATGGTAAAGAATCTGCTACCTTCTCTGGTAATATCACTGTCTGAAGTATCCCTATCGTAGCAGAGAATCCAGAAAAATACAACGCACAAAACAGGGAGCCAGCCTGCAGTTTGTTGCAGACTGGCTCCCCGTGCTTCCCTTCCACTCTCTCTATGGAACCATCCCCATGTAAGAAACCGCATCCATAATCGGAGCCATGATATGCAACACCTCAGCAATAGAGAAACGTTTATCCACTTGCTCTTGCCGTAGATGCTCAAGGTTCGACCCGGCGACATAGTCCATCAGCAGGTAGACACGCTTCTCCTGCTCATTCTCGAAGACGCGATAGACACGCGGCAGAGAAGGATGATCGAGTTGCTTGAGCAATTCGCCTTCAAATAGAAAACGCTTGCGATCCCACTTACTCGGATCAATAATCTCCTTCATGGCAAACAGGTTGCTTCTCACGCACATATCTCTTACAAGATAGACGGCGCCAAAACCACCTTTTCCCAGAAGGTCTTCCACGATATACCGATTTTGAATGACTGTCCCTGCTGTAAGAGTTGTTTGTGCCTCTTGCACCCTTCACCTCGGCTACTTTGATATCTTAGACAGTATTTATTGATGTGTTGGCAGGAGAAATCCTTATACGAGAGAAAACAATCGTATATCTTCATTCAATGACATCAACAAAGCACTTTCCTGTATTTATTCCCAGAGCATCTATTATAGCAGAAGAAATGCTTTCTGATAAGCCTGTGTATGTACTCTTTCTCTCATCAATAAACGAGATTTTGTCCTTAATTCTGGCAATACGATGCAGCATTTACAGGAATAGCCGTTTTCATCGTCGGCGGCCTACAGAGGAAGGGAGATATTTTTGCGGGCTATCTCTTGCTCGATCACCGCAGACGAGGAAGAAGGCGCCAGCGAGGAGCTTGCAGGCGTGACCTTCCAGGTGCCATAGCCACCGGCTACATTATCGCACTGGTTATGCTGCCAGCTACAATAGCTGCCGCTCATGCTGCCATTTGCAAACACTGTGCCATAAAAGTACAGTGGAAGATGATTGGTGTAAGCCTGCACCAGGAAACTGATGCTGCCACCGGTGCCAACAGTGCCGCTAAACGGACCACTCCCCAGCAAGCCGGGGCCAACTGTAAAGTAGCCGCTGATGGCGCGGCCATGTTGCCGCACGGAAGTAAGAGACATGGTTGATGTAACATTGGCAGGCGTGTTATGAATGGTACCATTATATGAAGCAACCAGCGACGGATAGCCAGGGGGAACAGGGGTCGGCGTCGCTGTCGGCGAAGGGGTCGGCGTCGCTGTCGGCGAAGGGGTCGGCGTCGGTGTAAATGTTGGGGTTGGCGTTGGAGTGGAGACATGATGGGCTACCGGCGAAGCGACAACCGGCGGCGTTTGATGAGCGGGGCCGAACGCCAGGAAAAGAGCCGCGCCTGCCGCGAAGAGCAGCAGAAAAATGAGCAACAGAGGGAAAAGGACACGCCTGCCGCGAGAGGACAATTTATGCACATGGACCGTCGGTTCCGCCGCGAGAGCGTTCTTCTGGCCGGTGGTCAGCGGCGCGGGTATATGTTCCGGGGAAAGGATGAGCAGAGGCTCCTGGCCTTCAGGATGCTCGGCGGGAACTGCTGCGGCCTGCTGTTCCTGGAGCGCCTGCCAGAAATCCCTGACGCTGGCATAACGCTCGTTGCTATTGAGAGATAGCGCCCGCTGGATGACGGTAGCCACTTCCGGCGAGATCGCAGGATTGAGCATGTTGACCGGCACGAGCGGGTCGATGCCCGCGCTGCCCAGTTCCGTCATGCGGTAGAGGGCATCGGCGGGGACGGTGCCGGTCAGCAAAGTGTAGACGGTGGCGGCCAGCCCGTAGATATCCGTGCGCGTGGTGGTTCCCCGGCTGTACTGTTCCGGGGCGGCATAGCCGGGCGAGGCGTGGCGAATCGCTGTCGTCGTTGAATCGCTCTCCTGCTCTTTGGCAATGCCAAAATCGACCAGCACCGATTCGTTGAGCGAGAGGGAGACAATCATATTAGCCGGCTTGATATCGCGATGGACAACGGGCGGGCGCTGCTCATGCAGATAGGCGATGGCCTCCACGATGGGGGAGAGCATCGCCAGCACCTGAGCAAGGGAGAACTGCTTATCCGGTTGCTGCCTGCGCAGCACTTCCAGATTTGGCCCCTCGATATAATCCATCAGAATATAAGCGCGAGTCTGCTGCTCGTTCTCAAAGGTGCGGTAGACGCGGGGCAACGCCGGGTGGTCAAGCCGCTTGAGAACCTCGCCTTCAAAGATGAAGCGTTCTCGCTCGGAGCGGCCCGGCGAGATCGCCTCTTTGAGGGCATAGAGATTTCCGCGGACGCGCATGTCCCGCACAAGATAGACCGCGCCAAAACCGCCCTTGCCGAGCAAACCCTCTATCACATAGCGGTTGTGGACGACGGTTCCGTTGGAGAGAATTGCCTGTACCTCTTGCACGCTTCCTCCCTCAAAACACAGGATGCTTTCTCCTGATGATTATATAGAAGGCGAGCATTCTCCCGCAAGCTCATGTTGAACAACGTGTATCGGCCAGCGCGTATCAGCGGGCAAACGATTGACTGCGTTCAGGCCGCGCGTTGCTGCTCGCCTTCGAGAAATTCCATCAGGGCGACCTCTTCAGGGTGCAGCCCTGCCAGTTCTTTGTGGGATCCGCGCTTTTCCTGCTCCCTCAATGTCTTGAGCAGGGTACCGTTGAGGTAGGCGTCGAGAACCTGGGGGTGGACATAGCACTTGCGACAGATGGCAGGTGTGTTGCCCAGATACTGCGCCGCCTCTTTGATCGCCTCGCTGATATTCTTCTTCGCCTGCGTCTGTGTTTCCGCCTCGCCACGCTCTTTGAGCGCCTCGACAGCGATAACTGTTCCCCACCAGGTACGAAAATCCTTTGCCGTGAAATCTTCTCGTGTAACCTCTCTCAGGTACTCATTCACGTCGGCAGACTCAATGCCGCGCACCTCATTCTGCTCATCCAGATATTCGAACAGTTCGTGGCCGGGCAGGTCCTGTAAGCGTTTGACAATGCGGGCAAGCCTTTTATCCTGCACGGTGTAAGTATGTTCCTTCCCGCTTTTGCCGCGAAAATGCAGCCGAATGTTTGAGCCGGAGACATCCACATGCCGGTTGAGCAGCGTGGTCAAGCCATAGGACTGGTTCTCGCGAGCGTACTCTTCGTTGCCCACGCGAATGGCAGTGATATCCAGCAGGTCAATGATGGTTGCCAGCACTTTCTCGCGCGGCAGGCCCGTCAGTTGCAAATCGTGCGCCACTCTCTGTCGCAGCTCGGGCAGCGCCATACCAAAGGCCAGCATTTTATGGTACTTGGTCTCGTCGCGCACTTTGCGCCATTGTGGGTGATAGCGATACTGCTTGCGTCCTTTCGCGTCGCGTCCGGTAGCCTGAATATGACCGCGTGGTGATGGGCAAATCCACACATCCGTCCACGCGGGGGGAATGGCAAGCGAACGAATGCGCTGCAACGTCTTCTCATCGCTGATCGGCTTGCCATCGACGCCGATATAGGTGAACTGCTCGCCGACACGCTCGCGCCGGATACCTGGCTTTTTATCGCTCACATAGCGTAAACCGGCCATCTTCGCGACCTCTGCCAGGTCATCGACCGATCCGCACGCGGCGGCCTGCTCCTGCTTTTCGGATAATGGTTGTACAGACATGTTCCCGCTTCCTCTCCTTCCGACCTGGCAGGCCGTTCTTGCCTGAAAAAGAAAAGCCTGCCGTAATTCTGGTACGTACTACCATACCTTTATGAAGACACGTACCTCGTCATGGTAGTCGTCCGGGTCTGATTGGCAGGAGAGGCTTCGTCCAGTTCCATACTCGGTTCTGTGCAGCTTTGCTTCAGGCCAGAAAAGCCAGGGTAATGGGCGCTCCTATGAGAAAAATCGTGAACAGGGGAGCATACCAGCTTGTGCCTAACCAGGTAAAATTAACGTGCGCACTGTAGCTAAAATTCAATATTGTCAACAGGGCAAGTACGCCGCCGACAAGGAAAGCACTCACATAGGTCAATCCAAGCGCCTCAAAAGAACTCTTTATACTGCGTATGCCTCTTCCCAGAAAGTAGCCGATGATGGCCATTAAGAACACAGGCAGAATAAGCAGAAGCAAAGCGCGTCCAAAATCGCCTACGGTCGTATTTGTCGTTGGTAATCCGGGAAATACTATTGCCCCTATAAAAGAAAAGAGGAGCAGTAACAAGAAAACAAGCAGAACATTGATCATGAATCGTGCCATAACACGCTCCTTTCGGGATGTGCGCCCTCCCAAACGAGTTCAAATGCTCTCATTTCATCAAAACGAATGCTCTCCTGTCCAGGGACGGACAACACGACGTAAAGGAGGCACTATACGAAGACTCCTCCAGTATAGACACGTCAACGGCAGGGATTGGGGATACAGGAATACCCACAAATCAGGGCCTCCAGCAGGCGTAATAGCGTTGGAGGGAAACAATACAGAATTTCTAAGGGAGATACTATGCAACAAGGAAGTCAATACCGAAAAACCCACGCGATGCGCAATGAGTGGCACCTCTTAAGCGAAGTGGCTTGAGAGCGTTCTTCAAGGCTCTGCTGGGATTAGAAGGCAGAGGGATTTCTGATCCCTGGTCAGAAAAAGGCACGAGTACTGAACGAGCCTATGAAGGCACTTTAGCCGAAGGTGCCACTCGTTGCGCATCGCGTGGGAAAGTCCACATCTCTCAGTTTGCGCTTTTGCTACCCAGAAGGTATACTTCCTCCAGGGTACGTTCTGGGTAGCATACCTGTAGCTCTGGGTAACACCAGGCCGCAGGAGGAGGCAAGTCGAGGATGCCGAAGGCGACTGCGTATCGTCTGAGCTGGAACCTTTCGCAGGGTACCTACACCCTTCATGACACGCGCAACCAGCAGGCGCTCTCTCTAGTCGTAGAGAGCCGTGCCTGGTTCGACTGGCTGGCCAGCATTTCGTCGTTCACCTTCAGCGGTCAGCACGGACACCTCACCGTCCGCCAGGAGAGCCGTTCGGGCAAAATCTACTGGTACGCCTATCGCAGAATCGGGGAGAAGATGGCCAAGCGTTACCTTGGTCGGACCACGGCGCTCACTCCTGCTCGTTTAGAGCAGGTGGCGGCCCGGCTTGCGAGCGATGCTCTCTCTCCTGAACAAGGCAGAGGCCGCCGAGGGCCAGCACGTGCTGAGCAGATACCTCAGTACGTGCTGGCATCGCCAATCGCTTCCCTCAAGAACGCATTGAATGCTCCGGAACCCGTGCCTGCTCCATCGCAAAGCCCGTCCGATGTGCGGCTTGCCAGCAAACTCCACATTCCTCACCTGCGCACGCAGCTCGTCCGTCGTCATCGCTTGATCGAGCGGCTTCAACAGGGATTGCACGCGACGCTCATTCTCCTCTCCGCTCCCGCCGGCTCTGGCAAAACCACGTTGCTTGCCCAATGGCTCGCTGATAGTCAGATGCCTTCAGCCTGGGTCTCCCTGGAACCGGAGGACAACGACCCGGTCTGTTTTCTCTCTGCTCTGATCGCTGCCCTCCAACGGATCGATCCTCATCTCGGCAGGGGCGCTCTCGCGTGCTTACACCCATCCTCTCCCTCGCCACCATCGTCGCCCGAGACGATCATTGCCCTGCTCATCAGCGATCTGCACCAGCAGGATACTCGAGATTTTGTCCTCGCGCTCGATGATTATCATGTCATCAGAACCGAAGCGATCCACCAGGCGCTGGCCTCTCTCGTGGAACACGCGCCTGCCCATGTCCACGTGGCCATCGCCACGCGCGCCGATCCCACGCTGCCACTCTCCCGCCTGCGTGTACGAGGGCAACTCTGTGAGGTGCGGGCGAACCAGCTGCAGTTCCTGCCCGAAGAGACGAGCAGCTTTCTGCATGCCGTGATGGGCCTCGACCTCTCAGTTGAAGAATGCGCTGTACTCCAGGATCGCACTGAGGGATGGATCGCCGGCTTGCAACTGGCGGCGCTTTCCCTGCAAGGGCGATCAGACGTGCAGCAGTTCCTGGGTGAATTCACGGGCAGCCACCGCCATATCGTCGACTATCTCAGCGAAGAGGTACTCGCTCGCCAACCGGAGGCCGTCCTATCCTTCCTGCTGCACACCTCACTCCTCGACCGGTTCAGCTACCCCTTGTGTGACGCTGTGACAGGGCGCGACGATGGAGAGCAGATGCTCGGCTACCTTGAGCGGGCCAACCTGTTCCTCGTCCCCCTCGATGAGCGGCGGCAGTGGTATCGCTATCATCATCTGTGGGCTTCGGTGCTGCGGGTGCGTTTGCACCGGGAGATAGGGACGGCAGGACTGGCAGCGTTGTACGCGCGCGCGAGCGCCTGGTATGAGCAGAATGGGATGCCAGCCGAGGCCGTCGAGGCAGCACTCTCGGCTGGTGATTATGCGCGAGCGGCACGCTTGATCGATATCGACAGCTCCCTCGTCCGGTCGATGTTCATCGGCTATGAGGCGCGGACGCTCATACGTTGGCTGGAGCGATTCCCGCCAGAGGCGCTGTACGCCGATGCCAACCTCTGTCTGGTCTATGCCATTAGTCTGGGCATCTCAGAGACGTCAAATGCCCACGAAGCTCCCTTAGCAGTGGCGGAAGGGATCTTTCAAGCGGAGGGCAATCGCACCGGCCTGGGACAGGCGCACATGTTGCGAGCTCTCATGGCAAGCTTGCGTGGTAATGCGGTTGATGCAATCAGGTACGGATCCCAGGCGTTCGAGCTATTGCCGGAAGATAACGTACTCGCACGCAGCACGGCTGCAAGCGCGCTGGCCGAAGGCTACCGCCTGACCGGGGAGGTGGTGGAGGCCAGCCGGACCCTGGCTGAGGCGGGCCGACTTCACGAGCAGGCTGGCAATGTGAACAGTATCCTGGGGGACACCATTTCGCTCGGCGACCTGCTTGTGATGCAAGGCAGGCTGCACGAAGCAGCCAATACCTATAGAACTGTCCTCGAAGCAGCGGGGAAGCGGCAAAGCTACATCATTCGTGCCCTGATTGGCCTGGGAAGCATCGCATATGAACGCAACGAACTCGACGCAGCGCAGACCCGGCTCGATCAGGCCGTGACCATCGCCAGCAGGATAGGAGACCGGGTGATGCTGGCACGCGCCTCGCTGCTGCGCGCCAGAGCCGTTCAAGCATATGGAGACGCCGAGCGCACGCGAGATGCCTGGGCTCAGGCTTTGAGAGCAGCACAGTCCTGTAGCTATCGCGGCTTCGTCGAGCAAGTCCAGGCCTATCAGGTGCGTGGCTGGCTCCAACGGGGGCGCATGGATGACGTGTTCCGGTGGCAGCAAGCATGTCCCCTCGCCCACGATGCTCCTCCCACCTACCAGCAAGAAGTTCTCGCGCTCACCCTGGTACGCGTGCTGCTCGCACAGGGGGAAGCAGGTGAAGCCATACGCTTGTTGAAAGACTGGCACCATCATGCAAGAATGCAGGAGCGCACCGGGAGTGAGATTGAGATGCTCGTCCTTGCGGCGCTGGCACAGCAAAGGCAGGGTAGGCGAGAACAGGCCTTGCAACTGCTCCAGCAGGCCCTCCTGCTCGCCTCACCAGAAGGATACGCGCGTGTGTTTGTGAATGAGGGCGTCCCTATGATCGGCTTGCTTTCCCTGGCTCTGTCCAGGTGGAAGAGCAAGCCCGAGGTCGACTCTATTCAGCGACTGCTCCCGGTGTTACAGGCAGAGGCATCCGGGCAAGAGGTCTTCTCTCCCATGGTCCCTCATGGGGAACCTGCCTTCAAGCCGTTAAGCACTCGCGAACGCAAAGTCTTGCGCCTGCTTGCCGCTGGCCTTTCAAATGCCGAAATCGCCGCCGAACTGGTGGTCTCGATCAACACCATCAGAACCCAGGCGCGCAGCATCTATCACAAGTTGAATGTGAACAATCGTCACGAAGCGGCAGCCCTGGCTCGCCAGTGGCGGCTGCTTTAGAGAGTCCTGGTGGGCCTCTCATTCTTCTCCTCCTCCACAGACAGAAAGAACTTTTCATGCAAAATTCATCCCGCCAGGATGAAGACAGATCATCTCACCGGCAGCTACACTTGAGGCATGGAAACCGATACTGTTCCCATGAAATGGAAGGAAGCGCGTAGTGACTGATCCGGCCAGATATTGTATTCGCGTCAAGGGCCAGGTGGGACCTGAGTTCTGATTGGAATCCTTGTACTAAGCGACATAAATGGTGCTTAGCATCCTTGACGCTTCCCATTTGATGTCCTCTCGTAGCGAACGGTCTTATGTCACTTCGGAATACCTGTGAAAAAAGGAGGTCTCTCCATGAACGCTGATGTTTCTCGTGCTGCACCTTCGGGTGCCGCTCTTCCCGACCGTGCGGCGCTTCGCGCCCGGCTGGAGGAAACTCGCCTGGCCTATCACAGCCTGGTCGAGTCGCTGACGGATAAAGAGTGGGAGGGCAAGCAGACCGCGACCGGCTGGACAGTCCGTGAACTGCTGTCCCACATTGTGGATGGACTCGCTCACGCCCCGGATGCCATCGATCACGTCCGGCGAGGGAAATCATTCCTTGATTTTCCCCCACTCGTGAGTCGGCTGGGGAATTACTGGCTCAGTAAGCGGGGAGCTCGCGGGCAGACGCGCCAGACAGTTCTCGCGCGCTATGATGCTGCTCATCAGGCGCTGCTGAACAAGATGGAAAGCATCCGCGATGACGAATGGTACCTCGGCGCGCCCTGCTATGGCAAGGGACGCAAGACCGTCCTGGATCTGTGCGTGGAACCCAATGGCCATCTTCAGGAACACGCCGCTCAGATCGTGACCAGGAAGTGAGGCAGAACCTGGTTTGCTGCAAAGCGAACAAGAAGGAGGAAAAAAGACGATGTGGCTTCTGATTGTCATCCAATGGCTCCATGTGTTCCTGGGCATTGTCTGGTTCGGGGGTACGATGTATCTGGATTTCGTGGCCCTCCCGGCGGTGACAACGCTGCCGCTTGATCAACAACGGAACATTTCCAGGCCATTGACCATATTCACTGATCGCGCGCTCGTTCCTGCCTCCATCCTGGTAATCATCCTCGGTCTCATACGAGGAATCGTCTTTGGTCCGGTGCGAAGCCTGGACTTCCTCCTGGGAGCCGCCTATGGCATCACCTTTCTGATTGCCTTTCTGGCTTCCGTGGCAACCTTTCTGTGGGGGCGCTTCGTAGTTGCGCGCGCCGCCGGGCATCTGGAGACCTTTCCACTCGCCGCAGTGATGAAATCTGGTAGCACAGCGGCGCACGCATTCGCCGCCCAGGTACAACGTGTTAAACTACTGGCGATCGTTCAACTATCGGGCTTCTTCATCATCTTTACCTGTATGGTCTTCATGCGCTTTGGTCTCTAACAGTACAGGTAGTTACAAACAGGAGAGAAGGATGAGCATCAAGACCTTTCTCGCAATCACTACACATGGACTTGCCTCTGCCACACGCGCTACGAACGATGCCTGGTCAGTCGAGGTGCTGCTCGCCGAGCAAGATATATGTTGTGTGGCGGCTGATCCGCTCAACCCGCGTACCCTCTATGTAGGGACTCAGGGCAACGGGGTGCTGCGCTCCAGCGACGGCGGCAGAACCTGGCGCCAGGCCGGGTTAGCCGGACACATCGTCAAAGCCCTGGCTATCAGCCGTATCCGGCCCGGCATGATCTACGCCGGAACGAAACCGGCATGGCTCTTTGTCTCGCGCAATGGAGGCGCGAACTGGACGGAACTGGCATCGTTTCGGCGCATTCCTTCGCGCTGGTTCTGGTTTACGCCCGCCGAAAAGCCTCATAGCGCCTATGTGCAGGCGATTGCGCTCTCGCCCACCGATCCCGGGACCCTCCTGGTGGGCGTTGAGTTTGGAGCGGTGGTGCAAAGCCGTGATGGTGGGCAATCATGGACGGGCCATCGCCGGGGGGCGCTGCGTGATTGCCACTCACTCACCTTCCATGCCACACATGGAGACTGGGTCTACGAAGGGGGTGGGACAGGTGCAGGCGTCTCCGTCAGTCGGGACGCGGGTGCTACCTGGACCCAGCCCAGGCAGGGGCTTGACCGCTATTATGGCTGGGCGGTCGCCGCCGACCCGGCGCGGCCAGACGTGTGGTACGCCTCCCTTGCTCCCGGTCCAAGACTGGCTCACAGCAAGTACCATGCTCAAGCGGCGATTGTCCGGGCGATTGGCGAAACCCCGTGGCAGACCCTGGCGGGCGGACTGCCTCAGCCGCTCAACTCCATGCCGTATGCGCTGCTCACTGATCCCGATGCTCCCGGTCATGTGTACACCGGCCTTGCCAACGGCGAAGTATGGCATTCGACCAATCACGGTGACGTCTGGCACCAACTGCCGTTTCGCCTGGGCAGCATTCACCGCACGCTGCTCGCGCTGCCATAACAGCAGAATGAGGTGTTCCTTCTTGCCTACAGCAATAAGTGTTGTCTGTCCCACGCGATGCGCAACGAGGTGTAACCGGTAGCTGACCAGCGGAGAAATGTGCCTCCTCTTCTGAAAAAGTCCCTCCCCAACTGGCTCAGGCGAGCAATGACCCAACCTCAGCTCGCGGCTGCAGTTCGACTTGATAGCCCAACCGTTCGAGGCGGCGCACCAGGTGCTTCTGCACCATCTGCCGGTCGTGTTCATCGAAGTAATTGCCGCCCAGATCCTGATAAGGGGTGCGATCACGCAGCAGATGATAGATGATCACTAAAATGCTATGGCCGACGGCGACAGCAGCGCGCTTGGGTCCGCGCCAGGCGGCGATGCGACGATCCTGCGCCGAAAGGTAGGTATTCTTGCTGTGCGCGGCGGCATGGGCGGCCTGAATCAAAAGCCGACGAGCGTGGGGATTGCCTTTGCGGGTCTTGCCACTGAGCCGCTTGCCCGCACTTTCCTGATTGCCCGGGCAGATGCCCACCCAGGACGCCAGATGTTTCGCCGAAGGAAACTGGCTCATCTCCAAGCCAATTTCGGCCAGTAATCCCTGGGTCACGCGCTCGCTGATGCCGGTCACCTGATCGATGATCTGAACCGCTTCCTGCCACGAGAGCGGCTTGGACAAAGGCTTGGACGACGCTGACTCAACCTCGCTGGGGGCAGCAGCTGGCACGAGCTGCGGCTGGTTCTCTTCCCCGCCAGGAGGCTCTGGTGGGCTGAAGCGGCGAGCAATTCCCTCCTCAACGCGCCTGATCGCCTCATCCAGGTTCTCGATGAGCGTGAGATGTTGGCTGAGCATGAAGCGATGATGAGTGGTGACCTTGCCCGTCAAGGCCCGTTCTACCGTCTGCGGATCGGCACGCACCCGCCCAACGGCAAACGAGGCCAAGCGCCTCGCGTCGGTTTCTCCCTCGACGATAGCCTGCAAGATCAGGCGCGAGGCTTTGCCTAACACATCCGAGACCACATCCCCCAGCTTGAGGTTCGTATCTTCCAGCGTCTTCTGGAGCCGATTGACTTCGCGTGTCCGCTCTTCGACCAGGCTGGTGCGGTAGCGGGTCAGTTCCCGCAGTTCGCGTTGTGGCGCTGAGGGAATGAAACTGGCCAAGAGGAGTCCATGCGAGAGTAGCTCGGCGATCCATTCGGCATCCTTGACGTCCGTTTTGCGCCCCGGAACCGCTTTGAGGTGATGAGTATTGACCAGCAGCACCTCAAAATCCCCCTCTAAGAGGTTATAAATTGGCCTCCAATACACCCCGGTTGCCTCGAGGGCAATAGGGGGTACAGCCCTGTCCCTTCAACCAATCGCACACCTGCAACAAATCCTCGGTCATTGTCAGATAGGTGCGCGTCTCTTTGGTCCGTCGCCCATTCTGCCCGGGTCCCGTGAAACACGCCTTGACATTCTTCTTATGCACGTCTAAGCCCGCGCATCGCTCGTAGACGATCTCCATCTCTTCTCTCCTGCTTGTTCGCTCTCCCAAAACACCTCGAGGAAGATGCCCCGACAAGGATGTGGATCAACCAAAGCTTCTCTTCTACGTGCTCCTTACGGAAGGGGTCTTCTCGTCAGGGCAACACTGGGTGGTTCCTGCGCACATCCTGATCAGCCTTGAAACTGGCTCGCTGCACAATTGAGGCATCGATCTCGCTGTTGAGGCATCCTCCCCATTCTCCCCTTTTTCCTGCTGGGTGGTGTCGCCCCGACATGACAGCCTTGAAGAGAACGAACACAGCAGTTCTCAGCAAGGAGGTTCAGGTATGATCAGTATCGCCGACACGTCGGTGAAAATCCAGGCGACTTCGGAGTCCAACCTCTCAGCCCCAGCCTGGTTTGGGGAAATCGTGATGGTCAGTAGCTATCTTCGGAAGCACGGCATTCTCAACAAGATCAACGAGCAGGTGCGCTTTGCGCGGAAACGTTTTGGCCGCTACGAGGCGATCGATTTTCTGGCGGTCCTCTTCGGCTATGCGATCAGCGGGGAACGCACCCTGGAGGCCTTCTACGAGCGCATCCAACCGTTTGCAGTCCCATTCATGGCCCTGTTTGAGCGAGACCAGTTGCCCTCCCGTTCAGCTCTCTCGCGTTTTTTAGCGGCGTTGACGGAGGCGCCTGTGAACACTCTCCGCACGCTCTTTCTCGATGATCTGTTGAGTCGCCCCTCACTGCTGACAAGCAAACTGGGAGTCTGGTGGATCGAACCGCTCGGAACTGGATGGTGTTTGACATCGACGGCACGCGGGAGGCGGCCCGGCAACGCGCGCTTCCTCAGACGGATGACCTTCCTCCACCCTCTCGCCGGTTGGATGACGTGTGCTCCTGGCTACCGGGGCCGCAAGCGTGGAGAGGTGGTCAGAACACGGACCACGGTGTCTCAGGCGCATAGTTACCAGTGGCTCGGCAGTTTTGGGAACCGAGGCAATGGGCTGTACCGAACGGAACTGCGCCAGAGCCTGAGCGCCATTCGCCGGTATCTCACGGTGTATCAGTTCCCGCAAGAACGCGCGCTGCTGCGCCTCGACGGGCAATATGGCAATGGGGCGGTACTCTCCGATGTGGCAGGCTTTGCGTTTGTGACGCGCGGCAAAGACTACCGCCTGCTCGATCATCCGCTGATTCAGGCGCGCTTGCACTTGCCCCCTGATCAGCTTCAGCAACGGCCCGAAAGTCAGATGGTGCGCAGCCTCTACGATTGCCCCGCGATCCCGGTGGAACCTGAAGGGACCCCTGCCGCGTGATCGTGGCGACCCATCCTGCCGGGAAGAAGAAGAGTCCCATTGGGGTGACACGCGCAGGGGTGGTCTACGAACTCTTCTTCGCCAACCTGCCGCAACACGCTTTCACGGCCTGCGATGTGGTCGAGCTGTACCTGCATCGTGGAGCGTTTGAGCCGACCCTCTCAGATGAAGACATCGAGCTTGATCCCGACCGGTGGTGCAGTCATGCGGCCTGGGGACAGGAATACTGGCAAGTGATCGCGCAGTGGATATGGAACCTCAGGCTCGAACTGGGCCATCAGCTCAAGCCACAGTCGCAGCGCACCACCGAGTTTGCTCCCGCTCTCGGCGAGCCTCCAGCCGGGCAGACACCTGCGCAGGGCTACGAGCCACCGGTCATCGGAGGTACCTGGAAAGCTGGAAGGTACTCGGGACAAGCCTTTGCCCTCCAACCCGATGGGACAGTGCGTTGCCCGGCAGATCAGAAGCTGATCGCGCATGAACAGCGCCGAGAAGCCGATGGCAGCCTGCGCGTGGTGTATGGAGCCAGCATCCACAGTTGCCGTCCCTGTCCGCTGCGCGAGCAGTGTCAATGGAACGGGAGCGCTACGCTGAAGCCGCGCCAGGTCAGCGTACTCTTGCATCCGCTCCCGGTGGGTGCTGCCCCGCTGCTCTGGCACGATTGGAGCCGGAGAACCCATCGGCGTGCCTGTATCCAGCTCGTGCGCCACCAGCGTCTGGAAATGAGTCTGTCACCACCCGCCGCTTCGCCACCCGGAGCGTCCGTCATCCTGTCGCGCGCACAACGTGCGCAGTCTCGTCTCTAGTGGCAAGAGCGACTGGCTCGCAATGCTCGCGGATCCACCGCTGGGCCAGTGACGATCCGGGTGTTCGGCGTCCCGGCCGCCTTTGCCGCCTCGCTCGGGTTGGCGACGGCCTGACTCGGTCCTGACAGCCGAGGGCCTCCTTCTGCTCGGACCAGCTGGCTGCTCCGAGGGGAGCCTCCTGCCCTCTTTTCCCGTCTGGAACTCACTTCTTCCGCTCTGCTGCCGGGTTCACTCTCCCTTTCGCCGCGTTGACCGACTCTTCCAGACTCCCCGTCCCGTTCTGCATGACTTTCGCCTCTCCCTCAACGTTTCGCTCTTCCACAAGCTCGTTGCGTATCGCGTGGGAAAAACAAAAACCAGTATGCATACAGGATGGCATCGGATTACGAGTTATAAATGGGCCCAGCTGGATTCGAACCAGCGACCAACCAGTTATGAGCCGGCTGCTCTAACCGCTGAGCTATGGGCCCTCGTTGGACGCCCCCATTGTAGCACATCTCCCGACGCATGGGAAGAGGGCAATTTTCGCTGGTTTCGTAGTGGAATCCGCTGAAAACTTCTGGTGCGCGATTACACAGGGGAGGAAATAGGTAATTTTCCATAATTTCGCAAAGTCGATACCCTATTCATTCGGAGTGTGCTATAATAACAGCAGTTATGAGCAAGGTTCAGTTTCACCCTATTTCCCTGTAATGCTTGACAGGGAATGAGATAGAAACAGAAAGACGAGCAATTTGACCC